>OLNI01001412.1_pt1 | contig 13129 bp, 11 predicted proteins | sample 1672921 | NCBI WGS metagenome assembly OLNI01 (sample SAMEA3136737, study PRJEB25190) | human gut metagenome | biome: human gut; feature: human-associated habitat; material: faeces | place: Austria | collected 2013 | reverse complement strand
TGGCTTGGCAAGTAAAAAAACAACTACTGTAGGAGTTGTCATTCCAAATATTGTAAATAGCTATTTTGCTACTCTAGCTAAAGGTATTGATGACATTGCAACCATGTATAAGTATAATATTGTTCTTGCTTCCAGTGATGATAATGAGGATCATGAAGTTACAGTCATTCATTCTCTAATTTCTAAACAAGTTGATGGTATTATTTTTATGGGACACCATCTGACAGAAAAAATCCGTGCAGAATTCTCTCGTACCCGTACACCGATTGTTCTAGCAGGAACAGTTGATCTCGAACACCAATTACCAAGTGTTAACATCGACTATAAAGCTGCCGTTGAGGATTGTGTAACGCAACTTGCTAAAAATAATGAAAAGGTTGCCTTTGTATCAGGACCACTAATTGATGATATTAATGGCAAACTACGTTTGGCTGGGTATAAGTCTGGACTTGAAAAGAATAATTTGAGCTACAACGAAGGACTTGTCTTTGAAGCTAAATATAGCTATAAAGACGGCTTTGAGTTAGCACAACGTGTCTTGAACTCTGGTGCCACTGCTGCCTATGTTGGGGAAGATGAATTGGCTGCAGGTCTCTTGAATGGCCTCTTTGCTGCAGGCAAATCAGTTCCAGAAGATTTCGAAATCATCACAAGCAATGATTCACCGGTTACAAGCTACACACGTCCAAACCTTTCTAGTATAAACCATCCTCTCTATGATTTAGGGGCAGTTAGCATGCGTATGTTGACTAAAATTATGCATAAGGAAGAACTTGAAGATAAAGACGTTATTCTTAATCATGGTCTAACTTTACGCCAGTCAACAAAATAAAAAGGAGTTGGGACATCAGTTTGTCTCAACTTCTCTTTTTTAGAAAAAGGGAGAACCAATGACTTTTGAGGATGCTTATTTTAAACAGAAAGTCCTAAAACATGATAGCCTGGAGCCTTTTGGTTTTATAACTAGTGAGAAAGGCTACGAGCTCAGAAAACCACTAATGGCTGAAGGACTTGAGGCTCGACTATTCATTGATTTAGAAGGTAAGTTGACGGGACAGGTTGTTGATATCGATCTTGATGAGCCTTATGATATCTTCAGGAGTCCTCAGGCCACTGGAACTTACGTTGGTCAAGTCAGAGAAGCTTATGGAGATCTCCTGTCGCAAGTAGCTGAGTTTTGTTATGATGATCAATTGTTTTCATCCCCGCAAGATAATCGTCTGGCTAATTTTATAGTTAAGGAATTTTCAGACCAAGCTGACCATCCTTTTGAGAAATATCCAGACTATCTTTCCTTTCGGGTTGATGGTAAGTGGTATGCCCTATTTTTCCCTCTCAAGGGTGATAAACTAGCACTTAGTGGAGAAAAGGCGAGTTTAGTCTATGATGTGGTTAACATCAAGGTCGATCCAAGGCAGATGGATAAGCTCTTAGACTTAGATGGAATTTATCCTAGTTACCATATGTCCAAGAAGACTTGGATAAGCCTTGTTTTAGATGAGACAATTCCAGACCAAACGATTTTTGAGCTCATTAGAGGGAGTCGTTCTCTGGTTGCTCCTAAACATCTTAGGAAGGCTTCAGAGCCACACTACTGGATTGTTCCAGTAAATCTAAAATACTACGATATTGGGGAGGAGTTCTCAGCAAGTGAGGATATTCTTTGGACTCAGAAAGCCAGTATGCAAAAAAGGGACTTCGTTGCAATCTATATTACGGCACCTACCAAGGCCATCCGTTATCTCTGTCAGGTTTTAGAAGCTAATATAGCTAATCAAGGTTATCGTGATGAAGAGAGTATTAAGGAATTGATGCGAGTTAAACCTTTATACAGCTTTAATGATAGTGATTTTGATAGTGAAAGGCTAAAGTGCTTTGGTATCAAAACTGTCCGAGGTCCACAACATATGACAGATGACTTGGTTCAGGCCCTGTCCCCTTACTTGAAAGGAAAATAAAAGGAGTAAATGATATGCGAATTCTGATTGCACCTGATTCGTTTAAGGAAAGTTTGTCTGCAAAAGAGGTCGCCTTAGCTCTCAAATCGGGCTTTGAAAATGCCTTACCCGACGCTGATTTTGACCTCATGCCAATAGGTGATGGTGGCGAGGGCACCTTAGATGCTCTTGCTGAAAATCTAAATCTTGAGAAGAAAACTGTTAAGATTCCACATGCTTATACAGGTGATGGATCTGTCCCCTATGCTAGTAATGGGCAGACTGCCATTTTTGAAATGGCTGCGGTTTGTGGCTTGGAGCAGGTACCTAAGGATAAACGCAACCCCCTTTGTATAACAACCCAGGGAGTCGGTGAACTGATTGTTCACTTGGTTAAATCTGGTATTAGTGATTTTATTATAGGTGTAGGTGGATCAGCTACTAATGATGGCGGAATTGGTATGGCTTATGGATTAGGTTATCGTTTTTATGATTCTGAGGGACAGGAGCTTGAGCCAATAGGTGCCAATCTTGGTCACGTTAAAAAGGTGTCTTCTAAAAATAAACTTGATCTATCTAATGTAACTATTCGTCTTATCACCGATGTGGATAATCCTTTGTGTGGTTTAAATGGGGCAACCTATATTTTTGGTGGTCAAAAGGGCTTGGCGCCTTCACAAGTTAAAAAGGTTGACCAAAACATGGCTCAATTCTACCAAGGATTTGCTCCTGAGGTTCCAAAACTAGCTGGTTCAGGTGCTGGAGGGGGAATGGCAGCAGGCATGGTAGCCTTTGCAGGAGCAGAAATTAAGTCGGGGATTGATTTTGTACTGGATTGTGTCGATTTTGACCAGCGTGTAAAAACAGCTGATTTGGTTATTGTTGGGGAAGGACGTATGGATAATCAGTCCTTATCTGGTAAAGCACCAGTAGGTGTAGCCAAACGAACACCATCGGCTATCTCAGTTATCGCTATTTGTGGCAGTTTGAAGGATGACTTACCTGATTTTCCAGTAGGTGGCATTTCAGCCGCTTTTCCAATCATTGGTCAATTAGGTGACTTAGATCAAATTCTGTCTTCGGCTAAGGAAAATCTCTATCGAACAGGACTCAATATTGGAAACCTCATCAAGTTGAGTCAGTCATTGTGAAACAAGAAAAAGCTGACCAGGAGCCAGCTCAGATGTTATTATTTTCCAAATAGCTTAGTAAAAAATCCTCTTTTTTCAACGATTTGCTCAGTTTGCTTGGGAGCAAGAATATCAGGATAGAGCTCTGAGAATAGTATCTTATCAAGGTTTTCGGCCTTATCACTATGCACAACAATACCATACGGTGAGTGTGCTTTTGCTTCATCCACAATAGTTGCAGAAATATTCAGTGTTTGAGCGCCCCTGATATAGGTGAACTGTGTCTGATCAGATAGGTTAGGTGAAAGCTTTAGACTAAGGTTGGGGTAAACTGCTAATAACTTCTTTAAAATCAGTGGAAAGTGTTCTATTACGATTTTCTTTTCGGCATTTTCCAATAGAACAGCTAGGACTACACGTTCCGCATAGGTTCCAAAATACTGACGAAGTTCATCGGGATTCAGGCGTTTTTCGCCACTGGCGCATTGGAACACTTTATCTTCAAGTGAAGTCATAGGGAATCTCCTGTCTCTTTTCTATTTACCATTATACAATATTTTGAATTCCTTTTCATTTGCCTTATTTTTTCTGAGATTTTCAAAAATAATTGAAATATTAAAAAATAGATAATCGCAAGAAAATTCTGGTTTTAATTTGCTTAACCCTTGATATTATGGTAATATAAATGTGTAAAAAATTTTAACTCATAAGGAGAGTATTGTAATGTCAATTATTACTGATGTTTACGCTCGCGAAGTCCTAGACTCACGCGGTAACCCAACACTTGAAGTAGAAGTTTACACTGAATCTGGTGCATTCGGTCGCGGTATGGTTCCTTCAGGAGCTTCAACTGGTGAACACGAAGCAGTAGAACTTCGTGATGGTGACAAAGCTCGTTACGGTGGTCTTGGTACTCAAAAAGCAGTTGATAACGTAAACAACGTTATTGCTGAGCACATCATCGGATTCGACGTACGTGATCAACAAGGTATTGACCGCGCAATGATCGCTCTTGACGGTACTCCAAACAAAGGTAAACTTGGTGCCAACGCTATTCTTGGTGTGTCTATCGCTGTAGCACGCGCAGCTGCTGACTACCTTGAAGTTCCACTTTACAGCTACCTTGGCGGATTCAACACTAAAGTTCTTCCAACTCCAATGATGAACATCATCAACGGTGGTTCTCACTCAGACGCTCCAATCGCTTTCCAAGAATTTATGATTGTACCTGCTGGTGCACCAACATTCAAAGAAGCGCTTCGTTGGGGTGCTGAAATCTTCCACGCACTTAAGAAAATCCTTAAAGAACGTGGACTTGAAACAGCCGTAGGTGACGAAGGTGGTTTCGCACCTCGTTTCGACGGAACTGAAGATGGTGTTGAAACTATCATCAAAGCTATCGAAGCTGCTGGATATGTACCAGGTAAAGACGTATTTATCGGACTTGACTGTGCATCATCTGAATTCTACGATGCAGAACGTAAAGTTTACGACTACACTAAATTTGAAGGTGAAGGCGCTGCTGTTCGTACTGCTGCAGAACAAATCGACTACCTTGAAGAATTGGTTAACAAATACCCAATCATCACTATCGAAGATGGTATGGACGAAAACGACTGGGACGGTTGGAAAGCTCTTACTGAACGTCTTGGTGATAAAGTTCAATTGGTTGGTGACGACTTCTTCGTAACTAACACTGCTTACCTTGAAAAAGGTATTGCAGAACACGCTGCTAACTCAATCCTTATCAAAGTTAACCAAATCGGTACTCTTACTGAAACATTTGACGCTATCGAAATGGCGAAAGAAGCTGGATACACAGCAGTAGTATCACACCGTTCAGGTGAAACTGAAGATTCAACAATCGCTGATATTGCAGTTGCAACTAACGCTGGTCAAATTAAGACAGGTTCATTGTCACGTACTGACCGTATTGCTAAATACAACCAATTGCTTCGTATCGAAGATCAACTTGGTGAAGTCGCTGAATACCGTGGCCTTAAATCATTCTACAACTTGAAAAAATAATTCTATTGTAATATAGAATGGAAAGAGGTTCCTTGGGGAATCTCTTTTTTGTCTTCTCACAAATAAAATATCACACTATAATATTTCTGAGTCTCAATTAGTCATCTGAATAAAAAATTCCCTCAATCCTATTGATTGGGGGAATTTAGGCTTAGAATAGGCCTTTAATCTTGTCTAAAGCTCCACTTACCATTTCGTTGCCTGAAACGAGAGATTTAGCTTGGTTGAAGTACTCACCTAGATCATCTTTGTTTTCCTCGACAAACTTTTTAGCTGCTTCAAAATCTTTTTTTCGATCATTTCTTTCACTTGGTTAAATAATTCCATTGGATTCATATCAGATCTCCTATATATGTTTTGTTATGATTCTTATTTAATCATGGTTGGAGAAAACTAGCAAGAAATATGTCCGAGCCAGATCGTTGAAGAGTTGATTATGTAGAGATATGGTTGATTTAATCTAAAAAGACAGCCCGATTAGAACAGTCTTTTTAGGATTATTCTTGTGCAGCTGTAGTTTCTTGACTAGATGAGCTTTCTTCTGTTGAGTTTGAGCTTGATTCAGGTTCAACAGGATGTAGTTCCTTGTAAGATGGTGTCTTGAATAGGTCAGCTGTTGATTTATTGCCTTTTTGTTTGTAGAGACTTGTTGATTTATCTTTCAGCTTTTTATTGATTTTTTTCAGTTGATCCATCTGTTTAGTGTAGGAAATTGTGCTAGAATCAAGAGGATTTAAACCATCTGGCGTGTAGAATCGAAGGAGGTCACCTGTTTGGACTGCATCACTCATTGACAACTGGGTTGCAACCGCATTACGAATAGCCTCATTTTCCTTTTTAGTAGTCTCATCAGGGTTAGTAATTTCTTCTCCTGTTTGAGTGTTATAGAGTCTACCAGAGTAGCTTGTGTATTGAGGTGTAACATATTGACCTGAGGTTCTAAATGCGACAGTTTGTTTATTATCAGGAGATAGGAGGTCTTGTCCCATCTGGATATAAGAGCTAGTGTCAACACCAAGAATGTGAAGGAGGGTTGGGAGGGCATCAACTTCACCACCAAATGTGTTAGAGATGCCACCTCCAGTATATCCTGGGATGTGAATCATGTAAGGGACACGTTGAAGCATGGCTTTATCATAATTTGACCAAGTCTCAGGGTTCTTCCCGAGCAGTTCCGCTAGATTACTGCTTCGCATATCAGAGATACCGTAGTGGTCACCATACATAACAATAATCGAATTATCATAAAGGCCAGTTTCCTTAAGGTAATCAAAGAAGTCTTTGATTGCAGAGTCAAGATAGTTGGCTGTTGCAAAATACCCGTTAACTGTTTCGTCTTTTGTGTCAGCGAGTGGGAAACCTTGTTCCTTTTCATCGCCTGAGAGTGAAGTGTATGGGTAGTGGTTAGATACTGTAAGGTATTTAACGTAGAAAGGTTGTTGCATTTGTTCCAGATATTTGATGGAATCTGAAAACATGTACTTATCATTAAGACCGTATTGGAAGGAGTTTTCATCGGTTTTCTCAGTGAAAGCTGATGAGTCAAAGAAGTAGTTATAACCCCACTTTTTATAGGTATTATTGCGATTCCAGAAGGATCCAGTGTTTCCGTGGAAAACAGCTGAAGTATAGCCACCCGTTTGAGCTAGGATAGATGGTGCAGCGTAAGCTGTATTGGTACCACCGTAGTTTACCATATATGACCCTGTACTTAGTCCGAAGAGTGATGTTTCCATCAAGGTTTCAGCATCAGAAGTTTTTCCTGATTTAACTTGGTGGAAGAAGTTTGAAAAGGCTAGGGTTTCATTTGAGTGGTAAATGGAATTGAGGAATGGTGTTACTTCATAAGACTGACCATCTACTTGGAGCTTGTAATCAATAAGAAACTGTTGGAAACTCTCCAAGTGAATAACGATAACGTTTCTTCCTTTAGCAATTCCGTAGTACTTAGGATCAGGTGCTGCATAGTGCTCCTTAACATAAGCTTCAACCTTTTTCATGTCGTCTGATGTTGCGGATGAACGAGCTTGTGAAGCTTGATACGTTAAGTTACCGGAATAAGCTGTAAAGAAAGGAATCCCCATAGCACGAACAATATAGTTGTTGGAGAAACCACGTGTCAGTAACTCACCACGGTTAACTTCCGCTAGAAATAGGTTAGCTGAGAGAAGGAGTGTCGATAGTGCGGTGATAGCAAAACTAGCTCGTTTATTAAATGGCTTACTATCCGTTTTTAGTTTTTTCCTAAAAACACCATAAATGAAGAAAGGAATATCAATCAAATAAAAGATATAACTTGGTTCAAGAAGGTTCTTAGCTGAGTCTCCCAGCCCGGCTGCTGAACTAGAACTTGCCAGGATGGTATTTACAGTTATGAAGTCTGTAAACTCTCCAAAGTAAATGACATTAGCAATAAGCAGGAGATTAAGGATGACATAAATAGCAATTGTTGTGCCATAAAAAAAACGGCTTTTCTTGAAGTAAAGTCCTAAACCTAGCAGCATTAATCCCAGTGGAATAGGGTTAATCAGCGAAAGCATAACCTGATATCTGCTTTCCCACTCAAGATTAATGTTGACGAAATAAGCGAATATGTTTTTTAGCCAGTAAAAGAAGAGTAACAAGAAGACGAATCCGAGTCTTGATGAAACTCCTTTCCAAAAAGCTTCGTTTATTTTTTTCAAAATAATACTTCCTTTGATTTCATATTATCTTAGCTATTATACCAAATAACAAAATGACTCTCAAAAATTTACTGTCATAGAGTGTCATATTCCTTGACATATAGTTGACAAAATCTAGTTACGAAACAGAAATTATAACATTTTTTTGATATAATAGTAGCATGAATATATTGACGGTGAGTCCCTTTGCGGAGAAAAAAATCAAACAAGGGAAACAGCTTCTTTTAGCTGAAGATTTTCCAAATATAGCTGAAAATAATCAGTTGGTTTATCTTTATAGCCAATCCAAAGAATTTTTAGGAACAGGCTATTTGTCGAGTCAAAATAAGGGGATAGGTTGGTTTTTGTCCCCTAAAAAGCAACAATTGACAGTGACTTATTTTCAGGGGCTTTTTGAGAAGGCAAAAGCTAGACGTCAATCCTATTATGCTAATGATTTAACGACGGCTTTTCGTCTTTTTAACCAAGATGGTGATGATTTTGGTGGTCTAACGATTGATTTGTATGGAGACTATGCCCTCTTTTCATGGTACAATGTCTTTATTTATTCCTTGAAGGATATTATTGTAGAGGCTTTCCAAACGGTCTTTCCTGAGGTTTTGGGGGGCTATGAAAAAATTCGCTTCAAGGGCCTTGATTTTGAGTCAGACCATCTTTATGGACAAGAGGCCGCTGATACCTTCACTATCTTGGAGAATGGGGTAACTTATGAAGTTTTCCTCAATGATGGGCTAATGACGGGGATTTTCCTTGATCAGCATGAAGTGCGTGATGGTTTAGTTAATGGCCTAGCTTTGGGTAAATCAGTTTTGAATATGTTCTCCTATACGGCAGCTTTTTCAGTTGCTGCGGCTATGGGTGGAGCGATTGAAACGACATCAGTTGATTTGGCAAAACGTTCACGTGAGTTATCTACGGCTCATTTTGAAGCTAATGGCTTCAGTATGGAAAATCATCGCTTGGTCGTGATGGATGTCTTCGATTATTTCAAATATGCAAAGAAAAAAGGCTTATCTTATGACCTTATCGTCATCGATCCGCCAAGCTTTGCTCGAAATAAGAAACGTACTTTCTCAGCAAATAAGGATTACCACAAGTTGATTGCGCAGAGTCTTGATATTCTATCAGAGTATGGGACAATTATTGCAAGTACCAATGCAGCTAATATGACAGTGCAACAGTTTAAAAAGCAACTGCGTAAGGGATTGGGAGATGTTACAGCGGACTTCGTTAACCTGCAACAATTACCAGCGGATTTTACCGTCAATCCTAATGATCCAACATCAAATTATTTGAAAGTATACACAATAAAGGTAAATAAATGAAAATTGTAGTTCCGATTATGCCGACTAGTTTAGAGGAAGCACAAGCGCTTGAGCTGTCTCGTTTTGAGGGGGCAGACATTATTGAATGGCGTGCAGATTTTTTAGATAAGCATAGTATCTTAACAGTTGCTCCAGCTATTTTTGAGAAATTCGCAGGCTTTGAAATTGTTTTTACCATTCGTACGACACGTGAAGGTGGTAAGATTGAGTTAACTGATGGGGAATATGTCACACTGATTAAGGATGTAGCTGCTATCTATTCACCAGATTATATTGATTTTGAGTATTTCACACGCAAGGAAGTCTTTGACCAGATGCTTGGATTTTCAAACTTGGTTTTGTCTTATCATAACTTTGAGGAGACACCTGAAAACCTTATGGAACTTTTATCTGAGATGACCAACTTGACGCCAAGAGTTGTTAAAGTAGCCGTTATGCCTAAGAATGAACAAGATGTCCTTGATCTTATGAATTTCACACGCGGCTTTAAGGCCTTTAACCCTGAACAAGAGTTTGTAACTATGTCAATGGGTAAGTTAGGTCGTTTGTCACGTTTGGCGGGAGACTTGGTGGGGTCATCATGGACTTTTGCTAGTCTTGACAATACCAGCGCACCGGGTCAAGTTGCTCTTGCGGACATGTGTAGGATTAGGGAGGTTTTGGATGCGGATTGATGGACACACACGCTTAGCAGCTGTTGTTGCCAGTCCTATCAAGCATTCAATTTCTCCCTTCATTCATAATTTAGCTTTCGAAAAAACACATGTTAATGGGGTTTATGTAGCTTGGGAAATTCCAGAGTCAGACCTGGCTGAGACAGTTGAAAATATTAGACGTTACAATATGTTCGGTATCAACTTGTCTATGCCATATAAGGAAAAGGTAATTCCATTTTTGGATGGTCTTAGTCCTGAAGCTCAACTGATTGGTGCAGTCAATACGGTTGTCAATCGTGATGGTCGTTTGATCGGCCATAATACAGATGGCTTTGGCTTTTTTGCTAGTTTAAAGAATTTTAATCCTAAGGATACTCATATTATGATTTTGGGGGCTGGTGGTGCGGCTAAATCTATTGTGACACAGGCAGTTCTTGATGGTGCAAAAAAAGTTAGTATCTATGTTCGGCCCCAATCCTTGGTCAAGGCAAAAGAAAACTTTAGAACCTTGCTTGATCAAACCGATTGCTATTTAGAATTTCATGATTTAACTGATGCTGACCACTTCCAAAAGGAATTAAGGCAAACCGATTTATTGGTCAATGCGACTAGTGTGGGTATGGATGGTGAGTCATTGCCCATTTCTATAGATACAAGCTTCCCTAAGGAACTCTTAGTTGCGGATATCATTTACCAGCCTTTTGAAACACCTTTCTTGGCCTTGGCAAGGAAACAAGAGATAGAGGCTGTGAATGGACTAGGCATGTTACTTTATCAAGCAGCAGGTGCCTTTAAATTATGGACAGGCGAGAATATGCCAACAGGTGCTATTTGGCAGGAATTAGAAAACATATACAATAGCTAGGAAGGGTCGACGATGAAACTAGAGGTAAATTTAAAACAAAACCCTTATGACATTATCATTGAAAAGGGAGCTCTTAAAGGGGTAGGACAATGGGTCAAGTCACTTTGGGAACCACAAAAGATTGCGCTTATTACGGACAATCATGTGAGAGGCCTATATGCAGAAAAAGTTAAGCTTAGCTTGGAAAACGAAGGTTTTGAGGTTGTCGTTTTTGATTTTCTAGAAGGTGAAGCGAGTAAAAATCTTAAGACTGTTAATAAGGCTTATGAGTTTTTGATTAAGAATGGCATGACTCGTAGTGATGGTATTGTCGCTCTTGGTGGTGGCGTTGTTGGAGACTTAGCAGGATTTGTCGCTTCAACCTATATGCGTGGGATTCATTTCGTTCAGGTTCCAACCAGTCTAACTGCCCAAGTAGATTCATCTATTGGTGGAAAGACAGGTGTGAATACTCCTTTTGCCAAAAATATCGTAGGAACTTTTGCTCAGCCTGATGGGGTTTTAATTGATCCTAATGTCCTTAAGACACTTGGTAAACGTGAATTGATTGAAGGCATGGGTGAGGTTGTCAAATATGGTTTGATTGACGATCCTGAACTTTGGCACCTCCTTGAAAGCATTGATGGTTCGGTTCACAGTATCCTAGAAAACTCAGAAACTATCATTTATCGTTCATGTAACGTTAAGCGTAAAATTGTGGTTGAAGATGAGTTTGAAGGTGGCGTCCGTATGTACCTAAACTTTGGTCATACGATTGGGCATGCCGTCGAACAAACAGCTGGTTATGGTAAAGTTATGCATGGTGAAGCTGTGGCTATTGGAATGGTTCAGATTTCTCGTGTTGCTGAGAAAAAAAAACTAATGCCTCAGGGAATCACACGTCAAATTGCTGAGATGTGTGTGAAATTTGGTTTGCCAGTAGACTATGAACCATGGCGTGTTGAGGAGCTCTATACAGCCCTCACACATGACAAGAAAGCCCGTGGTAATAGTATTAAGACAGTTATCGTTCCAGAGATTGGTAAGGCAGCTATCAATCAGATTCCTTTAATTGAAATGAAAGAGTACTTGGAGAAATAAATGAGATATTTAACAGCAGGTGAGTCTCACGGCCCACGTTTAACGGCAATTATCGAAGGTGTACCAGCTGGTCTTCCCTTGACCGCTGAAGATATCAATGGCGATTTGAAACGCCGCCAAGGTGGTTATGGTCGTGGTGGCCGCATGAAAATTGAGTCTGATAAGGTTGAAATCACTTCTGGTGTTCGTCATGGGAAAACAACAGGGGCTCCAATCACCCTCCATGTCATCAATAAGGACCATCAAAAATGGTTGGACATTATGGCTGTTGAAGATATTGAGGATCGTTTAAAAACTAAACGCAAAATCACCCATCCACGTCCAGGACATGCTGACTTGGTTGGTGGTATGAAATACCGTTTTGATGATTTGCGTAATTCGTTGGAGCGTTCCAGTGCGCGTGAAACAACTATGCGTGTGGCAGTGGGTGCTGTCGCTAAACGAATCTTGGCTGAGCTTGATATTGAAATTGCTAATCATGTGGTTGTCTTTGGTGGTAAGGAAATTGATGTGCCAGAGAATTTGACAGTTGCTCAAATCAAGGAATTGGCCCAACAGTCAGAAATTTCAGTTGTTAACCAAGAGCGTGAGCAAGAAATTAAAGATTACATTGACCAAATCAAAAAAGAGGGTGACACCATCGGTGTCGTTGAAACGGTCGTTGGTGGTGTACCTGTAGGACTTGGTTCTTATGTGCAATGGGATACCAAGTTGGATGCCAAGATTGCTCAAGCAGTTGTTTCCATCAATGCCTTCAAGGGGGTCGAGTTTGGTCTTGGATTCAAAGATGGCTATCTCAGGGGCTCTCAAGTGATGGATGAGATCCTTTGGAATGAAGAGGATGGCTATACGCGTAGAACCAATAATCTCGGTGGTTTTGAAGGTGGAATGACAAATGGTCAACCAATTGTAGTCCGTGGGGTTATGAAGCCAATTCCAACTCTTTATAAACCACTAATGTCAGTAGATATTGAGACCCATGAGCCATACAAGGCAACGGTTGAGCGTTCAGATCCAACGGCCTTGCCTGCAGCAGGTGTCGTTATGGAATCAGTAGTCGCTACTGTCGTAGCTAATGAAATCTTGGATAAATTCTCTTCTGATAATTTGGAAGAGTTGAAAGAAGCGGTAGCACATCACCGTGACTATGTGAAAAACTTTTAAGCAGCATCAGTGAAAAGACGGGAGCAGGAATGAGTAAAAAAACTATTTATATTGCAGGATTGGGTCTGATTGGTGGCTCCCTGGCCTTAGGGATTAAAAGGGATCACCCTGATTATGAGATTCTTGGATATAATCGCTCTGACTATTCTCGAAATATTGCACTAGAACGTGGAATTGTTGACCGAGCAACAGGTGATTTTAAAGAGTTTGCCCCCCTTGCGGACGTCATTATCTTAGCAGTGCCAATCAAGCAAACGGTG
>OLNI01001404.1_pt1 | contig 13238 bp, 10 predicted proteins | sample 1672921 | NCBI WGS metagenome assembly OLNI01 (sample SAMEA3136737, study PRJEB25190) | human gut metagenome | biome: human gut; feature: human-associated habitat; material: faeces | place: Austria | collected 2013 | reverse complement strand
TTATTATAGCATGATTTTCACTTTTTTTGCAAAAATTATTTCAATAAGGTATACTGTTTTTATAGTTTTTAAGGACTTTTCCTTATACACATTATTTAGAAAAGGAATGTATATATGATCAATCGTTTATGTAAAAGATTAAATCAAAATATCGAAGTACGTCAGTCTTTAAGTTCCCTGCGTCAGGAGATCAAGGATTCTTCTAAAAGAGAACTTTTGTTGTCTTGGATCCATGATGGTGATCTGGACTTATCCGTATTTTTAGAAAATGAAGATGCAAAAACAAGAAAAAATGCTGCTCTTTTGATCGGTGATCTTGGTCTTGTTTCTGAAAGCGATGCTGTTTTTCACGTTTACCAGACAGAAGATACACGTTTTGTCAAAGAAGCTTATTTGACTGCTATGAAATCTTTAAATGCGGCTCCTTATGTTGATGTTTTTCGAAAACGTTATGAGGAATTATCTCTTTATGAAGCTTCTGCTGAGGAGAAAAAGCATGTGGAGCATGAACTTCATGCACTTTCTGAACTGATCAATACGATCGAACCATTTAAGAAACATCGATTTTTAGGTGGACGCCAGACATTTCATTGTATTTTTCGCACAAACCCATTACACCCGGAAATTACTGCTGCCTTGATGGAAGAATCTTCAGCTGCTTCTTCAAAAATGGGCGTGCGTGTAAAGACAAATCATCTGAATCGTTTATTATCGATCCGCACATACAATGAATTGTTATTTCAGATTCCAGGCATGGTTTCATGTAAACCTGATGCGGATGTTGCTGCATCTGTGATCGCTGGTTCGAATCTGATGGCGTTATTAGAAAATACGCATGAAGGAGATTTCCCTTTTTACTTCCGAATCGGAGTAAAAAGCCGTATGCCTCTTTCTGAGCGTTCTAAATTTGCTAAAAAGGTTGCTTCGAACTTAGAAGAGCTTACTGGACGCAAATTGAGAAATTCTACTTCTCACTATGAATTTGAGATTCGTATGATTGAGGGGAAATCTGGTGATTATTATTTATTAGTAAAATTAAATACGATTGTGGATCGTCGTTTTGATTACCGCGAAAAATTTATTCCAACAAGTATCAAACCAGTCAATGCTGCTTTACTTGTGGAACTTGCCAAAGATTACATGATCCCGGATGCGCAGATTCTTGATCCTTTCTGTGGGGTTGGTACGATGCTGATCGAGCGTCAGAAGGTTGTAAAAGGAAATACTTCTTATGGAATCGATCATTCTCCAGAGGCGATCGAGAAGGCGATTTATAATACGAATCTGGCTGATCAGATCGTTCATTATATCAATAAGGATTGTTTTACATTTACCCATGATTATCCATTTGATGAGATCTTTACGGAGATGCCTTATGCAACTGGGCAGAAAACGGAATCTGAGATTCGTGATGTTTATGAGAAGTTCTTTCCATTTGCTAAGAGGGTGCTAGGGCCTGAAGGAATGATCATTATGTATACAAGAAACCGTGAATATGTAAAACAGTTCGCTGTAAAATCCAATTTTAGAATTCTGAAAGAAATCAAGATCACACAGCGGCCGGAAAGTTATCTTATAATCTTAAAATAGGTTTTTTTAGGAAATTTATAATACAAGAACCATTCTGTAAAATCATTTATACGGAATGGTTCTTCTTATTTTAGATCGTCTTATATTTATTTATGAAATTTTTGATTCTTCGTTTTCCCTCTTCCATATCTTTTGAAAATGCTAGTGCGTGTCCTGCTCCTGAAACAATATAGAGTTCTTTCTTTGCTGCACAGGCTTCATAATTTTTGATCGTCATCCACATCGGAACGTAATCGTCTGCATCTCCATGGATAAACAACACTGGAATCTTGTTTCGTTTCATAATTTCTGGGATGCTGACTTCTTTCAATCCAAATCCTGCTACTACTTCACTGATCAAATCTACCATGTACATTAATGGAAATGGTGGAAGATGAAATCTTTCTTTGGCTACGTGTTTGATGATATCCCATGGAGAAGTGAATCCGCAGTCAGCAATAATTCCTTTTACATTGTCTGGAAGGTCCAGACCTGCTGCCATTAAGGTTGTAGCACACCCCATAGAAATTCCACATAGAAAAATATCTTTGTTCTTAGCTGCCAGATGCCGATTGGTATACAAAATCCATCGTTTGAGATCATGGCGTTCTTTCACTCCATAAGTAATATATCGTCCTTCGCTTTTTCCGTGGCTTCTCTGCCATGGAAGAAGAATGCTGTATCCAAGATTCCATAGAAATCGGACTTCCGGTACGAATTCGATATCATTTGTTGAATGGTAACCGTGCATGCAGATAATAGTTCCTTTGGCATTTTCTCTTGGGATGTAGGCTGCCCGTAGTGTTAGTCCGTCTTTTGATCTAATCTCTTTTAATTCTTGTTCTTGGTGTTCTTTTAGCCATTCTTGTTCTTTTAAAACGTAATCAAGATATGGTTTCCATTTTTCTTTTTTACGGACATCTGGCTGTTTTTTTCTTCGACAAATAGCGTAGTCAAAGAGTGTAAAGGCGGATGCACTGACAACGGTGCCTGTGATCGCTGTGGCGGTTAGTAGTTTTTGTTTGTTGTTCATGTTATGGCCCTCGTTTTACTGTTCTATTGCTGCATTCTGTGATTATCATCTTATTCTATGATATCTAAGCTTGTTTCTCCTGTGATCTTGATTCCATGTTCTTTTAACAATCTGGCTGTGATTCCATCTCCATCGATCAATGTTCCTGTAAATTTTCCATCATAAATTTTACCACAGCCACAGGATGGACTTTTTTCTTTTAGGATCGCTGTCTGACAGTTGTATAGTTTTGCAATTTTTAGTGCTTCTTCGGCACCTTTTTGGTATTGTTTTGTGACGTTTTTGCCGCCTCTTGTAATGACTTTATTTCCATTTATTTCTGATGGGATTCTTGGTGTTGGCAGTCCTCCCATGATCTCTGGACAGACTGGGACCAAATCGTGGTCTTTTAGTAACTTTAGGACCTGTTCATTTTTATTGTTTTTTGCGTTGTATTTGCAGTCGATCCCTAATAAACAGGCACTAACTAATATTTTCATTATTTTTCCTTTCTTCTACAGTGCTAATTCAAATCCATAACAGCTTTTCTCGAATCCGTAATGTTCATAAAATCCGTGAGCTTGTACTCTTGCAGTCCGGAGTCTAAAGTGATTGCTTTACATCCTCGTTCTTTTGCCAATTTCTTTGCATGATCTAATAATTTTACACCATATCCTTTACCTCGGTCTTCTTCGTTTGTGATCAAACTTGATACATAGCAGGTAAGCCCTGACATCCAGAAGGTCTGAAAATAATCTCCATGGCAGAATCCATGAAAAGTTCCATCATCTTCTATTGCAAAAAATGCAAAACTGTTTTCGTCTTGTAGTACTTTTTCGTAGACTTCTTTGGTTGTTTCATGGTTGTAGGTGTTGTAGTCCCAGAGTTTTTTGATGTATTCATAGGCTGTGTCGAAATCTTTGATTGTTGCATTTTTGATCTTCATGTTGGTGTCCTCCTTTGATGTCTGTTTTTTATTATTGTAGCATGTAAAATTTTTCTGGTAAATAAAAAGACAGGAAGCTGACCTTTTTTGGTCTGTTTCCTGTCTTTTATATGTTGTTTTGATTCATCATTTAAGGCTGTATTAGAAGATTCAAATGATTTTTATCTTCAAACACCAGATTACCATATGAAATTACACTACTCTCAAACGCTAAAACATCTTTTATCAAATGTTATTGAAGTTTGATTACCATATGAAATTACACTACTCTCAAACCATACCATTCCCAGTCTGTATTTATATTTAGTTTGATTACCATATGAAATTACACTACTCTCAAACCGTACATCACCGATCAAGTTAAAAGCTGGTGTTTGATTACCATATGAAATTACACTACTCTCAAACAGAAAGCTACTGTGAAATTGACGGGAATATGTTTGATTACCATATGAAATTACACTACTCTCAAACGAATATGGAAACTGATATTGATAGTTTGAAGTTTGATTACCATATGAAATTACACTACTCTCAAACGGCTGTTGCAACAACTCTTGCATTCTCAAAAGTTTGATTACCATATGAAATTACACTACTCTCAAACGATCACTGCCCAATTGAATTAGATATAGACGTTTGATTACCATATGAAATTACACTACTCTCAAACTGGAATCTCGATTCTCTATGTCGTTCACAGGTTTGATTACCATATGAAATTACACTACTCTCAAACCCTGGAAGAACCAGAAGTAATCCCAGAAGCAGTTTGATTACCATATGAAATTACACTACTCTCAAACAAAAAAGACAGGCTTATGAGAAAACATCAGGTTTGATTACCATATGAAATTACACTACTCTCAAACAAGTAGTTGTAAATCCCTGAAAACTGAATTGTTTGATTACCATATGAAATTACACTACTCTCAAACTGATGCCTGTCATGATTCCACTGTTAACTTGTTTGATTACCATATGAAATTACACTACTCTCAAACTCCAATCATCAAGATACCATTCGTTATATGGTTTGATTACCATATGAAATTACACTACTCTCAAACTGGTGACGTTGATTATAATTGCGGTATGTTGTTTGATTACCATATGAAATTACACTACTCTCAAACACTGCCCATACCGTCTACACTCTTTACATAGTTTGATTACCATATGAAATTACACTACTCTCAAACTTACGTTTCTCATTATACCTTTTCTGAGCTGTTTGATTACCATATGAAATTACACTACTCTCAAACCTCAATTTTCAAGTCATGCCACTACATCACATGTTGTATTCTCATATGGAATTAATGTATAACACATTTATCCCTATCAATTATATACTTATTCATCCCCAATGGCAACCGATCTTCATCACATTCTATCAATACTAGTGTAATTTGCTGATATCTTGTCCATTCCTGCAAATATTCATAATCTTTTTCTTTCAGATATCCTTTGCAACCTACTACAAAAAACACATCTATTTTCAAAAAATCATAACTGATTTTCATATAATCGATTAATTTTTCACAAAAACTTCCCTCTGTTTCTGATAATTTCACTCCAACGTATTTCAAAATATCTGCTATATTATAGTCTTCATTTAGACAGATTGGATACTCTGAAAGATTTTTTATTTCTTCCATAATCTGTAATAATTCCGCCTGATTTTCAACCATCTTGTCATATAATTCACTCATTTGGATTTCTTCTGCCAAATATGTGATCAATTTTTTCTGAATTCTGGAATTTTGTAAACTTAAGTCTCTAATCGAAAATAATAAATCGCATTGTTTGCTCATATCTAATAATTCATTTTCCGCTCCATACAGAAACAATGTTTCTTCAACTTTATGAATCTGATTCCATAATTTTTGAATCAATCCTGTATATTGTTCTGAATCTTCCAATATGATTGCATTTATCCTTTCTGTTTCCAACCTGCTTTCTATTCCATTTCCATGGCTTATAAATTTCATAATATAACCGTCCTTTGATCCGAATCAATAATTGTTGAACCTTTTTTCCCAATAACATATTCCATTTTAGAATATTGTTTTTCTGTGATAACAAGCATCTGCACCAATCCATCTTTAGGTTTATGCTCTTTCACACTCGAAACAACCCCATTAGCTACCGTTGTATTTAACGCTAATTTGCTGTACACACTTTCCTGCATCATGGCAAATCCCTTCTTCAGCAAAAATTTTCGAAAATTCCGATACTCTCTTTTATCCTCTAAACTAATCGTTGGTAAATCAAAAAATACAATCACTCTCATAAATCTATAACTCATATCATCCTATAAAATTTGATCAATGATACATCATTTTCATTTAACGCATCAAAAATACTCCTGCAGTATATTTTTATTGCATTGCTGACATATTGATATTTCCCATCAATCAATACTTCATCCTCCAGCATATATATATAATCTAATTTTTCTTCCCTCTCAAATTTCTCTGGTTTATTTTTTACAACAATACGATCTACAAGAATTCGAAATGGTTCCATCAAATCTGAAGCTAAATTAAACTGGTTAAACATATTATTATGAAATAATCCTAGCTGTGTAATATACCCATTCGCAATCACTTCTCGGTTAAAGCAAGACAATAAAATACCATACCCATAATTTAAAGCCGCATTAATTGCACATTCCTTGCTTCTCGAAAAATCTAATCCAAACAACGCATTAAAATAAACTTTTGCAGCATGTCCTTCTCTGTTTGTTTTATCTCCTAATTCTATTTCTTTCACATATTGCTTCAGCATATCTGCTTGAACTTCTTGATCATTTTCTTTTAAATGATCACTTTGTTTTCTTATCTTTTCTGATACAATTTCTGTCCATATATTTTCTTTTACTTCTTTTGACCATTGGGTCTGCATTCTGACTTTTGCACTTGTATCATGACTTCCATAATATGGAATCAATTCTGATTGTGGATTATGTTTTTCGTCACAAAATACTATTTTAATTTTATGTTTTGTTAATTCACATAGTAGCATTGTTGTTAGAGAAATGGCTGTTGATTCAATGATCAACATACCAATTTCTCCAATATAGATTCGACTTGTCATATCTGATTTGCGAACTACCATATAATCCATTTTATAATCCAACTTAGCATTTCCTGTAATTACTACAGTTCTCCAACTCATACTAATTCCTCTTCCGTTTCAAATAATCCTGTAATTGATTGATGAACTACTTTCAATGATTTTGATGTTAACGTATTTTTCTTAACTTTCATACTTCCAGCATTCTGTGACCCATTGATTGCTTTAAGATTAGCCACAGTTGTAGCATCGCACCGAAACATTGTAATTATCTCATTGATTACTTTTGCTTTTTCCCCTAAATTATCTATAGATATAAATGCTTCCTTTCCTTTTTCTAATGTTTTCATTTGCTGCGCTGGGCGCTTTTGAAAAATACTTTCTTTTAATTTTAAATATAATTCTTCATATATCATATTTAAATCTTTCATTGTAAATCCTTCAAATTTAGCATCAGCTTGATATTGTGAATTATATTCCAAATACTTTTCAATTTTTCGTACTATCTCGTACAAGTCTTTATTTAAAATTAATTGAACTGCATTCTTTAATATAATATCTGTTTCATTTGCTCCCCTCAATCTTGCCAAATATCCATCCATCTTTATCAAACTATTCTTCTTGATCGGATATTTCTTAATAACCACATTACTATATCCTTTTCTCTCTTCCAGATATTTTTTAACTGCATCTGGTTCTCTCTTTGCAATATTTACAACATATACAGGAATTCCCACAATATGATTTTTCCGTTCTTTTTTCTTTCCATCAAATTCAATAAATGCAAATGCTGATGTCTTAGGAGTGGTATACCCTCCATATTTTACTGGATCAAGATTTTTCTTTAAAGCTATCGCTTTTTCATTCCCTTTCTTCGCTAAAGTTTCATTAAACAACTGACCTTTTTCGCAATATGTATATTCTGTATATAAAATATCATTTCGACTCATTGTCTTCTTTATATGATCAATACTGTGTCCACCATTTTCACTTCCATGCCATACGATCTTATCGCCTTGTTTTACATCATAATTAAATACTCTACGAATGCTGTAATTGCTATCTCTATTGTCTTTAATCCATTTTCTAGGATTCGATGTAAATCTTGCATGATAAACATTTCCAACTACTATATTCAAAAATGCATCTTTTGCATGATGGTAATCATTCACTCTTCTGGATTTCAGCAAATCATTATCATGTCGGAAATCTGAAACTAATCCAGCTTTTACATAAACAACTTCTGAATCTTTATACAATCGCTGCAACAACTCTGCTACTGCTTTTGATGATTGTCTTGTTTCTACTAATTGTCTCTCAATAAATCCTGATAGTTCCTCATCCGTAAAATCTGTTGTCCTTGTCAATCGATCATATTTCTTTTTTGAAATCAATTCTTTTTGATACAACATTTTCCAGTATTGTTTCATATCTTCTCGAATCTTCGGAGATAAAATTTTATTTCGCTTTTTATTGTTTACATCTTTTCTGACTAAAACCATATTATCTAAACTGTCATCCTTAATTCTTGACTGTGGATAAATATGATCAATATCCCAGTTAGAATTTCCTTTCATCAATGCATCCACATCTATTTCATCTCCCGTATACATACATTTTCCCATCTGTGTATAATACAAATAGAGTTTTCGGCTATTGAATTCTCGTTCCTCCCTATCGCCAATTTCTTTCATCCAATTGCGTGTATCATCTTTGCACCCAGCATATAATTCCTGCAATCTTGTCTTTCTTGAAACAGTTCTTTTTTTCTCTTTTTCTCCTCCTCGTGCCATTTCAATAAAGATTCTTTCTGGCTCACATTTCATTACTTTTTTTATTTCTTCTGCAATCTGTATTGTCTGCCATATTGCACGTTTATTAGATGGCGACACGATTAAATCTTTGACTGTATTTTTATAATTGATTTTCCCTACATCACCTGCTTTTTCCGCATTTATCTGATCAATTTCCTCTTTAAAACTAAATTGTTTGCTTAGAAGCTGCATCAGATTATAATTTGTTTTCCATAATGCTTCTATGATCGTATAACTTTCCCCAGTCTCTTTATCTGCACCTCTGACACCATTCAAAAATCTGTCAGAGAAATTTCCCCATCCACTATATTTCAACTGACAGATTTTCTTTATCTGTTCTTTATCAAATACCTCTGGATATTCTCGTTCTATCATTCTTCTCATCATTTTGGAATCATCATCATAGATTGTTTTCCATTTAATGATTTCTTCTATAATTTCTTTATAATGATCTTTTTCTATTTCATTTCCTACTACTTGTTTTTTGAAATCTAAATAAGATGTAAGAGCCGATTTAAAATCAATATCAAATCCACTAATGTCTTCCTGTACAATTTCTGGATCTTCCATCTTTAGGTATTCTAAAATTCTCTTTCCTGTCACTTTTGCCATTGTACAGAATAGATCTTTATAAATTCTCTGTTTTAGTTCCACAGATATTTTATTTCCTCTTATTTTTAGGTTATTCAGTTCATTTAGTACCATATATTTTGAATATAACAAAGAGTTTTTCGGTAAAACATCTTCTCCGATTAAATAAGTACATTTATTTGTTATACGCTCAATAAATTCCTTATTTGATTGTTCTACATCCACTTTATCTCCAAAATTCCATGGATAAATTCTTCCTTCTTCTTTTCTTATCATCCATGAATTGGAACCTTCTCCTTTATGTCTTCTGCTTAATGGTCCTACATAATATGGAATCCTAAATTTTGCAATAGATATAATCTTCTCAGCTATTGTTCCATACTCATCTTCTTTCTTCAAAAAATCTAAATATCCTTTTGCGTTATCCAATATTTTCATTAATTCTTGAAGATGGACCTGATTAGGAATTGTTCCATTTTCCTTTGATCTTGCTAATGGTAACAATGTTTGATTCTCTACTTCTGTCTTTAATTTTTCTAATAATTCTTCATCTTCTTGGTCTGGAACAATCATAGATAAAGTCTTTTGTAAACCTTTATAAAAATCTTCCTCTGATTTACATCGATCCATTTTATATGTATGACCATTCTTCCGAATTGCTCCAATATAATTTCCATAACCATTTTTTTCGTTGATTCCATTAAAAAAAGCTTGATACACTTCATCTTTGCAATATTTTTTCATAACATTTTTTAATATATGTAGATTTTTCCCATGTTTTTCATACGCTTTTACCTTTGCAAATGATAAATAATATTCTCCATCTAAGATTTCAACTAATACACTCCAATCATATACACCTTTGATTCTATCAATTACACTTGCATAATCTGGATAATTTTCTTCAATTGCAGGCATGATTTCATCTTCATATTTCGCTTCTGTAAATTTAAAACTTTTTGTACTGATTTCTTCCAATGGCTGATGAAACATTTTGCTGATATCACCCTTTAACCCTACAATTAATTTACTTAAATTGGTAATAATTATCTTAGCACATTTTTGTTGTTCTTTATCCTCTGCCGGAGTACATTCAAATAATTGTGCGACTTGTTTTGCTTTTACTGATTTTGCAGTCTTTTTATCACTTAATATTCGTTCTAATTCTCTTATATCTGTTAAACTTATTTCATATTCTGACACAGAATTAAATTCCTTTATCATTTCTCCGCAAACAAATGATAAATTCTTTACATCACTGATACTTCCATTAATCAAAAAATGCCCTCTATTTTTCAAAATATGATGGCATGCTAAATATACCAGACGAATATCATGCGGTTCTGGATTCTCAATTAATTCTTTTCTTAAATGGTACATCGTTGGATATTGTTTATGATAATCAATATCTGTATATTCTTTATCTACAAATAATGGATACTTCTCACCTGTAGATTTATCTTCGAAATGCAATCTGCTTTCATTCAATCTTATGAAAAATGTAAGATCTTTCTTGACAATTTCTTCTGAAAATAATTCTTGCAATAAATCTATTCTTTGTTTCTTTCTTGATAATCTTCTTCGATTTGAGCGTTTCATTCTTCGTTCTGCTGCTGTATCTGCTGCTTCAAATAAACGAATTCCCCACATTCTTTTTCCAGCATATTTGTAAAGATTATAATTTTCATCTGTTACTGCCCATCCTACAGAATTTGTCCCTATATCTAATCCTAAATAATACTTTTTATTCATTTTCGTCCTTCTCCATTCTTGACAAAAGAAATCAATCTGCTTATAATAAAAATATCTCAATTGATTACCATATGAGATTACACTACACGGTTCAAATAACGAATTTTCGTAGTCGCCCTTTTTAGGGTTCCACATGGTGGTGGATTTAAACTCGCTTCGGCGAGTTTTTTATTTTATTATAAACAAATATTACTGTACTGTTAATCTGTTTCTACTATATCTCTTTTTATATATATTCCTCAACATAATTCTTATGTTTTTTATCATTTTTGCATAATTTTTTCTTGTTTTATTTTATAAAATCATAATTTTTAGACAAAAATAAAGAGATATTTTCTTATCTCGCGAAAATATCTCCTTATTTTTAAATCTTATAATCTCTAATTAATCTCTAACCTTAATATGCACTTCACGAAGCTGCTGTTCTGTAATCTCGTTTGGTGCTCCGCACATGAGATCCTGTGCTGTTCCGCTCATTGGGAAGGCGATGATCTCTCGGATGTTTTCTTCGTTGCGAAGTAACATGATCATACGGTCTACTCCTGGTGCCATTCCTGCATGTGGTGGTGCACCGAACTGGAATGCGTTGTATAATGCTCCGAATTTGTCTTTTAATGTTTCTTTATCATATCCTGCGATATCGAATGCTTTTTCCATGATCTCCATGTCGTGGTTACGAACGGCTCCTGAAGATAATTCAACTCCGTTACATACGATATCATACTGGTATGCTAAGATATCTAATGGATCTTTTTCATTTAATGCTTCTAATCCACCCTGTGGCATAGAGAATGGGTTATGTGTAAATCCTAATTTACCCGTTTCTTCATCGATTTCATACATTGGGAAGTCGTTGATATAGCAGAAACGGTATGCATTCTTCTCTAACAGATCTAATCTGCTTCCTAATTCGTTACGGATCTGTCCTGCGTAGATACATGCAGCTTTTTCTGGTGCTGCGATGAAGAAGATTGTGTCTCCTTCCTGTAATCCAGCCATCTCGGCTAATTCCATCTTCATATCATCTGGAATGAACTTGTCGATTGGTCCTTTGTATTTCATTTCTTCTTTGACTTCTAAGTATCCAAGTCCACCCATACCGATTGACTGTGCGAATTTTAACAGTTTTTCATGCTGTCCTTTGGAAAGTTTTGCATGAACGTTGATCGCACGTACTGTCTGTCCATGGAATGGTTTGAATGTACATCTCTGGAAGAAATCTGTCACATCGATGATTCTTAATGGGTTACGAAGGTCTGGTTTATCACTACCAAACTGCAGCATTGCTTCTTTGTAGCTGAAGATTGGGTATGGTGCTTCTGTGATAACGCTTCCTTCTGGTGCGAATTTCTTAAATGTCTCTGTTAATACTTCTTCTCCGATCTTGAAGACATCTTCCTGTGTTGCGAAAGCCATCTCAAAGTCTAACTGGTAGAATTCTCCTGGAGAACGGTCTGCACGGGCATCTTCATCTCTGAAGCATGGTGCGATCTGGTAGTATTTATCGATTCCAGATACCATCAGTAACTGTTTGTACTGCTGTGGGGCCTGTGGTAATGCGTAAAATTTACCTTTGTATTTTCTTGAAGGTACGACGTAGTCACGAGCTCCTTCTGGGGATGATGCACAAAGGATTGGTGTCTGAACTTCTACGAATCCCATGTCTTCCATCTTTTCTCTTAAGAAACGGATCACTTTGGAACGGAATAAGATGTTATCTTTTACCTTTCTGTTTCTCAGATCAAGATAGCGGTATTTTAAACGTACATCTTCACGGATCTCTTTACTTGTTGCGATCTCAAATGGAAGATCTCTGTATACTTTTCCTAAGATATCGATCTTATGCGCTTCTAATTCGATCGTTCCTGTAGGAATTTTAGGGTTGTATGTTTCTTCGTCTCTGTGCTGGATCACACCTTCTACGGATAAACATTCTTCTTTTCTTACGTGGTCTAATAAACTTGTATCTCTTAATACGACCTGCATCACTCCATACATATCGCGTAAGTCGATAAATGATACTCCACCGTGGTCACGGATATTCTCTACCCATCCGGCGATCTTTAATTCTTCTCCAATGTCACCTTCAGAAATCTGGTCCATGGTTCTGGTACGGTACATGTCTGACATTTTCTTTTTCTCCTTTTTCTCGTATTCTCTATCTATCGTTCAGGCGGTTTTTTAATTCCCTGTTGTAAAAATGAGTATTAAAAAAGTCCGTCCTGAAATTGTTACTTCAGGACGAACTGTATATTTCTAGTCCGCGGTACCACCTGATTTACTGTCTTGCAGTCTCTCTTGTGTGCCAGTTAACGCCCAGCTTACGTCGCACCTACTGACAGGGTCTAAATCTTATATCCATGTTCTGCGTTCAGATTGATGCTCAGGAGTGTTCTTCGCATAAATTCACTTTACAGGATTCTCACTATCGCCTGCTCACTGGGAACGATAATTTATGGTACTTTTCTCCGTC
>OLNI01001392.1_pt1 | contig 13402 bp, 11 predicted proteins | sample 1672921 | NCBI WGS metagenome assembly OLNI01 (sample SAMEA3136737, study PRJEB25190) | human gut metagenome | biome: human gut; feature: human-associated habitat; material: faeces | place: Austria | collected 2013 | reverse complement strand
ATAATGAAAAGTTGCCTGAATCCCACGCTTCTTCAAGTAGCTAATTAAAGAACTCCTCTCGGCTAAATCCTTGCATTTGATGTAAAACATATGAGCATTATGGATACAGCCGTCGGGAACGACAGGGAGCTCGATTTTTCCCTGCTCAGCAAGGCAGAGCAGACTTTCATAATAATACGACCAAGTTTCTAAGCGATTATTGTTAATCAAATCCGCACTCTCGAGCTGCGCGTAAAGGTATGCGGCATTTAAATCAGAGGGAAGGTAACTTGATCCACGGTCAACCCATGTATATTTATCGACTTGGCCGCGGAAAAAACGCTGCCTATTAGTACCTTTTTCTCGAATTATCTCAGCCCGATCATTAAAACGAGGGTCATTTATTACCAAAGCTCCGCCCTCGCCCATTGAGTAGTTCTTAGTCTCATGGAACGAATAACATCCGAAATGTCCAATGGTGCCCAGAGCCTTACCCTTATATGAGCTCATTACTCCCTGCGCGGCATCCTCAACCACAAGCAGGCCATATCGATCCGCAATACTCATAATTGCGTCCATGTCGCATGACACGCCCGCATAATGAACAGGAACAATGACTTTGGTTCTCTCCGTAATAGCAGATTCAATAGCCACGGGATCGATATTCATGGTTTCGGGACTGACATCAACGAATACGAGCGTAGCGCCCATCATCTGAAATGCTGTAGCCGTTGAAGAAAAGGTAAAGCTGGGCAGAATGACCTCGTCGCCCGGCGTAAGGTCACACAATATTGCCGCCATCTCAAGAGCGGAAGTACCACTTGTAGTGAGAAGCACTTTCTGGGCATTAAACCTGCTTTCGAGCCATTCTGTGCATTTCTTTGTATACGGGCCGTCACCGCAGATCTTATGCTTTACCTCTGCAGCATCTCGCACATACTCAATTTCCTTGCCTACATAAGGTGGGATATTGAAATCGATCATATCAGGCCCCAATCGAATACAAAGCAATTCCAGCGATGATTAATACTAAGGCAATCCATTTCTTCTTGCTCATCTTCTCATTGAAAAACACGATTCCAAAAATCGTTACGTAGATATAACTTGTTGCCTCAAGAATCGGCCCCATCGAAAGGGGGATTCCCCTGTACGCAAATATTGAAAGAAATGTCGTACCCACAAAAAGAATATAGGCCACTATCACTAACGGGTTCAAATACTCTTTAATCTTAGAGTCATATGTTTTAAGCGCAGACTTCTTCAACATCACCTGAGAAATCGAGCTGATAAACACTCCTAGGAGGAGAAGGGCTGCATATCGTAGGTCAATTGCCATGCCAATCCCTCCTATCCTTTCTCCTCAGTTGCATTATCTGCAACTGCGTATAAGGCAACTCCAGCTAGTACAACCACTGCACCGAGCGCTTTGAACAGATTAATCTCTTCTGAAAATAACAAAATGCCCCAAATGATGCCCCAAACAACCGTTACTGCTTTATTCGCATATGCAGTGGTAAGGGGCAGGCGCTTAATTATCTGCTGCCAGCCAATTGCATAAACCCCAAGCAGGGCAATTATCCCGCAATAACAGAGATAAAAACCTATATCAGAAAAGGAGAAGCCGGAAGCAAGCTTACTCAGCACGCCGCTCAATGAGTACACGGCAAGAAGGATATGAAGCGCAAGCAACACCGTGGTTTTGCTTTTTCTATTGCTCATTACGCCAAGCTCTCCGTCGGATAATACGGGACAAGTTCAGAAGCATGCTCTGCACGTAAAATGAAATAGCCATAACGGGAACCGCTATCAACAATTGCATGATTCGTATCGGACTCAAACGAATAGTCGATTACATAATTGGGGCGATTGACTTTCAGCTCATTAAACACTTCAACATCTTTAGAAGAAAATGCAAAGCGGATCATAGCGCAAGCTTCTTCGTGGCCTCTACGAAGATCAGGTTTTTTCCCCAGCGCAATCTCAATGACGGCACGCATGAAGTCAACACCTGTCGAAAGGGGAACCAAATGGCTTCCTATGCAATCGCCCCCCATACGGCTTCCAATTTCGACAATACGGATATTACCCTTCTCGTCGATCATTATCTCAGAATGGGATGCGCCGTACTGAACGCCAAGACCATCGAGCGCATGCTCAACAACCTGCTTGATTTTGCATAATAGACCATCGTCAACACCGGCTGGCTCAACGTGCCCTGTTTCAATGAAATGAGGTGCACCCGTTGTAAACTTCCGAGTCAAAGCAAGAAATGTGTGCTCCCCCTTCCAAGAAATATACTCGACACTGAATTCTCTTCCTTCCATGAACTCTTCTACAACGGCGGCCTTTTCAAACGAGATATCGATTGCCCGCTCAATTGCATATTTCAGTTCATATGAGGACATAACTTTGGATACACAACGACTGCCTGACCTGTCAACCGGCTTGACAATAAGCGGAAAATGCAACTCAAGCCCGTCAACATCCTCAGGATGAAAAACCTTGATGCTTAAAGGAGACGGATCTCCATGCTCGGCGAATGTTTGGCGCATGAGAGCTTTGTTGGTTGACCTATGAACACATTCCGGAGAGTTCGCAATCAGGCCAAGCTCGGACGCAACCTCAGAAACAGTAATGTTTCCCAAATCTGTACCAATTGAACAGATGCCATCAATGCCAATCCTGCGGCACGCATCCGTGATTTCATCGACCTCGGTGATGCTAATCGGGTAAAAATAATCTGCAGTCTTTTCGCCAGCTGCCCCAGTCTCCCAAGCGAAAACGTGAGTTTCGACTCCCATTTCTTTCGCTTTCAATATGAGCGGATTTTGAAAATCAGAGGCACCTACTATCGCAAGCTTACGCTTCATCGCCAACGCTCCATTTCGCGGAAGAGTTATTCTCAAGATCGCTCCAACGACCACTTTCAAGCTCGCTCTTATAGTCCCGCATCATCTGCTCGTAATCCGTATACTCTGGCACAAATCCGAAATCGCGCTTCGCCTTTGACATATCAAATAGATAAGAGGGGGTGTTATTTTGCTTGTCAGGACGGTATACGATATGTGATCCGTTAGCCCCTCCAAATACTTTAATTACTGCCTTCACTTGATCCTCAAGCTCCAAAGGCACGCCGCTAGTCATGTTATAGAGTCCGTGCGTTTTGTCGCTCATCAACGCAAGACGGAAGGCACGAGCAACATCCTTGACATAAATAATGTCACGCGAGATATGTGGATCTCCCCATATCTCAATATCTTCTCCCTTTTCAGCCTTTTCAATAAAGGTCTGGATACCCGACTTATACGGCTTGCCATCAACCAGTATTGTTCCATGAGGGCCGACACCATATACGGGCGGAAACCTAAAAACAGCCCCCTGCAACCCATGTTGCTGGGTGTAATACTCAATTACATCATTCGCTGCGTTTTTGCTAATCGTGTAGACGGCATGATCGCCAGTGAACTTAAAGTTTCGAGGTTCATCTTCAGAAATGGCGTAGCCGCTCCTCCAAGCACCCGACACGTCGCCATAAGTCGTGGTAGAAATAATCTTCTTAATGCCGCTCTTTCGACAATACTCAAGAACGTTTACCGTTCCAATAGTATTAACTTCGAAGTATTCAGCGGCATTCTCCTCATTATTTAAATCCGCAGTAGCATTTGCAGGGAGCAGACCTGCAAGCAAAATTACGCCTTCAACATCTGAGGACGGAAGCTGCGCAAAATCCTCTGGCTTAGTAACATCGAGCTGGATAAATGAGGCGCCCAGCTTTTCCAGGGAAGGTTTCAGCTTAAGGTTGCGCCCTGTGGCAACCACTTCATAATTATTCTTAACCAGTTCCTCAACGGTATACATGCCAATGAAGCTCGTTGCACCAATTACTACGATTTTGCCGCTCCTTCCCCATTTACATCCTCTTCGATTACATAAAGTGGCCTATTCTTGACTTCAGTGAAAATATTACCGACGTAGAGGCCCACGACTCCGATTGCAGCCAAAATGATTCCACCCATTAAGTAGATTGAGGCAATCAAGCTCGTCCAGCCAGCAGCGCCATCGTTAAACAAAAGCTGCCTAAGCACGGTATAAGTCAGGAACGCAAACGCGATGAGCGAGATAACAAATCCGATCCTAATCGATAGATGAAGAGGCTTGTTTGACTGAGCGGTAATTAGCTCAAAGGCCATATTCATTTTTTTGCTAAAGCTATAAGAAGAGCTTCCCGAGAACCTCTCATCCCCCACAAGCTCAATGGCTGTCTGACGAAACCCGAGCCATTTGATGAACATCGTGTAGCCGCGATTATGTTCTCGCAGCTTGCAATAATTCTGAATGACGATGCGCCTTGAAATGCTGAAGTTGCACAATGAGGCGTCGTAGGTGCCATCAGTAAAGTACTCGTACACCTTATAAAAAGATTTAGAAAGGAATTTTGTCAAAGCAGAATCTTTTCTATCGACACGCTTTGCAAAGACCACATCGAACCCTTCGCAGGCCTTCCCATAAAGCTCTGGAATCGATTCAGGACGATCCTGCAGATCGCAGTCCATAACGACGATCCAGTCACCCTTCGCATTGTCTAAGCCAGCAGTGATCGCACGTATTTGTCCAAAATTACGTGAAAGCTTAATGCCGCGGACACGCTCATCTTGTTGGCAGATACGGAAGATTTCCTCCCATGAATTCTGCTTGTCATGATCATCGACAAAAATCAATTCGAATGATTTGCCCATCCGTTCAAGGGTCTCTACCAAGCGACGGTGCAACTCCGGCAGAGCATCCCTGCATCCGTACACCGGGACAACTACAGAAAAATCCATTTCACTCCCATGTCCTTAATTTCCATCATAGGATTATACGCCTTGGGCAGAAGCCAATAACAGTGTTGCATGCCCGAATGACAGCTTGACCACACGGGTAAATTCACAGCCCACTTGTGAGGCGGAGAAGAAATCTAGAGATTGAGCATCCTTTCCACCAGAGAAGTAATCGATTGACCGTAGCCGGTACCGGGAACCGCCCATCGTCCATTTAAATCTTCAACCGTAGGAGCAATGTCCCTCTTAACGAATTGGAACCGTGGATCAACGCAAGGATTATTCAACGGATCATTGGATGCGTAAGCTTTCAAATGCTGAACCTGAGCGCGGAGGCCAATTCGAACGTTTGGAAACGAAGCGCCGGCTACAGAATTAGAGACGGCGCCCAAACCACCAAAATTGCATTGCTCCGCACGTACGCTACCTCCAAATTGAAGCCATCCAGTCTCCACCATTGCCTGTGAAAAAAGCACTTCGGCTTTCACTCCTTCAGCGGCAGATTCCTCATAAACAATCTGACAAAAATCCTCGATAGTGCTCGCACCTCTAGGAGAATAAATATCAGCAGGGTACTCATGGCCTGACGCATAGAACAAAGCAGTCATCTGCTCAATCGAGGCATCGCTCGATCCCATTATTTTGGTTCCAGGAGTCTTTACCTTCACGACGTCGCCCTCGCCGAAGGAGGACCAGCGGCCCATGCAGAGCGCCTGGACGAGGAACTCGTACTCGGCGCCGTTGGAGAGGCCGGTCGCCGTGTAGGACGTGCCGCGGCAGTCGTAGGTGAAGGTCCTCCAGCCCGAGCCCTCCCTCACCGCCACGGCGTAGCGCTCCGCGCCGGGGACGGGGTCCCAGGTGAGGGCCACGGACCTGTCGGCGGGCTCCGCGCTGACCGAGGGCCTCATCGCGCCCTCGGGGGTCGCCTTCACGAGGTTGGCCGGGCCGAAGGAGGACCAGCGGCCGCCGACCTTCGCCTGCACGAGGAAGGAGTGCTCGTAGCCGTTGGCGAGGTCGGAGACGGTGTAGGTCGTGTCCCTGCAGTCGAGCGTGTAGGTGACGTAGCGGCCGCCCACGTACTCGGCGACGGCGTAGGCCTCGGCGCCGTCGACGGCGCCCCAGGACAGGGTCACGGTGCCGTCGCCCGTCGACTCGACGCGGGCCTCGGGCATTGGTATCAACGTACAACTAAAGATGTCTCGATCAGAGAAAGAAGTCCAATGTCCATCGACATATGCCTGGACGAGGAACTGATAATCTTCCCCATTCTCAAGTCCGGTTACGGTATAGCTCGTTTCAGTACAATCGTATGTATATGTGTGGTAACCGGACTCCGTCTTTAGAGCAACGGCATAACGTTCCGCTCCGTCAACCGCGCTCCAAGTTAAATCAATCTCTCCATTACGCATCCAACTCGCCTCAACAACGGGACGCTGTTCTTTAGATAGCCCAAAATAGGATGCAATAGCCTCCGCATCAGCCTTACCCATAGACGCAAGCTTATTATCGTCTTTGAGAATATTCGCATCGCTCGCGCGATCGATAAATCCATGCTCAACCAAAATGGCCGGAATGCCGTAAAGACGGCAATTCCGTATCACAGAAAGTGAATCTGCAGGGCTTCCATCTGGATAGTAACGCCCCCCGTTCAAAGTGTAATAGTCAAATTTTGTACCACGATTATTTAGTCCAAGCGCACTCAACTTCGAAAGAATATCGTTTCCGATTGCATCTCCAATTTCATGGAAAGATGAGTGCCAGCTATCGTTAACGGCAGGAATCCACACCTCTGCACCAGTGCCGCCGCCCGAGTTAATATGAAAGCTGATAAAGAAGTCTGCTCCCGCATCCCTAGCAATTGCAGACCGATCCTCTAAACCAACTCGCGTGTCACTATCGCGAGTCATTATTACTTTAACCCCATAATACTTCTCGAGCTCTTCTTTACAATATCGGGCTATTTTTAAGTTTATGTCAGATTCTTTAATCCCATTTCCAACTGCTCCTGGATCGCTTCCGCCGTGGCCGGCATCCAGTACAATAACGAAATCTCCTGTCCTGTTACTGGAATTAAGCGATAACGGCGAAATCGGCGTAGCATCGCCCAAACCATCCTTATTGATAATGGAGCCATCATCGTCTAGACCATATACATTTGTTTCGATTCCCGAGTCTCTAAGATCAGGCCCACTGCCTGCGGGCTTAACCACAAACGACCCATGATTTTCATCCGAATCCAGTGCAATAGTGCGCTCGGCATTAGAACCGTCTTGAAAACAAACGCTAATAAGGGAATAGACACCAGTTGACTCGTCATCGAAGGAAAGTTCAAACAGGGCAGCGTCATCGACAACCTTAGTAGATGTAAATTCGAGAATCTTCCCATCTCCCTCGCGCTCAACGAGGAGTGTCAAAGCATAGGCACTATCTATTTTTTCATTGAAAGAAACGACAACGTATTCGGTTGTCCCTATGACCACTTCTTGAGAGTCGATGTAAACGAAATCGATTGGCTCCCCATCCGTACCATCCTCAGCAGCGGATTGGCTTCCGCCCGCAAAGGCAAGCGAAGGTAGGAGAACAATCATCAGCAGCCCAACTAAAAAACATCCGAATATAGCAAACTTGCGTTTCATATAATCCCCCGAACAATTTACTTGATATATCGAACTCTGCTGGCATCACATCGTAGCAAACTTGAATTGACCCTGGAATCAACCAATATCGACGCATCTATAGATGGCCTGATTTTGCACCATCGATATTAACTTGCCACCAAATCCGATCTGATCATTCAATCAAACGATTGCTCGCCATGAAATAACATATAACTTGGATATTTTTATTCGTCAGCATCCATTCATTAACGAATTGGTCACTCGATTGATTGATTGCACCAACTAGACGCCGTATCCGATGAAAACCGCGGAAGATAAAGTCAAGTCATATGCACTTCAAGCATTTATTTACCAACAATGCATTTATCTATGACCATATTCAGATACTTCGCTGGATGACGATCAACAGTTAATGAAAAGAGAATCGCCCTAATGGCATCGATTGCGCATGCAACTAAAAAGATACACATCGCGGCAACGCAACATGCTAAAAAGCTGGGACTAAATGTTCCAAGATGAGAAAGCGATAAGGGTCCAGACCAGATCAAAGGACGCATAAGAGCGTAATCCGTAATCAGATATGTACCGAAAGCGAACGAAGCGATGACGTTGATTGGTTTAGATGTCCAGACTCGAGTGGACGCGGCAAGCAGCAAGCTCGGTATAGCAATAGTCAAGGAGAGAATGGATGAAGGGTGGCTGAATACCGCACTATAGAAACTAGAACTAAGGCTTGAAATCAGGGGGTACTGCTTTTGGGAGAGCACGTAGCAGAACACGAGCACTAGCAGCGAGATGACGATAGAGGCAACGAACCATGCGCGAGCGCCCCGCAACACCTCGATGTCGACGTTCCAGCGAATATAGGTAACCATCACCACAATAACGAAAAACTCGGAAAGCAGATTAGCCGATTCCGACATAACGGAAACGTAGGGAATGAACGGCACAACGCCGTACAATACGGTTAACAGAATGCAAAGAGTCCTATGATTCTTTTGCCCCAGAGCCTCCAAGCCTTGGATGATAAAAGGCAGTATGAGAATAAATACGGAAAATGTTGAAACAAACCACCAGGTATTTCCGATAATCGGAAGCACCATTGAGACGATTGTTTGTGTATCCGCTTGCACGTTTCCCCTAATGAGAAAGAACGCACCGAACAACAGGCTATAAAACGTCGCCTGCTTATTGATATGCCAGACTTTTCGAATTGACGCGACTAGCGAGCCTCTCTTCTCCGCATAAAACCATGCTGTTATGGCTATAAATATCGCAACTCCAACGCGCCCAATTGGATAGGCGAACGTATATGCCAATAATCTGGACCATGCGCCCGGAAGTGCTTCAACAGCATCTACGTTATGAACCACCAGATGGTGAAGAAGAATCGCGAACATAGCCACAATTCTCAGAAGCTCAAATGAAGAATTGCGCGCCTTCTTGCCTCCCTTGGCTAAGCTGTTGTCCAATGTATCCCCCTGCTCTGAAATATTGAGGCTTCCGATTCTGCTATCTTACAGCCTGCGCGAAACCTGGGAGCGTTCGGCATCTGCCCAGAGCGACCCCGGGCTGCTTCAACGGTGCAAAACGCGTCATGACACTTTCAAGACAGCCTGTGCAACGCGACATGGTCTAGCATAGGGTAAATGCTCCCCCATGCAACAAACACATTTTTTTCTCCCCTCCTGAAACCATTTCGGCAGCAGAACACGCACGGCCAGCCTTGTTTTGGATCTAAACTGTATAAGTATTCGAGGTTGAACCGACTTATCTCAGGCAGAATGTTTTAGTATCACATGAAACGCATTCCTTCGTTTGATATCGCCAAAGCAATTGCTTTAGGCACAGTAATCTTTGGCCATTGTTCGTTTGGTGGGGCGCCGACTTCGTTAGTTGACTTCTCCTACTCATTCAGCATGCCGACGTTCTTTTCATAAGCGGTTATTTCTGCAAGAAGGAACCTCTCGGCGCGGAAGCGATTGAGAAAAGCGCCTGCTCACTTCTAATTCCATATGCAATTACCAGCGTTTTGCTTATATTCCTGTTCGCAATGAGAGCTACCCTGCTTCCAAGCAAACAGGTTCTCCCCACCGTCACCACCTGGATTGTTGCCGCGCCATACGGTTCGGGCGGAGTGTTTCCCGGCATGCCCGAGGGCGTCATCGCAATTGGAGCAATCTGGCACCTTTGGGCCCTCTTCTGGGGCAAGATTCTCCTGACATCGATAAACGAGACCAAATGGCCCGGCATCCTCGCCATTGTTCTCTTTATCGTGGACGTCCAAACCAAGGACATGATCTGGCTCCCCTTAAGCATTCAGCCGGCGCTCTGCGCGGTGCTGTTTATGCTTGCAGGGCAGAAGGCGCGAGAGGCAGGTCTGTTCGATAAAGGGCGCTGCCTCCCGCGCTGTGGGCCTGCGCGCTTATGACGTGGCTGTACTGCGGCGCGTTCTATGGGCAGCTGTATATGGTGAGCAACACGTACCAGCACGGCGCAATCGACGTCATCGGCGGGATATGCGGAGCCGCGATCTTAATCAAACTGAGCGGGCTCGCTTCCGAGCGGCTGCCCGCCGCCACGCGCCCCCCTCGCCTGGATCGGGAGGAACACGCCTCCGCTATTCTGCATACACCTCGTCGTGCTCAACGCTGCCCCGTGGAGCGTTCTTTTTACTTGGTGCGACGCGCATTCGATTGCGGTCTGGCCGATCATGCTGGCGGCTCATGTCGTGGGCTCGAGCGTATTGACGGGGGTGCTGTATGTACTGCCGAGGGGGGTGAGGAGGTGGTTCTTTGCGAGGGCGAAGGGCAAATCTTGATGAACCATGCAACTTCCGCTTAATCTCGCAAACGACCCATCGTAGGAGTCGGCCCATCGACCACGTTCAAAAAGAATAACTCGATCGACTAGAACACCCCAATCGGCTGAATCGCCTTGAAAATCTTTGTTTTGGTCATGTTGCACTGGCTGTCAACACTCAAGCAAAGATCCTCGGGGTCGGTGCCCTCCACGATTGCAGCGCAAAGCGAATCTCGCAGGAGCCTGCCCGAGTAGATATACTCGTCCACTTCTTCTCCCGCCTTATTCTCCCGGACAGCATGCGCCGAAATGGCAATCTGTTCAATAGCGGGGCTGACGTCAAACACCTTCACAGCAAAGTAGACGACAAGGTTGAACATGTAGCAGGCGTATTCTTCGCGCATGCGCTTCTGCGTCTTCGGCTTTGTCTTTGTTGTTCCGTTTTTCAGCGAGACAAGCCCTTCAGACGGAAATAGCCCAGCGGGCGGAAGCTTCACGTCGATGAGCACTGCATGGGCGGAGCAACGCGCCTTGAAAGATATATGTTTCCTTAAGGGGATACTAGATTCGGTCAGAATGCGCTCGATTTCACCTGACAGAAGTTCCATCTTTCCTTCTAGTCGAGCTACGAGAATATCTCGCTTTTCCGTATAGACCTTCTCATACGCTTCGTTTTGAAGCCGTTCTTGCTTCGCCTCGCCTTCTTCAAAGGCCCTGCGATTCCCATTCGTCGTATTTCTGCTGATACTTCTCGACGATATGCTCTTTTACATACGCGTCCTTCATCCGATACGATTTCCAAAACGCAAGCGTGTGGATATGCTCATCCGCCTCGCGGGATAGCTCTTCCTCTAGATCAACGAGCCGCGGCGCGGGAACATGATAAACCGCCTATAACTGATACGGGCTCTAAATACCATAGGTATGGTTGCCGGTATCTGAGGCAGTCGTGTCATTCCATCTCTCTGTCCAGCGCAAAGAGCAGAGGATACACCGCTTGCAAGGCATGCGATCCCCCGCAACAACATCCAATACGGCGAGGCACCGGCCGTAGCTCCGCAATTCTCACACACGCAAGAGGTCCACAATTCAAACAAATGCAAAAATCCTCTTGCGCGCGGGAACAAGCTGCCGTAATATATTTGGTCGCACGCGGGTTGCCGCGTGATGCCACTGGGATGTCGTCTAATGGCAGGACAGCGGATTCTGGTTCCGTCAATGGGGGTTCGACTCCCTCCATCCCAGCCATAATGGCCCGTTCGTCTAGCGGTTTAGGACGCCGCCCTCTCAAGGCGGAGATCACCAGTTCGAATCTGGTACGGGCTACCAACGATTGCAAGGCCCCAACTTCGGTTGGGGCTTTTTGTTGCTAGTGCCGCACGTTGGCGGCGGGCCGGGACCAATTGGGCACGCTTTATGCCCCATGGGCTAGGAGCTCCCGATTCTAGTGGACACAACCCAATTCGTTGCCGAGTTCGCGCTCCGTTTCGTCGCGGGGGAGCAGGCGGTTTCCCCAGAGCTGCGCAAGCATCTGGATGCCCTCGAGGTCGAAGGCACTTGCAGGGCCGGTCTCGCGCACCACGGGTACGGTGACGCTGGTGGGTTCATCTTTGCCGATGCCCGTGCATCCGCACCCGAGCGCGACGTTCTCGCATGCGACGGCAACCATGGCATCAACGAGCGCTTCTACGGGCATGCCGTACACCTGGGCATCCCATCCCTGCTCCTCGAGGTGCAGGCGCGCCACCACTGCGTCGTTCTCGTCCATGCCGGCAAACCCGTGGGGAAGATAGTCGCGCAGGTGCTTGGCAAGTTTCTGTTCAAGGCACTTATCGTAGAAGAGGGCCCCGGTAAAGCTGGTGCAGGCGGCGGCGAGGCGCGGCGGCAGCGAATCCATCTCGCGCAGTTCCACGAACCCTTTGAGGCGCACGTTGGGGAAGACCATTGAAAGCAGGTGCATGAGCTCTGCTGGCTCGAGCGGGCGATTCGACATGATGTCTCGCGTGTAGCAGTCGCCGGTCGAGGTGGTCACGTGTTCGGCATCGGTGAAGAGGATCGGCTTCACGCCCGAGACCCAGAGAATGTAATCTTCGAATGAAAGCCCTTCGATCGCGCCGGGCACGATGCCGCAGCGGTCCACGTCCACATGGTGCCAGATGCGTGAGCGAGCCATGCCGGGGGAGGGCTCGCCGCGGAAGATGGGAGCATTGTCGAACAGGAAAGCGAAGAGCGGCCCCAGAAGCGTCGCCATGCGATAGATGCGTGCCGCATCCCGCTCGTCCTCATAATCGAGTGAAACCTGGGTGGATGCCGTGCAGCGCATCATGTCGCGCGCGTAGCGTCCGCGGCGCGAGAGGTACGCGTCCATATCGCGGTAGCGCTCCTTGGGGATGAGCTCCAAGTCAAGCGGGCTCGAGACCACGGGGTTGTAGCCTACGGGAACGAGGGAGGCAACGAGCCCGATGGCGGCGCAGGCGCGCTCCACCTCGGCGTCGAAGGCGCAGATTGCATCATAGAGGGCCTTTACCGAATGCGCGGGGCCGGCCGACACCTCGAGCTGGGCCGCGGGCTCGAGCGATACGGTCACGCCCACGGTCTCGAGCTCGCCGTGGAATGTGTAGTCGAGCCCCAGAAGGTGCCCGTCGATATAGACGAGCTCGCTTTCGCTTCGGCTACGGGCGAGCTCTGCGATGAGCGCGCCAACACCACGTTCGCCGGCAAAGGGGACCGTTCGCCCCTGATCGTCGATGAGAATGCGCTCCAGCTCGAAGCCGATGCGTTTTCCGGCGGGGTCTTTGTCGCCGTGTTCGAGCACGGCGATCAGAGCCTCGAGGTTCTCGCGAAAGGACCCGGTGAAAGACGGGATATGGCTGCAGGGTTCATGGGACATGCGGTACTCCTCAGTCGCGTTGCTCGCGTGTATCGTACCCCCATTGCCTTGCGGGGAATCACCGCGTTTGCGCGCTCACTCGAAGATTGCTCCGCCAGAGGCTCCTATACGACGCGAATGCTAAAGGTCGGGTTGAGGAATGGAGTTCAGCAGAAGACGTCTAGCCCAAAGGAGGGAGGACGCCGTTGCCGTACAATAGAAGGAATAGGGAGGTGCGCCGCTTTGTGCACCGCCGACGAATGGAAGTCCGCTGCTCCGACGTAAGGAGGACCATGTCCGAGTCCCCACATACC
>OLNI01001391.1_pt1 | contig 13418 bp, 13 predicted proteins | sample 1672921 | NCBI WGS metagenome assembly OLNI01 (sample SAMEA3136737, study PRJEB25190) | human gut metagenome | biome: human gut; feature: human-associated habitat; material: faeces | place: Austria | collected 2013 | reverse complement strand
TGCCGAAGGACTCGTCGGCGGTGTCGTCCTTCAGGTACACGATGACGTCGGTGCCGTGCTCGGCACGCTCGGCCGGCTTGATGTCGTAGCCGTCGATGCCGTCGGATTCCCAGGCCCAGGCCTCGTCGCTTCCGATGGCGCGGGAGACGACGCGCACCTTCTTGCCCACCATGAAGGCGGAGTAGAAGCCGACGCCGAACTGGCCGATGATGTCCACGTCGGTGAGGTCGTCGAGCCCCTTCGCCTCGCCGGGCTCGGAATCGGCAGCGGCCTCGGCCTGGGCGGCCTTGAACTCGAAGGAATCGGAATGGGCGATGGTGCCCAGGTTCTTGTCCAGCTCGTCTTTGGTCATGCCGATGCCGTTGTCGGACACGGTGACGGTGCGCTCGTCGGCGGAAAAGCCCACCGTGATGGCCAAGTCGTCGCGGCCCACGGCCACCTCGGGGTCGGTGAGGCTGCGGAAGTACAGCTTGTCCACGGCATCCGACGCGTTGGAGATGAGCTCGCGCAGGAAAATCTCGCGGTTGGTGTAGATGGAGTTAATCATGAGGTCGAGCAGCTTCTTGCTCTCTGTCTTGAACTTGCGCATAGGTTCTTGTCCTTCTTGCCTAGGGTCGGAAGACGCATAACCGCCTCAGTGTAGGTCGCGCGCCGGCGGTATCTCGCGGTGCGTTCGGTCTGTACGTCAGTCGTTGACCGGCGGCGACAAAAGCGTTAGCAGTCTCCCTTATCGAGTGCCAACACCACATTCTACGCAGAAGGAAACCTAAGTCAATACCTATCAAGTTTTCTTTAAGTTTGGACGAGGGAAGCCTCTCAAAATGAGATTCGATCTTTAGATGGACAAGCATGAGGGACATCCCCATCGAAATGAAAACCTTAATTTAGACAGAGCGGCGGGAAGCTGCCGGGCTGCGGTGCGGCATTTGCAGCTCGTTTCAAACACCGCGCCGCGCACACCGCAAGCCCGATAAACACTCATTCCCACGTCGACGGAAACGTGCTATTTCGCCCCATTTACCCCGAAAGACTCTTGCAACTCCTGGGTCGTTTCCTCGATCGCCTGATCAATGATTTTCTCCTGCTCCTGCCTCTTCAAGTCCAGAAGCCTATCTTTGAGCACGGAGCCCACACTCCGGCCTGTCATCCGTGCTTCAACCGCCTCCTCAAGGATCTCTGGAGCTGCTTCCATCGCGCGATTAGCAAACGATTTAGTCGCATCGGAAACACTGCCGGCCACATCGCCGACAGCGCTCCCCTCTCCAGTTACTTTGTCCTTGATGGATCCAAACGCTCCTGTCAGCTTGTCTTTTGCCTTGAACATCATTTTCTCCTGTCTCGATTCTGCCTAACATACCATCTCTTTGCGTACCTCCTCCAGAAAGTACTCCAAATCCGGCAAGGGGTGACGCGCTCGAACCTCCTTTCTCGCTTTAAATATTTCGGCTTCCTGCGCCGTAGCCAATTCATCCAATCTCTCCAAGTACGGCGCGCGCAACGCCTCAGCCGAAGGGATACCCCGTAGCTCCGTCTTGAGGGCCGCTATCCGCTCATTGCAAACAGCCTTCTGCGTGCGATCAAAGAAGCCAAGCGCATCTCTTTCTCGCTCGGCTTGCGATAGCTGCAATTTCACTTGCACTTCATGCTGCCCCCGAGACGATTCGGCGCTACCCATATCTGTTTTGACCTGCCCGATTAGAGGCGCGTATCGTGCCTCAATCGCCTCGATACATGGCTGCAATTCGGCTTGCACTTCGGCGTTAATCCTCTCTCGCGCGGCGTGCCGCCGTTTTTGTGCCAAGAGGCTCTGCTCTTTCTCACGCCCCACTCCCACCAGTCCGTAAAGCGCCTGATTGCCCTGTCGCTTTTCGAGCGCTCCACAACTCGCAAGACGCTCGATTAGTCCACGAGCCTCCGAATCATCTCTCTTTCGAACATTCGCCCTTTTAAGCAATTCTTCCATCGAAAGATAGTCTCGGCACGACAAGACCGAGGAGATCGCGTTCATCTTCTCAAAGAGCGCCCGCGCAGACGGATATCCGCAACGCTTAAGATCCTCGGCTGAAAGCTTATCGACGGTCGACCGGGCGTTGCTGCATTCTCGCGAAGAGTTTTCCAGAACATCGATGAAGACTTCTCCCAAACGAGCATTTAGCTGCCGCTCAGCTTCTTCGGCTTCCGCCTTCCTCTGGCTACTGGCGGCAATCAGGGACGAAAGGGTGGCTCGCAGCTTGCCCTCAGCGAAACGGTGAGCCTTGCTAAAATCGGCGTCGTCCTCATAGCTGATTGGTCGATCTTTCAGAGCATCGAGAGACGGGGCACGATACCTTGCCAGAAACTTGCCCAAATAGGCATGGGCGTTTTCAGGTTCGAGGTTCAGCGCTCGCTCAAAGAAAGCTTTCGCTTGCGCGTAATCCCCATCCTCAAGAGCCAAGTTGCCCCTCGCCACCATAGGCGAGACCTTCGGTATGGCACCCAGCTCGGAAGAGGCTTCAGCGCCTTCTCCTTTTGCGGCAATGGAATCGGACCGTAGATCGCGGGGGCTTTCAGCGAGCAGAGAAACCGTCTGGGACGTTCCGCAATAGGCACAGCAGACAACCGACGCTCCATCCGAAACGTCCAGATCGCCTCCGCACACCTTGCATTTCAGTATCGCCATCTCAGTTCCCGCTGTCGCGCCCGAGAGCCATTTCCCTCGTGCTTTGCTTTCCGGCACAACAAGCCGCGGACCGCTCGCGAACGGTCCAGAGTGCGTTATCTGCAATCTTCGCTGCCTTGTCCGCATCGTTAACCGCAAGCGCCTGTCTCAAATTTGCAAGCTCCGACAAGAGGCTTTCCTCGAAAGGTCGCGTCAGCTCATTAGAAACGGGATCGCTGAAACGTAGTTCGTCGGAAAGGCGTGTTAAAGCTGAAGCCGCGGGGGAATCCCCGTAGCGAGCCGCCAAATTGGACGCCTCCATACGAAGCCGTCCCATGACTTCCGTCCTATCCTGCCCCCGCACGTCCTGCGCAATCGTCTCATCTCTCGCCAGCTCAACGCCAACGCAACCAGCCAATCCAAAGACGGCCAGCACTGCATTAAGAATGAGAGCCGCCCACAAGGGCGCCCAAGATGCTGCAGCCATCTCAGCTACGCTCACAACCATTTGCGCAACAAGATAGATGGCACCCACCCGCGCAATAGGATAACCATACACTTTGCTTCTCGCCGACGCTCCAGGCTTAAACGCGCTTTGGAGGAAATAAAGCTGCGAAACAATAGCCGCGAGGCCAAAACCGTAGGCTGCCCAGAATGCCCCGCTGCTCTCGAAGGGGGCAGCGAACGCGACGAGGCTAAACACGACAATTCCCGCTGCAACGAGCAAGATCGCCCTGCCTCTCATGCCTCTCATGCCTCTCATGCTTCTCACGATTCATCCCCTCGCTTTCGCCCGCAGTTGCTGCAGAAGTTCCCTGTGTTGGCAGCTTGTCCGCAAGCGCAATTCCATGAAGCGGCAGAAGGCCGCACCGCAGGTGTTGGCCGAAATGCCATCGCAGGCATCTGCTGCTGCCCACTTTGGGGGAACATGCCCTGCATCGCCCCACCGATTTGCGGGGCAATGGCGCTGGCCATGGCAATCCCCACGCCCAGCCCCATCATGTCGCCCGTAACGCCCGCGCCACCTGACCCAACACCACCTGATCCCATGTTGCCAATACCAGCCGCGTAGGCCTTCTGAACCTCGGCCTGCAGAGCATCGCGACCATCGTAGCCCTGTGCTGTCATGACCTCAGCTTCGGCCAGCCCCGAAAGTTTCGCAGCCTGGGCGCTGGCCTCGGCTGCAATCACCGTTCGCTCGGCCTCGCGCTTCAGAGCCTCCGTCTCCGTAAGCTGTTGCTGAAGAACAACTTCACGACGTGCAGCCTCAATGGCCGCCTGACTCTGCTCCTCGGCCGTGCGGTACTGCTGCTCGCTCTGCGCCTGTGCTACCCTCACCGTTGCCTGCGCCTCATACCATCGCTTCTGAAGCGAGATGGTATGCAGCTCGCGAATCTTGGCAAAGTTGGGATCTCCTTCGGGAAGGGCGATATTCGTCACGTAAAATCGCGGGACGAGCAAGCCATAGTTTTCGAAGCCAGGAGCAATTCGCTCGCGAAGCCGTCGGGAGATCAGATCCAAATAGGTATCGATTTCAAAAATGTCAATGGCCTCGTCGTAGAGAATCTGAGCGAGGCTCGTCTTTACCTCATTGGCAATAAAGGGGCGGAACGACTCAGAAAGCGACTGCGAGAACCCCGGCGCGTCATCCCAGGAAATGCCCCGCATGGTGCCAACTAGCTTCACAATGAGCTTTCGCGCATCGCTTACCATCAAGTTCAACGTTCCCGACGCGCCGATTTGCAAAGGAGTTCCCGTGAGAGGATCCAAAAAACGTAGCCTATCCGGTGTGCCCCATTTCAAGGCCATCTGAACCGTCTTGTTGATGAAGTAGACTTCCGAATGGAAGGTTCCCTCAGAGCCCGTCGGCAGCACGTAAGCTTTGTCGAGCAAGGGCAGTTGTTGGGTCTCCAGCGTGTAGCGTCCAGGCCCGAACAAATCAAGCGCCTGACCGTCCTTGAAAAAGATGGCTTCTTGACTCTCGTGAACGATGAGCTGGGAGCCATAGCGAAAATCCTCGATGGGCGACTTCCATGCAAATGTAGAGTTGTCGCCCTCGTATTTGATCACGCTCGCAAGCTCTTTATGCTGCTGAGAATCGGAGGCGATCCGTTGTTGCACGTTGTTCTTGAAACCACAAGAGGGACACGGGCTCGATGCCGCGCCCTTTGCGACGGCGTACGTTGCCCCGCATTGCCCACAGGTTATCGTCTGCTTGAACAGCTGCACCACGAGCTATCTCCTCACTACTTAGGCCCTGATCCTGCTAGGCCATATCCCATTCATAGCCCGCATCTTGCTCGTCGACATAATCATCCTCATACGTGCCGTACCGCTCATTCCGACGTTGCTCCTGGGCCGCCTGCTCGGCCGCTTGTTCAGCCGTCGCCTCCGATGCGGCCGCCACATTCAAAGCGATATTGGCGACAAGAGCAATCGCCACCAACGCGATAGCCAAGATATTGACCAGTCTGATGCGCTTCTTTTGGGCCGCGATAACTGATTCCGTTTGCGCCTCCCCAGATGCAAGACCACCAGAATGCCCCGCAAGCCATCCTTCGATAGTCTTCTCTTTTTCCTCATAGGAAACAGCATCATTGTTCACAAGCTCCAACACCTGCTTGCGCAGCAGCGTATGATCACTCTCGAAGCGTTCTTTTTCCTTTTTCACTCGGGAGTAAGTGACCTGCATAAGCGCGAAACGCGCGATGCAGTAAGCCACGCCTATATAGCAAGCCCACGACAAGGTCCCCCAGATAATCGCGTTGATCACATCGCCGGTCTCGAATGGATAGGCGTAGATATCGTATCCTTTGAAGATATTGAAGAAGCCACCAAGCCCGAATAGCAGCAGCGCTCCTAGAAGAAAGAGGGTCTTGCGCGAGAGCCATCCGTTCTTTTCAACCTGCTTGTCCAGCGTCTCGGCACGTTCCTTGATCGTCTCGTCGATGGGCTTTTGCCCGAACAGGTAGTCGCTCTCATCGGTGCTTCCGCTCAAATAGCAGTGGTAGGTCTCGCCATCGTATCGGTAAATCACGTGGAAGACGGCGAGATAACAGTCTACCTGCTGGCAACTCTCGACATGAAAGCTATCTAGGGAAAAGTCCTCGTAGCGATCTCCGGGCACATCTCGCTTCGCGTAAGAAGCCGTATCGGAAGCGGCTTCATTTTGGGCCTCGTGTTCCGCTTCGTCGTCCGATACCGCCGGCGCAACGAGATCATAGCCGTCGAAGAAACCCTCAGTCACCTTGACGAAGTCATCCGAGGAGAAGCCATTCACCCAAGCGAGGCTCGGCATGTCGCAAAGAGGCTCGTACTCTTTCAAGTCGAGAGGACCGACACTATCCGACGTCCTGAGCGTCTGGTCGATCACCGTCTTCGTCTTGGTTTCGTATACAGTTCGGGACATAGGCTGGCGATAACGTTTTACGTAGTCTTGGCGTCTGCTGTCCCATTCTCTATCATAGCCCGCATCCTTATGTTCTTTACCTTGGTAGTCAATATAAACGGTCTCTTCGCGCGCTACCTGGTACTCTTCCTCGTGCTCCCAAATGCTCGTAGCCGACCAAGTTCCCCCGCAACGGAGACGAAATTCCGCATAGGGGTAGTACTCCTTCTTGATTTCGTATGTCGACCGAAACGCCACGTCGATGGGCACGTTTCCATCATCGGTCAGCAGCCGCAGCCACTGCGCCTTCGCCTCCTCTTCGCTCCTCTTGAATGTTGTCGCAAGCTGTTCTCCACTCATGACCTCTCCTTTTCCGTCGCTGATTGAATCCTGCATCACTTGCACGACTTATCCATTGCTGCCCCAAAACAAACAGTCGATTTTTTTCACGTTAGATATGCCGACATAGCTAGGTAGCGCCTCGTCGAAAGCCTTCACGCACGAGGCGCATTGAGCGGATCCCATGAACTTTCGGTAAAATTCCTGAAGCTGCTGGTAGCCGAGACGTGCTGCGTCAAGGCGAGCGTCGGCCGCGCGAAAACGCGCGAGATCCGGAAGACCAAGCTGGGCACGTTCATTCAACAGACCAACCACACGGCTGTCCCAAATCGGCTGAGAAGCGTCCAAGGTCGCCAGCATCTTACTGACGAACGACGCTTCAACGCGCCCGCACCGCTCATAGCACCTGCGCAGAAGCGTAGAGAAGTCGCGATTACCCTCACCACGCACTCCCTGAAACAGCGCATAGAATTCGTTTTGCCAAATTTCCGAGCGCCGTACTGCATACAGTGCATTGAAGGTGTGCTTGAACTCGTCGCTCGTGGCCAAATCTACCGAAAGATCATTAGCGAGCGCAATAATTCGCTGGTACTTCGCCAGTCCATAATAGGTCGCAAGAGCGCTTTCAAGCGCCCGCTGTGGCACAAACCATTCAATCGAATCTGGCGACAATACGGCCATTCCAAGGATCTCCCTTCTCGGATACCGAGGGCAGATCCCTTGCAGCCAAATTGAAACGCTTAGCAGTGACCGCTTGGAGAAGGGTGTCCACCCAATGTCGCCAAACAGTCCTTACCACGCAAGCACGCGTTGCAGGGAGGGCAGACACCCTTCTGCAAACTCGTGCTTGCGCACGCGCGGTATTAGACTGTTTGGCGAGACACAGGATAGCACAATCCACAGCACGTCAACATTGTGGCGTACCGTTTTCTCCAAGCTACTCCGCAGGCCCCATGTCGAACCTCGTAGGCATCAGCCTTTCCGCTGCTCCCACTCGGCCATGCGGCGGTAGAAGGTGGCCTCGCCCACGCCGATGCTCTCGGCCGCCTTTGCAGCGGTCCACTCGCGGGCGCGGTAACGGGCAACGGCCTCGCGGAGCATCAGCTCGTCGACGGGCTTCCGTCGGCGCCCCGGGCGACCAGCAAGTTCTCCGCCCCCGTCTTGGGCCGCTTTCCTCGTGACGCCTTCTCATGCAGCAGCATGAAGCTCTCGTAGAGAACCTTCCGCTCGGCACCATCCAAGGGTTCGCCCTCGCATTCCACGGCATCGCCGGCACATAGGGCAGCAAGCACCGAACCAATGGCCTGGGGCGAGTTCGCCGCAGACGCAATGGCCTCCTTCACCTCCAGAACGCCAGGGGCACCTTCAGGCACAGCGTGGAAGTACAGCTTGTCGCCGATATAGCGCCGGGGGAAGCGGACGAGCCATTCGAGGGGATCCCAATAGTCCATCCCGCATTCATCCAGCAACGACCAAAGATCCTCGCGATTGGCCATGGGCGCGCGGTCGGCAATAAGGGTGGGCGTGCGGCTATCGCGCTCGTAGCACGTCTTGCGCGCCGACAAATCGAACCCGGGAATACCCTGGAAATCCGAGGAGTCCAGCAGGTCGATCACCTCGTAGTTCGGTTCCAGCTCGTAGCGGAACGTTTCGTCCTCCCTCACGATGTAGCGCATCAGCGCCACCACGTGGGTAAAGCCGCCGCGGCCATCGAGGCAGAGCTGAGCGGCAGTAACCGACTCTCTCACAGAAACCTCCTTCCGAGCGAAGCCCAAGACGATTCCTTGTCCTCGTCCAGCGTGCTCTCCCCGACGTCGTTGAAGGGGACGAACTGCTCTCCATCGGCCACGAAGCTCTTGCAGGCAACTACTTCCTCGCCGTGGCACAATCCGAGAAACACCTTCTAGGTCGGATACCCCAAGGCCTCGAAGATGCGCGAGCCCAGATATTCCGAAAGATGGTTGTTCCCCATGCCGAAGGGGGTGCGCTTGCGAAACTTCAGCATATATTCGCAGGGGCTGCCACCGCCGTTCGGCACCAGAATCGCCTCCTTGCGTTCCGATCCGCCGTACTGCACGTCGCTCGCAGGATATACCGAAAAGTCGATGAGCTCCATGGCCGTTCCTATCAAAATGAAAACCTAATTTTGATAGGACACCGCATTCCACGCACTCGCGCAACATTTGCAATAGCCTGCTGCAATATTTACTCATAGCACAGTCCATTACCGCACAAACCATATGCTCATATGTGAGCTATTCTGCCCTAAAATCGCCTTTTATGCTAATATATGAGCCATGATTTCATTCGAGCAGAAAACAGCCTACGACCTCACGCACGAAGTGGCCGCGCGCGTGCGGGCGCGGCGCAAAGAGAGCAAACTCACGCAGGCTCAAATGGCGAAGAAGGCCGGCATGTCGTTCGCCTCTTACAAGCGCTTCGAGCAAACAGGGGAGATCGCCTTCCGCTCCCTGTGCAACATCGCTATCGCCCTCGGCTGCGAGCAGGACTTCGACGAGCTCTTCGCGCACCGCCAGTACACGTCAATCCAGGAGGTCATCGATGCCCAGCGCGAAGCCCGCAAGCAATAAGCACCAGCACACCGTGGCCCCTACTTTCGACGTGCAGACTCTCGGAGTATTCCTTGCCGGCAGCCCCGTGGGCACACTCGCCCAAACGCCAGATGGGCCCGTGGCATTCGAATACCACGATAAATGGTTGACTCACGGCTTCTCTATCAGCCCGTTGAGCCTCCCCCTCGAAAAGCGCCTATTCATTGCCGCGTCGCACCCCCTTGAAGGGCTTTTCGGTGTTTTCGATGACAGCCTTCCGGACGGGTGGGGGCGCCTGCTGGTAGATCGCATGCTTCGCGAGCACGGCATAGACCCCTTTGTCGTCACCCCCCTCACGCGGCTCGCCATCGTCGGATCTTCCGGCATGGGGGCGCTTGAGTACGAGCCGGAACTGACCCTTATGCCCCAAGCAGCGGAGCGAACGCTCGATGAGCTGGCCGACGAATGCGCGGAAATGCTCCGAACCGATTTCTCCGACGACCTGGACACCCTCTATGCTTTAGGCGGCTCGTCCGGAGGAGCGCGACCGAAAATATTCACCGACATCGATGGCGAGCCGTGGATCGTCAAGTTCCCTTCCTCGCATGATCCAGCCGACATCGCCACCCAAGAATTCGCCATCGCCCAAGCCGCATCGGCGTGCGGCATCGCAATGCCAGAGGTGCGACTCTTACCATCATCCAAACGTGACGGCTTCTTCGCCATCAAGCGTTTCGATCGCTCACGAGACGGGGCAGACGACCTCCCCTCTCGCGTTCACATGGCCTCGGCGGGCGCGCTCCTCGAAACATCGCATCGCATTCCCAATTTGGATTACGAAATCCTGATGAAGCTCACCATGCGCCTTACAACCGATCTCGAGGAAATCGCACGACTCTACCGCCTCATGACCTTCAATGTCATCATCGGCAACCGAGACGACCACGCGAAGAATTTCACCTATCTTTGCGATGGAGGCGCATGGCGTCTCTCCCCCGGTTATGATCTCACGCACAACAGCGGTATCAACGGCGAGCATTCGACCACCGTCAACGGCAAAGGGCGAGACATCGACCTCGAAGACCTCCTCGCCGTAGCCGCGGGCGCCGGAATAAGCAGAACCGCAGCCCTCAGCATCGCCCGAGAGATCTCCGACGCCGCAAATGATTTGATTGCAGGGGTTATTCCCCTCGAAAGATTGGCATAACCGGGCCGCTAAGTCCTCAGGCGACGGGAGCACATTAGCGTAGGCCGCAGGCAGTTCATCGCCCAGGCGATACTCACTCACACCAATGGGCGCGCCCCGGACCAGCTCAATTTTGCACACACTGTGAGCAAAATTGCTTCGTCGATTATAGCTCCCCCGCCCTAAAGCTGAACCTCGCCGTAGTCGAGGCCGTGCTCTTCGCGCATGATGTCAAGCCACGCATCCGGGGACACTGCCGGAACCGTTGATCGCGCGAATCCCTTGGCATCGCGAGTGATGAGATAGTCAGCCCCCACTCTCTCGGCAGCAAGAGCAATCAGACAATCCTCGAAATCATCCCAACCAAGATGTGCCGCCCTTTCAAGGGAGGCACCCGTAAGGTCGACGGGCGTTATTACCGTGAGCGCCTTCAGAATAGCCGCCCGCAGCCGCGCCGAGTCGACATAGCGACCCAAAACATAAAAGGCATCAACAGCAGACTGCGCGGGAACCCAAGTTCGCAGCGCGATCTTCCCCAATCAACCCTTTTGGGTGGCGGGGTTCAACCCATCTGGACGGTGCGAAAGACCTGATGGAGGGCGTATGGTTCGCTCCGTTGTCGATCCCAACGAAAAGGAAAAGGAGAGGATCATGACCATCGAGAAGATCGCAGGGGAAGCGGAAACAACGACGGGCGCCGCATACTCGCGCCGCAACTTCCTGAAGGGAGTCACGGCTGCAGGGGCGTTGGCTGCCTTCGGACTTGCGGGCTGCGCGCCCAAGACCACAAGCGAGATGGCCGCCACGGGCACTGCGGCCTCGAATGCGGCCGACGTCAACTGGGACGAGGAGACCGAAGTGCTCGTCGTGGGCTCGGGTTATGCCGGACTGGCCGCCGCCTACGAGGCCGCCAAGGCCGGCGCTGCCGTCCGCGTCATCGAGAAGCACAAGATGGCCGGCGGCAACTCCGTGTACGCCGACGGGCAGATCGCCGTGGTGGGCTCGGCCGCCCAGAAGGCCGCGGGCATCGAGGACAGCATCGAGACCTTCATGAACGATGCGCTCACCGCCGGTTTGAACCTCAACTACAAGGACAAGCTGCAGCTTATGGGCGAGAAGTCCAACGAGGTGTTCGAGTGGACTGTGAGCGAGATCGGCGTGGAGTGGGCCCAGGACGAGGCCACCGGCGCCCCGCAGCTCATCGCCCAAGGCGGCCACACCGTCACCCGCTGCATCCCGCCGCTCGTGAACAGCGGATCGGGCATCGTGAAGCCCCTCATCGAGAAGCTGTCAGGCCTCGGCGTGGAAGTGGAGACCGGCAAGCAGCTCGTGGGCCTCGTGCGCGATGAGACGGGCCGCGTGGTGGGCGCCACCGTGGCCGAGGGCTGCAGCGACTACGACCCCGCTACCGCCTCCTCCACCACCAACGTGAAGACCACCCGCGGCGTGGTGCTGGCCACCGGCGGCTACGGCAAGGACGTGACCTTCCGTTCCGCCCAGGATCCGCGCCTCGACGAGACCGTGGGCTGCACGAACTTCGAGGGCGCCACGGCCCACGGCCTGCGCGTGGCCCTGGATGCCGGCGTCATGGGCATGCAGCTGGACCAGATCCAGTGCTACCCCTACACGAGCCCCGAGGAGGACTCCTTCGGCTGCGCCGCCACCTGGATCGAGGCCGAGAGCGCCTACGCGCCCACCATCGACCCCACCACCGGCAAGCGCTTCGTCAACGAGCTCACCGACCGCAAGCGCTTCTGCGACGCCATGTTCGAGGTGGGCACGCCGCTCGTGCAGATTGGCTCGGTGGACAACGTGCCCGACTGGTGCGCCGAGAGCCTGGAAAACGCGCTGAGCGCGGGCGAGGCCATCGGTGGCGTACACGGCGCCTGCCGTCTGGGCTGCAACGGCACCCTCGACTGCCTCGTGAACGGCCGCATCGCCGGTCAGCAGGTGGCGGCGTTGGAGCCCGTGGCCTAAGGCAAGCGGCCTCACAGACGCGCTTTCAACCCTTCTGGGTGATGCGCCGAGCGGTTCTGCGGCTCTATCCTGCAAAAGGCCGCTCGCGAAGCGCGTCCCTTCGACGCCCTCCCCTTTTCGAGCGCCCGGGACTTTCCGTCCCGGGCGTCTTCGCGTGCGCTATACTCTTCTCAAGCCGAACGAAGGAGACTTATGGCCCAGGCCCCCTCAGCGCGCCCGCTTATATTCATCACCCTCGGCCTCGCATTGCTCGACATCTGGTGCGATGTGCTCGGCCACGGATCGGCCACCGTGGGTGCCGCCGATCTCGTCGCGGACGCGCTCACCAACGGGCGCGTGTTCTGGAACGTGTCCCTCGTGGCCTTCTGCGGGGCCATCGTGCTCGCGCCGCGCTGGTTCACCGACCACCACCGTCCCTGGGACCTCGCCGTGCCCGCCGTGGCCGCGGCGGGCACCGTGTTCTACGCGCTCTCGCCCGCTCTGGCCCCGAGCGCGGTGCTCCCCACCGTGTGCATCATCCTCACCGGCGTGTGCTACGGCTGGCTGGAGGCGCGGCTGTTCTTCGAGGCCGCCCGCCTGGAGAAGCTCGTCATCTCCGACGCCACGGTGAAGAGCCACACCAACCATATCTACCAGAAACTCGGCGTCCATTCAAAGCAAGACCTCATCACGCTGGTTCGGGAGCGGTAGAAAACCCGGGAGGCACCGTCGCCTGCGGGTGCTCCTTCCCAAAGAACAATCGGAGAACTTACTGGCGACCGCGCGATATCGCTGCGAAAAAGAACTCCGCCGCCTTCAAATGGCTTGGAAATCACGAAAGATCGGCGCTGACCGCGAAATTGCGCCTTCGTTGTAATACACCACCTGGGAAAACTCCAGCAATAAGCAGTAATTGAACCCTTTGAGGCTCAGAAATACCGACGTTTCGTGATTTTCAAGCCATTTGAGCAGTCGGAGCACTCGTTTTCCCTGTCGTTTCCGATGTTTCGTGATTTTCAAGCCACCCATGAGCAACGAGGCATTGAGCAAGCCAGCATGAGAGCCTGAATGCCGTTGCCACACCCAAGCCCTCATGCGAAGTTCAGCCAAAGAGGTCAAGAGGCACGCACTACGCCACGAACCAGGCCCTAACTTCTCCAGCAGAACGCGCATGCCGGATCCCACTTCTCCAGCAGAGCACGCACCGCGCCCCCTACTTCTCCAGCAGGTCGATGGCCTCTACCAGGGAGCGCATGATGTTGCGGCGGGACAAGGAGCCGACGAGCTTGCCGTTTTGCACCACGGGCACCTTCTTGATGCGCTTGGCGGCGAACAGGGCGCACACCTCGTCCACCGGCG
>OLNI01001382.1_pt1 | contig 13488 bp, 21 predicted proteins | sample 1672921 | NCBI WGS metagenome assembly OLNI01 (sample SAMEA3136737, study PRJEB25190) | human gut metagenome | biome: human gut; feature: human-associated habitat; material: faeces | place: Austria | collected 2013 | reverse complement strand
GAAGAGGAAGCGGCATCCGTTTGATATAGCAATTATTTAATATTCGTTATACTAGCACAATGGGTTAAATTAAATTTGTTATCAAGGGATTCTTTCAAGTGAACTAAAGCTTCAAGTCGAGGTTTTATCATCTCCTCGTACTGGGCTGCTTTTTGAACTTTTTCAAATAGTATTTTACCCTCAAGAATTCTATCAGCAGTTTTGGCAGAAGAATAATTGGGAAGAGAGATATCTTTCATATACTGGAAGCCAGCTAAATGCGGATAATCTTCCAGAGAAAAGGTGAGATTAATTGGATACAGCTGTTTCTTATAGCCATATGTAAACAAATATCTATATTCAGTTATTTCTTTCCAGGCTTGTGCAGACTGTTGTAATAGATCCATATTATACCTTGTCCTTTGCAAAAAATAAAGGACCCTGCCAATGCAAGGCCCTTAAAAAGCGTTTTCATTCAGTTCCGAAGAACCTATTCGGTTTGAGGTTATCGCATAACCCAAGGTCAGGCTCCACAACCGGCTGCATACCGACACAGTCGATTGCTTCAACACCACGATAGCTGGTCAACGCCGCTATCCTCTAACTTCATTATATCACAAAAATACTCGTAGTCAACAGAAAACGAGTTTTTGAGGAACACTATTTGCTTCGTGTTCTTAATTATTATATGTAGAAATAATGGTTTTGACAATAGAAAATATTGGAACTTGAGAAAGGAGGGATTCCGATGGCGGGAAGAAAGCCAAAGCCTACAGCTGTGAAGAAACTGGAAGGTAATCCAGGTAAGAGAAAACTGAATACGAAGGAGCCGATTCCGGCAAAGGGAATGCCTGTCTATCCTGACTGGTTAATGCCGGAAGCGAAGAAGGAATGGGAACGCTTGGCGAAGTTGATGAATCAGATGGGTGTTCTTACTGAAGTTGATATGGCGGCATTTGCTGCATATTGTCAGTCATATGCAAGATGGAAGGAGGCTCAGGAGCATATTACTTCTGGCGGCTCGACATTTGAAACGGATAAAGGATATCAGCAGCAGACACCTTGGGTTGGAATTGCAAATACGAATCAGAAGTTGATGTTGCAGGCAGCGTCGGAATTTGGGCTTACGCCATCTTCGCGGAGCAGGATTGTGGCCGGTAATGGTAAAGTGAAGGAAACTGAGGATGAGATGGAGGCATTACTTGGGGATAGTGGTGTGTTTGGATAGACAGTTGGTAAAAATCAAGGAGGTGTGATGGGCGATGGCGCGTGAAACAAGACCAAAAGACTATCCAAAGCTGAAAAATTATCAGCCGACAAGGTTTATGCTTCCGACTTCTCATTATGATAAGCAAAAGGCGGACAGGGCAGTAACCTTTATTGAGAATCTTTGTCATACCAAAGGTAAGTGGGCAGGCAAGAGATTCTGGCTATTACCCTGGCAGGAGCAGCTAATAAGAGATATATTCGGGATTGTCAAGCCTGATGGGAACAGACAATTCCGTACAGCTTTTGTAGAAATCTGTAAAAAGGTTGGAAAGAGTGAATTGGCAGCAGCTATTGCTCTTTATTTACTTTATGCAGATAATGAACCATCTGCGGAGGTTTATGGTGCAGCGGCGGACCGGCAGCAGGCATCCATTGTTTTTGATGTTGCAAGACAGATGGTTGAGATGTCACCGGCACTGATGAAGAGAAGCAAGCTGATGTCAGCTACCAAGCGAATTGTCAATTACGGAAATGCCGGTTTTTATCAGGTGCTTTCAGCAGAAGTTGGAAGTAAACATGGTTTTTCGATTTCGGGACTTGTGTTCGATGAAATTCATATACAGCCGAATCGTCAGTTATATGATGTTTTGACGAAGTACAGTTCAGATGCCCGGCAGAATCCACTGCACTTTATTATTACGACTGCTGGAAATGACAGGCATTCGATTGCGTTTGAACTGCATACCAAAGCAGTAGATATTCTGGAAGGACGGCGTGTAGATCCGACTTTTTATCCTGTAGTTTACGGATTAAAGGATGATGAGGACTGGGAAGATGAAACAAACTGGTACAAGGTAAATCCTTCCCTGGGATATACGGTGGATATTGAGAGACTTCGTGATGCTTACAGGGAAGCAAAACAGAATCCGGCTGATGAGATTACTTTTAAGTGGCTTCGTATGAATATGTGGGTATCCAGTACGACGTCATGGATTCCGGATGCAATCTTTATGAAAGGCAGTGAGCCAATTGATATGAGATTGCTAGAGGGAAGAGACTGTTATGCAGGATTGGATCTTTCCAGTACAGGAGATATTACAGCACTGGTTCTGATATTTCCGCCGAGAAATTCGGATGAAAAACATATTCTGGTGCCGTACTTTTGGGTGCCGGAAGAAACCATACCACAGAGGGTGAAGGCGAATTCAGTTCCTTATGATGTATGGGAGAAGCAGGGACATCTGCTGGCAACGGAAGGAAATGTGATCCACTATGATTTCATTGAGAAATTCATCTGTGATCTTGGGGAGAAGTACCATATCCTGGAAATTGCGGTGGACAGATGGAATGCAACACAGATGATCCAGAACCTGGAGGGTACAGGATTTACGATGGTACCTTTTGGCCAGGGATTTGCAAGTATGAGTACACCGACGAAGGAGTTTTACAGACTTCTGATGGAAGGACAGATTATTCATGCCGGGCATCCGGTTCTTCGGTGGATGGCGGGTAATGTTGTGATCGAGACAGATGCTGCGGAGAATATTAAGGTGACGAAGGCAAAGTCTAAGGAGAAGATTGATGGAATTGTAGCTTCTATTATGGCTCTGGATCGGTGTATTAGGAATCAGGGAGAAACGCAGGGCAGTGTGTATGATGAGAGAGGACTGCTGGTGTTTTGAGAATGAAGAGTATGCAGCAGGAGTTCTGGCAGGAAAGGTTATAATGTGGAGATTGTGTGCAGGAGTTTTCAGAAGAAATGGCTGTGATGCAAAGAGTTCAGTTTGTTTGAAACGGGTGAATGTGATGATTGGTGTTTTGGTATTTGCAGGTATTGGATTTCTGATTCTGTTCGGAGTGTGTCTGTGTTTATTGAGGGCAGGATCTGAAGCGGATGACAGAGTTTGTATGATGCAGAAGAAAGATGATGAGAAAAATTCCGAAAATATTAAGAAAGATATTGACTCTGACGCTATGTAATAGCTTATGCTATGATTACCACAGGGAAAGAGGTGATCAAAGATGATGACAGTACATGAGGTCAGTAAGATATCGGGAGTGAGCATACGTGCCATGCATCATTATGATAAGATTGGACTTCTGCCGGCCACGGAAGTTACCAGTGCAGGATACCGGCTGTATGACGATACGGCATTGGAAAGGCTTCAGCATATTTTGCTGTTCAAGGAATTGGAATTTTCACTGAAAGAGATTAAGGATATTCTGGACAGTCCGGATTTTGACAGGGATAAGGCTCTGGAACAGCAGATTCATCTGCTGGAACTTCGGAAAGAACACATAGAAAATCTGATTGATCTTGCCCGTGGAATAAAGATGATCGGAGTGAAAGAGATGAGTTTTGAGGCTTTTGATACAAGAAAGATTGATGAGTATGCAGAACAGGCAAAGGCATCCTGGGGGAAAACAGATGCCTATAAGGAATATGAACAAAAGGCGGCGGGACGGAGTATAGAAGAACAGCATTCAATCAATGCCAGGTTGATGGGGATTTTTGCTGAATTTGGAAAAATCAGAAATCAGGATCCGGAAAGTGCGGAAGCGAACTTGCTAAGAAACTGCAGGATTTTATTACGGAGCATTTTTATAAATGTACAGATGAAATTCTGATGGGGCTTGGCTCTATGTACGCAGGCGGCGGGGAGTTTACAATTAATATTGATAAAGTCGGGGGAGAAGGAACCGCAGTGTTTGCAGACAAAGCGATCCGGGTATTGTGCAGGAAATAAATTACATTAGGAATGGCATCTATCGTAATGATAGGTGCTTTTCTTATGCTCTTTTTTGAAAGGATGATGAAAATGAGGTTGTTTGGGAAGCTGTTTCGGGGAAGGAATGCTCCTTCTAACAGCACAACTGGAAGCGGATATGGATTTTTTATGGGGAGTACGGCTTCCGGGAAGAGGGTGAATGCACGGAGTGCCATGCAGATGACTGCAGTGTATTCGTGTGTGAGGATTCTTTCTGAGGCGGTGGCGGGTCTGCCGCTGCAGTTTTACAGGTATAACGATAATGGCGGTAAGGAAAAGGCGGTGGATCATCCGCTTTATTTTTTGCTGCATGATGAGCCGAATCCGGAGATGACTTCTTTTGTATTTAGGGAGACTTTGATGACGCATTTGCTTTTGTGGGGAAATGCGTACAGTCAGATAATCCGGAACGGGAAAGGTGAGATCGTGGCACTTTATCCGCTGATGCCTGACCGGATGACGGTGGACAGGGATGAGCATGGCAGGCTTTATTATGAGTACCTGGTGTATGACGGTGATGATGTGGATGGCAGAACCGGGACGGATCCGAAAGCAAATGGAAAGATCGTGCGTCTGCATCCGGCGGATGTGCTGCATATTCCGGGGCTTGGGTTTGACGGGCTGGTCGGATATTCACCTATTGCCATGGCGAAGAATGCGATCGGGCTTGCCATTGCTGCGGAGGAGTATGGAAGCAAGTTTTATGCCAACGGTGCCGCTCCGTCAGGAGTGCTGGAGCATCCGGGGACTTTGAAGGATCCGGGCAGGGTGCGGGAGAGCTGGCAGTCCACTTTCGGGGGAAGCGGCAATGCAAATAAGGTTGCTGTCCTGGAAGAGGGAATGAAGTATACGCCGATTTCCATTGCACCGAATGAAGCACAGTTTCTGGAAACAAGGAAGTTTCAGATTGATGAGATTGCCAGGATTTTCAGGGTGCCGCCGCATATGGTCGGGGATCTGGACAAGTCCAGTTTCAGCAACATTGAGCAGCAGTCCCTGGAGTTTGTGAAGTATACACTGGATCCCTGGGTGAGCCGTTGGGAACAGGCAATGGTCAGGGCTTTGCTGTCTGCGGAGGAAAAGAAGAAGTATTTCTTTAAGTTCAACGTGGACGGGCTGCTCAGGGGAGATTATCAGTCAAGGATGACCGGTTATGCTACGGCAAGGCAGAACGGATGGATGAGTGCCAATGACATCCGGGAACTGGAAAATATGGACCGGATCCCAGAAGAGCTTGGCGGTGATCTGTATCTGATCAATGGAAATATGACGCTTCTGGGGTCCCCACGGAGTTATGAAACTCCGGGGGGAGAGGAGGAGCATCGGAATGGATGAGCTTCACTGCCTGCAGGGAAGCGAAGAAAATGGAGATTGTGACGACGAAGGATGCCGGACTGTTTGGCGGAGCCGGTGGAAAGGAGAAGGGAGCCAGTGAAGAAGTTTTGGAACTGGAAGAAAACAAAAACGGTGAATCAGGAAACAGGACAGGAAACGGAAGAACGGATCCTGTTCATGAACGGAGTTATTGCTGAGGACAGCTGGTTTGACGATGATGTCACGCCGGCTCTTTTTAAGGATGAGCTGAATGCCGGAACAGGGGATATTACCCTGTGGATCAACAGTCCAGGCGGGGACTGTGTTGCGGCGGCACAGATTTTTAATATGCTGTCGGAGTATCCGGGGAAGGTTACGGTGAAGATTGACGGGCTTGCAGCATCTGCTGCGTCTGTTATTGCAATGGCCGGAACTGAGGTATGGATGAGTCCGGTGAGCATGATGATGATCCATAATCCGGCCACGGTTGCATGGGGCGACCATGCAGAGATGAAGAAGGCTATGGAACTTCTGGATGCCGTGAGGGAATCCATCATCAATGCTTATGTACGGAAAACGGGACAGAGCAGGGCGAAGCTGTCACATCTGATGGATGCGGAAACGTGGATGGATGCAAATAAAGCTGTGGAGTTTGGGTTTGCGGATGACATTCTGTTCCAGAAAGAGGAACAGGGCAGTGAAGGCGAAAATGGAGATTCAGGTGCTGACCGTACAGAAAACGGGACGTCTGATTCTGTAATGTTTTCCAGACGGGCAGTAAATAATGCATTGATGAATAAGCTGGAGAGACATTATGGAAAGACTGGGAAATCTGTGAAAGATCAGACAGAGATCACAAGGATGGCTGCTGGTGGTAATGGATTATCGGGGCAGTGTTACGGAAATTCTTCTGGTATGCAGGGAATTGGAATAAGTGGAAGTGCCGGTACTGAGGGGGACGATCCATGTAATGGATGTTTCGGGGCGGCAGAGAATGCCTGCCAGAAGTGTGAAAAGAAGAAAGTGAATACGAATGTTACAGGGCGTTCTGCGGATGATCTGCGTGAACGCTTAAATTTTATTAAAAAATATATCTGAGGAGGATACGGATTATGACGATTCAGGAATTGATGGAGAAGAGAGCTAAGGTTTGGGAAGCTGCAAAGAATTTTGTGGATGCCCATGAGAATGAAAATGGTGTTCTGTCTGCGGAGGACAGTGCAACCTATGAGAGGATGGAAGCGGAGATTGAGGATCTGACAAAGGCGATTGACCGCCACCGCAAGGCAGAGGAAATGGAAAAGAACCTGAACCAGCCGGTAAACCAGCCGCTGACCGGGAAGCCTTATGCAGGCGGCCAGGGGGAGCCAAAGACAGGACGTGCTTCTGATGAATACCGCAGGGCAATGCTGAATGCACTGAGAAGCAACTTCCGCCAGGTTTCCAATACCCTTCAGGAGGGCGTGGATGCCGACGGCGGTTATCTGGTTCCGGAAGAGTATGACAGAAGACTGATTGATGTTCTGAATGAAGAGAATATCATGCGCCGTCTTGCCACAAGAATCGTGACTTCCGGGGAACATAAGATCAATATTGCGGCCACCAAGCCGGCGGCAAGCTGGATTGAGGAAGGCGGGGCGCTGACTTTCGGGGATGCGACTTTTGACCAGAAGATCCTGGATGCACATAAGCTTCATGTGGCGATTAAGGTAACGGAGGAACTGCTTTATGACAATGCCTTTAATCTGGAAAATTACATTATTGTCCAGTTTGGAAAAGCACTTGCCAATGCGGAAGAGGATGCTTTCCTGAACGGAAACGGAACAGGGAAACCGACCGGTATTTTTGACGGAACAGGCGGAGGGCATCTGCTGAATACACTGGCTGTAGCTTTGAAATCAGATGACATGCTGGATCTGGTGTATGGCCTGAAACGTCCGTACCGTAAAAATGCATCCTTTATCATGAATGATGCAACACTGCCTTCCCTTAGAAAGCTGAAGGACAATAACGGTGCTTATATCTGGCAGCCGGCTTACCAGGCAGGGGAACCGGACAGAATCCTGGGATATAAGGTGGAGACTTCTGCCTATGCACCGAAGGACGGCATCGCTTTTGGGGATTACAGCTATTACAACATTGGGGACCGTGGAAACAGATCCTTTAAGCAGCTGAATGAACTGTTTGCAGGCAACGGAATGATCGGTTTTGTTGCAAAGGAACGTGTGGACGGAAAACTGGTTCTTCCGGAAGCCGTGCAGATCATGAAACTGAAAGCTGACTAATGTGAAGGAATGACAGGGGATGGTGTAAGCCGTCCCCTGCTTTGATCGAATCAGGGAAGGTTTCAAGTTTGAAAAACAACAAGCAGTGGTGGAGCGTTCGCTGGTTTGAAAATCAGATCAGCCAGGCGGCGAGCACGAAGAATGATGAACGAAATGGAAACAGGAAAATCTGCGGGAGGTGACGGGATGTCCTGGGTGGTTCATGAGGATATGAAGATTGAGATGACAAAGGGGGATACGCCTTCTTTTGCGTTCCAGGCATTTCTGCCGGACGGATCGGAGTATGAGTTTGAGGAAGGCGATTCCGTAGTATTTGCGGCGAAGCGGAATAAGGCGGATCCGGAGCCAGCGGTACGGATCGAGGCTGATGTGAAGGAGAAGGTGATCAGATTCTCAGAGGAAGATACAAAACATCTGGAACTGGGAAAATATATCTGGGAGCTGTCCTTAAACAAGAGCAGCGGTTACCGGTGTACATTTATTGCAAATAAGATTTTGAAACTGACGGTGGAGGTGGCGTGATGGAGCAGCTGACGGGAACCATGAGCAGTGTTCCTAATTCAAATAATTATGAAAATATGAGCCATAAGCCGCAGATCAATGGTGTGGAGCTGACCGGAAATAAAACTTCGGAAGAACTGGGGCTTGGCGGCGGTGAAGTGACCAGGAAGGAACTGGAAGATGCCTTAAGGAATAAGGTGGATAAGGAAACTGGGAAAGGACTTTCCAGTAATGATTTTGGGAACAGTGAAAAATCCAAGCTGGAGGGGATTGAGGAAGGCGCACAGAAGAATGTGCCGGTACCGTCAAAGGTAAGTGAATTGGAAAATGACAGTAAATTCCAGACCGAGGAACAGGTACAGGAGATAAGGAAGACGGTGGAGGAACTGGGCAGGCGGATGGATGAACTGACGGATGGAAATGAGGTGGCGTACTGATGGCAAATGTGCTTGTAAATGAGAAAACACTGAAAGCTATTGCAGATGCGGTGCGTGCCCAGGGTGGTACTTCTGCCCTGATGAAACCAGGAGAGATCCCGGATGCAGTGAGCAGGATCCCGTCAGGCGGAAGTGCTGCGGATATGTCCCTGCCGGTCCGGTTCTTTGATTATGATGGAACCCTGCTGTACAGCTTTTCCCTTGAGGAGCTTGCAGGGCTGGAACGACTGCCGGATCTTCCGTTTCACGAAGGATTGGTCTGTAAGGGCTGGAACTGGTCGCTGGAGGATCTGAAAGCAACAAACCGGGAAATGAATGTAGCTGCCCAGTATGTTACGGATGACGGGGCCACAAGGTTTTATGTGACGCTGGATGAAGATATGCTGGAGTCGCAGGTTTCTTTTGGTCAGAGTTTCAGTAACGGTGTGAAGGTGGACTGGGGTGATGGAAGTGAACTGGAAACAGCAGAAGGATGGAATTATAACAGGATTACCCTGACACACCGGTACCAGAAAGCAGGGGAGTATGTGCTTCGGTTTCTGCCACAGGAAGACAATATGGTTATGTTTATGGGAAGTTACAGCGAGGGGTCTTATGTTTTTACAGCAGGAAAGAAAAGTAAAGAGGAAAACATGAAGTATCTGTCAGCAGTGAGGAAAATTGAAGTGGGAAGGAATGTGAAAGAACTGGCTTCCTATTGTTTCTGCTGCTTTTCAAGACTGGAGACGGTCACACTGGAAAAAACAGACGGTCTGTTTGGAAATGGGATTGTAAAGTGCTGTTATGGCCTGAAATTTTTGGGAATTCCGGACAATCTGGAATCAATTCCAAGATATTTGTGCGAGCAGTGCATAAGCCTGAAAAATGTATCTGTTCCGAACGGAATAGTCACAATCCCTGATAATGCATTTTCGGAATGTCATTCTCTGGAAAAGATCACTATGCCGGAGACAGTCACATCGCTTGGAAAATTTGCCCTGAATGAGTGTCTGGCCATGAAAGAACTGTATCTTCCAGAGAAAGTATCTGCTATTGAGGGCAGCATATTCAGAAAAGACTGGCTTCTGGAAGGAATCCGGCTTACAGATGGCATAACGGAAATTCCGGACAATGCTTTTTCAGGATGTCATATGCTGACAGAACTGGTAATTCCTGCGGCTGTGACGGCAATCACCAAGTATGCATTTGAGAACTGTAAAGGAATGAAACGGTATTATTTTCTTCCGGTTTTACCGCCGAAGCTTTCCGGGGCAACTGTATTCAATGGGATTCCGGAGGATTGTAAGATCTATGTGCCGAAAGGAAGCCTGGAGGCTTATCAGACGGCGGACAGCTGGAGTAATTTTGCTTCCTATATGGTGGAAATGGAAGGTGATGTTCCGTGATCGTGACAGTAAAGGAAATGAAGAATTACCTGCGGGTGGATTTTGACGATGATGATGTGCTGCTTTCTGATCTGATCGAGCAGGGGCAGCAGATCTGCATGGACGTGGCAAGGATTACGGATGAGGATGAGTTTGAAGATCTGCAGGGGACGAAGATTGCCGTGCAGTATGCGGCTGCCTATCTGTATGAACACAGGGAGGACGCGGATCACCATCAGCTGGTGATGGATCTGCGGAGCCTGCTGTTCGGAGTGAGAAAACCGGGATTCTGAGAAAATATCCGTGAAATGGAAATGAAAACCGGATGCAGGAAATGGTTCTGGTGAATATTGTTATGAAGGATGGAATTGGTGGGTGTCATGGATGTTGGATTGATGAATGAAAAGGTGATTTTTCAGAAGTGTTCTGTTGTGAAGGACGGGATCGGAAATCACAGGAATGAGTGGACAGAGGATTACTGCTGTTTTGCTACGATAGGCGGTGAGGGGCTTGCCAGTTCCAGGGAAGCGGAAACCGCAGGGACTGTGGTGGAGGATGTGGGAATGACTGTGACGGTGCGGTACTGTAAAAAGACTGCAGGCATCCGGTCTGTTACCCACAGGATCCTGTTTCGTGATCAGGTGTATGACATTGTGAGTGTGGATCATCTGAATTATAAGAAGAAGTGTCTGAAATTCACATGCAGGAAGGTCCGGAGGTGAGAGCATGGCAGGTGACAGATGTACAGTCAGCCAGATGGCAGATGTGATCATGGAAGGACTGGAAGAGTATGCACAGCTTGCTGCGGATGATATGAAAAAAGCGGTAAAGAAGGCAGGGACACAGGCAAGGAAGGATATCCAGGAGAATGCCCCTGTGAAGACCGGTGCCTATGCAAAGAGCTGGGCGGCGAAGACCACGAAGGAAACTGCCAATGCAATGGAGATCGTGGTGTATTCCAGGAACAGGTACCAGCTGGCACATCTGCTGGAGTTCGGTCATGCGCTGAGAAAAGGCGGCAGGACAAGGGCGTTTCCCCATATTGCGCCTGCTGAGGAAAGGGCTGCACAGACTCTGGAACGGGAAGTGGAGAAGGCACTGGGGTGATGGCAGGAGGTGAAAGCATATGACACTGGAAGAACTGGCAGGGATGCTGGAAGAGACGGGATTTCCTTTTGCCTATGACCATTTTGCGGAAGGGGAAAGCCCGGATCCGCCGTTTATCTGTTATCTGCTTCCCGGCAGTGATAATTTTTCGGCAGACGGGCGGGTATATCCGTCTATCCCGGATAATCCGGAGGACTGGCTAGATGAGTTTAATACATTCAATATTTATCAGGTTCTGCCGAAGCTGATCGAGCTGTGGGGAATGAATATCAGGACGGATGTGGAGGCTAAAAAAAACTTCATGCAACAGACCGTGAAATGACAACTCCCCTGTTTCTTCTCCGGTGTGTGCAGCTGGGGATTTCCATCCGGGATCTGGATCTGCTGACTATCGGGATGGTGAACGATATGTTTGTGGAGAGCAGGAACGATGAGTATAAGGGATGGAGACAGGTTGCCACACAGGAGGATTTCGACAGGTTCTGATCTGATGAAATGTGGTGACAGGATGATTCAGAAAGGGTATAATGGGTTTATCAAATCAATATTTACTGAATTAAGTTAATCGTGCCATATGGCTTGATTATAAATACAAAGATAAAAACGCAATGTACATTAAAAATGTACTAGAGCTGGTAGGTAGCCCAGCCGTCCTATGCAAATAGGGTAAGTAACCTGCCCCTCCGGGTTGTCCATTCTTTGTTCAATTCATTTTAGGAGGGATTCTTATGGACAAAGCAAGTGGAAAACTGACGGTATATTTTGAAGAACCATTTTGGGTAGGCGTATTTGAACGTATTGAAGATGGTAAACTATCTGTGGCGAAGGTAACATTTGGTGCAGAACCAAAGGATTACGAAGTGCAGGAATATATTCAAAAATACTATTTTAGTTTGAAATTCAGTCCGGCTGTTGAAACTGTTGTAAAGGATATAAAAAGAAATCCAAAGCGTATGCAACGAGAAGCAAAAAAGCAGACGATGGAAACAGGCATCGGCACAAAATCGCAGCAGGCATTAAAATTACAACAGGAACAGAACAATCAGGTGCGTAAAGAGAGAAACCGCAAGAAAAAAGAGGCGGAAGAACAGCGAATGTTTGAGTTGAAACAGCAAAAGAAAAGAGAAAAGCATAAGGGGCATTAAAGTCCCTTGGGCTTTTGCACAATTCGATATTTAGCGGAGGAATCATTATATGTGGAATGACAACTGATTTATAAATAAAAATAAATCGGAGGTTTATATGAATTATTCAATAAGAGAATTAAAACGAGATGAAAATAAGATATTAGATACTTTTTTGTACGAGGCGATTTTTATTCCTGAAGGTGTTCCTGTACCGTCCAAAGATATCATTAACAAACCAGATTTGCAGGTATATGTAAAAGACTTTGGTGAGAACAAGGGAGACTTATGTTTGGTTGCTCAAGTTGCGGATGAGATTGTTGGTGCTGTATGGGTTCGGATTATGAATGATTACGGGCATATAGATAATGAAACACCGTCTTTTGCAATTTCACTTCTTAAAGAGTATAGAAACTATGGTATCGGAACAGAATTAATGAAACAGATGCTAATGAAATTAAAACTAGAAGGATATAAACAAGCATCATTAGCTGTTCAGAAGATGAATTATGCTGTCCGTATGTATAGGAAGGTAGGATTTGAAATCGTTGATGAAAATGATGAAGAATATATTATGATTTGTAAATTATAGGAACTTTCAACTTCCAGTTTTTGAAACTGAGAAATCGGAATTTGTGGAGGATAACTATTGTGGATAAAGCAGTTATTTATATACATGGAAAAGGTGGTAATGCTGAAGAAGCTATTCATTACAAACCGCTCTTTAGTAATTGTGATGTGATTGGTCTCGACTATATTGCACAGTTTCCATGGGAAGCAAAAGAAGAATTTCCATTACTTTTTAATTCAATTTATAGAAACTACAAAACTGTTGAAGTAATTGCCAATAGCATTGGAGCGTATTTTGCTATCAATGCCTTATCAAATCAGCAAATAGAGAAAGCATATTTTATTTCGCCCGTTGTAGATATGGAAAGGCTTATTGCTGATATGATGATTTGGGCAAATGTTACAGAGGATGAACTCAAAGAGAAAAAAGAAATTCAGACAACCTTTGGAGAGACTCTTTCATGGGATTATCTTTGCTATGCAAGAGAAAATCCTATTATATGGGAAATCCCAACGCACATTTTGTATGGTGAAAAAGATAATCTTACCGCTTATGGAACGATATTTGAATTTGTACAGAGGACTAATTCAACACTTTCTATTATGAAAAATGGAGAGCATTGGTTTCATACGGATGAACAAATGAAATTTCTTGATGAATGGATAATAAAATCTTCCAAATAAATTCAAGTTTGTCTGGTTGTCCTTTGAGAGGGGAGAAATCCTCTTCTCAAAGGGCTTTTTCTATTTATACGGATATTCGCAAACTACAGGACAATCCGAAGAATTATCCGTGATTGCAATGATGAGCAGTTTTTGCACAGTGATGA
>OLNI01001371.1_pt1 | contig 13624 bp, 8 predicted proteins | sample 1672921 | NCBI WGS metagenome assembly OLNI01 (sample SAMEA3136737, study PRJEB25190) | human gut metagenome | biome: human gut; feature: human-associated habitat; material: faeces | place: Austria | collected 2013 | reverse complement strand
TTTCAGTTTTCGTCCTCATATCCGAAAAATGATTTCTACGATAAATCTTTATTTCGTCCCCTATATCCCTTGACATCTCCCTTTTTATTCTGCAAAATAGTAAGAAGAGTCTTTCAAGATTCTACTTTATTATAGAAGAAAAAGAGGTCATTTAGATGGAAGAAATCATACAGTTTTTAGCTGGGATTTTGAATAGAGAGTTTATTCGTGCGGTGTTTAGTAACCCGCGAGTAAAGGATAATGTAGTTAAGGCAAAGCTTCGACCGATGGAACAGAAGGGGGAGCTTTTATTTCAGTTAGAGTCTTTCACAAAGACGCAGGCATTTCATAAGAATCTGATGGTAGAAGAGACAAAAGATGAGCTTGCGAAATTGTTAGAAGAGTTTCGTCAGGTTCAGGTTGAGACGGTGAGTGAGGATATCACGGTATTGATCAGTAAGAAAGGGAAAGCAACGATTAAGAGAAAGCGCAAGAAGGTGCAGGCGAAAGCTGCGGATCTGTCTCATAACAGGAAGAAAAAATATATTTTGGAAGAAGGGATTGTGGTTCCGTTTCTTCAGGATCTTGGAGTTATGACACAGGATGGAAAGATTGTGCGGACGAAGATGGATAAGTTCCGTCAGATCAATCGTTTTCTGGAATTTGTTGAGGACATTCTGCCGCAGCTTGACAAGGACAGAGAGCTTACACTTCTGGACTTTGGATGTGGAAAATCATATCTTACATTTGCAATGTATTATTATTTACACGAGTTAAAAGGATATGATATTCGTATTATCGGATTAGATCTGAAGACAGATGTGATTCTGCATTGTAATGAACTGGCAAAGAAGTATGGATATGAGAAGTTGACATTCCTTGTTGGAGATATTGCGGATTATGAAGGTGTGGATCAGGTTGACATGGTTGTGACGCTTCATGCGTGTGATACAGCTACAGATTATGCACTTGCGAAAGCGGTTGGCTGGAATGCGAAAGTGATTTTGTCTGTTCCATGTTGTCAGCATGAGGTGAACAAGCAGCTTGAAAAGCAGAGAAATCTGCATTCAGGCAAGATGAAATCGAAGACGGAAGTTATGGAAGTTTCAGAAATGCTGGGAGATCAACTAGCTTCCATGGAAGAAGTGCTCGGACCAATTATGGATTATGGATTATTGCGAGAGCGTTTTGCAGCACTTGTGACAGATGGACTTAGAGCAAAGCATCTGGAAAGCGAGGGATATGAAACTCAGGTATTAGAATTTATTGATATGGAGCATACGCCGAAGAATATTCTGCTGCGTGCAGTGAAAAAGGGGAGTCCTGCAGCAAAGAGCAGAAAAGAGGCAGATGATTGTGAAAGATTTTTGAAGATTCAGCCAACATTAGGTATGCTTCTGGCAGAGCAAAAGGGAGATAAATAATGAAAAAAAGGGTAATAAAGATTGCCGCACTGGTTGTTCTTTTTGCGGCTGTGCTGGTGATCAGTAATGTGATACTGAACCGTGGAAATGATGATCAGGTTGTGGATATGGGAGATGCCACGTTACCTAGAGTCTCATTTATGATGGGGGGACAGAAGATAAATGCGTTGTCTGGTTATGTAGATGATATGGATATTGCCGCAATGCGAGATACCATTACACCATTAGAGAGTGATGGTACACTGAAGATGCAGATTGAGAAAAATGATAACCAGATTCGTGAGATCAGTTACAGTGTATATTCTCTGGATGGAACAGAGACATATGATAAAGGAACTCTAAAGTCTGCAGAAAGCGAAGATGTCACATTAAAGCTGGGGAAATCACTTGGAGATAAAATCCAGGAGGCAGTACTTCAGGTTTCGCTTGTGATCGGCGAGGAGAAAGAGACAAGGAAAGTTAATTTCTATACCAGAATTGAGAAAGCAGATGATATTACAGCATCACAATGTCTTACATTTGCACAGGATTTTCATACGAAAGCATTTAATAAGACGGATGTAGATTCATTGAATATTTACTTGGAACCTGGAGATGAGAGTGACAATACAACTTATCAGACAGTCAATATCCATTCAGATATTTCTCATATTCAGTGGGGAACTATGCAACCACAGTTGCTTGGTGATGTGCGTTGGAGTATAAAGGAAAGTAATAGTATGTATACCTCTCTCCTTGCGAATTACAGAGTTTCCTGCGTGGATGATGCCGGTGAGAATGCAGTTTATGATATTAAAGAATTTTTCCGTGTGAGAATCGCAGGAACTACAATTTACCTGTTGGATTACAATCGTGATATGCAGGAAGTATTCAGTGAGAACAGAAGTGTGATCGATGAAAACGGAATTCTGCTCGGCGTTACACCTTCAGATGTTCCGTATGAGACAAATGAGAAAGAAACGATTGCAGCATTTGTGGAGTCCAGAAACCTTTGGATGTACAATAAGAGTTCGAATGAATTATTAAATATTTTCGGATTTGCAGATGCAGATACGACAGATGAAAGGAATCTGAATGATCAACATGCAGTTCGTATCATCAGTATGGACAACAGTGGTAATCTTGCATTTGCTGTGTATGGATATATGAATCGTGGCGAACACGAAGGAGAAGTCGGTGTCGGAATCTATTATTTTGATGTAGAGAGAAATCTGATCCAGGAGAAAGCATTTATACCAAGTAAGAAGTCCTATGCAATCGCAGCGGATGAGCTTGGCAAGATGGTTTATTATAATCATGCGGAAGAGCAGTTATATGTTTTGGCAGACGGAACTTTGTATCAGGTAGATTTGAAAAAGAATAAACAGACAACACTTGCAGAGAATCTTAAAGAAGGACAATATGCGGTTTCTGATGATGGACATCTGATGGCATATCAGTCAGAAGGAGATAAGAGTGGCGGAACAGTGATTCAGGTAATGAATCTAAGCAGTCTGGAGACGAATACTGTTGAGGCAGCAAGCGGAGAAAAAATTAGTCCACTTGGATTTGTCAATGGTGACTTTATTTATGGAAAAATGAAATCCGAGGACGCAGGAAAGAAAGCTTCCGGAGAATCGATCACTCCAATGTATGAACTGGAAATCCGTAATTCTAAGAACAAAAAAGTTGCCAGCTATTCCTTTGTTGATAAAGGCATTTATATTTCTGATATTTTAATCGATGACAATATGGTAACACTGAATCGTGTAGAGAAAAGCGGGGATATTTACAACGTTACTTCACAGGAGTTTATTACGAATAATGAGGAACGCAAAGATACAGCGATTAAAATAGAAGTATACACAACAGCACTGATGGAAAAACAGATGCGGATTACATTTGCAGAGGGAGCAGGAGAGAAGAGCGTGAAAGTGATCCGGCCGAATCAGCTGGCATCAAAGAATGAACTTGAGATGGTTCTTGCTGATAACAGCGAAAGTGTGAAATACTATGTTTATGGTGTTGGTGAACTGGCAGGAATTTATGATAAAGCTTCTTATGCAATTCAGAAAGCACAGAAGATTTCAGGAGTTGTGATCTCTTCTGACCAGAAATATGTTTGGGAGAAAGGAAATCGAGATCTTGCGTATTCGATAGAGGATGTTGCTCTTTCAAAAGAAGGAGAAGAGACATCCCTTGAAGCATGTGAGCGCTATATGAAGACATATGATGCTCAGAAAGTAGATCTGACAGGATGTACGCTGGATCAGGTACTCTACGTGATCAATAGAGGATGTCCGGTGATTGCACTTACAAGTGCAGATCATGCAATTCTTCTGACAGGATATACGAAGAATGATATTACTTATATCGATCCTGAAAATGGAGAGTCACAGACAGTTTCCATCAGTGAGATGGAAGGAATGGTTTCCGGAAGCGGAAATACATTTATTGGTTATATCAAATAGAATATGTAACTGTTCAGAGCCAAGCAAAATTTCAAAAACAGGTATAAAATGCTTGCATTTTTAAAACTGTTTTTGAAATTTTATTTGGCGGATACGCCACACCGACGAAATGCGTAGCATTTTGGAGGTTGGCTCTGAACAGTTACTAGAAAATGAAATAAAAACGACAGGTTCTTCAATAGTTCAAATGAAGATCCTGTCGTTTTTAGGTTACATAAGAAAAATCTATAAAGCTTTTTTAAAGATAATTCCTCGATATTTGTTAAGTGCTCCGTAAAGAATCAGACCAAGCACACCGGCGGAAATCACTTCTCCGACACCAACTGTCAGCATCATGAAAGGAATCGGAAGTGGAACCATGTAAGCGTATTTTAATACAAATGGAACCACGACGATGTTGGCAACAACCGGAGGAACAGGGGCAAGGAATTTGCTCTTGTTTCTTAAAGACCATGTAAAGATGGCACCGATCAGTGTTGCAAGGCTGCCGAAGATAATGTCAGGCAGGATTGCACCTCCAAGTGTGTTTCCGATGAGGCATCCTACAAACAATCCAGGGATTGCAGCCGGAGTAAATACCGGGAGGATCGTCAGTGCTTCCGCAAAACGGATCTGCACCTCTCCAAAAGCCAGTGATGCACCGACAACAGTCAGTACGACATAGATGGCAGCGATCATAGCTGCCTGTGCCAGGTAAAGCACTTTGTTACTTGAGTTTTTCATTATTCAGTTCTCCTTTAGTTTTGTTTTACGTGTGGAAGGTCACGAACACACTTTACTAAAACCCAGTAAGACCTTATTTTATAAGGGTTTCAGCGGTTTGTAGTATAGCATGGTAAAGGTGAAAAATCAAGGACATACTCACTTTCTATTAAAATTACATATTGTATTGTTAAATTGCATATGCTATAATGCCAGTAGGCAAAAAGATAATGCTATTCCATAGTGAACAGCAACGAAAAACCCTCGGAGTGCCATCCGAGGGTTTTTCTATTCCTAATTCTTGTGTGGAAAGGTTTAACTCCACAGGCTAGTTACCGGCTATTTGTCGCCATCTAACCATTTGATGATGTAGTGGCAAACTACACCAGCCGCAACAGCGACAATAAAAGATAATGCTAAATCCATGGTGAACACCTCCGTTCTGTACCAGTATAGGAGGCGGTAACATTGCTAGTATATCATATGTTGCTTTGTGGTTCTATAATTTTGTGTCCTATATATAGTTTTTATCTTAATGAAAAATTAAACTTAATTAAGAAGTATAAAACGTATTGCCCTGGCAGGAAGCGTTGCAACGTTTTTTATTGAAATATCTCAACTTTTTACTGGAAGAGCAACTGATATAGATGATATTATTACAAATAGCATCGGTACTTTGATCGGCTACCTTATCGTACGCTTTGTGACAGAAAACTTTACAAAGCGCACTTTATCAGATTCAATAAGGAGGAAAACATGACATTACAGCAATTAACCTATTTAGTTACGGTTGCGGATTGTGGGAATATTACGGAGGCTGCAGAAAAGCTTTTTATTTCACAGCCGTCGCTTAGTGCAGCAATTCATAATCTTGAAAAAGAGATGGGAGTGACTGCATTTACAAGGTCTAACAAAGGCGTTACTGTTACAAGAGAAGGCGAAGAGCTATTGTCCTTTGCAAGGATGCTCTTAGAGCAGGCTGACAATATGAAAGAACATTTTGGAAATGGAGAGAGAAGAACACCGAAGTTTTCTGTGTCTTGCCAGCATTATTCGTTTGCGGTAAATGCTTTTGTTGATCTGATCAAAGAATATGATGCAGACCAGTATAGTTTTATTATAAGAGAGACACAGACGGGCGAGATCATTGAAGATGTGGCGAGCGGAAAAAGCGAGATTGGAGTTCTTTATCTTTCGGAACACAATGAAGATGTGATTCTGAAGCTGATAAAGAATAATCAGTTGAAATTTGAGGAAATGTTTGTTGCAGAACCGCATGTATTTATCTGTAAAGATCATCCACTGGCAGAAAAAGAAATGATTTCCATGGAAGATTTACGACCATATCCGTATCTTGTTTATGAACAGGGAAATAATAATTCGTTTTATTTTTCGGAGGAATTTATAAGTATGCTTGATTTCCCGAAGAGTATACAGGTGAGAGACAGGGCGACCTTATTTAACCTGGTGATCGGATTAAACGGATTCACAGTAAGCAGTGGTGTGATCGACCAGAAATTAAATGGAAGCAGTATTATAGCGAAGCCATTAGATGTCGATAAAACGATGAGGATCGGTATTATTAAAAAGAAAAATATTATTTTCAGTCGTTATGCGTCTTATTATGTAGAGGCGCTGAGAAGGCATTTGTAAAAAATAAAGAGCAGGAATTTCGTCATAATGAAATCCCTGCTCCTTCCTTTACTAGCAGAAGAATTCTTTTGCAGCTCGTACCAGATACTCAGTATCTTTCACACCTGCAGTCTCATAAGGGGAATGCATTGCCAATTGCGGAAGTCCGATGTCAACGGTATTGAGCGCAACCTGAGTGTTGGAAATATTTCCAAGGGTAGAGCCACCGGCCATATCAGAACGGTTTGTAAATGTTTGAACCGGAACATCTGCCCGCTTACATAGGTCACGGAACATGGCAGCAGATACGGCGTCCGTACAGTACTTCTGGTTTGCATTGAATTTCAACACGATTCCTTCGTTCAGGTAAGGGCGGTTTGTCGGATCTGCTTTCTCTGTATAGTTTGGATGAACCGCATGAGCATTATCTGCAGAGATCATAAAGCTGTCTGCAAGATGAACACGATAATCTTCTCCATCATATCCAAGTGCTTCGTGAACACGGATCAGTGTGTCAAAAAGGAATGTGGATGCGGCGCCCTGTTTCGTACCGCTTCCAACTTCTTCATTATCCAGAACACAGTGTACAGCCATACAGTCTTTTTTCTCACCGGAAAGAAAACCTTGAAGTGATGCGAAGGCACACTGCAGGTCATCAAGTCTGCCGCTGGAAATGAATTCTTCAGAAGCCCCCCAGATGGAACCTTCCTGTCGGTTATAAAGGAATAGATCATGACCGAGAATTTCATCTTTTTCTACCCCGGCAGCTTCAGCAATCTGTTCCATAAAAGTTCCTTTAGGAGAACCACAGCCATAAAGTGGGAGAAGATCTTTCTGGGCGTTGTAGTTGTAACCGCTATTGATCTCACGGTTCATGTGAATCGCGAGATTCGGGATCATAACAAGGTCCCGGTCAATATTGACGAGTTTGCTCGTGAATTGTCCGTTTGTCTTATCTTTTATTATAACGCGTCCGGCAACAGAGAGCGGACGGTCAAACCAGGGTGCACAGAGCATACCACCATATTTTTCTACATTTAATTTCACATAATGTTTTTCTACTTCGATCTCCGGATTCTCTTTGATCTTAAAGGTCGGAGAATCACTATGACTTGTCAGAATGTGCATCTTGTCAATACCATTTTCCGGAATTGTAAACGCAATCAGGGAAGAGTCATTTCGTGTAACAAAATAGTGTTTGCCGCATTCTATATTCCAACGCTGATTTTCCTTTAGTTCAGTAAAATCAACTGCAAGAAGCTCTGATTTCATCTGTTGAACTGCATGAAACGCTGTGGGACTCTTTTGAAGAAATTTTAATAGTTCTTGAGAAACTGAATTGTTCATAGATATTTCCTTCTTTCAAATTGTTTTAAAAATCTTTTTTTGCTGATATATTTACTTTTTAGAATAGGGCAAATCAGAGAGAAATACAAGGCGGAAAAGCATAATAAAAAACTTTTTATTTAAGAAGAATTTCACAACATACTGTCTTAAAATGTGCTATAATCTAATTTGGAATGTCAGAGATTCCATTGGAGGAGTACGAATGAAAAAAATATCTTTGAAAATAAAATTAACACTAAAATATACAGGATGCATATTTGTGGCAACAGGCATTGCGTTGTTTTTTGCTACAATGATAAGTGGAACAGATGCGCAGACAGCAAAAGCAATGGCGAAGGTGATACTTCCAATCGTTTTCATCGCATCGCTTGCAATTGGATACTTTCTGGTAAGAGAGGTTCTGAAACGGACTGCAGATCTAGCAGAGTCAGCGGCGGAAATCTGTAGAACAAAAGATTTCTCCAGACAGTTGGAACTGGAAGAATCTGATGCGGAATTTGAGAGACTGCAGCTGACATTGAATGAATTACTTGAGGATGTGCGCGAAGAGGGACATTTTGCAGAAAATGTTGTACAGGAGATGTGGATGCCGGTCAGTGTGATTCTTACAAGAAGCGCATGGTGTCTTGGCGACTGGCGACTGTCCCAGCGTCAGCGTTGGCAGATTGAATTAGTGCAGAAGAAGGCACAGATTCTTTCAGATTTTATTCAGGAAGTCTCATTTTTTGCAAAGGCGGATCAGGGATGTCAGCCAGCTTATAAAAAACGCATGAATATCAGTGAACTGACAACAGAAATTATAGAAGGTCAGATCAGCAGACTTCAGGAAGCAGATGAACCGGTGCAGATAGAATATGAGATTGAACCGGAGATTTACGCAGAAGTGGATGAGAATTGTTATCGGAAGATGCTGTTAAATCTGCTGGAGAATTCCATTGATTATAGTCGAGAGATTGGACTGATCAAAGTTGTTGTTGAAAGCAAAGGCAGTGAGTTTACCTGTAAGATTGCAGATGCGGGAATTGGAATTTCGGAGACGGATCTGCCACACGTATGGGATCGGTTTTTCAGAGGAGATCCTTTAGGTGCCGGAGAAGGTCATTTTGGACTGGGACTTTCTGTTGTAAAATGGATTGCTGAAGTACACGATGGCTGGGTAGATGCAGAAAGTATTCTGGGATCCGGAAGCTGCTTTACAGTGGGGATGCCGTGTGAACCGAAGCCGGAGCCTGAAGCGGAAGAAGTGACTGAGGAAGAGAAGACGGTTGATGCGCTGTTAGAAGGAATTGCTGGAACGGACATAACAGAAGAGGAGACGGATGCAGATCTGACTACAGAAGCAGAAGGAGCAGTTGAGACAGATGCAACTACAGAAGAAGCTGAGACAGAAGTAACATCTGAAATAAATGAAACGGCTGAGACAGAAGGAGTTACAGAAATAAATGCGGCGACTGAAACAGAGGCAGTGACCGAAAACAGAGATAGCTCAGAAGAGTCAGAAGCTTTGGGTGAGACAATCGCGATGCCTGTGATTACAGAGGACACAGAGGAACAGTCATCAGAGAATTTTGTGCCGGATGCAGAGAAAGATGAAACCGATGTAAAGAGTGAAAATTCGTTCAGGAAAATCAAAATTTGTTTATCAAAAATCAAAAGCTTTCTTGAGGAAGAAGATGACGAAGAAGATTCAGACGAAGACGAAGAAGCTTCAAATGAATGCGAAGTGATTCCATTTAAAAGCAAAGAGGATTCAGACGAAAAATAAAGAGGAGGACTTCTGACGTGAAAGACGTAGCAACAATGAAGGTGGAATTAAAGAAACTTATTGATACAGCTGCAGGAAGAGTTCCGGCAGATCTGGTGATCAAAAATTGTAAGATTGTAAACGTATTTTCAGGAAAGATCCAGGAAGGAGACATTGCATTTTCAGGTAATCAGATTGCAGGTATCGGTGAGTATGAAGGCGTGAAAGTGATTGATGCAGAAGGAAGATATGCAGCGCCAGGATTTATCGACAGCCACATCCACATTGAATCTTCTTATGTAAGTCCTGAAGAGATTGGACGCCTGTTAGTTCCACATGGAGGAACAACAATTATGGCAGACCCACATGAGATCGTAAATGTATGTGGAATCGCTGGTCTGGACTATATGATGAAAGCAGCTGAGAACACAGTGCTTGATGTAAAATACGAGCTTCCATCCTGTGTACCGGCTACACCATTCGAGCACTCAGGTGCGGTGATCGATGCAGAAGCAATGAAAGAGCCAATCACAAGAGAAGGAATTGCCGGACTTGGTGAGTTCATGAATTTCCCGGGTGTGATCAATGCAGCAGACAGTGATCTGGATAAGATCATTGTAGCAAAACAAGAAGGCAAATTTATTGATGGACATGGACCAGGAATCACAGGGAAAGAATTGAATGCATATGCGGCAGCAAGAATCGCAGCTGATCATGAATGTTCTACCGTAGAAGAGATGAGTGATCGATTGGAGAGAGGAATGTACATTTTGCTTCGTCAGGGATCAGCATGCCATAACCTTCGAACACTGCTTAAAGGTGTGACAGCAGAGAACAGCAGAAGATGCCTGCTCTGTTCTGATGACCGTCAGCCGAAGACAATCCTTCACGAAGGACATCTTGATAATCATCTGCGTATCTGTGTAGAGGAAGGTCTTGATCCTGTGACAGCAATTCGTATGGCAACACTTAACGCAGCAGAATGCTTTGACCTGAAAGACAGAGGCGCAATTGCACCGGGATACCGTGGGGATGTTGTTCTTCTGGATGATCTGAAAGATTTCCATGTAAACCGTGTATTTGTAGAAGGTGCTCTGGTGGCAGAAGAAGGAAAATATCTGCCGGAGATCAAAAAATGTGATATTTCTTCCGTTAAGGGAAGTGTGATCGTAAAAGATTTCTCCAAAGAGAAATTTAAAATGAATTTGAAATCAAACAAAGTAAATGTAATCAAGATTCTTCCGGGTGGAGTTGTAACAGCGAAAGATACAGCAGAGATTGAGTTGGATGCAAATGGAGAGTTCGTAAGAAATCCAGAAGTTGATCTTGTAAAAGTAGCTGTTGTTGAGCGTCATCAGGGAACAGGAAATGTAGCTTGTGGATTCCTGAAAGGATACGGAATCAAAGAAGGTGCTGTAGCACTTTCAGTGGCTCACGATTCTCATAACATCATTGTTGTTGGAGTTAATGATGAAGAGATGGAATTTGCCGTAAACAGTTTGGTTGAGCAGGAAGGTGGAATCGTTCTTGTAAAGGAAGGCAAAGTGATTGAGAGCATGCCAATGCCGATTGCCGGTCTGATGAGTGATCAGAGTGGAGAATGGGTAGATCAGAAATTAACAGACATTCACGAAAAAGCATACGAAGAACTTGGAATCTGTGGAGATGTGGAGCCGGTAATGACACTGTGCTTCATGTCACTTGCAGTAATTCCGGAGATTAAGCTGACGGATATGGGATTGTTTGATGTGACAACATTTTCATTCATTCCGGTGGAGGCCGAGTAAATCAAATGTTACTGTTCACACGATGTGCGACCAGCAACAATCAAATTCCAAAAACCTATAAATAAAGGAAAACACCATTGACGTACTGCGTGTATTTTGCTATACTTTAATAGTTAAATAAATACGGCGCAGTAGCCAAGCGGTAAGGCGTGGGTCTGCAACACCCTGATTCACCGGTTCAAATCCGGTCTGCGCCTCTGAAGAACCTGAAACTGATTTGTTTCAGGTTCTTTTTTTCGTTTCCCAGTTTTTCTTATAAATCAGATACAGCGGAAGTCCGACAAAAATCATACCACCGAGCATATTTCCAAGTGTAACCGGAATAAAGTTTGCAAGGCTGTGAAGTGGTGTCAGAGTCGCAATCTGTTCAGCTGTAATTCCGTAAGCTTCTTCTGCTTTCGCAACGTAAGCCGGATTAAGTGAAGCAAGGATACCAGCCGGGATATAGAACATATTGGCAACGCAGTGTTCGAATCCGCCGACTACGAAGGCACAGATCGGGAAGAAAATTGCCCATACCTTACCGGCAATATCTCTTGCGGAAGTAGCCATCAGTACTGCAAGACATACCAGGATGTTACATAAGATTCCGGAAGTGATTCCCTGCAGTGGTGAAATTGCGATCTTTCCAACAGCAACTTTGATTGTATAAGCACCAAGAAGCCCACCTGAGTAGTTTAGGTTTCCACTGTATACAATGAGCAGATCCACGCAAAGAGCACCGATCAGGTTACTGAAAAATACGATGAAAAGATCTCGGAATAATCCGCCCCATGTGACACGCTTGTCAAATACATCCATGATGATCAGGCAGTTTCCAGTGAAAAGTTCACCGCCGAGAAATACGATGAGCATCAGTCCGACAGGGAAGATACATCCGGCAAGAGCTCTTGCTACGCCAACATTTTCTACTGCGTGTGCTGCCGTGCTGCTTGTAGCACCGCCGAAAGCGATAAACGCGCCGGCCATGATGCCGAGCAGAATCATTTTTCCAAGGGGAAGACGGGTTTTGTTCTCGCAGGCCTTGATACTAAGATCAATGACTTCTGCGGGAGTGTTAAAATGATTGTCCATGATATAACTCCTTATTCTTTTGTAATTCGGCAGTCCTCTTGCTTTGAATGGTAACACAGTAAGAGAACTGTCGTTGTTATATTGCTATTCGTCAAGAATTTAACGAGAATATTTTATACTAGAAAATATTGGATTTCAAGAGTGGAAAGGTATGTTTATATATAGATACAAAATTCGGGATTTTTATTGCTTTAGGACAGTTATTTGTATGGTTTATAAGCATCCGTAAGCAATAGTAATTATGCAAAATATGTTTATAAAGTTATTCACCTGGAAAATTTTAGAAAAATATTGTTTTGTGTAGAAAAAAGATATCCTCATTTTATCAACAAAAAAGATGAGTTACGAACAAAAAACACATTGAAATTTCAAGTGCATCAAATTATTCTATATCTACTTCTGGCCGGGAGTAAAAAACAGAAGACTAACTATTAAAAGTCAAGCCTTAAAATGATATTTTTTGAATAAAGTACAGAAATGTATTTTAGATATATTTGGAACTCAGTTAGAGTTCATTGAACCTTGAAAACTGCATGACAAAAAGAGCATCGTGACAGGTGCTCAAAAAAGAGTATTGAATTAGAAAGATTTAAGCTGCTTTTATGTATTGCTGCTTTGTTTTTTCAAGATGATAAATCACTCGAACCAGTTTTTTTACAGCGTGTGATATGGCAACATTGTAATGCTTACCTTCCGCTCGTTTTTTAGCAAGATAGGCTGCAAATGTTGGATCCCAGTGGCAGACATACTTGGTGGCATTGTACAGGGCGTATCGCAGGTATCTGGAGCCACGTTTTTCCATATGTGCGTAGGCACCATCCAGTTGTCCGGATTGATATGTTGATGGCGAAAAGCCGGCATAAGCTAAGATTTTATCAGGAGAATCAAAACGATTGAAATCACCAATCTCGGCAATAATCATAGCGCCCATGCGATAGTTAATTCCGGGAATGCTAAGAATTGGAGAGTTGATTTCATCCATGATGATTTTGATCTCTTTTTCGATTTCATCAATCTCTGAATCAAGTTCCTGAATGAGTTTGATGGTGTGCTTTAATTCAAGAGATTTGGCTGGCATATTTGAGCCGATAGAAGCTCTTGCAGCATCTCTGAAAGTAATAGCAGTATCTTTACCATATCGACCTTTGGAAGCTTCGGAAAGAAGATTTGTAAGTCTGGTAAGGTGTGCGGTGGCTATATGTTTAGCGCCGGGAAATTCAGAAAGCAATGCATAAACAGATGTTATATGGAGAGTTGGCACAAGTTTTTCTAATTCGGGAAATAAGATACAGACAAGTCTTGAAACGGAGGTTTTCAGCTTGGCACGTTCTTTCACTTTGTCAAAACGATAACGAGTTAATGACTTTAGCTCCTCGTTGTGGTAAGATATGTCTGAGTAGGACTTTAAGTTCACATCAGACATGAGCATGGAAGCAATCGTGCGGGCATCTACTTTATCCGTTTTCGTCTGTCTAAGGCTTAGAC
>OLNI01001364.1_pt1 | contig 13691 bp, 9 predicted proteins | sample 1672921 | NCBI WGS metagenome assembly OLNI01 (sample SAMEA3136737, study PRJEB25190) | human gut metagenome | biome: human gut; feature: human-associated habitat; material: faeces | place: Austria | collected 2013 | reverse complement strand
AATTCTGATAGATAAGTCTTCAAGCTGTTTTGCATCTACTACATCTGGTGCATTAGTAAGAAGGCAGGAAGCATCCTTTACCTTAGGAAATGCAATAACATCTCTTATTGAATCTCTCTTAGCCATAAGCATAACAAGTCTGTCAAGACCATAGGCTAGTCCGCCATGCGGTGGAGTACCATATTTAAATGCCTCCATTAAATGACCAAAACGCTCCCAAGCTTCATCATGCGTGAAACCAAGTGCTTTGAACATTCTTTCTTGTAAATCAGAATTAAATATTCTTAAGCTTCCGCCGCCGATTTCGCTTCCGTTTAAAATAATATCGTATGCTTTTGCTCTAACGTTTTGAGGTTCAGTTTCTAGTTTTTCGATATCCTCATCTACCGGATGTGTAAATGGGTGGTGTTTAGCAACGTATCTGTCTTCCTCCTCAGAATACTCAAAGAGAGGGAAGTCAGTAACCCAAAGAAAATTAAATTTAGAATTATCAATAAGGTCGAATTGACGTGCCACTTCAAGACGCAGATTACCAAGAGCATCATATACCACATCGTTTTTATCAGCAATTATAAGTATTGCGTCGCCGGGAACAGCGTCAGTTTTAGAAAGTATTGAATTAATCTCATCATCTGATAAAAACTTGGTTATTTGTGAACGCAAAGAATCATCTTCAACAACAATCCAAGACATTCCTTTAGCCTTATATGTCTTAACATATTCAGAGAGTGCATCAAGCTTCTTCCTGGATAACTTGTTCCCAAGACCTTTTACATTTATACAGCGAACGCTTCCGCCATTTTCAACGGCGCCGGAGAACACTTTAAAACCGCAGTTTTTTACTTCATCAGAAATATCTATAAACTCCAAACCAAATCTTGTATCTGGTTTATCTGAACCAAATCTATTCATTGCCTCATTATATGGCATTCTTATAAAAGGAGTTTCTATGTCAATTCCCATAGCTTCTTTAAAAACTTTTTTTAAAAAGCCTTCATTTATGTTTATTATCGTGTCAATATCTACAAATGATAGTTCCATGTCAAGCTGTGTAAATTCGGGTTGACGGTCTGCTCTTAAATCCTCATCTCTAAAACATCTGACAACTTGAAAATACCTGTCATATCCGGCAAGCATAAGCATTTGTTTATATTGCTGCGGAGACTGCGGCAAAGCGTAAAATTTTCCTTGCTGAACCCTGCTGGGGACCAAATAATCTCGAGCGCCTTCAGGAGTACTTTTGGTGAGCATAGGAGTTTCAATCTCTAAAAAACCGTTTGCATCAAAATAATCACGAGCAATTTTAGTAACTTTGTGACGCAGCATCATATTTTTTTGCATATCAGGACGCCTTAAATCAAGGTATCTATATTTTAATCTTAGTGCGTCATTAGTGTCAATGTTTTCCTCGATATAGAAAGGAGGTGTTTCGGATGAGTTAAGAACCCTTAGCTCAGTAACAAAAACTTCAATTTCACCGGTAGGCATATTTTTATTGACATTTTCAGGCGTTCTCCTGAGAACCTTACCTTTAACAGCAATAACATATTCTCCTTTTAAATGCTCGGATTTTTCAAATACATCTTTGTCAGTTGAATCGTTAAAAGCTAATTGTACTATACCGGTTCTGTCACGCAGCGTAACAAAATTTACGCCTCCAAGTTTTCTGTTTTTTGCTACCCACCCCATAAGTACGACTTCTTTGTTTTCATCTGAGGCATTAAGCTCACCGCACATATTTGTGCGTTTCATATCAGACAATGTTTCAAATTCCATTTATCTTTCTCCTTAAAATAAATTATAAACAAGATAATATCATTTTTTTATTATATTATAAATCGAATCACAGGATAATTCTACAACAGTTTCTTCGCCTGTTCCCATGTTTTTCAATGAAGCCTTATTGTTTAAAACTTCATCATCTCCGATAACAATACTATAACATGCTCCTAGTTTATTTGCATATTTCATTTGTGCTTTAACGCTCCTGTCACATAAATCGCGTTCAGCCCAAAGACCTTTATTTCTTAAATCATATACTAACTTTTGTGCGGTTAAGCTGGCATTATCGCCAATTGAAGCTACAAATATATTCGGACCCAAACTTTCTCCAAGTTCGATTCCTTGGCTTTTTAAAATTAAAATCAGTCGCTCAATACCCATAGCAAATCCTATACCAGGAGTTGGCTTGCCGCCTAATTCTTCAACAAGTCCATTATATCTGCCGCCGCCGCATACTGTAGACTGAGCTCCGAGAGCGTCAGATGTTATTTCAAACACTGTTTTTGTGTAATAATCAAGCCCTCTGACAATATTTGGATCAATAGCATATTTTATATTAAGTTTATCTAAATATGATGTCAGCTGATTAAAATGAGAATCACAATCCTCACATAAATAATCAATCATACGCGGAGCATCAGCACAAACTTCTTGGCATACCGGTGATTTGCAGTCGATAATCCGCATTGGATTTTTCTCAAGTCTATCTTTACAAGTATCACATAATTTATCAATATGGCTGCTGAAATATTTTTTTAGTTCTTCATTATACTTTGGCTTGCATTTTTCACACCCAATACTGTTTAAATTAAGTGATAAGTCTTTTACACCAAGAGTTTTAAAAAAGTCAAAAGCAAGAGTTATTATTTCAGCGTCTGTGGCGCTTGAATCGCTTCCAAAACATTCAAGACCGAACTGGTGAAACTCCCGGAGTCTGCCGGATTGAGGCTTCTCATATCTATAGCAAGAAATTAAATAATATAACTTTGTGGGTTGAGGATTCGCATAAAGCGAATTTTCAATGTAACTTCTAACCAATGAAGCGGTTCCCTCTGGACGCAAAGTAATGCTACGCCCGCCCTTATCGTTGAATGTATACATTTCTTTTTGAACCACGTCTGTCGTGTCCCCAACTCCTCGGCTAAAAAGAGAAGTATCCTCGAAAACAGGAGTACGAATTTCTTTATAGCCGTATTTAGCACAAATTTCATGAGCCGTATTTTCAATCAGTCTCCAAATTTTTGAATCGTTTGGCAGTATATCTTCGGTGCCTCTTGGCTTTTTTATCATTTTTGCCTCTCCTTTACAAAATTTGTTAATGTCCCAATACCATCAATTTCAACCTCCACTGTATCTCCTATATTCATAGAACCAATACCGGAGGGAGTACCCGTTGTAATGATGTCTCCGGGATAAAGAGTCATGATTTGCGATATTGCAGAAACTAAATAATCAGTTTTAAATATAAAATTTGATGTATTGGATTCCTGCATTACTTTTCCGTTAAGGCGCAAACGAATATCAGCGTTATCAGGATCTAATTCTGTCTCTATAAATGGTCCTATTGGAGCAAATGTGTCAAATCCTTTAGCTCTTGTCCACTGTGAATCAAGCCTTTGCAAATCACGAGCGGTAATATCATTTAAACAAGTATAGCCGAGAATATATTTTTTAGCTTCAGATTCGCTTACGTATGATGCGGTTTCTCCAATAACTATTGCTAACTCAGCCTCATAATCAACTTGTTCTGACATATCAGGATATATAATATTATCCATATTACCAATAACAGAAGAGGATGGCTTTAAAAACAGAGCAGGAAATTTAGGAATATTCAGCCCCATTTCATTTGCATGATTCGCATAATTTAATCCTACTGCAACTATTTTTGAGGGTTCGCACGGCGGAAGAATTTTAACTTCATTTCTATTAACATTTGTACTTGTATATGAAAAGAAATCAAAAATATCTCCTTCAATTAATTCAAACATATTTGAAGAACTATCATACTTTGCGTAATAAATCTCATCATTATATAATATTCTGGCAAATTTCATTATTTCATCTCCGTTTATTTTTCTGATATAGAATAATTTGAAAGGATTTCATCAAATAAAGCTATCAAATCATTTCGTCCGGTACGCTTTTCGGCAGAAAATGGAATTAATATTGAATTATTATCCATTTGTAAATCATTATAAATCTCGGTTAAATTTTTGTCAATTTGTGATTTCTTTAATTTATCAATTTTTGTTGCAACAACAATTGTATTAAAATTATAATGTCTTATCCAATCCGCCATTGTAATATCATCTTTTGACGGTGCATGTCTAGCATCGACTAACTGAATAACTTGAACTAAATTATATCTTTTTGATAGATAAGTATCAATCATGGCTGACCATTTTTCTTGCTCAGCTTTTGAAACTTTAGCATATCCATAGCCGGGTAAATCCACAATCCTGTATCTGTCTTTTTGAATTTGATAGAAATTTATTGTGGCGGTTTTTCCTGGAGTACTGCTTGTTCTTGCAAGTTTATTTCTATTTGTCAGGCAATTTATTAAAGAGGATTTTCCAACATTCGAACGGCCAACAAGAGCTATTTCAGGAACTAATGTATCAGGATATTGTTCAAATGAAACTGCGGTTTTAAGTAAATCTACTTCAACAAAATCCATTCGTATCACCTCATCAAATTTATATATTACAGTTTTGCAATCGTTACATTGCTTATATCATTTTTTATATATAGTTCATTGTCAAGGGGCAATAAGTTATTCCCACTTTTTTTTACAGGCAATGACGGTTTGAATGGTTTAGTTAATGCATTTTCCAAAACATCAACCATATTTTTAGCAAAGATAAACTCAATATTATTTTTAACTATATCAGGAAGCTCTTCATAATCTGCTTTATTTTCAAACGGTATAATAACTTTTTTTATACCTATTCTTAAAGCTGCCAATGTTTTTTCTTTTAAGCCTCCGATTGGAAGAACTTTTCCTCTTAGTGTTATCTCTCCTGTCATTGCAACGTCATGTTTTACAGGTTTGCCGGTTAAAGCAGAAATCATAGCTGTTGCCATGGTAATTCCGGCAGATGGTCCATCCTTTGGTATTGCTCCTTCAGGAATATGAATGTGCAAATCATAATTTTTATAAAAATCAGACTTAATTCCAAATTTATAACTGTTTGAACGTATAAAGCTATATCCGGCCTTTGCAGATTCTTTCATTACATCGCCAAGATTACCGGTAAGCTCAAGTTTTCCTGTACCGTCCATAATATTAACCTCGACGGATAATGTTTCTCCTCCAACTTCTGTCCATGCTAACCCATTAACTATTCCTACAGAATCTTTCTTTTCGATTGAGCTGTCGTTATAGATTTTTTTGCCTAAAAATTCATTTAAGTTTTTCCTTGTAACGCTTATATAAAAATCATTATCTTCCGCAACTTTAACAGCAACTTTTCTGCAAACCTTAGAAATTGCTCTTTCTAAATTTCTAACGCCGGATTCACGTGTATACCCGTTAATTATTTCTTTAATACCACTGTCGGTAATATTTAAATTATGGCTAGTAAGTCCATTATTTTTACGTTGTTTTTGAATTAAATATTTTTTTGCGATATTGAGTTTTTCATCTTCTGTATATCCAGAAACTTCAATTATGTCCATTCTGTCCAAAAGAGGACGAGGAATATTTTCAAGACTGTTCGCAGAAGCTATGAACATAACGTTGGATAAATCGAAAGGAAGCTCAATATAATTATCTCTAAAGCTTTTATTTTGTTCTGGGTCTAAAACCTCAAGCATAGCTGAAGTTGGGTCACCGCTGATATCTTTCGTCATTTTATCTATTTCATCCAATAGTATAACAGGGTTATTTACATTGGCGCGCTTTATAGCATCAATTATTCTTCCGGGCATTGCACCGACATATGTTTTTCTATGACCTCGAATTTCAGACTCATTATGTACGCCGCCTAAACTTAGCCTAATATATTTCCTGCCTATGGATTTTGCCAAAGAGCTGACTATTGAAGTTTTTCCGGTTCCGGGAGGACCAACTAAGCATAAAATATTTCCGTTTACCTTATTTGTAAGTTTGCTTACTGCAATGTACTCTAAAACTCTTTCTTTAACCTTATCCAAACCATAATGGTCTCTGTCCAGCTGCGTTTTTGCTGCTTTTATGTCAAGAGTTTCATCGCCGGTTATATCCCATGGCAGAGCTATTATGGTTTCTATATATCCTTGAATAACAGCATATTCCTGTGAATGCGGGGGAGTTTTAGTAAGCCTTGAGAATTCATCATTCAGCTTGTCCATGACTTCTTTTGGTAAATTTCTGTCTTTGATGCTCTCACGATATTTTTTTATATCAGAGTCGTTTTCTTCGCCTTCGCCTAATTCTTCCTGAATTACTTTAAGTTTTTCTCTGAGTACATAATCACGCTGATTATTATCAAGATTTTCCTGAACCTGATCCATTACACTTTTCTCTATATCAAGTAGATCAATTTCTTCAGACATTATTGTTATAAGCTGTTCCATTCTTTCAAGAACGTTCACTTTATCCAGAACCGTTTGTTTAAGAGCAGGTTTTATAGGAATATTTGATATAATGACATCAGTCATTTCACCAGGATCGTCAATTGCGAGCAGAGCGCTTATGGCCTCAGGAGATGCCTTATCATACAGTTCAAGATAGTCCTCTGTCAAACGCTGAATTTTTCGAATTAAGATTTGAGTATATGTATCATCATCAGAATTAATATCGTCAAGCTTAGTAACATTAACTTGTATATACTTTCCTAAATCTTCAAAATCATTTATGCTTGCTCTTGATTTTCCCTCAACAAGTATTCTTATAGAACCATCAGGAAGACGAAGAATTTGACGTATTTCGCATATAGTTCCAATTTCAGCTAAGTCTGATTTAACCGGAGACTCAACTAAAAAATCATTTTGATAACACAAAAATATCAATTTATTTTTCTGCATTGCCGCTTCTACAGCGTCAATCGACCTTGGTCTGCCAACATCAAAATGAAGTGCCATGCCCGGAAAGACAATAAGTCCTCTAAGCGGAACGAGGGGCAGTGTATATTTATTATCTATCATATTTATTATACCTTAACTTTCTATATGAATTTAATGCCGTGTAAAAATACTCGGCAGAAGTTAATTATACTATTAATATATATAAATATCAAGTATTTCCGCAAAATTCTACTGTATAAATTCTTATAAAAACATAAGAAGTTTTTGTGCAACGAATAAACAAATAAACGAAAATTTACAGATTATAGTATAATAGTCAAATTTGCGTTTTAAATCAATATAAATTACTTTTATTTGCATATCAATTGAAATATAAAATATATTGTGATATAATAGATAAAATATTGGGGGAAGTGATATTATGAGTTTACTCATATATAAAGCGTTGTGTTATTTTTTTATATATGGATTTTTAGGCTGGTGCTGTGAAGTCATATATGCCGCAATAATTGACGGAAAGTTCGTTAACCGCGGATTTCTAAACGGACCCATATGTCCTATATATGGGTTTGGGGTTTTATTTGTTTTAACTTTATTGGAACCGATTAGAGAAAATTTTTTATTTTTATTTATAGGGTCGGTTATATTAACATCAGTGCTTGAATTTATAACAGGATTTTTGCTTGAAAAAGTATTTAAAATGAAATGGTGGGATTACTCAAACGAACGTTTTAATATTCACGGTTACATATGTTTAAAGTTTTCAATTATTTGGGGATTGGCATGCTTAATAGTAGTCGATATAATACATCCATTTTTTATGAAGGCTGTGGAAATAAATCCAATAAATATTGGTATTATCACAATTGGTATATTAAGTGTTTTATTTATATCTGACATTATCTCAACAATTATTGGAATTAACAGAACAAACAGATATTTAAAATTATTGTCAAAATCAGGCAGTCAGCTTAGAAAGATTTCTGAATCTATAGGTGAAAATATTTCTGACAAAACAATTCAATTTACTCAAAAAAGTGAAAATATAAAAAATGATGTAAAAGAAAAACGTCAAAAAGCCATAAATGATATGGAAAAGCATAGAGCGGCTATTCAGAGAAAACAAGAGGATATATTAAAGAATATGCCTATGACTGCAAAACGTATACGTTCCGCATTTCCCGACTTAAAATTATTTGAGTATTGGGATAATAAGAATAAAGAAAATAAAAAATAATTTATAATATAAAATAAAATTTGGAGGAAGTAACATAAGTATGATTAAAAGATTAGTTTCTGTAGTATCCATCATTTTAATTTCCGTATTGTTATTTTGCTCATGCAATCAGATTGCATCAGTTAAAAATGATGATAAAATAAGTGTAGTCGCCACAATTTTTCCGGCCTATGATTTTGTTCGTGAGGTCTCTCGCGGTACAGACGACATAGATTTAAAACTTTTGCTTAAGCCCGGTTCGGAAGCGCATTCATATGAACCAACCCCGCAGGATATAATTGCTATACAAAATTGTGATGTCTTTATTTATGTTGGCGGAGAATCCGATGAATGGGTAAAAAATATTTTGTCATCGATTGACACTAATTCAATAAATATAGTTTCTATGATGGATTGTGTTGAGCTTGTTAAGGAAGAAACAGTTGAGGGAATGGAAGAAGAGAAGAATGCAAAAGAAACATATGAGCCGGAATATGATGAACATGTTTGGACATCTCCTAGAAACGCGATAAAAATTGTTGATAAAATCAATTCTTCAATGGCAGAATCAAGACCTGTTAATAAAGAAATTTATAATAATAACACTATAAGTTATAATGAAAAGCTAGAACAGCTTGATAAAGATTTTCATGAAATTGTGAAGTCAGGCAAACGAAATACAATCGTCTTCGGCGACAGATTTCCATTTAGATACTTTGCTGATGAATATGGATTAGAATATTATGCAGCTTTTCCGGGGTGTTCGGAAGAAACGGAAGCTAGTGCAAAAACAGTTTCATTTTTAATAGATAAAATTAAAACAGAAAATATTCCTGTAGTATTATATCCTGAATTGTCAAATCAAAAGGTTGCAAAAACAATATGCGAGTCTACAGGGGCTGTTCCGCTCCAGTTCAATTCATGCCATAATTTAACAAATGATGAATTTGAAAACGGCGCAACATACTTGAGTCTTATGAAAGAAAATATAAACACGCTGCAGCGTGCATTAAACTGAATATGGAGATATTATGAGTGATTTTAGCAGAAAAAATGTTATAGTTATTGGCGGAGGGCCTGCCGGAATGATTGCGGCAGGCACAGCGGCAGAACGAGGAAACAATGTTAAATTAATTGAGCAGAATAAGATTTTGGGTAAAAAGCTATTAATAACCGGCAAGGGCAGATGTAATTTAACCAACGCTTGCGACGATGTTGAAACACTGATACAAAATGTGCCTACTAACGGGAATTTTTTATACAGTGCATTTTATACATTTTCCAATATGGAGGTTATCGAATTTTTTAATAAGCTTGGCGTTGAAACTAAAGTTGAGCGCGGAAATAGAGTCTTTCCGGTTAGCGATAAAAGTTCCGACATTGTAGAAGCGCTTAGAAATTATATTATAAAAAACAACGTTGAAATAATTAATGACAGAGTGGATTCTATACTTACGGTTAATAATGATTCTGATGAGAAAAGCATGGTTTCCGGTGTTATATGCAGTAACAGAGGGAAGATATTCGCAGACAGGGTAATTATTGCTACGGGGGGTATGTCATATCAAAAGACAGGCTCAACAGGCGATGGATATTTTTGGGCTGAAGAGCTTGGACATACTATAACGGATATTCGGCCTTCTTTAGTTCCTGTTATAGTAAAAGAAGATTGGATTCAAGATGTTTTAGGACTTACTTTAAAAAATATATCAATTAAAGTAAAGAACTCAAAAAACAAAACTATATATACTGATTTTGGTGAAATGATGTTTGCACATTTTGGATTAACAGGTCCTGTAATCCTTAGTGCAAGCGCGCATATGAAAAATATTAAATCTGAACATTATATGATAGAACTTGATTTAAAACCCGGACTGAGTGAAAATCAGCTTGATGAAAGGATTTTACGTGATTTTAGTGAAAATTTAAATAAAGATTTTAAGAATAGTTTAAATAAGCTAATGCCTAAAAAATTAATAGATCCAATTATTGAGATGTCTGAAATTGATCCGTTAAAAAAGGTTAATTCAATAACTAAATCCGAAAGAACTGCGTTAGTAAAACTGCTAAAGTGTATTAAATTCAGCGTAGTTGATTTTTGTCCTATAGAGCAGGCTATAGTAACGTCTGGAGGAATAAATGTTAAAGAAATAAATCCATCAACTATGGAATCTAAAATCGTTGACGGATTATTCTTTGCCGGAGAAATAATTGACGTTGACGCTTATACCGGCGGATTTAATTTACAAATAGCGTTTTCGAGCGGCTTTCTTGCGGGAACGTCGTGCTGAACTGCGCTGAAATGATGACTTAAAGTTTCTGTATAGAGTTGCGGAAATTACACAGAATATTATTGATAAAGCATATGTAATAACAGCAGTAATTATAAATCTTGATATAGTATCTGTAACTTTAATTCCATTTAAAATTTCATAAGTCGAAGTGATTATCAAACAATGCACAAGATATATGTTGTAAGAGGCTCCGGAAATGCTGATAAAGAATCCTTTTCCACGGCTTTCCAGGGATTCAGTAAGACCATACGCGTATTGGTAAAAACCAAATGTTGAGAACAGACAGAATAATATCACTATTGTAGGTGAGAAAGGATTGTTTATAACACCGCCATACTCCATATATGAAGTTACGCAGTGAAGTATTGCAAAAACAAGCCAGCCTGCATAGACCAAAAGTCTTGATTTGCTTAAGAAACGTAAGAACTCATTATAATACATTCCGGCGTACATTCCAAGTATCCAAAACACCAAGTATGACGGAAATATCTTATGCGTATATTCAGTCGAAGATATCAGCATTCTGAATCCTATTGAACATACGACAGCTATAAAGATTATTATTGTATTGAAAAGCTTAGATTTATGCTTGCTGAGTAAAATCCAAAGCGGCATAAGCAGATAGAACTGCATTATTAAGACAACAAAATAAAATTGAGCAGATAAATCTCCGTTCAAAATATATTTTATCAATGAAACCGGATTAAATTCATAAATATGGAAAGCATAAACAAAGATGATATAATATATGACGACCATAATTATATACGGCAGATATATTTTTCTGATTCTATCTAATAGAAACGGCGCGTATGTAAATTTTCTTTCGCTGAATTTATAAAATAATTTTAACGCACTTGTAAAAATAAAAGCAGGTACAGCAAAAGTAGTGAGTTTCGTAACTGTGAAAAACACTATAGATAAAACGCTCCATTTCGGAAATACATTTATGCCCTCTGAAAGCAAATGTATTAATATAACAAACATACAGAGGAAGAATTCAAAAACTGAAACTTCCGTAATTTTTCTTTTCATATAACATCCCTCTACATAATAGTATTTATATTTTACACTATTTTCATATTTAAGTCAATGCTTAATAAAACTACATAAATTTTATAAAAAGATTATAAAAAGTTTATGTAGTTTTATTGTATATTATAGTTGAATAGTTGTGCAAGGTCTGGTATAATCAAACTTGCCGATATACAACATATTGTAGAATATGGAAATTTTATTTAGGAGGAACTGCTATGACAAACTTAGGTTGGCAAGGTTTTAAAGATGGTGTTTGGAAAGATACAATAAATGTTGAAGATTTTATTAGAAATAATTATACTGAATATAAAGGCGACGAAAGTTTTTTGTGTGACAGAAGCGAAAAAACTGATGCTGTATATAAAATAACCAGAGAACTTATTCTCGAAGAAATAAAAAAGGGAATAATAGATGTTGAAACAGAAAAAGTTTCAGGTATTGATAATTTTGACCCTGGTTATATTGATAAAGATAATGAAGTAATCGTGGGTCTTCAAACGGACAAGCCGTTAAAAAGAATAGTAAATCCATATGGTGGAATGAGAATGGTTGAACAATCATTAAATGAGTATGGATATAAACTTAATAAAGACATTGAGAACCATTTCAAAGAATATAGAAAGACACATAATGACGGCGTATTTGACGCCTATACCTCAAAAATGAGGGCTGCCAGATCAGTTGGATTAATGACTGGTTTGCCTGACGCATATGGAAGAGGAAGAATTATTGGTGACTATAGAAGAATCGCTCTTTATGGAGTGGATAGACTGATTGAAGAGAAAAAGAAAGATTTTGAACTAAAGGAATCTCTTCCTGCGTCAGATGATGTTATCAGAATCAGGGAAGAAATACGTATGCAGATTAAAGCTCTTAATCAGATAAAAAGTATGGCTGAAAAATATGGATTTGATATTTCTAATCCTGCAAAAGACGCTAGAGAGGCGATACAATTTACGTATTTTGGATATTTGGCCGGTGTTAAAGAAAATAATGGAGCTGCAATGTCATTTGGCAGAAATTCTGCATTTTTTGATATTTATATCTCACGAGATATAGAAAATGGAGTTTTGACAGAGGAAGAGGCTCAGGAGTTGATTGACCAGCTTGTCATAAAACTTAGATTGGTTCGTCATTTAAGAACACCCGAATATAACGAACTGTTTTCGGGCGATCCAACATGGGTAACAGAATCAATAGGCGGAATGGGTGCAGACGGAAGAACAATGGTCACAAAGACGTCTTATAGAATGCTCCATACTCTGACAAATCTTGACCCGGCACCGGAACCTAATATGACAGTTTTATGGAGTAATAGTTTGCCTGAGGCATTTAAAAACTACTGTGCAAAAATGAGCATTGAGACAGACGCTATACAATATGAAAACGATGACCTTATGCGCCCTCTCTATGGAGATGACTATGGTATAGCTTGCTGTGTATCATCTATGGAACTGGGCAAAAGAATGCAGTTTTTTGGTGCACGCGTTAATCTTGCTAAAACTTTACTAATGTCAATGAATGACGGTGTTGATGCGCTTAAGGGCTTGAAGGTTTTGAAATGCACTGAACCAATGACAGATGATGAATATTTAGATTACGAAAAGGTTAAAGCGTCTTATTTTAAATGCTTGGAAGAAGTTGCCGAACTCTACGTTAATACTATGAACACTATACACTATATGCATGATAAATACAGCTATGAAAGACTGCAGATGGCTCTCCACGACAAAAAAGTAACCCGTTGGTTTGCCACAGGAATTGCCGGACTTTCCGTTGTTGCCGATTCTCTTTCCGCAATCAAGTATGCCAAGGTAAAACCAATTCGTGACGAAAACGGTATTGCCATTGATTACGAAATTGAAGGAGATTTCCCAAAATACGGAAACGACGATGACCGTGTAGACGATATTGCATACGATATCGTGCACCAGTTTATGCAGTATATCAAAGGAAATCACACTTACCGAAACGGAATTCCAACAACTTCTATCCTGACCATTACATCCAATGTGGTATATGGAAAGGCAACCGGTTCTACTCCGGATGGAAGAAAAGCGGGACAGGCCTTTGCTCCGGGTGCAAACCCTATGCACCACAGAGACCGTCACGGCGCTGTGGCCTCTTTAAATTCTGTTTCCAAGCTTCCTTTTAAGGACGCACAGGACGGTATTTCCAATACCTTCTCCATTATCCCCGGTGCGCTGGGAAAAGATGATGCTATCCTGTTTGATGACATTACTTTCGAGCTGGAACCGGATTGCGCCTGCTGTGAACCTAATGCACAGCTTGATTAATCTCTGAAGACAAAAACTTTTCATAAAAAATTTAACGGAGGTAGAAATTATGAA
>OLNI01001351.1_pt1 | contig 13837 bp, 9 predicted proteins | sample 1672921 | NCBI WGS metagenome assembly OLNI01 (sample SAMEA3136737, study PRJEB25190) | human gut metagenome | biome: human gut; feature: human-associated habitat; material: faeces | place: Austria | collected 2013 | reverse complement strand
TGCGTGTGATTGCAAGAATACTTCTTGCAGCACCCGCAATGTCAATCGAACCGTTGGTGCGGTAAAGGGGACTGGTATCCCTCATCTTGTTCATATGGGCGATAATCACAATGGCACAGCCTGTATCTTTCGCAACTGCGATTAGATGATTAAACTCTGCTCGTGTTTCGTTGGCATTGTTCATAGAGCAACCCTCTCCGATATAGGAACTCATCGGGTCAAGAATTAAAAGTTTTGCGTGATACCTCTCGATTGCTTCAGCAATGCGGTTATCTCCAAAGGATAAAGACTTCTCATCTTCCTTGATGAAGATAAGATTTTCTCCATTGCCACCGGCAGAGTTAAATCGGGGTACTACCGTATCGTCTGCATCATCTTCCGTTGTCTGATAGATGATAGTCATAGGCTCAGTTTTTTCTTCATCAGTAAAAGGAAGTGCTTCTCCTTTTGAGAGCAAGGCGGCGATTGAAAGCATCAATTTGCTTTTTCCATCGCCGGGATCTCCCTGCAACAGCGTAACCTTGCCGAACGGAATATAGGGATACCACAACCATTTCACTTCTTTCGGCTCGATTTCACTTGCCTTGACAATTTCAAGAGGTACACATACATTCATTTCATTTTCAATCATTTTCATATTTCTTTGTTCTCCTTTTCGATAAATATTTGGGGCAATGCACCACAACACAGCGAAAACTCTGCTTACAGTCATTACTGCATTTTCTGCAAAACTCGTTGTAGGTAATGCGATTTCTTTCATTCAGAAACAACGCCCACTCTTGTTTCCGCTTCTTGCTCATTCTCGGCATAGCAATCAATCCTCCTTTCCTGCCGAAAATATAAAAACCACAGGGAAGATACATTAAGCCTTGTTTGTGTCATTTCTCGGGGCGAAAATCGGGGTAAATATCCCTTTCTAAGCCTTTCAAAAAATCACACAAGGTATTTGTACTAACCTGTGGTTATGTATTGAATTGTGAGTTTTGGGTAACAAAAAACACCGTATTGCTACGATGTTTTTCTGTCATTTATATTCTATTTGAGATACTGACAAACTGGGACTTAACACTTCACTTACAAAGGATATTTCATTATCATTATTCAATAATCGTGTTGATAGCAGACTGTACCGCTTTATATCTTCCCTCATTTGAGCGTGCCGCTAAACAGGTAATCAAATATGCTTTTCCATCTTTTTCATACAGAACAACAAGGTTATAGGAAGATGCCATTGTTCCTGTTTTCATTCCTTTGACATTTGCATTATAGTACGGTGAATTTTCATCTAAAAATTCATTTGTATTTTTCCATGTAAATTCACCTTGCGGAGTTTGAATTGAAAATTCGCTTTTTCCAATACATTCTTTAACAAAATCGTAGTTAAGGAGTTTCAACGCTACGCGGTTAATGTCATCTAAATTAGTGTCAGCTTGCATAGACGCGCCACTTGGGTCATTATATAAATTTGTTTTGGAATAGCCTGCTTCGATTAAATACTCACTAAGTTCTGTCATGAAATAATCTATATAATCCGCTGCTGTATAACCTTCCCCTAATTCGTTTTTAGCGATATGATATGCCAACGCATAGGCTGCGTCATTTCCCGAAGGAACAAGCATAGCCTCCATGATTTGCTTAACTGTGTATTCCCCAGCATACAGATTTGCTAAAGATGAACCCGCTGGCACAAGTTCCAATACCTCTTGATTTACTTCAACAATATCTTCCAAATCAACTTTTTCCAAAGCATAATCTATGGCAAATAGTTTTGCTAAACTTGCGACTGTAGGCAACTGGCCATCACCCTCGTAAAACAGATATTCTCCTTGCTCAATATCATAAACAGAAAATGAAAGAGCATCCTGTGGAATGTTAAGCTCATTTGTATTCAGTTGAAAATCAATTTTTTTATAGGTATCCTTCAAAAAATCAAAACGACAAATGCCTGTTTTATACAGTCCAATTATCGCAATAGGTACGATAAGCAATATCATTACAAAAATCATTATTATCTTTTTGCTTTTTCTACGCCTTTTCTTCATGTTTTTTCCTCCAACTGCTAATTTAGCCGTCTCTTATAAACTTCTAATTTTTCATTCTTAATTAGATAAGATTATACCACTTCTTTGTAAACTTTTCCACCACTTCGATTATACTCGCAACTTTATAACTTCTTGAATACTTGCCGAAAAAGGAAAACTGCCATCAATCAGACAGCAGTTCTTCTTCGGCTGATATTAAATTATGAATACACAATATCATTCAGTACAATCTCATCAACGCAGGAACGAATATTATTCATCAATCCTATCCATCTCATCATATCCTCTGCTTTCATTTTTTCCGTTATGCCTTGCCTTATCGCCATTTCCTTTATCAGATACTCCGACATATTACACGCCGAAGTATCAATATCTACAAGGTGTTCATATAACTTTCCACTTGTCAGCAAATTAAAATATAAGACTTTCTTGTGTTCCCTTAAAAATCGTTCTCGTAATCGCCCATACTTTGAAAGGGTAGGCGGTTCTTCTATCATCAAGCAGGGATAATAGTAATCTCCGATGAGTTCGTACTGGATACCGGTTCTTTCGTCTGTGATAAATCTTTGCATAGTGCTTTCTCCTTTTGCTTCTTATGGTAAAACTCCAATGATTTTTTGTTGTGGTTTACCTTTGTACATTCATCTGAACAGAATTTTTGCTGACTGTGTGTAGGCCAGTATAACTTGCCACACACTTCGCATTTACGCTGACGATAATAGTGATTGCCTTTTTCTGCTTCTCTATCTGCTTTCACTTTGTCCTGTCTTGCTTGGTTGCAACAGTCCCTTGTGCAGAAAATCTGTCGATTGCTTGTAGGGGTAAACTCTTTCCCACAATGAGGACATATCTTCTTTTTGATGATTTCTCCACCATTTTCAGCAATTTTCTTCGCCTTTCGTTTCTCTCGGTAGGCTTTTTCTCGCTTACGCTGTTTTGCCAATCGTTCCATTTCTTTCTGTTCCTCCTGTGCCTTTATCTCGGCAAGTTCTTCTTCCGTATAGGCAATATCGACTTGCCCGACATAGTTAAAATAAATATCAACCCTTTGTGTTCGTGCTTTTCCCACTCCCTCCGCTTCATAAACCACAATCTTATCAATGAGTTCGTGGAACATCAAATCGGAGATTTCTGTCGGCTCTTTACACTTGCGTATCAGAGAAATAAAGTGCTTAATATCCACCGTATTCACTTTTTCTTCGGCAAGTGATTTTTTCATTTCTTCAATCTTCGTTTCCAGTTCTGCCTGCTCCTCATCATACTGCTTCATCAGTTGCTTGTACTGTCTTTCGGGCAGTAATCCCGATACAAGATTTTCATACAAGCCACGAATAAGGGCAGTCAGTTCATCATATCGTTTCTCAAAACGGTGCAGTTCCGACTTATCTTGCCTCGGTTTTTCTGCCTGTTTCTCATTCCAAAGTGCTTGCAGTTCCTTTGCAAAGTTTTCTTCATCATTCAAGACAAACCTTGAAAAGCGTTTGACTGTCGATAATATCAAGGCTTCAACATTATCAACACTAATCGAGTGGGAAGTACAGGAATTAACTCTGCTTACATACCCGCCGCAACGATAAGAATACTGCAAAGAACGGTCTTTTTTACTGTAATGTGTCTGCAAGGTCAATCTTCTGCCACAATCCGCACAATACAGATAACCGCTTAATCGGTTGGTATGCGTACCTCTCGCCGCAGCTCGCTTCACTCGTTTCTTTCGCTTCTGAACGCTGTCCCAAAGTTCCTGCGATATGATAGGCTCGTGGGTGTTATAAAACACATATTGCTCATCTTCATCGGTGCTTTTTCTCTTGTGCAGTTTGAAATTGGTGCTGACCGACTTTCTCAAAACAGTATGCCCAAGATATTCCTGTCTGCTTAAAATCATTCTAATGGCAGATACGCCCCAAATATAAGGGTCTGAAAATTTTATTCCGTTATACTGTTCGGGGTGATATTCCTTTGCGTGTGCCGCCGGTATCATTACCTTTTCTTCGGTCAGTATTTCTGCAATTTCCCGTGGACTTTTACCCTCGTTGGCAAGCAGAAAGATATGCTTTACTACCTCAGAAGCCACAGGATCAACAACAAGAGTTTGTTTATCGGTCGGTAATCGGTTATATCCATAAGGAATTGAACCACTGCAACGCTTTCCATCTTTCATACGAGCGTCAAACACAGCCTTGATTTTGTTGCTTGTATCTTTGGCATACCACTCATTCATAATATTCAAGAATGGAGCAAAGTCATTATCCGAAGCATTATCGCTGTCAATACTGTTGTTTATCGCAAGGAAACGGACATCTTTCTGCGGAAACAGAACTTCCGTATAAAAACCTACTTGCAGATAGTTTCGCCCTAATCGGCTCATATCCTTAACAATAATCGTTGCAACATTTCCTGCTTCTACTTCCTTAATCAACGCTTGAAAGCCGGGGCGGTTGAAATTCACACCCGAAAAACCATCATCAGTAAAATGGCGAATATTCCCGAAACCATTCCTACGGGCATAATCTTCCAAGTATTGCTTCTGATTGGTAATGGAATTTGACTCGCCGGTAAGGTCATCATCTCTTGATAAACGCTCATAAAGTGCGGTAATCTTTGAAGTCCTTGACATTCTTTTCTCCTCCTTTCCTTATGTAATCTGTTTTGCAATTAAAGATATTACTTTCTCACTAATAGGAGAAAACAGAGGGGTAAAGCGGAACTGTTTTTAAAAAAAGTAAAAATATTCTCAAATTTCCAATCGCCTTTGATTATCTTTTTGCAATTTAAAAAAGACGACTATCATCGTCTTAAAAAATTATAGCCCTCTGGTGCCAGCTCAATGGCCGTGGTGGTCTCACCAAAGGTAGAAGCCCAGCTGTCGAAATGGGTCAGCCCTTTCTGCTGCAACGTGCCGTACTGGAGATACCGCATCATGGTGTAAAGCTCCGTCATGCTGTTGCTGACCGGGGTGCCGGTCGCAAAAATGATGCCGCGCCCGCCTGTCAGCTCGTCCATATATTGGCACTTCATAAACATATCCGAAGATTTCTGCGCTTCCGATGTGGACAAGCCCGCAACATTGCGCATTTTTGTGTAGAGGAACAGGTTCTTGAACGCGTGTGCCTCGTCTACGAACAGCCGGTCTACGCCCAGCTGCTCAAAGGTAATCACATCGTCTTTTCGGTCGGTTGCCCGGAGTTTCTCCAATCTCGCCTCCAATCCTTTCCGGGTCTTTTCCATCTGTTTGATGGAGAAACGCTCGCCATTCTGGGATTTCATCTCAGCAATAGCATTTTCGATTTCATCAATCTGGGCAGTCAAAATCCGCTCCTGCCGTTCTGCGGACACCGGGATTTTCTCAAACTGAGAATGCCCGATGATAACTGCATCGTAATCGCCAGTGGCAATTCGTGCGCAGAACTTTTTTCTGCGGGCAGTCTCAAAGTCCTTTTTGCTTGCCACCAGCAGTTTTGCACTCGGATACAGGCGTAGGAACTCGTTTGCCCACTGAAGGGTCAAATGATTCGGAACGACAAACATGGATTTCTGGCACAGTCCCAGCCGCTTTGCCTCCATAGCAGAAGCGGCCATCTCGAATGTCTTACCGGCACCTACCTCGTGGGCCAGCAGCGTATTGCCGCCGTACAGCACATGAGCAATGGCATTCTGCTGATGTTCACGCAGCCGGATCTCCGGATTCATACCGCCAAAGCGGATATGAGAACCATCGTACTCACGAGGACGGGTACTGTTGAACAGCTCGTTATACTTTTCCACCAGTTCCGCACGGCGATAAGGGTCTTTCCACACCCAATTCTGGAACGCATCCTTAATGGCCTGCTGTTTCTGCTGGGCGAGGGTGGTCTCCTTTTTATTCAGGACTCGCTTTTGCTTACCGTCTGCATCCTCCACGGTATCGTAGATACGAATATCCCGCAGATTCAGCGTATCCTCTAAAATCCGGTAGGCATTGGCACGGCTGGTGCCGTAGGTCATATAGGCATGGACATCGTTCCGGCTCGGTGTACTCTTGCCGGTAATCTGCCATTCTGCCGTCATGGGAGAGAATTTCACTTCAATATTTCGGCGCAGATAGAACGGCGGTTCAAAGGTTTCTTCCATAAACTGCTGGATATAATCCTGATTGACCCATGTGGCACCAAGACGCACATCAATCTCCGAAGCATCCAGGTCTTTTGGCTGTGCCTTCTTCAAATATTCCGCGTTCACCGCAAAGGCAGGGTCAGAGGCCGCAGCCAACTCTGCCACGCGGAGCTTTTCCCGGACATTGCCGGACAGATATTCATCAGCTGTTACCCAGCCGGTTTCCTCGCCGCCCTGCGTCATCGGGTCTTTGAAAATGACACCATGCAGTTCCTGCTGGATTTTTTCATATTCCCCCGGTGTACCTAAAAGCTCCGACATATAGGGTAAATCCACTCTGCCGCGCTCTCCGATGGAGATTGCCAGAGCTTCTGCCGGGGTATCTACACTGGTAACAGCCCGTTCCGGTCGAATCGTCCGTTTGGTGAACATATCTGCTTTAGATTCCAGTCTGCCGTTTTCATCTACATTTTCCAGAGAGCAGAGCAGATAATAAGACGAATCTTCCGAAAAAGCCTGCGCATTTGCACGGGAGTTGATAAGTCCATACTGATCGGCGAATCGGTCATAGGCCACATTCAGTTCCCGCTGTTTCTGGGCAATCGCGTCCTCCGGGTAATCGTTCAGCTGGTAGTCGATCAATTCCTGCACAATGGTACGAAGTTCCACCATACCCTTGATCCTGCCGGTGGCTGTCGCAGAAAGGTCAGCCTTTCGCATGATGCTGTTCTCGCGGAAATAAATATCCCCGTCCACCACTGCGTAGGAGAAGTTCTTTACATTTGGGTCTGCCGGAATGGTTTCGCCCTGCAAGGACAGCTCTTCCTCCGGTGCCAGCTCCTGCGCTTCATAGTGACCGCCGATATGCTGCACAGCCTCATGCAACTGGTCTCCCAGATCCGCATCTGGAATCGGAATGACCGTACATTCTTCCTTGCCGTACTGGGTACTTTCCGTTGTAATCTCACCCAGCACCATTTCCGGGTGGTCAACAAAGTAGCTGTTGAGGGTAATCCCCTCCGATGTCAGCCCCAGATGCACCCAATCCGGTTCGATATCAATGGGATGGTCTCTCTTTTGCAGGAAAATGATATCCGAAACCACATCTGTACCGGCATTGGCACGGAATGCGTTGTTGGGAAGTCGAATGGCTCCCAGCAGTTCTGCCCGCTGAGCCAGATACTTTCGCGCGTCCGGATTCTTGGAATCCATCGTATAGCGGCTGGTAACAAAGGCCACGATGCCACCGGGACGAACCTGATCCAATGCCTTGGCAAAGAAATAGTTGTGGATAGAAAAACCAAGTTTGTCATAGGGCTTATCGCTGACACGGTAGTTGCCAAATGGCACATTGCCCACGGCCAGATCATAGAAGTCGCGCCGGTCAGTGGTTTCAAAGCCTGCCACCTTGATTTCTGCCTGCGGATACAATTTCTGCGCAATGCGCCCGGTGATGGAATCAAGTTCCACGCCATACAACCTGCTTCCCATCATGGAATCCGGCAGCATACCGAAGAAGTTACCGACACCCATCGACGGTTCCAGAATATTGCCTTTCTCAAATCCCATACCATCCAATGCTTCATAGATTGCACGAATCACGGTAGGACTGGTGTAATGCGCATTCAGAGTCGAAGCCCTGGCTGCGGCATATTCTTCTTCCGTAAGAGCTGCCTTCAATTCCTTATATTCGCCTGCCCAAGCAGTTTTCTCTGCATCAAAGGTATCTGCCAGTCCACCCCAGCCGACATAATTGGCCAGCGTTTCCTGTTCCTCTGGTGTCGCATCTCTGTTCTGGTTTTCCAAGGCTTTCAGCGTGTAGATAGCATCCATGTTGGCACGGAATTTCTGTTTAGGACTGCCTTCGCCGAGGTGAAAGCTGTTGATGCGGTAGTTCTCCGCATGTTTTGCTTCATGCCCTGCCCGGAACGCTTCTTCTTTTCCAGGATTCAGATCAACCACCAGATTGTGCAGGTGAACATTTTCCTCATGTCCCAAAAGTCTTGCCAGATTTTCTTTGCTTTCCGAGCGGAAGATCGGATACACGGAATCCGGGTCCCGAAGCTCCACATCGAAAAGCCCGACTTTTTCAATCGTAAATGCCTTTCCGTCCAGATACAGCGTATCGCCAACACGATAATCCGGCTGCACCGGAGCTGCGGGTTCTGGCTGCACAGTCGCTGGCTCTTTTTCAGCTTCCATGTTCCTGCCGCCAATCCCCTGCAACGCTTCTGACGCACTCACATAATCGGCAAATGTCTGCACTTTTCCGTCCGAATATCCGTAATACTCTTCTTTGACATAATCCCAGATGGCAAACGCATCCTTAGAATCCGGGAAATTATCGCCGGTCATCGTGACTACAAATCGTTCATCCGGTGCATAGCCAGACTCTCTGGCAAGTTCTCTGGCGTGTTCCTGCATTTCCAGTACCAGAGGATCTGTCTCTGCTTGAGCCGGTTCCTGTGCTTCTTCGGATTCCACATCTGGGAATGGAATGTCCTGCTGCAAATTCTGCTTGCTCTGTTCAACATAGAGCCAGTCTTTTGCTTCCCGTTCCTGAACTTTTTCAATCAACTGCTGGCGGTAGGTCTCTGCCTCCCATTCGCTGGTAAACTCTTCGCTGACACCATCCGGCTCCACATGAATGCCGTCCTGAATATCATCCCAGACCGCATAACCATCGTCTGTCTCCATCACGGTAAACCGCTGTGGTGCCGCCAGTTCACTCCGGGCATATACATTCGCAGCCGTATTCAGCATGTTGTCCACATGCTCATTTCCGGTATCGTAGCGTTCCGGTGGCGTTGGCGGAAACACATGGGCGGCAGTCGGCATAGGAAGCGGCGCGCCGTATTCCTGCTCCAGCTTCCGATACTCTTCCATTTCCAGCGCGGTCAGGTACTGATCATTTTCCACAAGCCGGTCTAACCGCTTATCCACCGCCGACCATGTGAGTCGCACTTCCCGGTCATGGTCATAATTGCGAAGCAGAATACCTCTTCCGTTATAATCGGCAAAACCGCGACTGCCATCCATAAAGGTATAGCTGTGGCCACCGAGACCGTATTCCGCTTTCAAGAATGCAGCTCGTTCTTTTGCGTCCCCTTGCTGCTGATACAGCGCATAAATACGGATCTTTCCGCCTTCAAAATTGGAGCCTGTCCGCAGCATCCGGTCGATTTCATCCTCAGAAATGACAAAAGCGGAGGGCTTTTCGCTCTCCGCTTCTTTGGCTGCATTTTCTGCCGCCGCATCAATTTTCTGAATCTGCTCTGCTTCGGACTGAAACAAACTCATGAAGTTTAACTGTTGATAAGTTCCGTCAGAATGACTTCCTCTGCCTGCGCTTTCAGCATGTTCATGTGCTGCACCCAGGCCATCTGGTTCAATTTCTTGTCCGGTGCCGGATTCGCTTTCAGAAGATCCGCCATCATCTGCTCCATCCGTGCGGTCGCGGTCTCCTGAATCTCCCACAGGTGCGGGTACAGCTTCTCGGTCAGGATCAGGTGATTGTACAGCAGCGTGTTGTTCTCCTGCAGAAACGCTCTGCGCATCCTCCCGTACTTGCCCAGGGGCTTCTGTTCCTGCACCGACAACTGGATGTCCGGAATCAGGTAATCGCCGTTCTTCGTGTAATTCAGCTCCATCATAGTTTTGGCTCCTTTCTGCCTGCTTATCTCTTTCATAGGTTCGGATCGTGCGTTCAATTTCCCGGAAGATCTGGCTGGACATTTCACTGACCGCAGTTCCCAGCACATTGGCTGCAGCCTGCGTATTAAAATCAAAAATGTCCAGAAAATCCTCGTGTTCAAAATAGTCATCTGCATTGGCCACCGTCCGGGTAAAGACGGAATATGCGATGCTGACAGCGGCAGCTCTCTTAAAGGAAGCTCCGATGTTGAGTTCATCATATCCTTCCAGATAGGAATCTGCAACGATGTCTCTGATCTGCCTGCGGTTTTCCTCCCAGTAATCCCTTGCAAGGCGTTCTGCCGCTTCCATGATATGATTTTCCAGAGACCCAGCACCGGCAGAAACATCAAATGCTGTATCCAGTGCGCGAATGATTGGCTGCTCATGCTCCGCATTCATTTTCCAGAGCTGTACCGGTCGGGAATTCTTCCGTTCTCCGGTATCTGCCACATCAAATACATACCGCAGTTTCGGCTGCTCGCCGCGCATGTCCAAAAGAGCAATGCCCTTGGAGCCACGCTTCACATAGCGGTTCATCCGATCATTCCAGAGATCGTACTCTGCACAGGCCGTCGCTTCTGGCCTCTGCTTATAGATCATCAGCTGCTCCGCAAAGGGATACTTATAAAGCCGTGCGGATGTGGTCAGAAACGCTGTCCACTGCTCTTTGCTGCCAGTGATCTGTGCCGCAGCTTCCTGCGCCATCTGCATATAATAAGCCGTTTTCGTCATCATCTATTTTTTCCTCCTCTCCTTTATTCGTCTGGATACAAATCCAGTGCCTCATATTCTGCATCCGTCATCTCTGCCAGTTTCGCAAGCAGCGAGGCCGTCCACCTGCGCAGGTTTCTATCTCTGCCGGTCAGACTTTTCTGCATCTTTTGAAGCTCTTCGATCAGCCCTGTCCGTGTGCCAGGGCTGTAAAGCATCATGAGCATCCATTCGTCATCCGTAAAACGCATTTATAACTCCTTTTCTTCGCAGCACCTACGAGGCGGCGCAGGCAGCACCGCCTCCTGCTTTTCCTTCAGCTGATCCAAAACCGACGCTTTCTCTGCCGGTTCTTCCTTCTTTCCGTTATTGATCACGCCATCAATCATGCCGTAATCGTCTTCCATTGCCATTTCTGCGGCTTTCAGGTAATTCTCCGGTTTCAAAAATCCGGGCAGTTCCTGGAAGCCGATGGAATCTACATAGTGACAGCGTACAACACCATTCTGCCGTAAAGCCACGATGTCAGACACAGAAAGACTATGCCCAGTAAAATCATCAGGGCGGGAAACATTGAATTTCGCATACAGTTCCTCCAACATCGTATTCTGATCCTTGTATGGAAGAAGCGGAGCCGTATACACCACCTCATAATGGTCAATATCCGGTTCCAGCCCCATCCGTTCCAGTTCGCGCATAGACGAAAAGCGTTCATATACCGTATTCTCGCTGCGGCGAAGCTGCAAAATCGCATACTGGTCGGTAGCGCTGTCGAGAAATGCCATCATTCTTTCGTCCGGTGCCTGATTTCCATGCACTTCATCCCATTTTTCAATTCTTGCCATCGTTCATTTCTCCCTTCTCCATAAACGGCAGGCCGTTTTCCTTTGCTTCCTGTCGCTGCTGTTCCCGTCGTTTTTCACTATAAGGCGGTCGGATACCAACACAGCGTTTCGGAATCGTATAAGTGACTGACCCTTGCTCCCGATGCTCCAAAACAAACTGCTCCGGATACTGTTTTCGCAGTTTCCGAAGCTTCTTAATCAGGCGGCTGTCATGGGTGTAAATACTGGCAGTATCCAGTTCATTGTCAAAATTGATGACGGTTTCCTGCTCTGCCTTCGTAAGCTTATATTTCATCTCTCCGCCTCCTTCGCCTTGGCAGCTTTCGCTGGTGTATCCGTTCTGGAAGACAGATCCGAGAGTTTACCCAGCACAGATTCCCGTCTACTGATTTCTGCATCCTCTGCTCGATCACAAAGTTCATCATAGTCAATCCGCGTCATGGTGCGTCCACCGAACCCATAATCCGAAAGAATCTGGTCTCTGGCTGCATTCATGCTGATTTCCGGGTTGTCGATCTGTCCGCCGTCAATTTCCGTGAAGTCCTTATGATATAAGGTATAGTCGTAACCGTCCTCACAGGTCTGAATGGCAAGAAAGCCCTTGCTTCCCAAATCCCATGCGCTGTGTTCTTCTGTAATCAATGGCTCCGGGCGGCATGTGCCACCGCCGCGTTCCAGCATTTCTGCCAGCTGACAGATGTGCAGAACATCATACCCAAGGCGCAGATGATATTCGTCCATATATTCGCAGCGGGCTGAGAATTTTCGATTCGGATACTCGACCTCCACCGCACTGCCATCCGGGATTTTGAACCGATCCTCGTAGTTGCTGGTGATAAACCGGATATTTTTAGCATTCTCCAGCTCAGGATCAGCCTTTTTCATCTGCCAAAGAACCTTTCTGCCGCCTCGCATCTGCTCCAACATCTCCGGGGCTACCGGCGCAACGGTAAGACCGTCCAGCTGGGGAATCTCCTTGAGTGCCGCCATCCTCGCGCTTTCTTCCAGCGTAGAAAACGGCTGTTTATCCAACACATCCCAGCCAATACGTCCTTCGGCGGTCTGCACCTTACTGTTCATATCAAAGCAGTGGAATTCCACGCCGTCCTGCTTTTCCTGCAAGGAAAGCAGAGCGACATTATCCACCAGATAAGCTGCATTCATCATTTTCATGCTCATTTTTTACCTCCAAACTCCAGCTTAAATGCTGCTGCACCGTCCTCGCCAGTCTCTACACGAACGGTTGTGTCATAGTAACGTCCAGACTTCTTGGAATAGCAATGGGTAAGTCGTGCTTTCCCCTGATTTACCAGTTGGCTTGCCAGTTCCTCTGTCATCTGCTTTCCCAGTGTCTGAAAGAACCTGTTTTCCTTCCAGAGCGCAAATTTACAGCCCTTATCCCTGCAAAACCATCCCTTTGCCGTTTCACAGACATCATTGCCGCAGGCCGGGCAGGAACCAATGACTTTCCGTTCCGGCTGCATCAGCACATCAGCACCTTTTACAGCCTCGTAGGTTTTAACAAGTCCGCTGACCATGCTGCTGATTTCGCCCATAAAGGCATCGCTGTCGTACTCGCCGTGTTCTATTTTCAGCAGTTTTTCCTCCCAGTCTGCCGTCATGGATGGAGACTGAATCTGTTCCGGCACCACCGTCACCAGCGCATTTCCCTTGTCCGTAGAACAAAGATATTTCATTTTCTTATCGCCCCTGCGCTCGATAAAGCCTTTCTGTACCAGTTTTTCGATAATGGCAGCGCGTGTGGCCGGTGTACCGATGCCTTTACGCTCTACACCAGCCGGGAACTCATCCGAGCTGGCACTTTCCATTGCTGAAAGCAGAAGATCTTCGGTAAACCTCTTGGGTGGGCTGGTCTTGCCTTCTTTCAGATCGACACCGGCAAGTTCCAATGTCATGCCTTCCGAAAGCTCCGGAAGATCATCTGCCTCCGCATTCTTCTCAGCATCTTCAACTGCCTTTCCTGCATATCGCCTCCAGCCCATATCCGTGACTGTTTTACCTTTCGTGCGGAACTTCTGACCAGCGCACTCGGCTTCTACTATGGTCTCTGCATAGCGGCAGGGAGTTCCTACCGCGCAAATCAGTCGCACCGCCAGCATGGTAAGAACCGCCTGTTCTCCACTGGGAAGAGAGGAAATGTCATAACCCGCCGCTGTTTTTGTGGGGATTATGGCATGGTGATCGGTGACTTTCTTGGAATTGATGACCTGTGCTGCATTCACCGGTGCCGGTGCATCCGGCTGAATCTGAAAGCTCTGCTGAATCACGGAAACAAGTTCCGGCACAAGCGGTGCCATATCATCCGTCAGATACCGGCTGTCGGTACGGGGATATGTCACGAGTTTCTTCTCGTACAGAGCCTGCGTGTAATCCAAGGTCTGCTGGGCAGTGAATCCCAGCTGCCGGTTTGCTTCTCTCTGAAGCGATGTC
>OLNI01001348.1_pt1 | contig 13904 bp, 8 predicted proteins | sample 1672921 | NCBI WGS metagenome assembly OLNI01 (sample SAMEA3136737, study PRJEB25190) | human gut metagenome | biome: human gut; feature: human-associated habitat; material: faeces | place: Austria | collected 2013 | reverse complement strand
TGATCGCCGGTACCAAGCCAGGTGATCGATGGTACCGCGAGAGGTTACTACCCAGCCGAGACCGAAAAACCCCATAATGTTGCTTGTGCGGTAGCAGCTATTGAAGCCCTGGAGAACCATTTGATCTTCTGTTATATCGTCGGCGTTCTGGATCGAGTTGGAGAGCATGAAGACGCCTTCGCGCTCCAACTGTTTCAAGGTTTTATCGGCGAGGTGCTTTGAAAGATTCGGTATGACAGAGAAATCGCTCTTCTCTACTGCCGAGTTGTCTTTAACCCTGAGCCAGTTCATCGGTATCGCTTTCTGACGAATAGGCGTAGCCGTATGCCATGGCAAACTTCTTCATGGCGTCTTCCTGGTTGTACGTTCCTTGCACGTAGTCTTGTAACAGAGGCGCAAGATGGTCGGTCCAAAGCTGGTCGAAATCAAGGTTTCTCAGCTTGAGGAAATACGATGCGCCGATCTGGTAGTTTTCGTTTAAGTCTTCAGTTTGGGCTATGGCGTCATTGAGAGCCCCCATTCGCTGGATAGCTTCGGCTTCAAGCTCTTCGTCGCCAAGCGCCCCCAACATTTCAAGGTGGTCGTCTGCTTTGATCTCGACAAACCTGAAGCGCCGGCGTACCGCGAAGTCGAAACTGTCAACCGAGCGATCGATGTCATTCATGGTGCCGATGATGTAGATGTTTTCAGGGATGTAGAACTTCTCGGTCGGATCGGGGTGCAAGTTCGCATACTGTGTGGAGACCTCACCAGCTTTGCCGCGATAACCTGGATCAATCGCGAAGAACAGCTCACCCAAAATCCGCGACATCTCACCGCGGTTGATTTCGTCGATAATGAAAACGTAGTTTTCCGGCTCTTCGTGCAGAGTGCGGGAACTCTCGAGATTATTGCGCGCACGGGTGGCGAATTGCTTGAAGACACCGTCTTTCAGCTCGAAGCCCATGCTTCCGTCCTCATTGAGGACCGGCCTCAATCCTTCCACGAAATCGGTGTAGTCATAGCTTGGATGGAACTGAACAAATTCTATCTGCCTCTTTTGCTCGTCGCTTAGGGAGGTGTAATCGTCGAGATAACCGTTACTGACAATGTCTGTTGCGATTTGCTTCGCAAGATAAGACTTTCCCGTGCCAGGTGCTCCTCGGAGGATCATGTTCTTCGAGGCCAAGAGGGCGGCTGAGTAAGGATTGCGATAGCCATCGTTGTCTGGTTCGAGTCCTTGCTCGCTTGCGACGCCGCTTTTATCGGCGTTTAGCTCCTTGTCGTTCTTCGGCCGATAGGTGAGGATGAACTTATCCCCAGGTTGACCAAAGCGTTTTAGGCATTCTTGGACGAAGATGATGGTTGAGAAAATGTTCCAGCCGTAGATGACGTATTGTCTGCCGTCATTGCTGGTATAGGTGAGATATTCAATGGTGTTGCGGTGCCTTCTGAACTCTTCGACGCTGGGATAGATTCCGCGAATTGTTTCGCTGTCCGGATAATATTTGCAGGTTGGGAAGTTTTCTTTCTCGTCGATGGTCAGTTTCGCAATTTGCTTCTCATAAACCTGAAAGGCGAGTCGTGGCAATGTTTGATTGGAAATTCTTTTCTCGTTTTTTGCTCTTGCGCGCTTGGCCACGCTTCCGTCTGCTTGCTCGAAGGAGACGTCGAGGGGTTTGTACCCATCTCCAAGAAAAAGGTTGTCCATTGTAAAAGATTCGTCAGTGGACTCAGCGCTGTCGGCCGTGATTGTCAGCGAATACTCGACTTGATCCTTCTCGATTATCTTAAACCCGAGTTTCTCAAGGCGTCTTTTTGCCTCAATGGCGTTGAAGCTATCTGTTGAGATGTCCGCGTTGTTAGCAAGATGGTTTGCGACTGCCACAACATACTTAGGTGGATACTTCTTGCCATTGTTGGCGAGGAGCTCGTATCTCATGCTCTGGTTGTGGAAAGGCACACTGTTTTTGTCGATGTACTCAAGGGCGTTAATCACGTCCTGTGCTTCTATCTCGGGAATAGCCATGCTGAGCCTCCATTACTCGCGATTTGGTTGCGGCGGGCGGCTCTCCCGGCTTTTGAAAGAAAGAAGAGCATCCACCCTCGGTCGCCAAACCCAGAAACATGCAGTAGCAGTCTCCTGAACGAGCAGATGCCCTTCTGTCTGAAGACTCGCTACCGAAGCTCTCAGCCGATGCTGTCGCTATGACCCCGTATGGGGTATTTCTGGGTTTGGCAACGTTGATTGTACCAGTCGGGATTGCCGTCAACAAGGACGGGCCAGGAGGTCTAGGGTTTGGCGACCGAGGGCCGGGATGTCGGGGCGCTCGCTACTGGAAGCCAATCACCGCTATCATAAGATGACCGGTTTGCCCCGCGCTCCCAATATTGGGACGTATACTACGGGTATCGCCAAACCCGTACGATAGGAGACACCAGTGGCCAACCAGCCGAATCAGAAGCTCAAACTGCTCTATCTGATGGAAATACTCATGAAAAAGGCCGACGCGAGTCACGGTCTGACCATGAATGAGATACTCGGAGAGCTTGCGGCGCGCGGTATCGATGCCGAGCGCAAATCGGTCAGTCGCGACTTCGACGTACTGCGCGATTACGGCTTTGATGTGCTCTTCGACTCTTCTACCAAGCGGTGGTTTTTGGCCGAGCGCCCCTTTTCGGCTGAAGAGCTGGTCATGCTCGTCGATGCCGTGCAGAGCGCGCCGTTTCTTACCGAGCACATGGCTTTGGGACTTGTGAAGAAGCTGAAGCGTTTCGCCAGCGAGAGTCAGGAAGAGCGGCTCGATCAGCGGCTCGATATGGCGGAATACGTGAAGATGGACAATCCCGAGGTGTTCTGGAGTATCGATGCCATCCAGCAGGCGATGTATCTCGGCCGCAAGGTGCAGTTCCGCTACTTCCGCTTCGCCGCCGATGGTAGCCGGGTGCTCAGCCGCGATGGGCGCGTCAGCGAGACAACGCCCCTCAAGCTGGTGTACGTCGACGGCTTGTATTATCTGCTCGCTTACAATGACCGCTATGGCGGCATGACGCCCTACCGTGTTGACCGTATGGTCGATGTGGGAGTGTCCAATGAGGCCGCCACGCGCAACGAGACCGTGGCGACCTGGCAGCTTCAGGACGATGTGCGGCTCAGCTTCGGGGTGTTCGGCAACTCGCCCCAAGAACCTGTTGTCTTCGAGATTGACGAGCCTCGCACTTGCACGGTCGTGGACAAGTTCGGGAAAGACCTCGACATGTACTCGCTCGACGACGGACGCGCGAAGGTGTATACGAGGGCGCCCCTCTGCCCGCAGTTTTTCGGCTGGCTCTTCCAGCTGGGGCCCCACGTAAGGCTTCTCGGTTCCAAGAGGGCCGTAGAGGCGTACCGCACCCACCTGCACGACATCGCCGCACTTTACGAGGAGTGAGCGGTGTGCTGAGTGGTCTGCCTGCAGGCTACGTCTAGTGATTCGCGGCGAAGGGTAAGGTTTCTGCCATCGATCATATGTTTCAGCATCTTTTCGTGAGGCCCATTTATGGGTCGCGATAATCTGTCTCCTTCCTTAGGATGGTCTTAAATCCATCATGTAAGGAGGAAAAACATGGAATCAAATACGATGAACCTTTATGGTTCGGAGCGAGCCGAATCGCGTTTTAACGGATTACCGCCCATTGAGCTGTTGCCCGATGAAAAAACGCCAGACGGCTTTGTTCCCTTTCGCGAAATGGTGGCCTCGCTTTCCGGGGAGACGTGTCAGGTTATTGTAGGGGATGATGCGCAAGGAGGGATGCTTGCCGTCGATCTCGACGACATGCCGCACATTGTGGCGTGCGGGACGGTTGGCGGTGGGCATACCGAGTTTTTGGACGGGGTAGTTAGGTCTCTGCTCATGCGCTCCTCGCCATCGGAAGTGCGCTTGGTTTTGATTGATCTGCTTCGTTGCGACTTTTGCTTTCCGACTCTTCCGCATGAATGCGCACCTCGCCCCATAGATGAGCGTGAAGGGGTGGCGGCCTTTCGTTGGGCGGCTCAAGAAGCGAATCGTCGTCGACTTCTCTTCCAAGAAGCGGGAGCGAAAGATTACCCCAGCTACCGAGAGGTTATCTGTTCCGCGCAGAAGAGGAGCGGAGGATGTTTCTCGCCAGACTTGCCTGGATATCTTCCGCGCGTTGTGATTATGGGCGACATACTTCTCCTCATGAAATTTGCGGGTTCGGAAATGGAGCAGTGCATATCTTCACTCGTTGGCGATGGCGAGTCTACAGGGATACACCTTATTGCAACCACTCACAGCTCCTACGGTTTGGAGCGTCAAAAACGTTGGCTGAGTTCCGTCAATTGCCAGATCGTCCTTCCCGAACCCAACGAGGCCGGATCCCCGAGTTATGAGGGCGAGCGACCACTGTCGCGAGGAGAGTTGTTGATGATAAAAGGCGCTGCGGACGGCTCTGTCGTTCGTGGGCATTTGCCGTATGTAATGAGCCGCGCCGACCTTCGCCTCATGGCAACTTTTTGGACATGTTTAGCCGAGACTGCTCGTTGGCCGGGAAGGATAGAGTCGTTGTGCGAGGCAATTGAGCTGGAGCGTAACGGCCGTATCAGGGAACAACAGGAAGCCGACAAGACGGAACTCCTGCATGCGCTTGAGGAGAGGGTCGACGAAGACGGCTATCGCCGAGAGGTGATCGACGCGCTTGGGCTTAGCCGGCCTTTTAATTGAGCTGTTGTGACGCCGGGGTTTTAGGGGAATTTGGTGCAGGGTGACCGATGTGCTGGCCGGCTGGTTTACGCAAGGGTCATCAATGGCCCACGCTTGAGCTCTCGGGCGGCTATTCTTCTAGGGCGCCGAGTCAGACGCAAAGGAGGTCTTGATGGAATTCGCCGAAAGGTGCGATATCGCAGACGCGATCGTGAAAGCGGTGGGGGAGCGGTTTGGGGTGTCTCCCGAGGAGGTGATGGATCATCGGCAAGAGGCGAGCGTAGTTGAGGCTCGCCAAGCAGCCATCTACCTATGCATCGAGTTTGCTCAGCTGTCCCCTTGCGAGGTGTGGGAGCAGTTCGATTGCGACTGCCTCTCCGTCCTCCACAGCGTTTCTGCGGTTGAATCGCGCGTTCGGGAAGACAAAGAGTTCGCCCAAATGATTGGCGCCCTTGTGGGGATGCTCCGCACGGAATGCGACGTTCCTCTGAGAATCGTGCATTAGGGAGGACTGATAATGCCGCAGCAGCAAAACAGAAATGGTTCTACGAGGCGTATCGGAGATGTCCTCGAGGATGTGATTCAGGAGCAATCGGTCAGGCCGAGGCCGATGGGGACCGACGGCCTGCGCACGGGACTTCGTGCGTTGGATGGCATGCTCGGCGATCTGCCCTATTGCGAGATCGTAGGGATGGTGGGCCGCTGTGGGGTCGTTTCTGACACGCTCCTCGCGATAGCCCGCAATGCCGCGATGGAGGGGGCATCGGTCTTGTACTGCACGAGCAAAAGCGCGCCCCGGGCAGCGCTCGCTCTGGCTTCGGCCATCTCGCAAGTGCCCTTCGCGAGTCTGCTCGGCGGAGCGTATAGCGACGGAGAGGCGAGGGCGCTCGATCGGGCGACTGGGAAAATCAAGGGCTGGGACCTGCAGTTCATCGAGTTCGATGACCGCCCCAAGGGCTTCTTGCAGGATCTTCATCGTGCCATTACGCAGACGGTTGGTTTCAGCGGGGCGTTTTCGAGGAACCCCAGACTCATCGTCATCGATTCTCTGCTGGAGGCGTACTTGCAAGAATGGAATGGGGCGATATTCGCAGATGCTCTCAATGAACTCAATGAAATTGCCGCGCAGTCGCGCGCTACGTTGCTGTTCGGTTATGCGGGGGAGCGGTTTGTAAACGGCTTCGATCTCGATAGCTCTCTTCCGCATTTCACCTATGCGACCATCGAGTTGAAAGAGCCGTATTGGTGCGATCGAGCCTTGCAGCCGGAATTGACGATTCGAGGTAAGAAGCTCGCCTGCGGGGAGGCGCTGCTCGCCTGGAACACTGAGTCCCGCTGCGTGACCGATCTGCTGGCACCCAACTTTGAGGCTCCTGGCTTGAGGAAGAAGAATCGCCCGTGGACGGCCCGTGATGCCTATGATCAGGGCGGTCGGTCTCGGCCGCTCTTCCCGACCGATCGGCTCATGCGTCACGAGATCATGCAGACGGCGATGCCCTTCACGGAGCGAATCCGGGAAGCGAGCGTTGCTGTGCGAGACGAGCAGTGGAGGGCTCTCAGGAATTGGGCGTCCCGAGGGCGCCCGGACGGGCCGCTCGAGCTTCGCGACTTCGAGGCGTTCATCGCCTACGAGGTCGGTTTCGAGAAGGAGGCCGATTCGTCCTATCGCTCGAAGGGGCTCTGCAAAGCCCTTCACGATAGGGCGATGGCTCGCGCATCGTCTGACGATGAGTTGGAGGCCCAGTTGCTGATTGCCCTGCTATCGGCCTTCGCGTTCATGGACGACTGCATCAGCAAGGCGGAGGACGAGCGGCCGGCCTACCGTTTCTGCGGCTAGGTGGTCGCCTGCGCCCCCCCGCACTCTCCGCGCGGAGGGCATTCCATGCAAAACTCACTGTTTGTTCGCACACCGTGGGGTGAGGGGCTGGTATCATGGCAGCCGAGAAAACGACGGAACGGAAGAGCGGTCGAAAGGGAAGCGGCGCAGCGAGCTGGGCTCGCGTCTGCCGCGCGCTTTCGACCCAGCATGACACGACACAGCGCGCATAACCACACCATAAACGAACCCGTGCGCCGCCGACCTTATCGAAGGGGCTGACGATGGCATTTGTCCATTTGCACAACCATACGGAATACTCGCTGCTCGACGGGCTCACCCATATCAAGGACATGGTGCGCCGCGCCGCCGAGCTGGACATGCCGGCGGTGGCCGTCACCGACCACGGCGTCATGTCCGGCATGGTGGAACTCTCCGACGCCTGCGACGCCGTCGAGAAGGAGACGGGCAAGCGCGTGAAGCCCATCTTCGGCTGCGAGGTGTACTTCACCCCCGACGAGTCGCTGCGCAAGGACGTGAAGCCGAAGCTGTATCACCTGCTGCTTCTGGCGAAGAACAACGAGGGCTACCATAACCTGCTGAAACTCGTCAGCGAGTCTCACGTGGACAACTTCTACTACAAGCCGCGCACCACCTTCTCCATGCTGCAGAAGTACGGCCACGGCATCATCGGCTCGTCGGCCTGCATTGCCGGCGTCATCCCGAAGCTGCTCGACGAGCGCCGCTTCGACGACGCCGTGGAATGGGCCCGTAAGTTCGCCAGCTGTTTCGATGAGGGCGACTTCTACATCGAGCTGCAGAACCAGGGCATCCGCACCGATGCCGGCTTCACCCAGACCGAGCTGAACCACGAGCTCACCCGCGTGGCGAAGGCCGCGGGACTCAAGACCATCGCCACCAACGACTTCCACTACCTGCTGAAGGAAGACGCCGAGGCCCAGGACATCATGCTGTGCATCGGCACCGGTTCCACGGTCAACCAGACGAACCGCATGAAGTTCGAGAACGACCAGTTCTACATGAAGACCGAAGAGGAAATGCGCGAGGCCATGAAGGACTTCCCCGAGGCCTGCGACAACACCGTGGAAGTGGCGGCGAAGTGCGACGTCACGTTAGAGCGCGAGCCCATCCTGCCGAAGTTTCCCCTGCCCGAGGGCGAGACCGAGGAGTCGTGGTTCCGCAAGCGCGTGCAGGAGGGCCTGGAGAAGCGCTACGGCTCCCCGGTGCCCGAGCGCGAGCAGAAGCAGGCCGACTACGAGATGGGCATCATCATTCAGCAGGGCTTCCCGGCCTACTTCCTCATCGTGCAGGAGTACATCGAATGGGCGCGCAGCCAGGGCATCGGCGTGGGCCCGGGCCGCGGCTCGGCCGCCGGTGCCATCGTGGCCTACGCCATGGGCATCACCGACCTTGACCCTATGCCCAACGGCCTCATGTTCGAGCGATTCCTCTCGCCCGAGCGCGTGGAGATGCCCGATATCGACGTCGACTTCGAGCAGGGCCGCCGCGAAGAAGTCATCAACCACATCAAGGACGTCTATGGCGAGGATCACGTCTCCCAGGTGATCACCTTCGGCACGCTGCAGGCCAAAAACGCCGTGCGCGACTCGGCCCGCGTGCTGGACTACCCCTACGGCGTGGGCGACCGCATCTGCAAGATGATCGGTGACGAGCTGGGCATCACCATCGACAAGGCGCTGGACACGAACCCCGACCTGAAGAAGGCCTACGACACCGAAGAGGACGTCAAGCGCATCATCGACGCCGCGAAGTCCATCGAGGGCCACGTGCGCGGCGAGGGCGTGCACGCCTGTGCCACCATCATCTGCCGCGACCCCATGAGCGATCACGTGCCCATGAAGCGCGACACCAAGGGCGGCGGCATCATCACGCAGTACGACGGCCACTACACGCCGGATCTGGGCCTGTTGAAGATGGACTTTCTGGGCCTGCGCACCCTGGACGTGCTCTCCATCGCCTGCCGCAACATCGAGGAGCGCACCGGCACGAAGATCGTGCCCGAGGAGATTCCCACTGACGACGAGAAAGCCTTCTGTCTCATGCAGTCCGGCAACATGGACGGCCTGTTCCAGGTGGAGGGCGCCCTGTACGTGAGCCTGTTCAAGCGCCTGCCTCCCAAGCAGTTCTCCGACGTCGTCGCTTCCATCGCCCTGAACCGCCCGGGCCCGCTGGAGTCCGGCATGGTGGAGGACTACATCAAGGCGGCGAAGAACCCGGCCGCCGTGCACTACTACGACGACCGCCTGCGCCCCATTCTGGAAGAGACCCACGGCACCATGGTCTACCAAGAGCAGATCATGCAGATCTCCATGGCCATGTCCGGCTTCTCCGCCGGCAAGTCCGACAAGCTGCGCAAGGCCATGGGCAAGAAGAAGCTCGACATCATGCGCCAGCTGCAGGCCGATTGGGACGAGGGCGCCGTGGCCAACGGCTATCCGCTCGAGATCGCCCAGCAGATCTGGGCCGACGCCGAGAAGTTCGCGAAGTACGCCTTCAACAAGTCGCATTCGGCCGCCTACGCCATCCTCGTGATGCGCACGGCCTACCTGAAGGCGCACTACCCGAACGACTTCATGGCCGCCGTGCTCACCAGTTACATGGGCAACACCGACCGCCTCATCCGCTACATCGCCAGCTGCAACAAGAACGGCACGCCGGTGCTGCCGCCGGACATCAACGCCTCCCGCGCCGAGTTCACCCCGGTCGAGGGCGGCATCCGCTTCGGTTTGGTGGGCGTGCGCGGCGTGGGCAAGAACGTCGCCGACGAGATCATCGCCGAGCGCGAGGCGAACGGCCCGTTCACCTCGCTGCACGACTTCGTGAACCGGCTCGACGCGAAGTGCTACAACCGCAAGACGCTCGAGGCCCTCATCAAGGGCGGCGCTTTCGACTCCACCGGGTATACCCGCAAGCAGCTCATGTACTTCGTGGAGGAGACGCCGCTTCTGGAAGGCGCGGCCAAGCGCCAGAAGGATCGCGACGCCGGCCAGGTATCCATGTTCGACATGTTCGCCGACGACGCCGACTCCGGCTTCCAGGAGGACGTGCCCGCCCCCGACGGCGTGGAGTGGGACAAGCGCACCAAGCTCGCCTACGAGAAGGAGATCATGAAGATCTACGTGAGCGAGCACCCGCTGGCCCCCTTCGAGGGCACGCTGCGCCGTATGTCCCGCTACGACATGGGCATGCTCTCCGAACAGACCAAGGAGATCAAGAACGGCGTGTTCGTGGGCATGATCTCGAATGTGGCGACGAAGCTCACGAAGCGCGGCACGAAGATGGCCACGTTCACCCTGGAGGACACCACCGGCTCCATCGAGTGCATCTGCTTCAAGTACGACGACTTTGCCGAGGTCATCCAGGAGGACGTCATCGCGAAGATCAAGGGCAAGTTCGAGAGCGGTGACCGCGGTAACCAGATCATGGCCTTCGAGCTGGAGGCGCTGGAGCTTAACGAGGAAGATGCGCGGCCGAGCCACTTGGAGCTGCGGGTGCCCTCGCGCTCCTTCGACCAGAACCGCTCGGCGCACCTGAGTCGCATCCTGAACTCGTACCCGGGTCGCGACGGCGTGGTGCTCTTCGTGCAGCAGGCCGACGGCCGCCGCTTCCGCGCCGAGCTGCCGGTGTCGGTGGATGCCCAGTCCACGGTGCTGAAGGCGGAGATCCGCGACCTGTTCGGCCCCGAGGCCATGATTGCCTAATGGAAATCTCGCGACCGAGTCTGGAAGAGCGGGCGGCCGAGTGCGAGCGGGAGCTCACGTTCTCGGCGACGGTGGCCTATGATGGGGCGTCGTTTTCGGGGTTCGCCAAGCAGCCGGGACAGCTCACCGTGCAAGGGGAGCTGGAGCAGGCGCTCGACCTTTTGTTCCGTCGGCCAGTAGGCGTGGTCTGCGCCGGGCGCACCGATGCCGGCGTGCACGCCCGCGGGCAGGTGGTCTCCTTCGACATCGACGAGTGCGAGCTGCGCGGGCGCACGCCCTATAACCTGCGGCGCTCGCTGAACGCGCTCACCTGCGAGGGCATCGTGGTGCGCGCGGTGGAGGAGCGGCCGCGGGGCTTCTCGGCCCGCTTCGACGCCCAGTGGCGCGAGTACAAGTACTTCCTCGCCACGGGGGATACGCCGCCGGTGTTCACCGATCGCACCGCCTGGTATGTGGGTCCGAACTTGGACATCGCCGCCATGGAACGGGGCGCTACGCACCTCATCGGCGAGCACGACTTCAAGAGCTTTTGCTTGGCCGCCTCGGCCGTCGGCAAGCCGACCTGCCGCAACGTGGAGGAGATCTCCATCGCCTCCGAGGAGATTCTGGGCGAGCCGCACCGCGTCATCACCGTGCGGGGAAACGCCTTCCTCCATTCCATGGTGCGCACCATCGTGGGCACGCTTGTCATGGTGGGCCGCGGCCAGCGCGACCCCGACTGGGTCGCCGAGGTCCTCGCCGCCCGCGACCGCCAAGCCGCCGGCGAAAACGCCCCCGCCCGCGGCCTCATCTTCTGGTCGGTAGGGTACTGAGCGTTGTTTTGTTCAGTGCTCTCGTAATGCACGTAATGCACGTAATGCAGCATGTTTGCGCCGTGGCATAACGCGCCTACCCGACGTCGTATCTTCTAATCGGCGGGGCACTTGTTGCCCGCTTGCGTGGATCGCCTGCTGAGCGGTTGAGAGTGCTCCGCTCACTCGATTCGCGTCCTGCCGCCAAAAGTGCGTTGGTCAGCCTCATCCAAGGGCGCATTGTCCAAAAATGTAAGGAAATCGGCGTTTATCAGCGTCACCATCAGTGTTTTGACGCTGATAACCGCTGATTTCAATCATTTTCTGGCTCTCAGACGCTGATAAACGCCGATTTGCCTACGTTTTCAGGATCTTTGACGCTGCAATACGTCGGTTTGCCTACGGGGTCGGGCGGTGCCGACCATTCGAGAAGACGTTGGTCGATAAACACGAAAAGATCCGCACTAACCAATCGCCTCCTTCTTTTCCATCGCTTTCTTGGCTTGGCAACGTCTCGAAATGCTCCAGCATCGGTCTTCCTCAGGGGATGGCGGAGAATGGTATGCGAGCATCGTTCTATTTGCTATATCGGTAGACGGATTGATAAATAGGCTCATTGCTCATCAATGATGATCCCGTAGAGTTCTCGATTGTTCGACCGTCGCGCGGCTCTGCCTGATATCTTACGCGGCATGGATTTGACTTTCAGTCACATAACTGCCCTTGTGCTTTTGAGGATATGGTCGTGCAACCATCCTTTGACATTGCGCGCCTTCCACGATCTCCGTCCTCGCGATGCCGGGCACCTTCCTTTCCGCCATCTGCGTGAACCCAGGCCTATTGTCGGGTCGGCCGATACCGAAGCAGCCGTCAGGATGGCCATCGAAAACGTGAAGAAGCCGAGCATGCGCCACACGCTCGATAAGCTTTGGGACGAGGCCTCGGAAAAGAATCCGCTCCATGTTCTTGTGGGGCCTAAGCGCGGACGGCATTCAACTCAGCGCATACTGTTTCACCAAATATCCGCGCCCCTGCCGAGCCACGCGCTCCTGGAAATCGCTCCTGGCATAGCCGTTTGCTCTCCAGAAATGGTGTTCGTCCAGATGGCTGAGGCCCTTTCTGTCGCTGAACTCATCGCGCTCGGGTACGAGCTTTGCGGCTGCTACCCGTTGGATACTGAAAGATCCGAGGCTCTCGTGCGGGCGCCCCTCACAACACCCGCCCGCCTCAGCGCCTTCGTCGATCGCGCCGATCGCGTAAGAGGCGTTCGCAAGGCGCGGATCGCCGTCCGATATGTTCGCGCGAAATCGGCCTCACCTAAGGAAACGGAGATGGATGCGCTGCTCCTCACGCCGCAGAAGTGGGGAGGAATGGGCTTTCCGGAGGCTCTCGTCAACGAGCCGGTCTCCCTCTCTTCGCAAGCGGCTCGAATCCTCCGTGGCAATCGGGTGGTTTGCGATCTGCTCTGGCCGCAGTACTCTTTGGCAGCCGAGTACGATGGGCGTGAGGCTCACCTTTCGAGACACCAGCAAACAAGGGATTCCCGGAGGCGAGATGCATTGCTGGCCAATGGCACCGATGTTGTAACCATTACTTCGCCGCAAATAGACGGCGTCTCCGATTTCCTGGAAGTTGCTGATGCGATCTCGCGAAAAATGAAGCGACGGCCTCTCAAGCGTACGGAGACCTTTTGGGAGCGGCATCTGCAACTACGTCATGGCATAAGATCTTACCATTGCAATTACTTGTCGCGGCCATCCCGAAGAGACGATGCAATGCCTGATGGCCCCGCTCCTCGATAGGCTTTTGGCTCAGGGGCTAATTGACCACGACCACCCAAGCAGTTGTCGGTTGGTCCTGGAAGAGTCGAACAATGCTTGGCGACAGGTGGGTGGCCGGAGATTATTGAGCCGTCTCGACGGGTGTTCAAGCGTAGGTTTGGCTGAACTTACTTTTCGGGGGGTCGGATTGGCCGTTTCTGTATTCGAATCGGCGTTTATCAGCGTCACCACCAGTGTTTTGACGCTGCTAACCGCTGATTTCAATCATTTTCCGGCTCTCGGACGCTGATAAACGCCGATTTGCCTACAGGATTGGCTGGTTGAACCGTTCTGCGAGCTTGCGTGCCTGTAGCTACGGATTTCAGTGCGCAATCGATCGCTTCCTGCACGAACGGTCTGCATTTCTGCTACGATAGAAGCATCGTAATTTTGCGCGTGCGCACAAGAAAAGGGGAGCGCTATGGAGACTGCAGAGAAGTTGGCGCCGCTCGGGTTCGGATTCATGAGGCTGCCGTTGACCAATCCGGATGATCCGACGTCCATCGACATCGACAAGTGCTGCGAGCTGGTTGACATCTTCATGGAAGGTGGCTTCACCTACTTTGACTCCGCCCGTGGCTACCATGGCTGCAAGTCTGAGTGGGCGCTCAAGAAGGCGCTGGTGGAGCGCTATCCGCGTGAGTCGTTTACCATCGCCACGAAGCTGCCGGCTTGGCTTGCCAAGAACGCCGAGGAGGCTCGGGCCATGTTCGACATCTCCCTTCAGGAGTGCGGCGTCGATTACTTCGACTACTATCTGCTGCACAACCTGGGGGAGAGCCTCACGCCCGGTTTCGAGGAGTACGGTCTGTGGGAGTTCTGCGCCCAGAAGAAGGCCGAGGGCAAAATTAAGAAGTTCGGCTTCTCCATTCACGACAACGCCGAGGAACTGGAGAAGGTGCTCGATGCGCACCCCGAGGTTGATTTCGTGCAGCTGCAGATCAACTACGTCGACTGGGAGAGCGACATCATCCAGTCGCGTAAGTGCTACGAGGTGTGCCAGGAGCGCGGGCTTCCCGTGGTCATCATGGAGCCGGTGAAGGGCGGCACGC
>OLNI01001339.1_pt1 | contig 13981 bp, 9 predicted proteins | sample 1672921 | NCBI WGS metagenome assembly OLNI01 (sample SAMEA3136737, study PRJEB25190) | human gut metagenome | biome: human gut; feature: human-associated habitat; material: faeces | place: Austria | collected 2013 | reverse complement strand
TTGGACCTACATGTTCGGCCCCGGCTCGGCCGGAAACCGTGCTTCGGACGTTCCCAACGCTGACCATCATGTGATCTGGGGTGGTGACACTGCGGTGTCGGACAAGCAGCGCACGCATTTTTATCTCGAGGCCCGCGATGCCGGCTCCGAGCTCGTAGTCATCGACATCGCCTACCGCACCATGGCTTCGAAAGCCGACTGGTTCGTTCCCGTTCATCCTGCGACCGACGGCGCGCTTGCTCTGGGAGTCGTGCGCGAGATTCTCGAACAGAGCTGGGAAGCGACGGACTTCCTGCGAGATCATACCGAAGCGCCGTTCCTCATCAAAGAAGACGGCATGTTCCTGCGCATGAGCGATTTGGGGGTAGAACCTACTACGACCACCAACGCGCAAGGCCAAGAAGAGAAGGTCGATCCGTGCGTTGTGTGGGACGAAGAAGCCGGCGAGGCCGTTGCTCACAGCGAAGCCAAGAAGCCTGCTATGGGCGACGTTCCCGAGATTGCCGGGCATGCCGTGAAAACGGAGATGGAGATGATCCGAGAAGCCGTCGCGCCGTGGACTTTGGAACATACCTCGGAAGTGACCGGCGTGAGCGCTGACGACATCAAACATCTCGCTCATCTGTACACGCAAGAAGGCAACGTGCAGACGGATATGAAATTCGGCCTCAATCATTACAACAACGGCATCTACAGCTCGAAGTGCGTTAACACGCTCCTTCTGGTCGCCGGCCAGATGGGCAAGCCGGGTTCGGGCCTGTACACGGGTGAGCCGAATTTCGGAGAAGGCAACGTGCAAGCCTGCCTCCAGCTGCCGAGCACGACAGGCGAGGTACCTCAAGGAGTGGGTGCCATAATCAACTGGAGCGACTTCTTCAATGTCGTATCGAGCGGTCAAAAGCTTGGCGAGCCGTTCCCCGTCAAGGCTTTCTACGCTTCGTGCACCAACATCGTCTCAAACCAGACGGAGCAGAACGAGACCATCGAGCTTATGAAGGCGCTCGAGTTCATCGTTATCCAAGACATGACCATGAACGACACTTCTCTATACGCTGACATCCTGCTGCCTGCGTGCCATTGGTTCGAAACCGAGGACCTGCGTGTGCGCTATTACGGCAACCCCTATCTGCTGTGGAACCAGAAAGCCATCGAGCCTTTGTACGAGAGCAAGCCCGACTTCGAGATTTACAAGCTGTTGGCCGAGGGCATGGGCTATGGCGACTTCTTCCAGTTCACTGCTGACGAATACCTGAACACCTGCCTCTCAACGCCCTTCGGCAAGGAGAACGGAATCACCATCGACAAGGTGCGCGAGAAGAACTACCTGCGCTGCGACACCGAGCCGGCTGTCGCTTTCGAAGGCGGTATCTTCAAGACGGCATCGAAGCGGGCCATGTTCTATCGTGAAGCTCCTAAGCCTGATTACAACATGGGTCAAGAGGTTGATCTTGAGAAGGAGAAGTTCTCCTGCTACTGGGAGCCGGCGCGCGAGGCAGATCTCGGCAATCCCATACGCGAGCAGTTCCCCTTCACCATTTGCTGCGAGCATATGCGCACGCGCACGCACACGCAATGGTACGACGTGGATTATATGAAAGAGTTTGAAGCGCAGCCGGTGTGCCGCATCAATCCCGAAGATGCCGCCGAGCTTGGCATTGAAGAGGGCGATGAGATTCGCCTTTACAACGATCGCGGATCCGTCACCTTGCTCGCCGTGCTCAACGCGGGGCAGCAGCGCAAGTCGCTCCATTGCCCTCGCAGCTTCCTGACGCGTGAGCATATAGATGGCGATCTCGCACGTACCACGTTCAATGATTACAACCAGGCTTGCAGGAACCAGTCGTACTTCGACTGCGCCGTGGCCATCGAAAAGCTCTAGGAGGTTGGGAATATGACTCGATACGGAATGGCTATTGATCTTCGTCGCTGCATTGGCTGCCAAGCTTGTGCGACTGCTTGCAAGTTTGCGAATAACCTTCCGAAAGACCTCTCGTACAATGTGGTGTACACCAAGGCGGACGATGACTGGAACACGCTGGGGACGGCAGTGGTGCGCGGGGCTCTCGCAAACGACAACGCGGGTGGCACGTTCCCCAATTGCACGTTGAACTTCCTTCCGATGCAGTGCCAGCATTGCGAGAACCCGGCGTGCCTCGATGTGTGTCCGACGGGCGCTACCGCCAAGGACGAGGAGACGGGCATCGTTTCGGTGGACAGCGAGCTGTGCATCGGGTGTGAGTCGTGCATCAAGGCGTGCCCGTACGAGGGCGTGCGCACGCTGATCAAGAGCCCCGAGTACTACCTCGACGTCGTGGTGGGCGAGTACGATGCCCCGCCGCATAAGGGCGGCACGGTGGAGAAGTGCACGTTCTGCAAGAACCTCATCGACCGCGGCGACGTGCCCGCCTGCATGCAGCTGTGCCCCGGCCGCGCCCGTTTCTGGGGCGACTTGGACGACCCGGAATCCGACGTGAGCAAGCTCATCGCCAGCCGCGACACCATGCGCCTGTCCGAGGACGCTGGCACGTCCCCCTCGGTGTACTACCTCGTGTAATGCGGCATCCTGCTTCTTAGCCCTCCCTCCCTTGGACGGCCGGCCGACTCCCCAGTCTGCCGGCCGTTTCGTTTTGCGGGGCGATGAGGCTGCGCCTGCGAACGCGGCTAGGGCGGTGCCGTTGGCGGTGCTGACGCTCTGTCTTGTCGTGCGGGCCGGGTGCGGGGCGTTCGCCAGGGCTACAATAGCGCCGAAGAGAAGAAAGGCGCGAAGGCATGAGTGACGAAAAGAAGCTTAATGGGGAATTGAAAGAGGGCGCAGTGGTGCAGAGCGATCATGAGGCGGGCGCGAGCGCGCCGGCTGGTGGCGATCCGCGTGGGGAGCAGTTGCGCGCAACGTCGGCGGGGGATGACAAGGTGCTGCGGATGGGGACGGCCTCCATTCCGCGGCTCATTACGGAGTTCGCCATTCCGTCGGTGGTGGGCATGCTCATCAACGGCTCCTATGCCATCATCGACTCGGTGTTTCTGGGGCACGCGGTAGGGGAGATCGGCCTTTCGGCCATGACCGTGGCCAACCCCATCATGATCGTGTTCATGGCCATCGCCATGCTCATCGGCAACGGCGGCAACGCGCTGGCGGCCCTGCGCCTCGGCGAGGGCAAGCGCGACGATGCCGAACGCGCCCTGGGCAATGTGGTGTCCTTGAGTCTCGTTGCTGCCGTCATTGTGCTCGTCATCGGGTGGAATCCGGCGCTGGTCTCCTGGGTGCTCGATTTGGCGAGCGCCACGCCGGAGGTGCGCCCCTACGCCCAGACGTTCATCCAGATCCTTTGTGCCGGCTTTATCTTGCAGTGCATCGGCCTTGGCGTGAACAACTTCATCCGCACCTGCGGCGCCCCTAACCGGGCGCTCGGCACCATGGTCATCGGTCTGGTGGGCTCGGTGGCCTTCAACGCCCTGTTCGTTCTGGCGCTCGGTTGGGGGGTCATGGGCAGCGCCCTGGCCACGGTGCTCGGCTGGGCCTGCTCGTGTTTGGCGGTGCTGCAGTACTTCTGCCTGCGCAGCGACGTTCCCATGCGGCTGCGCTTGCCCGCCATGCGCCTGAGCTTTTCCATGGATCGCACCATCCTCGCCTTCGGGCTGCCGAGCTTCTGCGTGCAGGCGGGCATGGCCATCGTGAACTTCGTCATCAACTTCCAGCTGGTGCGCTACGGGGCCCTGACGCCCATCGGCGCCGACGACGCGCTGGCGGCCATTGGCGTGGTGCAGCGCATCGGGCAGTTCTCGGTCATGCCGCTCATCGGCATCGCCATCGCCCTGCAGCCGCTGCTCGGCTTCAACTACGGCGCTCACAACGTCAATCGCGTTCGCAAGACGCTGTGGTACGGCATCGGGGCGGCATCCTCCATCTCCGTGCTCATGTTCATCATCGTCGAGGTGTTCGCGGTGCCCATCGCCCATGCCTTCGGCATCTCCCACGACGGCCTCGTTGATTTCACGGCTTTCGCCATCCGCGTGCAGTTCCTCATGCTGCCCTTCGTGGGCTTCCAGATCGTCAGCTCGAACTACTTCCAGGCCACGGGCCAGCCGGCCAAGTCGGTGTTCCTCACCTTGACGCGACAGATTCTGTTCCTCGTGCCCTTGCTGTACCTGATGCCTGTGGTGCTGCCGCAGCTGTTTCCGCAGTTCACCGGATTGGACGCATTGTACTTCGCGGCACCGGTGGCTGACTTCCTCTCCATCTTCACCACGGCCATCTTCGTGGCCTGGGAAATGGTGCGCCTCCGCAAGCTCGCCGCGATGTACGATTAGTTTTTGAGCACTTGCACAAATTTATTGGCATGGCAGCCCGCTAACCGCTTGAGGCGCTTCGCGAGGGCTGCGGGGCGCGCTCGTCTCCTACCATGAAATTCTTCGAGTGGAAGGAGAGATGCATGGAATCAACGAAGACGCGCAGCGAGGCGACCCAGCGAACGCGGTCGGTGGTCTTTGTCGGCTTGACCATCGCCATCATGGCGGTATCGGCCTGGGTGGTCGTGCCCTTGGGTCCCATTCCCTTCACGCTGCAGATGTTCGCCATCACGTTTGCCATAGTGGTGCTGAGTCCCAAGGAGGCCATTGCGGCCATCACGGGCTACTTGCTGCTGGGTGCGGTGGGGGTGCCCGTGTTCTCGGGCATGCGCGGTGGAATCGGTGTTCTGGCCGGGCCGACGGGCGGCTTTCTGTGGGGATACCTCTTCGGCGTGGCGGCTGCCGCGCTGTTTTTGCACGCGGTGCGCACGAGGCTCGGTATGGCCGGCGGCAAGAATGCGCCGCGGCTCACTCGCGCGGAGAAGACGGCCATGACGCCGCTCCAGCGCGCGGGTGCGTTTCTGCGCAGCTTCGGGGTAGAGATTATCGCCGGCATCATCTTTACGGCTATCGCTTACGTGTGCGGGTGCGTCCAGTACATGGTGGTGGGGCACGTGGATCTGGCCACGGCGTTCCTCACGGCGGTGGCGCCGTTTATGGTCGTTGACCTCTGCAAGATCGTGGCCGCCGTCATCTGCGCCGACGCCGTCCGCGCCGCCGTGCGGTAGGCGTCTCGTCGCTGCTAAATCCTCGAGCAAATGCCAGTTGGGCCCCGAAATGGTCGTCCGCGTGTTGCCATAACGGGGCCGAACTGGCATTTGCTTGCCATTTCACCCCTTAACGGGCATCGCAGCACGCCATAACGGGGCCGAACTGGCATTTACCCTTAGAAAACGGTCGGTAGAAACCCGTCGCTAAAAGGGAAGGCTCCCGAGCGGGAGCCTTCCCTTCATGGGAGCAGATTTCTCGCGAGTTGGCTTACGCCTTGAAGCGGTAGCCGTAGCCGCGTACCGTTTCCACGAGGGCCGGATCGTAGCCGGCGGCGTGAATCTTGTCACGCAGACGCTTGATGTGGGTGTCCACCGTCTTGGTCTCGGTGAGGTACTCCCAGCCCCAGGCGTCGCGGAGCAGATCCTCGCGGGAGACCACCTTGCCGGCGTTCTTCATGAGCGAGGCCAGAAGCTCGAACTCGCGGGGCGTCAGGTCGATCTCGCCGTGGTCGCCGGCGGCGGTGTGGGCGTCCTCGTCCAGCGTGATGCCCGAAGCGGTGATGGAATTGCTCGCGCCGGGGAACTCGCCGCCCTGGCCGCGGCGCAGAAGCGCGCGGACGCGGGCGATCAACTCGCGCACGCCGAAGGGCTTGGCGAGATAGTCGTCGCCGCCGATTTCCAAGCCGACGACTTTGTCCAGCTCGGTGTCGCGGGCGGAAAGGAACAGCACGGGGGCCGTGGTCTTCGAACGCAGCCGACGGCACAGCTCGTAGCCGTCCATGCCCGGCAGCATAATATCCAAGATAAACAGATCATAGTTGTTGGCGCTTGCCAACGCGAAGGCGTCCTCGCCGTTGTCGACGACGTCGGTCTCGTAGCCCTCCTTTTTCAACGCGTAGCTGACGAATTCGGTGATGGAAGGCTCGTCGTCAACGACAAGGATGCGGCTCGGTGTCTCTATCATGGTCTTGCCTTTCTCTCGTCATATCGACGAATGCCCGTCGGGGGCATATCGTTGAGACATTGCTATAATCTCTCATGCGCTAACTATACGCAAATAAGCCCGCAGGGCCGGAAAACTGAGGAAGATTGTCATAATTATGTTACTTGCTATTGACATCGGTAACACCCATACCGTAATCGGGGTCTACGCGGGGGATTCTCTGCGCGCGATGTGGCGAATCGCCACCAATCGGAAGGCGGCGGCCGACGAGCTGCGCATCGTCTTCTCCACGCTGTTTTCCCTCGAGAGCCTCGATCTTTCCCAGGTGCGCGCCTCGGCGGTCGCCTCGGTGGTGCCCCAGCTGACCAAGGCCTGGATGCAGGCCATCAAGGACGCCACCGGCGCGCGGTCGCTGGTGTGCAATGCCGAGACGGCCGAGGGCCTTTTCGACGCCGATTACCCCAACCCCCGCGAGATCGGCGCCGATCGGGTGGCCGATGCGGTGGCGGCCCGGGCGATCTACGGGGCGCCGGTGGTGGTGGTCGACTTCGGAACGGCCACGAACATCGAGGTCATCGATCGCGACGGCCGCTTCCGCGGCGGCGTTATCGCGCCGGGCGTGCAGACTTCGGCCAACGCGCTGTTCACTCACGGCGCTCAGCTGCCGGACATCGCGCTGGTGGCGCCGCCGGCGGTCATCGGCACCAACACGGTGGAGGCCATCCAGTCGGGCATCATGCTAGGGGAGGCCGATCGCGTGGACGGCCTGGTGCGCCGCATCTTCGACCAGCTGGGCTATTCGGCGAAGGTCATCGCCACGGGCGGTCTGGCGCCGGTCGTCGAGCGCTACTCGAGTACCATCGACGAGGTGAACACCGAGCTGACGCTGGAAGGCCTGCGCCTTATCGCCGATCGCGCCTACCGCTAGGGGCTGTTGGGCGCGGATGCCTTCGGGAATCCCCGCAATGAGGGGAAGTTGCGCCCTTTGGGGATAGAGGGGCGACGGGGCGCGGCCGCATCGCTAGAATGGGAGCGTCAGCGTTTGGTCGGCAGGACGATTCCTTCCGCCGGCGCTGCGCCATCTATCGATGAGGCTGCCAGGTACGCCTGCGCGCCGCGACATGAGAAAGAAGGGCCCGACGTGTTGACCGACATTGAAATTGCCCAGGCGACCGAACCGAAACCTATTGGCGAGATCGCTGCCATTGCCGGCGTCGACGAAAAGTACCTTGAGCTGTACGGAAACTACAAGGCGAAGGTCGATTACAACCTGCTGCGCGAGGAGGAGCACGCCCCGGGCAAGCTCATCCTGGTGACCGCAATCAATCCCACGCCGGCCGGAGAGGGCAAGACCACCACGACGGTGGGCCTGGCCGATGCGCTTTCGCTGCGCGGCAAGAACGTGGTCGTGGCGCTGCGCGAGCCGTCGCTCGGCCCGGTGTTCGGTATCAAGGGCGGTGCGGCCGGTGGCGGCTACGCCCAGGTTATTCCCATGGAAGACATCAACCTGCATTTCACCGGCGACTTCCACGCCATCGGTGCGGCCAACAACCTGCTCGCGGCGCTGCTCGACGCGCACATCCAGAACGGCAACGAGCTCGGCATCGACGTACGCAAGATCACCTGGAAGCGCGTGGTGGACATGAACGACCGCCAGCTGCGCCACATCGTGGACGGCCTCGGCGGCAAGGCCCATGGTGTGCCCCGCGAGGACGGCTTCGACATCACCGTGGCCAGCGAGGTCATGGCCATTTTTTGCTTGGCCACCTCCATCACCGACCTGAAGGAGCGTCTGGGCCGTATTGTGGTCGGCTACACCTACGACGACAAACCCGTCACAGCCCACGATCTGAAGGCCGAAGGCGCCATGGCCGCGCTGCTGAAGGATGCCCTGAAGCCGAACCTCGTGCAGACGCTGGAGGGTACCCCGGCCTTCGTCCACGGCGGTCCCTTCGCCAACATCGCCCACGGCTGCAACTCCATCATGGCCACGCGCATGGCCATGGCGCTCGGCGACTACTGCGTCACCGAGGCTGGTTTCGGCGCCGATCTGGGCGCGGAGAAGTTCCTCGACATCAAGTGCCGCCTCGCCGGTCTTAAGCCCGATGCGGTGGTGGTCGTCGCCACGGTGCGCGCGCTGAAGAACCACGGCGGCGTGGCCAAGGCCGATCTCAACGAGGAGAACCTGGAGGCGCTGGAGGCGGGCCTGCCGAATTTGCTGCAGCACGTGGAGAACATCACCAACGTGTACAACCTGCCCTGCGTGGTGGCCATCAACGCCTTCCCGACCGACACCAAGGCCGAGCTGGACCTGGTGGAAGCCAAGTGCCGCGAGCTGGGCGTGAACGTGGCTTTGTCCGAGGTGTGGGCGCGCGGTGGCGAGGGCGGCCTGGCCCTGGCCGATGAGGTGGTGGCCTTGTGCGAGAACGGGGATGAGGCCGGGCGCTCCGCCGACACCTTCACGTTCTCCTACGAGGACGACCTGTCCATCGCCGAGAAGATCGAGGCCATTGCCAAGCGCGTCTACCATGCCGACGGCGTGGTGTTCGAGCCCGCGGCGCAGAAGGAGATCGCGCAGCTGGAGGCCCTGGGCTTCGGAGAGATGCCCGTGTGCATGGCCAAGACCCAGTACTCGTTCTCGGACGACGCCACCAAGCTGGGCGCTCCCCGCGATTTCCAGATCACGGTGCGCCAGGTGAAGGTGTCCGCCGGCGCCGGCTTCATCGTGGCGCTCACCGGCTCCATCATGACCATGCCGGGCTTGGGGAAGGCCCCCGCCGCCCATAAGATCGATGTGATGGAAGACGGCACGATCACGGGGTTGTTCTAGCATTTACGTAGTTGTCCGGGCTCGGACTCGGAGCGGAAGTGCCGTGCTCAAACAACATTGAAGTGCACCGTCGGAGTTCTGCTCCGGACGTGCTTCGTGCACTTCAATGAACTGCGCGCGGCACCACCGCACCGAGTCCGAGCCCTGCTTTTTCGGAAAGAAGGGTTTGCGTGGTCGATACCGAGTTTGTGGAGGCGCTGGCTTCAAAGGCCCCGACTCCCGGTGGAGGCGGGGCCTCGGCCTATGCGGGGGCGCTTGCGTCGGCGCTGGCTTCCATGGTGGGCAACCTCACCGTGGGCAAGAAGAAGTACGCCGATGTCGAGGAGCGGATGCGGGCCGAGCTCGTCGAGCTGGACGACACGCGGGCGCACCTGCTGTCGCTCATCGACGAGGACGCTCGCGCCTTCGAACCCCTCGCTGCCGCTTACGGGATGCCCAAGGACACCGATGCTGAGCGTGCGGCCCAGAACGCGGCGCTGCAGAAGGCGCTCGTGGGCGCCTGCGAGGTGCCGCTTGAGATCATGGCCTGCTGCCTGCAGGTCATCGAGTCCTGCGTGTTCGTGGCCCGGCACGGCTCGGTGCTGGCTCTCTCGGATGCCGGGGCGGGCGCCGTGCTCGCCAAAGCAGCGCTTATGGCGGCGAGCCTGAACGTGGTCATCAACATCGGCTCCATGGATGATGTCGAGCGGGCCGACGTCTACCGCAATCAGATGGAGGACCTTCTCGCCGCAGGGGGCGCCATGGCCGATGAGGTGTACGCCGATGTCGTGAAGAGGCTTAGCTGATGGCGAGGATTCTGTACGGCAAGGAGGTATCCTCGGCCCTGTGGGAGCGCCTGCTGCCCCGCATCGACCGCTTGCGGGCGCACGGCGTGGCGCCGACGCTCGCCATTGTGCGCGTGGGGGAGCGGCCCGACGATTTGTCCTACGAGCGCACCTGCGCCCGCCAGGCCGATCTCCACGGCATCGCCGTGCGTCGTTTCGTGCTGCCAACGGAGGCGACGCAGGCTGAGCTGGAAGCGGTCATCGATGCCGTGAACGCCGATCCGCGCATCCACGGCTGCCTTATGTTCCGTCCGCTTCCGCCGCAGATGGACGAGCGCGCCGTGTGCGATCGCCTGTCCCCGGCCAAAGATATCGACGGCATCGGGTCGGCGTCGCTGGCCGGCGTGTTCGCCGATACCGGCGAGGGTTTCCCGCCGGCTACGGCCCAGGCCTGCCTGGAGACGCTGGATTTCTACGACATTCCCGTTGCGGGCAAGCGAGTGGTGGTGCTCGGGCGCAGCCTCGTGATCGGCCGACCGGTGGCTATGATGCTGCTCGCGCGCCACGCCACCGTGACGCTGGCCCATTCCCGCACTGCCGATGTGGCCGCCCACACCCGCGAGGCCGACATCGTCGTGTGCGCCACCGGCCGCGCCCGCGCCTACGGTCCCGAGTACTTCTCGCCGGGCCAGACGGTGCTCGATGTGGGCATCAACTTCGATGCCGCCGGCAATCTCTGCGGCGATGTGGACTTCGGCGCCGTGGAGCCCGTGCTGGGGCCCGAAGGCGCCATCACGCCGGTGCCCCGAGGCCTCGGCGGCGTGACTACGAGCGTCACTATGGCCCACGTGGTGCAGGCGGCCGAGGCTGGGCAGCGCTAGGGGCGGACGACTCGTGAAACGTGCCTTGCCCCTTGGGGACAGATGGCGGGTATAATGGTGGCGGCCCCCATGGGGCCGCGCGCGACCGGTTCTGATTCGAGAGGAGAGAGGTTGAACAAGCTGCGCATCCTGCTGCTCGCGCTGGCCTACGCCTGCTTTTGGTCGCTGTTCGTGCTGTTCCCCTACCCGGCGAACGTGCTGCCCGAGTCCCATGCCTCCTACGTCGCAGGCCCCGTCTTCGCCAGCAACCTCATCACGCTCGTCACCATGGCCCTTATGGGTGGGGTGCTCGTGGTGTTTCGCGACAGCCTGGCCGAACGGGTGGCCGGCAGCACGGCGGCCATCGTCGGGTCCGGCGCCTTGCTGCTCGCCTGCGCGGCCGCGCTCGTTGCCAGCGCCGATGCCGGAGCGGTCCCGCGCTGGATGATGGCTGCCTACCCCGCCATCATGGCGCTTTACGGCGTAGTGATTGCCCTGGCCCTCGCGGCGGCATCGCGGCGCTTGACCCCTCGGGACAACGCCGTCGTGCTCGCCCTCTCCCTGCTTCTGTCGTTTCTAATCGGCGAGGCCATCGTGGCGCTTACGGATCCCCTGCCCACCGGCGACATCTCAAACCCTCTCATGTTCGCCCTGAGCAGTATCTTCCTGGTGATTCTCGGCCACATTGGCTGCGATGCCCCCAAAGCACCGCTTCCGTCCCGCCTCGCGCCGTCCCTTTCGGGGCGCGCCGCCGTGCCCGCGACGGCCATTCTGCTTTGCTACCTACTGGGAAGCGGGGCGTTCATGAGCCTCTCGTCGGTGGCTCGGGGCGAGACCTGGTTTTCCGATGGATGGATTCACTGTGCCTTCGCCCTCGTGCTCTATCCGGCCTTCTGCCTCTTCACCCTCGCCGCATGGCGGCAGCGGCGCGCGGCCTTTCCGTGGCTCGGCTTCTTCATCCTCTGCATCGCCTGTCTCTACTGCACCGCCCTGCTCTACTCGCCGTTGGCTGTGCTGTGCCGGGCCTTGATCCTGTCAAGTCGCCCCATGGCCATCACGCTGCTGTGGGTGGCGGTTCAAGAGGGCATGGGAGCGCGGGACCTCCCTTGGTGGCTGGCTGCGGTCGCTGCGCCCATGCTCATCGTGGCCGTCGACTGCGCCATCCATACCGTCGGGCTTATCGGGCTCTCTCCCGGACAGATGGACTCGGTGGTCAACGCCGTCATGCTCGTCACGGCCTTCGCCATGACGCTGGGGATGCTCTGGTTCGTGCGCCTGCGCCCTGACGGTGCCGAGCCCGCAAGCTCCGAATGCGCTGCAGGCGCCGCCGATGTATCGGAGATTCTCGCCGCCATGGCCGATGCCCATGGGCTGAGCGAGCGGGAGGGGGAGGTGCTCGGGCTGCTCTATCGCGGCAACACCCAGAAAAAGATCGCCGAGCGCCTGTTCCTTTCGGTGAGCAGCGTGCAGACCTACGCGAAGAGCCTCTATCGGAAGCTCGGCGTGCACTCGCGCCAGGAGCTGATCGACATGGTTAACGAGGCCGCGAATGGAAACGACCGGGCCCGCTGAGGGGCCCGGTCGCAAAGGGAGGGACGAGGGGTTCTTGGCTTACCAGACGGTAATAGCCGTGGCGCAGAGGGGGCTGTCCCAGGCGTAGCCGCCGTCTTCACCGACGAAGGAGTCGGCGAGGTCCTCGAAGCTCGCCGGGTGGGCGGGCGTCATGTCGCCGGTCAGCGCGTGGATGACCGTGTAGCGCCCGGCGGTGAAGATGTGCGAGTTCGAGAAACCGCCCGGCATGCTCCAGTTGATGCCGCCGCAGGGGTTGCCCGCCTGGATGCCGGCGGCGTACAGGCCCGGGATGGGGGCGCCCTCGGTGTCGATCACCCGGTAGCGGTTGTCCACCATGACGCCGGCGTTGATGCCCGACATGCCCACATCGCCCTTGATGCAGAAGAAGGGGGGAGTGTCGATGGCCGCCATATCGGATCCGGCGACGCCGAAGTCGTCGTCGCAGCCCTTGGCGCACAGCTCGTTGTAGCGCTCGATGCTGGCGACGCCGTCGGCTACGGGAATGCCCGCCGCCTCGCAGAGCTCCTCCAGGGTGTTGCCCGATACCACCGTTTCCGGATCCATCCAGGCGCTTCCCTCGCCCACGAGGGCCACCGGCGGCACGCCGGGAATGCCCTCCACGGCGCCCTCGGTCTTAGAGTCGAAAATGCGGAAGTGGATGCCGCGGTCCTCGGGCTTGTAAGTGGCGGACATGGAGATGTTCAGGCTGCTCATGGGGATGGTCTCGTTGCAGAAGCGCTTGCCGTGGACATCGAGGGCCAGGAAGGGGTAGAACATAAAGGGGCCGATGTAGTTGGTGTGGATCTGCCGCGCATGGCCGAGGGGCGCCATGCGGCCGCCCGCCAGAATACCGAGGATGTGGCCGTCGCCGGTGTGGTTCACCAGGCACAGGGGGAACATGGCGGCGTCGCGCAAATTGCGGTCCACCATGGACTCGTTGTTCATGTAGTCGCCGGCGGCCAGCACGACGCCCTTGGTGGCGTTGAGCTTGACGTAGCTGCCGTCCTTTTGCTTGCCGATGGCGCCCGTTACGGTGCCGTCCTCCTCCTGGACCAGCTGCACGCAGGGGGTCTCGTAGTAGAACGTGGCGCCGCCCTCGGCCGCCTTCTGGGCCAGGGCCACCATAAGATCCTGGTTCGAGGCCTGGGTGGCATCGCACACGGCGACGACGCCGCCATCGTCGTAGCGGATGGAGCTGTCGGTGAGGAACTCGATGGGCTCGATGCCGACCGAGCGTCCCTGGCTGATAACCCAGGGCACGGCCTCCTCGGCATATTCCACATAGTAGTTGAACAGCTCGTTGTTGATGCGCCAGTCGTTGAGGCGGGCCCAGTCGCTGCGCCACCGCACGATGCCGGCGGGGTTCGAGTGGGCCTTTACGACGAAGGAGCAGCCGTTGCCGTTGGCCGAGACCGTGGCCTCCTTCTGGAGGCAGGCCACCTTCGCGCCCTCCTCCACGGCGGTGAGCACGGCGGGCACGCCGGCACAGCCCGCGCCTACTACGACGATGTCGTAGGTTTCCTCGGCGGCAAATTCCGTAATGGGCTCGCGTTCCACGATGCTGAACTCGAAGTCGCTCTCCTTGAGGTCGGCCGGCAGCTCGCCGGCCGCCGTGCTGGCGAGCGCGTCGTTGGCTGCCGGAGTCGACGGGGCGCAGCCGGCGGCGCCCAGAAGTGCGGCGCCCGCCGCCAGGCCGGCCCCGCCCTTGAGGAACGTCCGTCGATCCATGTTCTCCACGTTTCCCTCCTTGGGGTCGTTGCACGTGGGCGCTTCTCCGCGCCCGGGGCGGCTTGTGCCGCCTCGGTGCCCATACTGCCCCTCTTGCCGCTTTCGCGCTTCCCATGGAAAGGGGGGTAATGTGTCGCGCCCTTTCCCATAAAATGGTGATATGACTGTATGAGCGGCACCTTTTGGGCCGCCATCCCCGCTGTGGCCGCCGGCGGCCACAGCGGGGA
>OLNI01001337.1_pt1 | contig 13983 bp, 16 predicted proteins | sample 1672921 | NCBI WGS metagenome assembly OLNI01 (sample SAMEA3136737, study PRJEB25190) | human gut metagenome | biome: human gut; feature: human-associated habitat; material: faeces | place: Austria | collected 2013 | reverse complement strand
CAACATTCTCCAAAAATATTTTGCATTTTTCTCCAAAAAGTGCTTGCAAAAAACATTCATAATCACACGTCGAAAAAGTTACGATATGATCCTCCGGCGTAATCGTTACATCTGCAAAAAAGTCAGCGTTATGGAACATCTCTTTCATCCACTCAATCGTCTGTTCTCTGGAACCTGCCATCAGAAGATAACTGTCCGAATCATGTGTTGTTACATAGCCAGAAAAAATTTCTACCTTGTAATCTTTTTCCTCAGTCAGGAAATACGCTACTGGATGTGCATCATAAAACTCCTGATTCTTATATTTCACTAGAGTTGCAAACATCTTTCCACTATCCATGTGATGACCGTAAATCAGAGCATTATCATCTGAAAAATCCATTTTGTTCTGATAATCCACAAACAGACTACCATTGGCATTGTAACTTCCATCTACCAAGTGTTTCAGATAATAACTGTTATCTTCTCCCTGTACTACTGGATAATTGATAACGGTATCCGGCAGATACAGCCAACCTACTACATCCTCATTGATTTCTTTCAAAGAAACAAAATCAATTTCCGGCACAAGAGATTCCTCTGCCTGCACCCCCTCATCTGTTTCTTCCACCTGCTCTCCTTTTTCAGAAATCGGCTCTGAGCTTTCGCCCAGAACCTCTTCTTCTGAAATGACCACATCTGCCAGGATGTCTTCATAGACCGCATCCCCTTCGGCATATTCTTTTTCCGTGTAATAAATCTTTCCACAAAAATAAGCTGCAATGCTAAAACACAATAGTGCCAAGATCATTGCAGCCCATCTCACATATGGTCTCTTCATTTTATTTTTCCTTATCTTTTTTCTTGCGTTTCACAGAAAATACAGTTAATCCTACACCTGTTATCGCAGCAAGTACCGCAAGAACCATCCATAATGCCACATCTGCATCATCTCCAGTCTTTGGACCTTCTGTAGATGTTGGTGTCTTAGGAGTTTCTGTCGGTGTGTCTTTTTTCGGCTCATCCGGTTCCTCTGGAGTTTCCTTCAGAATCGCTTTGTTTGTCATAATCACAGATACAACCTGTCCATCTTCGGTAATGGTGAACTCATACTTTTCATCATTTACTTCATAACCTTCTGGTGCATCAAATTCCTGATAATAGTAAGTACCGAACTCTAAGTCAAATTCTACATTTCCGTTCTTATTAGTACGACCTTCACGAATAACCTCACCATTTACATCGTAGATTCTGAATCCTGCATCTGGAAGGAGTTCTTCTGTATCTGCGTCCACTTTAGAGATTACAATCTTACCTTTAATCTTCGTATTTGCCATATCAATGGAAATCTTCTGACCATGTTCCGTTACTTCAAATGAATATGGTGCTTCATCCAAAACATATCCCTTTGGTGCTTCAAATTCAGCAACCGTATATTTCCCATAACGAAGTTCAAAAGATACGGTTCCCTCTTCTCCTGTGTAACCTTCTGCTACAGCATTTCCTTCTGTATCACAGATACGGAAACCTGCACCTACCAGTTTTTCGCCAGACTCATCATCTGTCTTAAAAATAGTTACTTTACCTTTTATTGGCTGATCCATGAAACCAACACCTGCTTCATTTTCCACCATCACAACTTCTTTGTCATTCACAATGGATACTGTGTATACATTTTCATCTAACAAGAATCCTTCTGGAGCAGCCTTTTCTTTTACAAAGTAATTTCCATAGAGAAGTCCTGTCATTTCATAGATACCCTCATTGATTTCTGTAAGAGTTCCAAGGCATTCATCCTTTTCCGCATCAAATGCACCGTCTTTGTCGGTATCAGCAAATACTTCAAATACCGCACCTGTCAATTTATTGTCTGGATATTCTGCATCCACTTTGGTAAGCTGAACACTTCCTACAATAAGATAGTTGATTGCTTTGATGCCGATTACCTGTGTATCATAAGTTACGGACACAAAATGTCTTGCATCAGACTTCACATATCCTTCTGGTGCTTCCAGTTCCACAACTACATAATCGCCAAATGGAACATTTTCAAATTTAAACGCATCATTTTCATCGGATACCACAGTTAGATAAGCATTTTCTTTTGTATATTCCTGTTCCCATTCATTGAACAGACCAAATGCTGCACCTGCAAGACCTTTCTCTTCTCAATTCATTTATAATATCCTAATCAAAAATTATACAAAATTATATCCATAATAGAAACAAGCGCTTAGTTTCAATGTACGTTAAACTCTCCCCAAAACTAAACGCTTGCAATAATTTTACTATCCAAGTAGATATTAACCTTCTATCTTTTACATCCTATTTCTAATTCGTAACAATTGTACAATAATACTTATAGTCTCCCACTAAAATTCTATAAGCTGAAGTATTAAAATCCGATTTCCACTTATATATACATGGGGCGATTTTTTTTAAAAATACTTTTTTTTCTACATAGCAGTCTTCATATCTACTTTCTTTAAAAACTTCTGGTTGTTTTATTCCTGCATAAAACATATAAATATTTCTCGACTCACCATTATGCCTATTTGTTCTTCCTAGATTGTATTGTTGATTAAAATCATCAACTTTCATTTTTGTTAACATCCCATCTCTCATAAAAACCACTGGGCTAGTATAGATAATGAGAAAGAATGCAACAAAAATAGTTACGATAGTAATCTTAAATAATTTCGTTTTCCTTTTTTTCATCAAGAACCTCTTTAAGAAAATTTAATCACAATATATGTACTAGAAGGAGTAACTGGAATATCATTCCATTTTTCATTATACCTATCATTTTAACAATTCCTCAATATCTTGGTCATTTTCATCAAGGTGTAATTTTTTTCTCCAACTATCTACCAGATTATCAACCTCAACTTCTATGCTTTCAAACCGCCTATTCACTTCATCTATGACATCATACCTATCTTTACAAAATTCTAAAGCAACTTGATAGGGCATCCAAATTCGAGGCTTCAAGCATTCAAATGATTCTATCAATTGATTTCTAGTCTTATTACTATATCGACTTCACTAATCACTTATTCTTCTATTGTTTCTTCTTCAAATGGCGGCAATTCTAACGCTGGCATTCCATACGCTTCTGTAACTTTTTTAACTGTTTTTCGTAACTCTGTTAATGCAACTGGGAAACATAATGTTTTAACATCATCTTCTTTAATTTCAATATTTTTTCCTGTTCTTTCTATTTCAAAAGTAGAAAGTGTATCTAATGTCAAATAAAACCTTTCTTCTGGACTTCCTAAATTCAATTTTAATTGAACAGCCACATACTTACTATTTTCAAAATCTTTCGGAACTAAAACTCCGCCTTCCACGCCAACCTCTATATTATTTTTCTTTTCTTTTTCTCTATTTTCAATAAAAGAGGCTTCTCTTACATGATGTTTTTTCAATTTAAAATTATTCATAACCTCACCTCACTACGCTAAAAGCACTTTTTGTTGATGTACTTTTTCCGTTCTGTACTGCATCATATCTAAATCCACTGGAAGATCATCATCTGTTAGCAACACACTATGTCCTTTATAATGAAAGGCAACAAATCTACTAATTCTTGGCTTGATTAAATATTCAATATTTACATTTTGTTGCTTAAATAAAGCAATCTCTTCCACATATTCTCCCTCTTCTGCTTCCATATACTCGCCAGCAGTAGGTAATAAATTATCAGGTACATCGTTTCCTTTCACTATCTTATAATCTGTTTCTTTTCCATTATACTCAATAATAATTTTATTTTCTGTAATATTCAAAAAAGCATCTCGAATAGTAATTTTATTCTCCAGAAGATCAATTAAATTATCATATGTTGTTTTACTTCCTATCCATTCTACTTTTTCAGCACTTACCAGACAACAAATGAACAAATACAAATCTCCTTTATTTTTACATGTAAACATTACTGGATACTTACTTTCAAAAAGAATTGTATCCAAAACAATATTAGAAAACTCTGGAATTTTTCTGAATACATTTTCAATCTTCATTTTCTATCACCTCAAATTCTTTATGTGGTTCTGCATCTGCATATAACCACCAATCCACATGAGAGCCTTTATATTTTATGCCCAAATTTTTCTTCCATTCTTTTGTTTCTAAACAAATTCCATGCATTGGCTTTGTAATTCCCTTCGCTATTACGAATGGAACTCCATAGCGACTATCCATTTTCATAAACCTTTTTACATCTTTAAACTTCAGATAAGTAGATAATGAATATTCCTGTGGATCTGTTGCATCACCATTTATACTAATTTTATATCCGTTTTCTTCATAACTATTCAAAAAAGATTCCTTATCTACTCTACCTGTTGCACACGCTCGATACACTTCTAATTCTTGCTCTCGTGCCCATTCAGGTATTTCAAAATTTTCAAAATATGAAGGGAACTTTTTCTCTGCTTGTTTTTTATTCATCATATCACTCAATTCATCTAAACTGTATTATATTCTATTTATACCTACTTTATCACATTTTTATCATACCATATCTAAAAATCTTTTTCTAGCATTAGTATGAAAAACAAAAGGGGCATTCTCTTCCCCATCAGTTATGTATGTGGCGCCAGTCCTCTGACACCACATCTCTTATCGCTCCATCACAACCTTTTCTCTTGTTGTCTGCACTTCCACACTTTCATCCGGCTCCACATCTAAAATCGGATGTTCTTTCTTATCCATATCAAGCATTACATTTAATTCCCCTAATCTTGCAGTTTTCTGTTGTAACTCTTCTTCCTGCGCAAAGGGTTTCTGCACCTCTAGTTTCGCTGTTTCAAGTTGTTCCTTTAGCGTTTCCAATCGCTCCTGACAATGCAAGAGCCGATCTGGTATCTTCTCAATCTCATTATCAATACGTGTAATATTTCCATAGATATCAGTTCCAAGCGCTACCGGATAACTTCTCTGTCCTTTCAATTCCACAACAAATTCTTTTGAAAATGTATTATAAGAAAGTTCCATCCCAAATCCGCGATATGCTCCAAGTGCAATCGGCTCCGGAGATTTCATTGCTTTGCATGCTGCAATCAAAGCCTGTCCTGCTTCTTTTTTATCTGCATATACCGTTCCCTGTATCTGCATAGGTGGAAAAGTCTCCCTGTCTCTCGGTGTCTGCTCTTTTACATGTGCTAGGTCTTCCTTATATTCTACGATCCACTTCTCCTGCTGTTTAATCTGCTGTGGAAAATACATCATCACTTTATCTTCCATTTCATACTTTTGACTCAGATAACTTTGCTTTAAAAGTTGTAACTTCGATACCTGAATATCCAAATCCATCTTTTCTTTGATAAACGGATTCCCGGCAGCAAGCGCTTTGATTTCCGCATAAGACAATGCTGTTGCGTCCACATCCTCTACTGCCCTTACCGGATTTTTTGAGGTCATGATCTGACTGATAATCTTCTGTTTATTCTCAATGACCTGATAGAGATACGCATCAAATGTGCCTTCTGTCACATAACGGATAATATCCACCTTCTTATTTTTATTTCCCTGACGGACCGTTCTCCCGGCTCTCTGCTCCAAGTCACGAGGACGCCACGGACAATCTAGATCATGACTGGCAATAATCAAATCTTGCACGTTCGTCCCTGCGCCCATTTTAAAAGTGCTGCCCATCAAAATACGAACATCCCCTTTTCGCACTTTTGCAAACAATTCTTTTTTGCGGACTTCCGTATTTGCATCATGAATGAATTGAATCTCTTTCTCCGGCACACCCTTTGAAACCAGCTTATCCCGTACATCGTTGTACACACTGAAACTTTCATCCTTTTTCGGTGTAGACAAGTCACAAAATAATAATTGTGTCAGTTTATCTTCTTTCGTATCATACCAAAACCGATACACTTCATCGACACAGGCATTAACCTTACTACCATCATCATCCGGAAGCATTTCATTAACAAGCCGCTGATCTAACGCCAGTTTTCTTCCTTCATTCGTAATCAAAAGCATATTGTCTTCTGTCGGATTGACCATACCGTTTCGCACTCTCTCCGCCCGTTCTCCTAATTCTGTTACCATTTCCTTTTGCATATCACTTGGCTTTACGCTTATTACTCGGTATTCTGCCTCCGGTACAGGAAGATTCAGCATATCGGCAGTTTGAATATCTGCCACCTCGCGAAACATCATCATCAATTCCGGCAAGTTATAAAATTTCGCAAATCTCGTCTTCAAACGATATCCTGTTCCCTCCGGGGCAAGTTCAATTGCAGTAACCGTCTCCCCAAAGGTAGACGCCCATGCATCAAAGAACTGTAAATTGTGTTCCACCAACGTGTTGTACTGTAAATAGCGCTGCATGGTATATAACTCTACCATTGAATTACTGATCGGTGTTCCTGTGGCAAAAATAACTCCTCGCCCTCCAGTCACTTCATCCATATACCTTGTTTTCATAAACATATCTGAAGATTTCTGTGCTTCTGTCTGTGCAATTCCACCCACATTTCGCATCTTGGTATAAAGGTACAGGTTCTTATATGAATCCGCTTCATCTACAAATAAACGGTCAATTCCCAGTTCTTCAAAACAGACTACATCATCCTTTTTACTCTGATCATTCAGCCTTTTTAATCTTGCTTCTAACGTTTTCTTTATTCTTTCCAGTCGTTTGACCGTAATCCGATTTCCTCTTTCCCTTCCTGCCTCCCTGATTCCCTGTACAGTTTCCTGAATCTGTTCCTGTAACATGCGGCATTGTCGTTCCACGCTTAACGGAATTTTTTCAAATTGGGAATGCCCGATAATGACTGCGTCAATCTCACTGGTAGCAATTCTCGCACAAAATTTCTTTCTGTTTTTCATTTCAAAATCTTTTTTCGTTGCCACTAACAAATTCGCAGATGGATACAATTGCAACCATTCTGCCGCAAACTGATCAATAATATGATTCGGTACAACAATCATTGACTTGTTACATAATCCCAAACGTTTACTCTCCATTGCGGCAGCGACCATTGTATACGTTTTTCCTGCACCTACCACATAAGCAAGCAGTGTATTTCCACCATAAATAATCCTAGCAACTCCGTTTTTCTGGTGTTGGCGCAACTGAATCTCTGGGTTCATTCCATAAAAGTTCAGATGACTTCCATCGTATTCTCTCGGACGAATGGCATTAAACTTCTCATTATAATATGCAGTCAATCGTTGACGTCGTTCCGGTTCTTTCCAGATCCAGTTAAGGAACTCCTGCTTAATTAAATCTTGTTTGCCCTGTGCAATGGCGGTTTCTTTCTTGTTGAGAATGGGTTTCTTCCTTCCATCCTCGTCTTCCACGTAGTCATACACACGGACATCCCGCAGATTCAATGTATCTTCTAAAATCCGATAGGCATTTACCCGATGTGTTCCATAGGTACTGTTTGCCTTTACATTTCCCTTATCAATGCTTTTTCCTTCGATATACCACTCTCCAGTCACATGAACAAACCGGACATTCATTTTCCATTGGCAGTAATTCGGTGTCTGCAACAATTCAAACATGAAGTCTTTGATATCTTCCGATGGTATCCATGTTGCTCCAAGTCGGACATTGATCTCCGATGCACTCAGATCTTTGGGCTGTACCCGCTTTAACGCTTCTACATTTGGTCGATACAGTTCTGAACCCTCAGCGGCAAGCATTGCTTCTTTTAGCTTTTCCCTTACATTTCCGGATAAATACTCATCTTCCGATGCAAACTTCGGCTCTTTTCCCGTCAGATCCGGAAGACGGAAAATCACGCCCTCCAGTTCCTTTTCAACCTCTTCTGCATTCTTTCCGGTCAAAGCGCACATATATTCCATATCCACACGCGCATGTTCTGACAGCGATAAAGACAAGGCTTTCCTTCTGAAAGACTGCCATTTGCTGTACTCTTATACAACTCAATCCAGCCATACGGTTTTTCATACCAGCTTCCTGCAATCGTTTGATGATTTTCTACTGGAAGGATAAACGCTCGAAAGGTCTGGGGCGGAGCAGGTAAAGAGTCAATAACCTTAACCACTTCTTTTGCCTTTGCAACATAATTAGCCGGCGCACCATAAAATGCACCTCCCTTATCATTATAGTTATCAAAAATATAAGCAACCGCTAAATGTCCAATCACATACGCATCCGTATCAGACCACCCATGAAAACACTTGTCTCTTGTAACAGTATCATACCCATATCCGCCATTTAAATAATACAGTGCCTTTCGTATCGGAGAATTTTCTGGTAAGAGATTATAACTATAATCCCCTTCCTCGGGCGGTTTTTTCATTGGTTCTAAGCAATATGCTGTATTTTCTCCATCAAACGTCATCCTTGTCGTATAATAATCCCCATACGCAATGGTTTCTCCGGAATTAAAGTGAAGTGTTCCGTCCGCTGCAAATGCGGTAGTTACTGATGTTCCAAATGTTGTCAGCATCGTCAGAATACTTAACATAAATGCTAATACTCTTCGGCTGTTTCTTTTGAATTTCTTTCTCATAGTCTAAATCCTTTCATAAAAAATTCCCACAAACTGTGGGGTATCTCCTGTTTCTCTCTTTTCAACTTGATCCAAATCTGCTTCGACTATTGGAAAATGTGGATAGCCACACTCCTCTTATTCTTTTTTCGGCTGGTAAACTGCTGGTAATCTTGAGGGGGTAGGGTGTGGGAAGGGGGAACAAAAGAAAAAGGCTGTCCAAATGTGGGAACCTGTTTCCCCAAATGGCAAGCCTTATCGTTCTAAACTGCGTTCCCGTTTTCGGTACAGCTCCAACGCTTTCACAATCGTATCTTCAATCTGCTGTTCCGTTGCCTTCAGCGGAAAATATTTCTGTATCCGCTCTCTTGGCATCCGAAACTGCTCCTTTTGATTTCCCTTTTCCTCTGTCAAGATTGAAAAAATTACATTTTCATCCAACCGTCCCTCTTCCGATAACTTCCGCAGTTTAATTGCCTGCGCATGACTCGGCGTACAATCTTCCGATTCTATCGTTTCATATAAATCTGCCTGCTCCTCTTCTGACAAATACGATAACTCCACCGCCGGACGCAAAGCAATCTGTAACTTGTCTTTTTCCTTTAATACAGAATTATCTACTAACTCCAACAACTCTGGAATAAGATTTGTTAAACGAATATATTTTCTTATTTGCTCATGGCTTTCTCCTGTCTGTTCTGCTAAAACTTGTCTTGAAGATTTGTGTTCCAACTTCTGCAACACCGTTGCAGAAGTTAAATCTGAACGAAAACCTTGTCGCTTTTTCATGGCATCCAGTTTCATTTTATAAGCAAACGCTTTCTCTGATGGCAATATCTTTTCCCGTTGTAAATTGGAGTCAACCATGAGAATGGTCGCTTCTTCATCAGAAAGATTTCTTACAATACATGGAATTTCCGTTTTCTCCGCCAGTTCACTTGCATATCTTCTCCGATGCCCGGCAATCATTTCATAACTGCCATCTTCCTTTAGTCTGACGATCACCGGTGAAAGAACACCATACTGTTTTACACTTTCCACCAGATTCGTCATTTCCTCATCCATTCGGATTTTAAACGGATGATTCGGAAAATCACAAATTTCATCGATTGGAATTTCCATAATCATTTCCCGTTTCGCTTCATCCCGTTCCTCCTGCGTACTGAATAAATCATCGGCTGAGGGAAGATTGAAGTTGATTTCTCTGCCTTTCGCCATCCCGAACCACCTCCTTTGTAAAGGCTTGATACGCTTTCGCTACCGTGCTGTCCTTGTCATAACTGTAAATACTCTTTCCTGCGGCGCTTGTCTCCGCTGCCTTTACTGCAACCGGAATGACAGTCTGATACACTTTGATAAACTTTCCATAGTTCTCTTTCAGACTGGTCTCTGTGGCACGGGCAAGATTTGTCCGCATATCCGCAAGCGTAAGCAGCACTCCATCCACTTTCAAAGACGGATTGATTTGACGTTGTACCTTTTTAATCGTCTGCATTAACTGCGTCATTCCCTTTAAAGGCAGATAATGCGCCTGAACCGGCACAATCACGCTGTCCGCCGCCGCTAATGCGTTGATCGTCAGCATTCCCAAACTTGGCATACAATCGATCAGAACATAATCATAGGATTTCTTTAACGGTTCCAGATACGTTTTCAATGTTGTTTCCCTGCTCATTGCATTTACAAGCAACATTTCCATTCCTGACAATTCAATATTTGCCGAAATTAAATCAACGCCTTCCGCATGGTGCAGCATTCCTTCATCCGGTTTTATACTCTTATCTCGGATAATACTTTCCATGTGCGTTGCAAGTGTTACCGGAAGATTATCCTGATCTGCCCAACCTAAAGATGTGGTCAAATCTCCCTGCGGATCAGCATCGATTAGAAGTACCTTTTTCCCTTCATTTGCCAACCCTACTCCAAGATTTACCGTTGTCGTTGTTTTGCCTGTGCCTCCTTTCTGATTCGCAATCGCAATTACTTTACACTTTGATGTCATACTCTGACTTCCTCCTTTCTTCTCAAACTTAATAGCCACTCCTTTGTGGGAATGACTATGTACGGAAATTTAGGCATAAAAAATCCCAGTTGATTCTTGTAAACCAACTGGGTATGTACTCTTCTGTATTTCATTATGCCTTTGACTGATTCCTTATAATAGCTTCAAATTCCTCTTTACTTCTTTTCTTGATTTCCTCTCCTAGATTTGGAATTTGGTGTGTCCATACTGCTCTGTCCATTATTTCTTCAATATACTCATGTACAGGAGCAAAAGATTCACAACATAAAATTCCTGTGTATGCTGAGATAACTGCGCCCTCTCTTACTGTCATAATCAACACCTCCTTTTTTCTTTCATTATATGGAGTATGTTGCTAACTTTCAAATATGTGAAAAGATTTATAGTACTTTTACCTATTTATCTAAATTGAATTGACTATATATACCCCTCACCTATCTGCTTCTACATACTTTAATATAAGTTCTCTCTCTTCCAATTCTAGAAAAACCGGTTTATTCTTGTCATTATCTTTATAAACAAAGACTGCTCCCTTATCACGACTAACGTGTATATATAAATCTATTGTCTTATGATACTTGTCTTTCATTATTTCTTTGGCAAATTCATCCGACGCAATATAAACTAAAGTTGTATCTGTTTTTCTAATTAGCTTTACTTTATCCATATTCTTTTCCCCTTTACTCTTCAAAAAATGTTATACTATTTTCTGCGCTTGCAAATCATAAGTTTTAGAAGATAACATCATCTGGTAAACACTAATATTGTTTTTCTTTCCAAATTGAATTATTTCATTTTTTAAATCATCCGAACTCTTTGCTCCTAAATAAAATCCTTTTATATTATCTTTTAAATCCAAAACATATTTTGCATTAGGATATTTCAATTTTGGGGGCATGACTTCATTATAATTAGCGGTTATAATCCTCCATTCTTTTTCATATGACCATACCTCTGATTTTCGGCAAATTGTTTTATAAAGAAATTCTTTATTCCCTTCTAATATATCGACTTTAGAAACTGCATACCTTTCTTTTTCATAAATGACAGGATACAAATGCTTATAAAACATATCGTCTTCTTCAAAATTATATTGTATACAATATCCCTTATGATTTTGAGCATAATGACTCCACATCAACATAGAATCATACACTTCAGACAAACATACAACTCTTATCGCATCTTTTATTTTATTAAAGCACCCATTCAATCCGCTTTCTAAAAGACTCCTCCAGGAATCTGAAAGTTTCCCACCATGTGCTTCCAAAACCATCTGCATTGCTCTTTCAATGTCATTCGAATAAAGAATCCTATTTTTTTCTTCCTTCTTCAATACAAATCTTCTTTCTAAAAGATGTAAATAAGTTTCTCTATCAAGAATCCCTTCCAATGCATCTGCTTGAAAACAAAATTCACAATCATATGGATCATTAAAATAAAGAGGTGACGATGGATATACTAATCCTTCCAATGCTTCAAATTTCCACTTTTCAATATTAATCATATCCTGATGAATATAACTATAACCATTCATAATGCTTGTATCAAATGCCCTATATCTATATAATTTTTTTCCCACGTCTAGTAACTCCTCCTTTCTCTTTTCTTCATCAAATCACAAAATGTTTTATCAAACATTCACTTGCTTCTTTCTTATATTATAAATTATCCCACATCTTTCCTCAATCCCTATTTTCCATGCGATAACTTACGATAATTTGGGGGAAGATACACTATTTTACGTTCAAATTTGGGGGATAGTGTTATCCCCCAAAAAGAAACGACAAGCAAACTTCTCTTCTTTATTCAGAAGAAAGAGGCAAAGTTTAAGATGGCATTTGGGGGAAGCTTCTCCCCCAAGTCTTCCCCCAAATTTCCCCCAAATCTAATGATAAAATACGGTATTTTATGATAATTTACGATTTTCTCTTAAACCGCAAAAAACCCTTGAAAATGCCCATTTTCTGGGCTTTTCAAGGGTTTTAAAATTCATGCTGTCTAGGAATTTAGTTTCCCATCTGAGCTGCAACTTCTGCTGCGAAGTCCTCGTTTTTCTTCTCAAGTCCTTCACCAGTCTCAAAACGAACGAATTTCTTAACTGCTACGTTAGCACCGTTCTCTTTTGCAACTTTCTCTACATATTTAGCAACTGTAAGGTCGCTGTCCTGTACATATACCTGATCTAACAGACAGATTTCTTTCATCTCTTTGTTGAGACGTCCGATAATCATCTTCTCGATGATGTTGTCTGGTTTGTTTGGATTTTCTTTCTTAGCCTGAGCAAGAAGAATCTCTTTCTCATGCTCTAAGAAATCCTGATCTACTTCATCACGAGATACATACTTTGGAGACATAGCTGCTACCTGCATTGCTACGTTCTTTAAGCAAGCTTTGATCTCATCGTTAACAACATCTGTATCAGCCTCAACAAGAACACCAATACGTCCGCCGCCGTGGATATAAGATACTACACATCCCTCAGTCTCAACTTTTTCAAATCTTCTGATGTTTAAGTTTTCTCCGATTACTGCGATTTTCTCAGTAAGAACATCTTTTACTGTCTTAGCAGCGTCTTCATTCCATGCCTCTGCCATGAACTCGTCCATGTTAGCAGCTTTTGTTGTAAGCGCCTGATTTACAACTGCTTTTACATATGCCTGGAAGTCAGCGTTCTTAGCAACGAAGTCTGTCTCAGAGTTAACCTCTACGATAGCTGCTGCTTTGTCGTCTTTTACTTCAGCCATAACGATACCTTCTGCTGCGATACGTCCAGCCTTCTTCTCAGCTTTAGCCTGTCCGTTCTTTCTAAGGTATTCGATTGCTTCATCCATATTACCATTTGTCTCGTTAAGAGCTTTCTTACAGTCCATCATTCCTGCGCCTGTCATTTCTCTTAACTCTTTTACCATACTAGCTGTAACTGCCATTTTCTTATCCTCCATTTTCGTTTCTCTCACACCTGTCTTTCCTACATTTTCATTAGGTAGACAGACGGGGTTCACACTAAATTAGCCAGAACCCCATTCATTACTTACTCTTCTACTTCTTCAGCAACTTCCTCGTATACTTCATCAGACTCTGTCATTCCCTGATTAGCCTCTACGACTGCGTCTGCCATTTTAGAAACGATTAATTTTACTGCACGGATAGCGTCATCATTTCCTGGGATTACATAATCTAACTCTTCTGGATCACAGTTTGTGTCAGCGATTCCGATAAGCGGAATTCCCAGTGTATGAGCTTCCTGAACACAGATTCTTTCTTTCTTAGGATCAACTACGAAGATAGCGTCTGGCAGTTTCTTCATATCTTTGATTCCGCCAAGGTTCTTCTCAAGTTTTTCCCATTCTTTTTTAATCTGGATAACTTCTTTTTTCGGTAATACATCAAATGTTCCATCTTCAGACATTCTCTCGATATCTTTAAGACGAGCGATTCTGCTCTTGATTGTCTTGAAGTTTGTAAGCATTCCTCCAAGCCATCTCTCAT
>OLNI01001336.1_pt1 | contig 13992 bp, 14 predicted proteins | sample 1672921 | NCBI WGS metagenome assembly OLNI01 (sample SAMEA3136737, study PRJEB25190) | human gut metagenome | biome: human gut; feature: human-associated habitat; material: faeces | place: Austria | collected 2013 | reverse complement strand
GCGCTGCCGCTGCCAGCCGCGCAAGCGCCGCCCAACGGCGGCCGACGCCACCCGCGCCGAGCGCGAGCCCTGGCGCAAGCGCTATAATGATGCCGAGTACCGGCGCGCTCGCCAGCAGGTCATGGAGGCGCAGCGCGGCCTGTGCAAGCGGTGCGGCCGCGTGTGCGCCCGCAAGGTCGGCGGGCGCTGGATGTGCGCCGACTACGGCGGCGAGATACACCACGAGGACGCGCTGTGCGACGGCGGCGGCCACGACAGGCTGACGCTGCTCTGCAAGAGCTGCCACGCGATCATCGACGCGCGCAGGAGACGCGCGAGCTAGCCTCCCGACTGACCCCCTAACCCCTTCCAAAATCAGGAAGGGGAAACCCATTCCCCGCGCGCCCTCCCTCCTTTCCGCGAGCACGAAATTGGGCGATTCCGGGCCGCCGCGGGAGCCGCGAAAAGCCCTCCGCAACGCTAGCGGGGCGGCGACGGCAACGCTAAATCTCACGCCAGAGGTAACCTCGTGCCCGTAGAGATACGCTACGGCGCGAGGAGGCGAGAGGGCCAGTGATACGGAAATGCGAGGTGTGCGGGCGGGACTTCGCCGCCAGGCGCAGCACGGCCCGCTACTGCTCGCCCACCTGCCGGTCGCGGGCGCACCGGGGGTACCCGTGCCCGCCGAGCAAGGCCCCGGCGACGCCGGCGCCGGGCGCGCTCATGACCACCGACGAGGTGGTGGGCGTCGTGGAGCGGGCCCACGAGTCGGCCGCCGATCTGTCGCGGGCGTCGCTTTTGACCCCATCTCCTCTGTGCCTGTCGCTCGCGGCGGCGGCATCGAAGATCGAGGACGCCCTTAGAAGCGAGGGCCTATGAAGGGCCGGAAGCCGCAGGACGGCGCCATCCGGCGCGGGCTGAAGGACCGCTACGGGCTCGCCGAGGAGCGCCGCGGCGTGGCCATGCCGCCGGAGGTCGCTGCCGACCTCGTGCAGAGCGAGATATGGTCCCTCATCGCGCCGCCGGTCAACAACTTCACCGAGGCGGACATCCCCACATTGAAGCTGCTGGTGTACTGGCACGCGCTCGCCGCCCAGGTGCAGCAGGACATGGCCGGCGAGTACGGCGCCATACGGGCCCTGGAGCAGGTCGGCGAGAAGGGCGGCGAGGACGGCGAGCCGGGGACGCCGGTGACGAGGAAGCACCCGGGCGTGTCGGTGCTCAAGACGTGCTCGACGGAGATCCGCGCGCTGTCGGACCAGCTGGGGCTGTCGCCCCTGGCCCGGTCGCGCATCGGGCTCATGGACGCCGTGACCGTGAAGACCGCCGCCGACACCGCCGCCATGTTCCAGTCCATCGACGCCGCCTACGCGAAGTACCTGCCGGGCGGCGAGGCCGAGGTGGTGGAGGTCGAGGATGTATAGGACCCCCACCGAGTACAGCCGCGACGGGCTGGTGATGGCGCGCGACTACGAGCGCTGCATGCGCTCGATGTGCAAGCACGTCGCCAACGACGAGTACTACGGGATGCCGTTCGAGCTCGAGGACTTCCAGCGCGAGAACATCTGGCTGCCGCTCTTCGCCTGCGGAGAGGTTCGCGGCGGCCGGTGGCGCCGCACGCACCGCCGCGCCATCATCGGGCTGCCGTCCGGATACGGCAAGACCGAGACGGCGGCGGCCATCGTGCTCACCGTGGCGACCATGGAGGTGCGCCACAACGGACAGTACGGCGTGGTGGCGTCCAGCGTGGACCAGGTGAAGAACATCTTCGAGAAGATCGCAACCATGATCAAGCTGAACGACACCTGGGCCAAGCAGTGGGAGATCGAAACGAAGGTCATCACGCACCGCGAGACCGGGGCGCGCATCATGGTGCTTCCGAACAAGGCCGACGCCCTGGAGTCCTGGCACTTCAACGTGCTCGTGTTCGACGAGATGCACGTCTACAAGGATTCCAAGGTGTGGGACGCCGGACTCAAGGGCCAGAAGTCCATCGCGAAGACCAACCCGCTCGCCATCGGCATCACCACGGCCGCCGACGCCCAGGAAGGCTTCCTCTGGGATGTGCTGCAGGCTGCCGACAAGGACCCAGGCATGTACGTCTACTGGCTGGGGCTCGACGAGAAGGACGACATCGACGACCCGCGCGCGTGGGAGAAGCTCATGGTCGCGTCATGGATCGACTGGGAGTCCATCGAGGACCAGCGAAACACGGCCACGTCCAAGCGCTCGTTCGAGCGCTACACAGCGAACCGCTTTCCGGGGAAGAAGGACGAGTACAGCTGCTTCTCGGCGCGCCAGCTGAACGCCCTCGTCCGACGCAAGAACGACTTCGATTTCAGCAAGGCCTACACGCTCGGCATCGACGGCGCCACCTCCGGCGACTGCTACGCCATCGTCGCCTACCAGAAACGCAAGGACGATAAGGGGAAGAGCTACTCGTGCACCAAGGAGTGGGTGTTCGACACGCCCGACGAGGACACGGGGCACTACCCGCTCAACCAGATCATGGAGCTCGTGGCGGGGCTCTGCCAGAAGCACTGGCCGGAGGTGGTGGCCATCGACCCCAACCGCATGATCGTGATGGACTCGCAGCTGAGGGACACCTACGGCATCGAGACCACGGCCTTCGCCCAGAACAACGCCACCATGTGCCAGGCGACGGCCATCGTCCAGCATCTGGTGAAGAGCAAGGAGCTGCGGCTGAAGAAGTGCCCGAAGCTCAAGCAGCACCTGGCCAACTGCATCGAGGAGGACCGCGAGCCCTACGGCACGCGCTTCGGCAAGGACTCTAAGAAGAGGAAGATCGACGCCGCCATCGCCCTGGCGATCGCGTCTCTGGCCTGGGACAAGCTGGTGGCGGGCAGGGAGCACTACGTCCCGCTGAACGACTGATCTCACGCGGGGGGTAGGATTCCCACGACGCAAAGGAGGAAGACTTGGGCCGCATCATGGACTTCATAACGGGGGCCGACCTCAAGCCCGGCTACCGGGCAGAGGCGCAGCCGCCGGCAGAGCCGCAGCCGGCTCCGGACGAGGGGCCCCGCATCGTCACCGTCGGCGAGATCGGGGGCGTCGGCCTTCCCACCGTGGCCGGATACGGCGCGCTCATGTCGGTGGACTACATGGCCTGCGAGCAGACCAAGGCGCGATCTCTCTCGTCGCTGCCGTTCTCTGTGGTGTCCCGCTCCGGGCAGTGGGAGTCGTTCCCCGACCATCCCCTGGCCGTGCTCTTCAACGGAATGGCCAACGAGGAGATGACCGCCGCGCAGTTCATGTCGTGGCACCGGCTGCGCTGCGACACCTTCGGCACCGCCTACTGGCGCGTCGAGTGGTGGCACGGCGCGCCCGTGGCCGTGTGGCCCGTGCTGTGCGGGGTGTTCCGCGACTTCGACCGCTCGCGCCCGGAGGGGCGGCGCACCGTCTTCGAGCTTTCCGGCGACAAGTACAACCCGGCGGGGCGCTACTTCGCAGACGAGGTGGTGTCCGTGACGACCCATGTCACGAAGACCGGCACCAAGGGCGAGTCCCTGGCGCGCCTGGCCGCCAAGCAGATCGGCCTCTCGGTCGACCTGGAGCGCTTCTACCAGTCGATGCTCGACAACGGCAACCACCAGCTGGGGCACGTCGAGATTCCTGAGGGCCACCACGTGAGCGAGCAGGAGAAGACCGACCTCAAGGAGGCCATCGCCCGCAAGCGCGGCGTGGGGGAGGCCGGCAAGGCGCCCATCTTCTCGGCCGGCGCCAAATGGGTGACCGACCAGCAGACCATGAGGGACGCCTCGCTCATCGAGCAGCAGACGTGGATCCTGCACCAGGTGTGCCGCGCCTGCAACGTGCCGCCGTGGAAGGTGTACGACAAGACGGGCACCACCTACCAGGGGAGCCAGCAGTCGAACATCGACTACGTCACCGACACGATCGTGCCCGACGCCCGCGCCATCGAGCTCGCGCTGCGCCCGGTGCTCGACTCCATGGGAGACCGGGACAAGGCTGCCAAGCTCAACGTGAAGGGGCTCATGCGGGGCGACGACCGGTCCCGCTCCCAGTACTTCCGCGAGATGGCCTACCTCGGGGCCTACACGCCGCGGCGCATATGCGAGCTGGAGGACGTGGACCCGACCGGGGTGCTTGACAAGCCGCTGTTCCCGCTGAACTACGGCACCGTCGAGGAGGACGGCAGCGTGACCGTGTACTCGCACGCAGCCAAGGCCCCGGGCGACGGGAGCCAGACCGGAGTGACCGACAAAGGAGGCATGAATGTTCGAGGTTAAGAACGAGGGCCAGAGGGCCACGGTCTACATCTACGGAACCATCGGGGACGACTGGTGGTGCCCCGAGGACGCCAACCGGGCGAAGGACTTCTCGCAGACGCTGGACGAGCTGTCGCCCAAGCCGCTGGACATCCGCATCGACAGCTGCGGCGGCGACGTCTACGAGGGCTTCGCCATCGCCGGGGCCATCGCCCGCTACGAGGGGGAGACCGTCGCCCACGTCGACGGCATCGCCGCCTCCGCCGCGAGCTACATCGCCCTCATGGCGGACCGCGTGTCGATGAGCGACTACGCCTTCCTGATGATCCACAACGCCTGGACGTGCTGCCAGGGCAACCGCGACGAGCTGCGCACCACGGCCGACCGCCTGGAGGGCATCGACGGCTCCATCGCGCAGATCATCGCATCGCGCTCCGGGATGGCCGTCGAGGACGTCGCCCATGCGATGTCCGCCGAGACGTGGTACACCGCCGAGGGGGCGAGGGAGGCGGGGCTGTGCGACGAGGTGGTGGAGACCGAGGAGCGCGTGGCCGCCAGGATCGAGCCGGCGATCGCCGCCCGGTTCCTCAACGTGCCCGAGAGCGTGTACGCGTCCGGGCGCCGTCCCGACACGGACGCCGCAGCCCCGCCGGCGGCTGACGGTTCGAAGGGAGAAAATGCCACTGAAGTGGGAGAACCCGGCAAATCTCACGCCGGGGGTAACATGGTCGGCACCGAGTCCGAGGGCAAGGCGATCGTTCTCGGCAACCGCGTGTACCGCCGAAAGGAGAATTGATGTTCTACAACAGCAAAGAGCTCTGGGCAGAGCGCAACAAGCTCGTCGAGAACCAGCGCGCCCTCATGGACGAGGACAAGGTGGACGAGGCCCGCATCGTCGAGGGGCAGATCAAGCAGATCGACCTCACGCTGGAGCACGTGCTGGACGAGGAGGAGAAGCTGCGCAGCAGCGCGAGCATCCAGAAGACACCGCGCGCGAGCTTCGCCGAGCAGATCCTCGGCGCCCGCGACGAGTTCCGCGGCCTGGAGGTCGGCTTCCGCGCAGAGGGCGACCCGACCGTGACCACCGTCACGGCTCCCACCGAGACCGAGCTGACCATCCCAGGCAAGCGACCGGCCCTGCTCAACAACTTCGCCGCGACGCTCGGCTCCGCCGAGGCCGCCGGCGACGTCGAGTTCAAGCAGCGATCGACCCAGTACGGCGAGCCGGGCACGTGGGGCGGCGTCACCAACGGGACGTCGGCGACCAAGAGCAAGGTCGTCTACACCTGGAAGACCGCCAAGGCCCTCAAGGAGACCATCGCCGGCTACGTGCCGGTGTCCAAGGACACGCTGAAGGACTACGCCGAGCTGGCGACCGTCATCGAGAACGACCTCATCCTGGACGTGAACGAGAAGGAGAACGGCAAGTTCCTCACCGGCAACAACTCGACCGGCATCGTCGGCATCCTGAACACCGCGGGCATCCTCGTCTACACCACGGCCTCGGCGGCGCTGTACTACGAGGCCATCCGCATCATGCGCAACAAGGTCATGAAGGAGGCCCGCCGAGTCCCCACCCACGTCTGCCTGAACCCGGACATCAAGGCGGCCATCGATCTGTACAAGACCGAGACGGGCCTCTACCAGTTCCTGGGCGACAACGTGCTCTGGGGAATGGAGGTCGTGGAGGACTTCGACTGCGACGGCATCCTGGTGTACGACGCGACCTGCGCCCGCAAGCGCCCCGTCCACACCATGAGCGTGGAAGTCGGATACGTGAACGCCCAGTTCATCCAGAACGAGCTGTCCATCCTGGCCGAGAAGACCACGGCCCTGCAGGTCACCTACCCCGACGCCTTCTGCTACGCGTCGAAGACCGACCTCGACAAGGCACCGACCGCCGCGACGACCCCGACCACCCCGTCGCAGGGCGAGTCCGGCAAGCAGCAGTAAGGGGGCATCATGTTCACGTGTCCAGAGCGCGTCATCCGCGACGGCAAGCTCGTATGCTTCGCCGGACAGGTCATGAGTGAAGAAGAGGCCGAGGCGCTGGGACTCGCCGGCGCCCCGGCCTCCCCCGAGGCGCCGGCGGCGCCGAAGGAGCAGACCGCGGCCGAGATCAAGGCAGAACTCGAAGCCCTCGGCGTTTCCTACGACAAGAAGGCAAAGAAGGCCGACCTGAAGGAGCTGCTGGCAGAGGCCAAGGCCACCGCCGCCCCGGAGGGCGATCAGAGCGACGATGACGCCGCCGACGATGAGCCTGGCTCCGAAGAAGAGGCCGGCGACGGGGGAGACGAGTAGCCATGCTCGTCATGCCGGGAGAGACGGTGCGCATCGCGAACGACGAGAGGGTGTCGCTGGGGCTTGACGCGGACGTCGAGGCGCGCAGCGTCCGGCTCACGCCGCGCTTCGGCGACGTTGCCGAAATCGAGGCGGGAGAGGACGGGCTTTTCCCGTTTCCCACGTTCCCCTGCCCCAACGAAGTAGGCATCGAGTGGCTGTCAAGCTCCGGCGACGCCCTCTTCCGCTCGCGGGCCATCGTGTGCGACCGGCACTACTTCCCGCTCTCGGCGCTGTCCGGCTACGGGCACGGGAGCGACGACTTCGACGAGCTGCCGGAGGACGACCTGCGCCGCGCGCGCCAGGCGGCCACGGAGGTGTTCGAGGCGGCGGCGCGGCGCGCCTTCGTCCGGCGCATCGGGCGCGTCTCCGACTTCGGGGGCGACGGGCTGCTGAGCGCGGGCGTCGATCCCATCCGCGAGGTGCTCACGCCGGGCTACCGACAGGCGGGCTACTCGCTGATCGAGCGCGACGGCCGCCGCGGCCGCGCGTTCCCCTGCGAGGTGGAGTTCGTCTACGGCCGCGACGAGGTGCCCGCCGAGGTGTCCCGCGCGGTCCTGGAGCTGGCGGCGTACACGCTGCGCCCGTCGAACCGCCCCGTCGGCGCCACGGGCGAGAGCACGGACGCCGGAGGCTACATCCACTTCATCACGGCCGGGCGCGACGGGGCGACCGCCGTCCCGGAAGTGAACGCGGCCATCGAGATGTTCGGCCGAGGGGAGGCCTGCGTATGGTAGAGGGCGCCAAGAGCATCATCTTCCCGGTGCGGGAGGCCAAGGAGTCCATCGGGCGCCGCATGGAGGCGGTCTTCTCACCCGACGTCCTCGGGCGCCTCTACCCGGGCGTGAAAGTGCCGGAGACCTCCGAGGGGTTCCCGGTCAACGAGCCTCCCTTCTACGTGGCGTGGGACGAGATCGCCGACGCCGGCAGCGTGTCGGGAGCCGTGACCATGGGGCACCCGGAGGTGTCCTTCGACCTCCACGTGTGGCTGTTCGCGCAGCACCGCGAGAAGAAGGTGGCGGCGGACACGGCGATCGCCTACGCCGATGTGGCCCTGGCGGCCCTCGCGGCCGACCAGACGCTCAACCGCACCGTCGACACGTCGGTGCCGTCGATAACCAACGCCGGGACGGCGGCCGACTCCTCGAAGCGCTACATGGCGTCCGTGGAGATCACCGTGAGCTGCTCCGTGGCCTCGGCCTGCCCGGCAGAGATCAAGGAGGCAGTCGATGCGGCTAATCGCAGTCTGTGACTTCACGGCGTGCACGGGAGCGCGCCGCTACGGAATGAAGAAGGGCCAGCGCTTCGACGGCCCGGCAATCGACGGCGAGCGGCTCGCCCGCCAGGGACTGGTCGCGGAGGAGAAGCCCCGCGCGACGAGAAAGGACAGGACGGATGATTAACGTCTCCATCGGCCTCATCGGGGCCGCCCTCCAAACCGACAAGGACACGCCGGCGACCGCGCCGACGTTCACCCACGGGCTCACCGGCGGCAAGGTCGCCAACCTTGAGCGCAGCATCGAGAGCGCGAGCGTCTCGTGCGGCGTGCGCGCCGGCACCGACTCCTACGTGGCGTCCATCGCGTCCGGCCTCGACTTCGACACCTACGGCTACGCCGACGTGCTGCCGCTGTACCTCTACGGGTGCCTGGGGGCCATCGCCTCGAAGGCGTCGACGAAGGCCGGGTTCTACGAGCATACCGTCACCTTGGGCGACACGCTGCCCTACCTCACGTTCTGGGGCCGCATCGGCAGCGAGTACACGCGCACCGACGGGTGCAAGGTCGACCAGATCGAGATGGAGTTCGAGGGAAACAAGCCCGTCAGCTTCGGCGTCACGGCCATCGGCATGGCGACGCTCCTCGGCCTGGAGTCCATTCCCGGCGCCGGCGACCCCTCGTGCTTCGACGGGTACTTCGTCCCGACGAACGGAACGTTCAAGCTGGACACCTCGTCCGACACGCCCACCGACGCCCCCGTCATCAGCGGCGCGCTCACTCTGGCCAACTCCTGCAGCACCGCGCCCCTGGCCGGGCAGATCTCGCCCGGCTCGGTGGACGAGGGCAAGCTCACCTCCTCCGGCAACGTCAAGGTGCGCCCGGACGACCTGTCACTCTACAAGGCCATGATCACCGGCAGCCCCACGGGCACGGTGCCCACCGGCAAGATCGTCTACGGCTCCTTCGAGTGGGAGTTCACCCATTCCAAGGACGCCGACTACAAGATGACCGTGAAGGCGACCCACGTCCCGTTCACGGCCGAGTTCCCCGAGGTGAGCCCGGACGGCGGCAGCGCGGAGATCCAGTTCGACTTCGCGGACATCGGCATCGACTCGCGCGGGGGCAGCCCCGTGGAGATAACCGTGGTGAACGCCACGGAGAGCTACATCTAGGAAGAGAAAGGAAACGGGAAATGAAGAACTACGGACTGGCGCGCAAGATCAGCGCCTGCGACATCACCAACGGCGAGGAGACGGAGTTCGTCACGGCGCCGGCCGCCTACATGCAGGCGAAGCTCTGGTGCGGCAAGCACCTCAAGGGCATCGACGAGGACGTGGTGGGCGCCTACGAGAACTACGCGTGGATGTACTTCGGAGCGCGCCTCGCCGGGAAGGCCGAGGAGATGGGGCTTCCGCCCGAGCTCACGCGCGAGGGCATCGACGAGATGTCGGAGCGCCTCGCCATCTACTTCGACGCCGTCGAGGAGGGCGACCTCCCTTTGGCGAAGAGTGGAGCGTCGAAGAAGAAATAGCGGCGCTCGCCAGAATTTCCGGGCAGAGCCTCTACGGGCTCTGCCTCGCACTTGAGAAGTACCCGGACGTCTACATGGCATTCCGCGACCTGCACACGGGGCAGGGAGAGCCGCGCGGGGAGTCGTTTCACGACCGACGGGAAAGGACCCGTGATCAGAGGATCAGAAGGCTCGCGCATTGAACTCCGAAGTTGTCTATATGAGATCAGGCCCCTACGGCAACTTCGTCGTGCAGATGGAGGGCCTGGACGTGCTCATGCGGGCCTTCGCCCAGTCTGACAAGGCGGCCCAGCAGGGCATCAAGAGCGGACTCGAGCGCGCGGGCCGGCCGGTGCTGGCGTCCGCCCGCGCGAACGCCCGCCGCATCGCCGACGACGGCACCTTCGCGGCCAGGATGTCGATCCGCTTCCGCGCCAACGCTTCGCGCATGGTGCTCTACAACAGCGACCCCGCCGCCGGCGTCAAGGAGTTCGCCAGGCGCGGGGCCAGGACCATCACATCGAAGGGGACGCCGCGGGCCGACGCGCGCCTGCGCATGAGGTCGGGCGTCGGCGTCCCGCGCCGCGCCGATGCGCCGCGCGCCATGATCCCCGCCGTGAACTCCAACATCGACACGACCCGCGCCCTCATCGACGCCGAGGTGGCGCGCGCATTCGAGGCGATCTTCCATGGCTAAGTCGTCGGTGACCATAGCCATCTCCGGCTCCTACAACGGCCGCGCCATGGCCAAGGCCGAGGAGGACCTGCGGCGCCTGCGCGTGCGGACGGCCTCCGAGATGGGCGGCGCCGCCGGCGCCATCACGGACTTCGGCGGCAGGCTCGGCGAGGCGGGCGGCAAGATCCACAACTTCGGCTACAGCATGGAGCAGGTGGGCTCCAAGGCGACCCGCGCCCTCACGGTGCCCATAGCGGCGGCCGCCGCCGCGTGCGGCGCCGCGGCGATCGAGATCGACACCTCGCTCACCAGCGTGCGCAAGACCGTCGACGGCACGGAGGAGCAGTACAACCAGCTCAAAGAGGCGGCCATCGAGTTCTCGAAGACGAACGCCGTCTCGGCCTCGCAGATTCTCGACATCCAGGCCCTCGGCGCGCAGCTCGGCTACAGCATCGACGAGCTGCAGGAGTTCGGCGAGGTCGTGAGCGGCCTCGACATCGCGACCAACATGAGCGCGGAGGAGGCCGCCACCGAGCTGGCCCAGTTCGCCAACATCATGGGGATGTCGCACGACCAGACGCGCAACTTCGGCTCGACCATCGTGGAGCTGGGCAACAACTTCGCGACGACGGAGGCCGACATCTCGCACATGGCCATGCGCATCGCCGGCGCCGGCAAGTCCATCGGGCTCACCGAATCCGACGTGCTGGGCCTGGCCACAGCGCTGTCGTCCATGGGCATCGAGGCCGAGGCCGGCGGCACGGCCATCTCCACCATCATGTCCAACATCGACAAGGCCGTGGCGACGAACGCCGGCTCGGTCAAGACGTGGGCGCAGACGGCGAACATGTCGGTTGACGAGTTCACGGCCGCCTGGGGCGACGACGCCGTGGGCGCGCTCTCGGCGGTGCTCGTGGGCATGGACAGCGCGACGGCCGCCGGCGGCAACATGAGCCAGATGCTCGAGGATCTCGGCATCGACTCCATCCGCCAGACCGACACGATGAAGCGCCTCGCCAACAACTCCGAGTTTCTGGGAAAGGCTGTGGAGACGGCCAACCGGGCTTGGGGCGAGAACAGCGCCCTGCAGGCGGAGGTGGACAACCGCAACCAGTCCATGGCGGCCCGCTTCGAGATGCTGAAGAACAAGGTCACGGCCGTGGCCGAGAAGGTCGGCACCCCGCTGGTGAACGCGGCGCTGGAGTTCGTGGATGCCGCCGAGCCGGTGCTTGACGTCGTGTCCGACGCCGCCGATGCGTTCGCGGACATGGACGAGGAGGACCAGAAGATGGTCGTCGGCCTCGTGGCCGCGGCGGCCGCCTTCGGGCCCGCGGCGATCGGCTGCGGCAAGGTCGTCCAGGCCGTCGGCAGCCTCGTGGCCACGACGGGCAAGGGCGTCCAAACCTTCGGCGGGTTCGTCGGGAGCCTTCGGGGGACGAAGGCCGCCGCCGACGAGGGTGCGGCCGGCATGAAGGACGCCGCGGCCGCCGCCCGCAGCTACGAGGGCGGTGCGAGGGGCGCCTCGACGGCCTCCAACCTCGCCACGAGGGCGACGCAGGCCCTCGCCGGGGCAATGAAGGCGACCGCGGTCGGGCTGGTCATCGGCCTCGTCGCCGACCTGGTGGGCCAGTTTCAGGCCTACTGCGAGCACGAGAAGCTCGTGGAGGAAGCGACGGGCGGCCTCACGTCGGCACTCACGGCGACGTCCGAGGCGGCCGAGGGCGCGTCCCCGGCGGTGGAGTCCATGGGCGATGCCGTCGAGGGCGCCACCATGAGCGCCGAGGAGTGCCTGCGAGCCCAGGCCGACCTGGCGGGCGAGATCCGCGAGAGCTGGGGCGGCGTCAAGTCCGATGCCGCCATGGTGGACCGCTACGCCGACACCATCGAGCGGCTGACCTCGAAGTACGGCGAGAACGGCGAGAAGGCGCAGCTTTCGGCCCGCGAGCAGGCCGAGCTCAAGGCGGCCGTTGAGGGCCTGAACGGCGCCACGGAGTCCAACTACGAGATCACCGACCTCGCCACGGGCCAGCTGTCCGAATCCATCGACGTCATCAGGAGGAACGCCAAGGCCTGGGAGGACAACGCCAAGGCCCAGGCCGCGCAGGCCGCTCTGGAGGGCGTCTACCAGCAGCAGATGGAGGTCAAGCGCCAGCTGGAGGAGACCAACAAGGCCCTGGCAGAATCCGAGGAGGGCATCGGCTTCTGGCTGGGCAATATCCCGATAGCGGCCGAACCGGCGAGCGTGGCGTACCATGAGCTGACGCAGCAGAAGGCCGACCTGGAGGCCCAGACCGCCTCGCTCAACGAGTCGGAGCAGTACTTCCTCGATCAGATGGGCAACGTGGTCCAGGAGGCGCCGGCGGCCGCCGAGGCGACCGACGAGATGGCGGTCGCCATGGGCGAATCGGCGGCCTCGACTGACGGGGCCACGGAGTCGATGGGCGCCCTCGTCGACATCTCGGAGGAGTACCTTAAGAAGGTGCAGGACGCAGTGGAGGAGAGCCCCGCCCTGCGGGACGCCATGGCCGAGAACGGCTGGAGCGTGGAGCTTCTCGCCACAAAGCTGCAGAACGCGGGCATCAAGGCGTCCGATCTCGCGTCCTCCATCGAGGAGCTCTCCTCGAAGACCTGCAACGAGTTCGAGAAGATCGAATTCGCATCGGGGACGTCCCTCGACGCCATGCTGGAGACGCTGACCTACAACACCGACGCCACCCGAAATTGGAGCGAGAACGTGGCGGCGCTCTACGAGACCGCCGGAAACGACTCCGAACGGAACTACATCAAACACATCGCCGACATGGGCGTCGAGTACGCGCCTATCGTGCAGCAGCTTTTGGACGACTCGTCCGGAAAGCTGAGCCAGCTCGCCACCCAGTGGGACGAGGCGACGTCCACCGCGTCGAACGCCGTGATAAGCAACGCCGGCCTGTTCTCCGACGGCATCGTGGAGCAGATCGAGGAGGCCGCACCCGACGTGTACGACGCCTCCTGCGAGATGGGCGGCCAGATACCGGCGGGCACCGCCCAGGGCATCGCGGACGGCGAAGGGATAACGCACGAGTCCGTCAAGAGCGTCGCCGATTCCGTGCTCGGCTTCTTCAGGGAGGCGTTCGAGATCAACTCCCCGTCGAAGGCCACCGAACGCATGGGGCACGACCTGGACGCCGGCCTGGGTGTCGGCATCACCGGGGGCACCGGCGAGCCGCAGAGCGCCATGGAGGCCATGGGCCGCGCGGTGCTGGGCAAGCTGTCCTTCCTCGCCCCGTCGGCCCGGAACACGGGCTCGTCGGCGGGCCAGTCGCTGGCGGGCGGCCTCACGTCGAAGTACTCGGCCGCCTCCGCGGCGGGCGCGGGACTCGCGTCGTCGGCCAAGGGCGGCCTGTCCGGGGCGCCGGGGCAGTTCAACGCAGTCGGAGCCACCGCCGCCGGCAGCTTCTCGCGGGGCATCGGATCGGCGAGCGCCTACAGCGCCGGCAGCGGCCTGGCGCGCACGGGCAAGCAGGGCCTGGAGTCGGTGAGCGCCTACGGAGCCGGGCGAGACTTCGGGCGGGGCTTCGGCAACGGCATGAGCGGCGTCGACATCTGGGGCGCGGCCTACAACGTGGGCATGAGCGCGCTGGGCGCCATCAAGAGCGCCCTGGGCATCCACTCGCCCTCGCGCGAGGCCATGGCCGTGGGCGAGTTCTTCGGCGAGGGCGCCATTCTCGGCATGGAGAAGACCGTAGCGGGCATCGAGGCCGAGGCCGACAAGATGAGCCGCGCCATGGAGCTCAACCCCGAGCCCGTCTCGGCGCCGCAGCCGATCCCCGCGCGACCGGGCCCCGCCGGCCCCGAGCCCGGGCCGACCGGGGCCGGGGGCGGGCGCCCGATCGTGCTGAACGTGACGATCAACGTGGCGGCGCAGTCCGCCGAGGAGGGGCGCCAGGTGGGGAAGAGTATCGGTGAGGAGCTCTACAACGAGCTCGTGAGACTGGAAAGGGCGAGCGGGAGATGAGGATGAACTACGGCAGGG
>OLNI01001330.1_pt1 | contig 14064 bp, 10 predicted proteins | sample 1672921 | NCBI WGS metagenome assembly OLNI01 (sample SAMEA3136737, study PRJEB25190) | human gut metagenome | biome: human gut; feature: human-associated habitat; material: faeces | place: Austria | collected 2013 | reverse complement strand
TCATGACCATGACGGAAATCTACGAGATAACGTTGCAGCAGGAGGTGTTGAACGAATCCGCCTGGGATATTATGGCGCAAATCTCCCGAGCGCGCGCCGACGCGAAGCTCAAAGGCAACGACGAGCTGACGATAATCTATGACGACATCGAGCAACAGATCGCTCGGCTCGTACCCGAAATTCTCTCGGAGTCGGCGGCCAATCAGCATACTATCGACGAGATACGAGGGCAGCTGAAAGGCTTTCAGCAATTCCTCTCGACCCAGCTCGCAAAGGCGGCCTAACTATGAGTGACGAAGAGAAGTACACGGAGAGGGAGTTCAGCGAAAAGTTCGAAGAGCTGCGCTGGAATCTCCTGAACGCCTATCGCCCTACCCTTGAATCGCCACCTCAGGCTTTTTTGCTCGGGGGCCAGAGCGGGGCAGGGAAAACCACGCTCCACAAGATCATCCATCGCCGACTGGACGGCAATGGCATCAGCATCAACGGGGACGACTATCGAAAGTTCCACCCCCGTTTCTTGGAACTCCAACGCATTTACGGAGACGAAGCCGTTAATTACACTGCGCCATGGGCAGGACGCATGACCGAGGCGCTTATCGACTCGCTTTCGCGCATCGGGTACAACCTCGTCATCGAGGGCACGTTGCGCCCGGCGGAAGTGCCCCTGAAGACGGCGGAGCTGCTGCGCCAGCGCGGTTACGGGGTGTCCCTCGCGCTCATGGCCGTAAAGCCGGAGATATCGCTCGTCAGCTGCCAGATACGCTACGAGGAGATGCGCGTGGCCGGCACCACGCCCCGAGCCACCGATCCGGCGCACCACAACAAGATCATCGACCAGATCGTCTCCAACCTCGGCGTCCTGGAAGCAAGCGGAATGTTCGACGAGATCGCCCTCTACGACCGAAGTCAAACGTGCTTGTTCCCTCGCGAAGGGGCCGGCGATAGCGCCGAGGAAGCTTTGCGCACCATCCTCTTCGGCCCCTGGACCTCTGAGGAGCGGCGCCACTACAACGAACTCAAGGCCAAGCTAGAACAGCTGCGCAGGAAGTAGGATACCACGGGATAGTCGCGCCCTGTCCCTCGATGCGAGAGCCAGGGCGCGGGTCAATCCCGTACAAGCACACACCTCCGAGCCATGGGAAGGAGGTGAAACCGAGGAGGGAGTTTTTCACCTCAGTGCTTGCGGGCGTCGCGTCCGCAGTCGTCTGGGAAACGATCAGGTGGGTTTTCGCGTCCATAAGGGCGCAAAAAAGCCCGCTGATCCTGACCAGGCCAAGCGGGCTTGACACCCTGCGGGGGACGGTTCGGTTCCGTCCCTCGTAGTCTTGCATTGTAGCATAGAGCGCAAGCAGATTGAGCCGCGAATGCCCAATCTGCCATAGGCATCTGCAGCCCAAACCCACTTGCATTGAAGTTTCTCCAGCCGGTGACAATTCCTCTTTCTCAATCGTTTTCATTCATGACAGCGAAAACAATGAGATTGCGAGGCGCCATGACAGAAACGGGATTCGCGCGCACGATGAAAAAGGTGCTGGCCGTGGCCCTTGCCCTGGGATTGGCATTCACCTCCCTGGGGTGCACAGCCGGAGAAAACGACTCCTCCGCAAGCGAGCGGGCCGATCTGGTGGTCTACCTCCTCGAGGGACGAGACACGGCTACCCAAGGCATCGCCAACGTTGAAAGCTCGTTGCGCCAGATCGCTGCCACATTCGAGGACGCCGAAGGACTGTCCGTCGAAGTGCGCGTCGGCATTCCGGCAGACTCGGGAGTCACGGCCGACGACGCCCAACGAGCTCTCAACGCTTCGCTCCTTGCCGGAGACGGCCCCGATGTCATCGTACTGGATGGTCTGCCCCTCGACCGCATGGCCCAACAAGGGACGCTGCTCAATCTCGCCGGCGCTCGAGACCTCCTTCTCGGCAGCGACTCGTTCTACGAGAACATTCTTTTCGGTCTGGACGATGCCTCGGACTATGCCGTGCCCACCTCGTTCTCGCTCCCCGTCATCGAAGGAAGCGAGAACCTGCTGGATCGCTTCACGACTGTCAGCGATCTGGTAAGGCTTGTTGCCACTGACCCTTCCGCAGCCGAGGCCCTCGGCGTCGACAGCGGGCTCTCCGAGCTGCTCGCGACTTCCTACCCAACCATCGTATCCCACGGTACGCTCGATCGAAGCGCCCTCTCCAACTTCTTGGAAAACGCCGATGTCCTCCTTAAGACCGCGCAGGCCAACTACGATCGCCGCCAAACCAGCCTTGACAAAGGAAGCAGCGAATACGACGCCATCGAATACGGCATAAACACCCTCACGACTACAACCTCATCAGCAAGTTTTTCCACCTGCGCCCTCTTCCTCGACGATGCCACGAAGCTCCAAATCGGCTCCGTAGACAGCTGGGAGGTCTTCGGCCACCTCTACCTCAACCAAGACGAAGCTCCCTACCCGTGTCAGTTTCACCCCTTCAGGGAGACCGACGCGACCACCTTTACCCCCTTGGGCATCCTCGGCATAAGCGCCACCTCCAAGCATCCCGAAGAGGCCAAACGATTCATCGCCCACGCCCTCTCCACGGAAGCCCAGAAGAATGTTCAAGGTATCGGTATTCCCGTCAACGAGACCGCCTGCGACGAGTTCACCCGCCTTTGGGATGGCGGCTATTCCATAATGTTCGCAGAACAGGACGGCGCGACGACCGAGTACCGCCGCGACGCGCTCTCCCCTTCGGAAATCGAGCGTTGCAAGGAGCTCATCGCCTCCGCCGATGTGGCTTCTTTGCCCGACCGCATGGTGGTCGAGGCTATAGCCGATGCACTTCGCGACTACAGCGGCGGCAACGCATCCCTGGAAGAGGCAACAGACGCAGCTGCCCAGAAAATCGGCCTCTATCTGAAGCAGTAGCCATGATTTCCCGCTTCCGCAAACCTCCACTTATCATCGTTGCGTTCCTGCTTCCCAGCATCGCGGGGTCGGCGCTCTTCTTCGGAGCACCACTTTTCGAAACGGCCCGTCGCTCCCTCACCGACGATGTCGGCAATCGCTTCGTCGGTCTCGGGAACTACGCGGCGGTTCTCACCAGCGAAGCCTTCCGCCTCGCCGCTGGAAATACCGCGGCCTTCATGGCCATAAGTGTTCCCGCACTCCTGGCCCTCTCTCTCGGCTGCGCGCTGCTCCTTCGCAGATCCTCGGCCGTAACATCTCTGGTAAAGTCGATCCTGCTGTTGCCCATAGCCCTTCCTGTGTGCGCCATCGCCCTGCTCATCTCCTTCGCCTTCGGCCCTGAGGGATGGGTCAACGGCACCCTTGCTTCGATCGGTATCGATCCTGTCGATTGGCTCGGCGGTCCAGCAGCCTTCGGCGTTCTGATCGTCGAGTATCTCTGGAAGAACCTCGGCTACGCGACGGTGCTCTGGCTCGCCGCCCTCGCGACGATTCCCGAGAGGCTTGAAGGGGCCGCGCGCCTCGATGGCGCCTCGCGTTGGCAGCGGCTCACCCGCATAACCCTTCCTCTTCTCGCGCCGACCGTCCCCGTACTCGTGCTGCTGTCCGTCGTCAACGCCTTCAAGATCTACCGCGAGGCCTACCTCGTCGCCGGAAGCTACCCTCCCCAAAGCATCTATCTCCTCCCCCACTTGCTCAACAACTGGTTCGCCGATCTCTCCTTGGGCAAATTGGCCGCGGCCAGCATGCTTTTGCTCGCCGCCTTCGCCCTGCTCGCCTTCTTGCTCGTCGCAGCGTGGCGCAGAAACGCGAGGCCCCTATGATCGAGCTTTTCACTACCGTCCTTCTGGACACGCCGGCCTTCCACGTGCTCCTGCGGAACTCCGCCTTTATCACCATCGGCGTTCTGGCGGGCCAGCTTGCGACAGCCATTCCCGCCGCTTGGGCCCTCGCTCAATTCTCATTCCCCGGTCGCAGCGCTCTTTTCTTTGCCTACATTCTGCTCATGATGCTGCCGTTCCAGGCAGTCATGCTGCCCACCTACCTCGTCTTGGAAGCCCTAAACATCAACAACAGCCTCTGGGCCGTCATTCTTCCCGGCGTCTTCAGCGCCTTCCCCGTGTTCATCATGACCCAATTCTTCGCATCTATCCCCCGAAGTCTCATTGACGCTGCCCGCCTCGACGGTGCCGGCGAGTGGTTCATTTTTCTGCATATCGGCATCCCCCTAGGGACGCCGGGCATCTTCGCGGCCCTGGTTCTCGGCTTCTTCGAATACTGGAACGCCGTCGAACAGCCCTTGGCCTTCCTCGAAGATCCATCGCTTTGGCCACTGGGGATGCTCTCGCCCGCCGTCACGGCGGAATCAGCCGGTCTCATGGTCGTTGCCGCCGCCTTAGCCGCCGTACCAGGCCTGCTCGTCTTCCTCTGGGGCAAGGGCCACCTAGAAGCAGGCATTGCCTCAACGACGAGGATGGGGCATTAGCATGCAACGTTTCGCTGCCGTCGCCTTGGCGCTGTATTGCATTGCGATGCTTGTCTGCGGGGCCGCAGCCCACGAGCGCTACGAGACGACAACGCCTTGCGTTACGGTTACCCAGCCCTGCTCCTCCGAGATATCCGAAGCCGACGGAAGCGATCCTCTCCTTTTCCCGCTCTGCGTTCCCTCAGACGCCATCCGCTACGACAGCGAACATCCCACCGTGCTCGTCGTCGACACACGTCCGGGGTATTTGGGAAAGGAGACGATCGCCCGCGCCGTCGCCGTGAGTCCCATCGCCGACGGCGGCGACGTCACAGCCCTCGAACCTGGATGCATTGGAAACGGACAGCTCGTCATCGTGACGGCCGAAGGCGATGTCGAAGACGGCTCCCCCATCCGGGTAATCAACCCCACCCGAGAAAGGAACGACGCGCAATGACCTCCCATAACGATGCCTTTCTCGAGATCAGCGGCCTGAGCAAAACCTACAGCCATCGCACCGTCCTCTACCCCACCGATCTTTCCGTGTCCAAAGGGGCCTTCGTTGCCCTCGTCGGCCCCTCGGGTTGCGGAAAATCCACCTTCCTGCGCCTTGTAGCCGGTTTGGACGCGCCCACATCGGGCTCCATTCGCCTCGCCGGACGAGACCTCACCGCGCAGGAACTAGGCGAGCGAAACGTCGCCATGGTCTTCCAGGACTACGCGCTCTACCCCCACCTGACTGCCTACGACAACATCGCCTTCCCCCTGAAGGTGCGCAAGGCACCCCGACGAGAGATTCGAAGAACCGTAGAAGACCTCGGATCGCTGCTCGGCCTCGGCGAGGCTCTGGGGCGCAAGCCGGCCCAGCTGTCCGGCGGGCAGCAGCAACGCGTGGCCATCGGCCGGGCCCTTGCGCGCAATCCGGCGCTTTTGCTCATGGACGAGCCCCTCTCCAACCTCGACGCGCCGCTGCGCTTGCAAATGCGCCGAGAGCTCTCTCGCCTGCACCAAGAGCGTGGAACAACCATCCTCTACGTGACCCACGACCCCATCGAGGCCCTGTCTCTCGCCACCATCGTCGCCGTCATGGAAGAGGGCCGCATCGTGCAGTTCGGCGCGCCCGAAGACATCCTCGCAAGCCCTGCAGGCTCCTTCCTGCGGGAGTCCATCGACGATCTGGAAAAATTTTTCTCAAAGTCGCTGTGACAACGTACCGTCGTCGCTCGTGTTATAGATAGAGACGACATGCGCAGATATCGACGCAAACATAGGGAAAGCGATTTCATCGAAACCGCCGTGGCCGATTGGGGCGACACGGTCTACCGCGTTGCGCTCAACCAAACCGGCTCCCCGACCGATGCCGAAGACGTGCGCCAAGATGTCTTCGAGCGGCTCCTCACCTCCGCGCCGTCCTTCGCTGACTCAGAGCACCTGAAGGCGTGGCTTCTGCGCGTCACCATGAACCGCTGCCACGATCTCGCCAAATCTCACAGCCGCAGCCGCACCGACCTGCTGGAAGATCATAGCAAGCTGATGCAGGAGAAGCTGACGTCTCTTTCCGAGGAAGACGAGTACACCAACAGTCCCTTGGCAGACGAGCTAGCCTGCGCCATACGGCAGCTGCCCGACGACCAGCAAGCCGCCATCGACCTCTTCTACCGCGACGACCTCACCACCGACGAGATCGCGGACGTCCTGCAGTGCTCCTCCGGCGCTGTTCGCACGCGGCTCTATCGAGCGAGAAACGCCCTGCGCAAGGCTCTGACGGCCAGCGCCGCCGTTGCCGTTGTTCTTTTGGGAGCCGCTTTCCTCCCGCAAGAGCCGCCGCTGCTAGGCGAAGCCCCTTCTTCAACCAACACCGCCCCGGTCGCGCAAAACAAGACGGCCGACAGCCCCTCCTCTTCCAATTTCTTCGTATTGAAGGCCTGGGCCGCGGAAGGGGACGGCGTCGCCCCGCGCCGCGTGACACCAACCGATCCGCAAGGCGTCGATTGGCTCCATCCTCAGTACTGGGTGCCTGATTACAATCCCGACGATCCTTTCGAAGAAGGATTCGTGGAGCCCACGGGAATCACCCTGACGACTTTCAATTTCGACGCGCTCTGCGAAGGACGGAACCTGGTCTCAGTAACCTACGAGACCACCTGCGAAAACGCCTGGCTCTCGCCCAATGGCGCCTTCAAGGGCGAACAGGCGAAAAGCATCGTCGTCGACTACCGCGACGAAGATGCCGTAAGGGCTAGCGCTAACATGGTTCTGGGCGTGATTGAGCCTGAGAGCTCCGCGATCGCAGACCTCATCGAACAATGGAAGACAGATCCCAGCTGTTACTGGAGCGAGGTCCTTCCCGCCGCCATCGCCGAAGCGGGGCGCGCGCTTGTCGGCACGGACCTTGTTTTGACGGCTACCTTCGAAGACGGAACCACCCAGACCAAGACCTATCGCATCGGCCTTGCCGAGGATTACGACGACCGTTGCCGCGCATTCGTCCAAGCTATGATCGGCCAGTGGGAAGGCAACGAGGGCATCATTGCCGATCATGAGGCGATGCCCTCGCTGTTCACCCTCGAGCTTGTCGATGCACTTTAGACCTCAGGCTCTTCAGTCGAATCGCCGTCTTTCTCGTCGCTAGCCGCTTCCTCGACGCCAGGCTCCTCGGTTTCCGCAACTGCCTCTTCGGTCTCCCGGCTATCCCCCGATGAGCCTTCCGCTTCGACGGCCTCAGTCGATTCGGCTTCGTCGTCCGACCCAGAGTCGTCGGCCTCCCCGGCTTCTGCGGCACGGGCGGTCTCCTCGGCGAGGGCGGCGTCTTCGGCCAGGAGGCGGTTGAACTCTTCCACGTCGTAGAGCTCGCCGGTGTCGCTCAGCTCGTCCACCATGGGAATCTCGTCAGCGTCGTCCGCATCGCCGGCAAAGCCCTCGCCCCAGCCGTCCGCAACGCCGTAGTCCTTCATGCCGAAGCGCGCACGACCGCAGCTCACGAGGCGCGGCTCAACATCCTGCGCCCCGTCGTCATCCGCCATCTCGGCGTTGTACCAGTGGTACTCCTCCACGGGTACGGCCGCCACTGCGGCAGCTGCGGCAGCAGCGGGCGTGGCGCCCTTTCTGGTGCGCAGCGCGTTGCGGCGTCGCAGGGCGGCCTGAAGAGCGCTCTCCTCCACGACCTCCCGCGCCTCGTCGTCGGCCCCCTCTTCGCCTTCGATATTCTCCTCGTCGAGCAGCGGATTGAAGGTGCCCGCTGAAGCGGCGGCCGCCTCGGCCTCAGCAGCGCGCTGGCGCGAGGACTCGACCGCCAACCCCGCCACGGCGCCCGCAGCGGCAAGGCCGAGGACGCCCACGGACACAGGACCGGCCATCTTTACGGCATCGAGCCATTCCACCTCGCCGGTAGACGCCAGCGCCTCGTGCATGGAGCCGCCCACGCCGTACTTCATCACCTGTACCACGTGGTGGCCGCCCTGCTCGCTCACACCGAGCACTGAAGCGTTGGCCCAGCCGCGCTCGCGCAGAGCCGCTGCGCGCTCGTTGGCCCGGGAAACCACGGCATCGCGATCGCCGAAGGCCAGCGCGTCCAGCGGGCAGGCAGCCACACAAGCGGGAACGCCTCCCTCGGCCACCTCGGCCGCGCACCCGTCGCACAGGCACAGCTCGCCGCGCTCTCCCCGATGGCGGGGGGCATCGGCGGGACATACCATGGCGCACAAATGGCAGCTCACGCAACGCTCCGCATCCAAGGTCACAAAGCCCGTCTCGCCGCCCACTGCCAGCGCCCCAGTGGGGCACACTTCCGCGCAAGGCGCCTCGGCGCAGTGCACGCAGCCGGCGCGGGCCGCCTCCCACACCGTGCCGCCGTCGGCCAGCGTGCGCTCGAAGCGCGCCACGGCAAGCGGCGCCTCCTCGTCCAGCACGGCCGCCCGCCCGAACGCGCGCTCCGCCATATCCTCCGACGACGACGCAGGCCCGAGGCCGAAGCGGCCCTTGCAGGCAGCGACGCACGCCTGGCAGGCAGAGCACCGACTGCTGTCGAAAAGAATTGCCTTGTCAGCCATGATGCTCCCCCTAAGCCTTCTCGATATCGACCAGAAAACCCTTGACATCGCGGGCCGCCCCCACGGGGCTTTCCGCCGCAGGGGCCAAAACGCCCCACATGGCCGCCGCGGCGTCCTCGCTGCCGAGGGCCATGCCGTTCAAGCACACATAGTGGCCCTCGTTGCCTTCGCATTGGAAGGGACGGATACGGTCGGTGACGAGCACCGGCGCCTCCACGGATCCGCGCTCGTTGAACACGCGGGCCCACTCCCCCGTGGCCAGGCCGCGAATGCGAGCCAAACTCGCCGACATTTCCACGAAGCAGCCGGGCTCCGCGGCAGCCAGCGTCTCGCTCAGGGCGCGCCGAGCGCCGTCGCGGCCGTCCGAGCCGTTGATGACCGCCGCAATGGGATAGGCCGCGCGATCCGCCTGCATAGAGGAGTAGTCCGGCGCCAGCGCATCGGCCACGGCGGCATCCACCGCCCCGTCATCGCCTGCGGCACCGGACGCCTTCGCGGCGGCCGCCAGCAGCACCGGAGAGGCGTAAGCCCCGTTCAGGCGATTGTTCAACGGGGACTCCAACGGTTCGTAGTGCTCGGGCACAGGCCCGTCGCCCAACCGGTCGGACACCAGAAGCCCCACCTGCTCCCAAGTACCGGGGAAGGCCTGGTTGTCCGGCTCGAGCCATCGTCCGTCGCGCAGAATCGGGAAGTCGGGCGCGTCGATGCAGGCCCAGCTCTCCCCCTCCCAAGTAAGGAGATTGCGCTCGCGCACCCAGGGCTGGCCCGCCAAGTTCGCGCTCGCCCGGTTGCCGCGCACCCGCACGTTGCCGGGCCACGTGAAGCCCCAGCCGGGGAAGAGCCCCAGACCACTCTCGTCGGCGCCGTCGCGACGTCCCACGGGTTGCTCGGCCGCATCGGCCGCACTGGCGCCGTTCGACCACAGCCCCGCCAGGAAAGCCGCGCCGCAGGCCGTCGAGCCGTCGGCGCGCAGCCCGTCGGCACCTTCCAAAAACACCAGCTCGCCGCCGTCCCAGTCGCTGTCCTCGACGACATAGCCGTTCATCGCCCAGGCCACCTTCACCAGATCGATGCTGTCGGATGTCACGTAGTCCCACCGGGCCTTAAGGATCGGATCCGTCGCCGTACCGCCCTTGGTGTCGTACAGGTTGAACACGCGCTCCCACATATCGCCGATGACGGCAGCGTCCGTGCGGCTCTCGCCCGCCGACTCAACCGCCGCCGCAGCATGCTGCAGAAGGCGGCCGCCGCTCGCCCGGATGCCGGCCTTCTCGAAGCCAAAGGCGCTCGGCAGCTGGAACACCGTCGTCTGCTGCTGGGAGGGATCTTCCACCCGTTCCCAGAACGTAGCCGTGAGGTTCGGCGAGCCGTCGGTCACGACGAGCCACGCCAGGCGCCCCACGTCGTCGGCCGTAACGCCCGAAGACGCGCTCCCCGCCAGATCGGCGCCCCACAGGAAACACCCCTGCAGCAAACCTGTGCGCAGCGCCTTGCTGAACGACGCCCCGCCAGCCGGCGCCTTGGGCAGCCAATCGTAGCCGTAATCGTTGTCGAAAGCCGCCTCCTCGCCCCACCACTCGCGCAGGGCCGACACCAGGGCACGGGGCCGCAGAGAACCCGCGCCGGCCGGCTCGGTATGGGCCTCGAGCCACGCCTGGAGCGTCGTCTCGCCCTCGGTGGGCCAGGGAAGATCACCGCAAAACATGTCCGGCGAAAGCCCCATGGCATCGGCCAGCCCCTCATTCGCGGCACCGCCCAGATAGGAGATACCGCCCCCCGGCACGCCGATGTTGCCCAAAAGCAGCTGCACCACGGCGGCCGCGCGCGCCGCCTGGGCCCCCGTGCCGTGCTGCACGAGACCGGGCCCGGCCAGCACCTTGCCCGCCCCCTCCACCGCGCCCGTGGCCGCGAAGGCCCCGTAGGCGCGCTCGAGCAGCGACCGCTCCACGCCGCAGACGGTGGCCACCGTGTCCAAGTCGTAGCGGGCGAGAAACTCCTGCAGGCGCACCCAGGCGCAAGCCGGGTCCTGCAGCGTGATATTGCGCTCGCAGCGCGGCTGGGACGGCACGGCCCAGGCAGGGACGCCCTCACCGCGCACCCAGGAGAACTCGCCGTCGAAGCGCATGTTCCACGTGTCGAAGCCGTCGGTCTGATAGCCCCAACTGGTCTTGTCGTAGGTGCCGGTCATGGGATCCCAGCCGAAGAAGGCGCCGCTTGACGCGTCGAAGGAGAAGGCGGGGTCCATGAGGTAGGAGGCGTTGGTGAAATTCAGCACGTACTCGGGCTGCCAGAGGGAATTGTCCATGGCATATTTGGCCAGCCCCCCGAGAAACGCGATGTCGGTGCCGGGGCGGATGGGCACGTGGATGTCGGCCATCTCGGCCGAGGCCGAGCGCAGCGGATCCACGGCGATCCAGAGCGCGCCCGCATCCCGGGCACGCTCGATCCAGCGAAGGGAGAGAGGCTGGCTTGTGGCAACGTCGGCACCCAAGGTGAGCAGGCAGCCCGTGTTCGCGATGTCGCTCCACAGCCCGTCGGGCTCGGCGATGCCGAGGGTGGCCGCCACGCCCGCGGCGAAGGCGCGCCGCCCGAAGGCCGCCTCGGAATCGATGTTCACCACGCCCCAGGATCGCAGCGCCTTGGCGAGCAGGAACTGCTCCTCAGCCACAAGGCGCGCGCCGCCGAAGCTGCCGATGGCCCGAGTGCGCATGACCGGCACGCCGCGGGGACGCTTCCGGGCGCTGTAGTCGTTGTCGCCGTAGCCATCGTCGCCGTAGCCGCCGCGATCGCTCCAGTCCCATTCGTCGAAGCCCGTCTCGCCCTGCGTCTCATCGTCGACCTCCACGCCCTCGATGCTCTCTTCGAAGGTGGCATCCCGCGTGTCCTTCACCAAGGTGGCGATCTCATCCAGTGCTCGATCCCAGGAGATGTCTTCCCATGCATCCGACCCAGCACGACGCACCCGCGGCGAGGTCAAGCGCCCCGGACTGGCCGTCGTCGCGCCTTCGCTCGCGGCGTCGTTGCCGCCCGCGCCATTGCCACCATCGCCACCGGCGCCGTCCTCGGCCGCCCCTTCGGGCGCCTTCCACAAGTCGGTCAGCGCCTGAGCGCGCAGGCAGAGCCGCCCTTCAGAGAACGGATTCGCGCCGTCGCCGCGCACCGCCGCCACCCGCCCGTCCTCCACCTCGAGCACCAGTGTGCAGGCGCCCGGACACTCCTCGCAGACGACGACCGGCCCCGCAGGGGCCGCAGGCTCTTCGGCCGGCGCCTCGTCGGTGCCGGCGGGCTCTTCGGCGACCTCTTCGTCGGCCCAGGCTCGATTCGGATCCAAACCCCATGCCGCGCTTCCCGCCGCCACGGCTCCGGCACCAGCCAGAAAGCCTCTCCGCGTCAATTTCATGGACGAACGTCTCCTTCGCACAGGCCCGCGTCCTGCTAGCGCAAGCCTATTCACACCCTGTCTCTTAGAACCTTCATTTTCACACAAGAGACCGTCGTGCGGACGCTCAAAAACCCCGAGCGCGCGCCGTAGGCGAGATGCCCACAAATTGTCCACGATTGCGGCGCTGATCTGCCCATTGATGAGGTTTATCCTCGTCTTTTCCCATTGGAAACATTCGCCCCCTAACCTAAGCGCATCAGAAAACCGCACCATGAAGGAGGCCCCATGGCCCGCATCAATCGCAACTACGAGAAGCTGCCCGGCAGCTACCTGTTCTCGGAAATCGCCCGGCGCACCGCCGCCTACCAGGAAGCGAACCCCGACGCGCGCCTCATCAAGATGGGCATCGGCGACGTCACCCGCCCGCTCGCCCCGGCCGTCGTCGCCGCCATGCACGCCGCCGTAGACGACCTCGCCGCCGCCGAGACCTTCCACGGCTATGGGCCCGAGCAGGGCTACGCCTTTTTGCGCGACGCCATCGCCGAGCACGATTTCGCCGCCCGCAACATCGCCATCGCCCCTGACGAGATCTTCATCTCGGACGGCGCCAAAAGCGACTGCGGCAACATCGGCGACGTCTTCGCCGAGGATAACGTCGTGGCCGTGTGCGACCCGGTCTATCCCGTTTACGTGGACACCAACGCCATGGCCGGGCGTGCCGGCGACTACGATGCGGACACCGAGCGCTGGACGAACATCGTCTACATGCCCACTACCGCCGAGAACGACTTCACGCCAGCCCTGCCCGACGTGCCCGTCGACCTCATCTACCTCTGCTCGCCGAACAACCCCACGGGCACGGTGCTCTCCCGCGAGGCCCTGCAAAAATGGGTCGATTACGCCAACGCCACGGACGCCGTCATCCTCTTCGACGCCGCCTACGAGCGCTTCATCACCGACCCCGCCATTCCCCACTCCATCTACGAGATCCCCGGCGCGAAGACGTGCGCCATCGAGTTCCGCAGCTTCTCGAAGACCGCCGGCTTCACCGGGGCCCGCTGCGGCTACACCGTGGTGCCGCGCGATTTGGTGCGCGAGGGCCAGAGCTTAAACGCCATGTGGAACCGCCGCCAGACCACCAAGTTCAACGGCGCCTCCTACGTCATCCAGCGGGGCGCGGCGGCCATCTACACTCCGGAGGGGGCGGCCCAGGTGGACGAGACGATCGACTTCTACCGCGCCAACGCCCGCACGATAAAGGAGGGCCTGGCGGCGGCCGGCCTTGAGGTGTACGGCGCCGACAACAGCCCGTACGTGTGGTGCCGCACCCCTAACGGCACCGGCTCCTGGGACTTCTTCAACCGCCTTCTGGAAGAGGCCAACGTCATCACCACTCCCGGCGCCGGGTTCGGGCCGGCCGGCGAGGGCTACATCCGCCTGACCGCCTTCGGCGACGCGGACGACACGCGCGAGGCCGTCGAGCGCATCAAGCGGATGCTCGATGCCGAGAGTCGCGACTAGCCGAAGCGCACCACGGAACCGGCGCTCAGTCGAGCCCGCGCGCCGTTTGCTGACGCTTGTCAACAAACGCTCCACAATTGATCGCCGATGACGCGACTCAACAATTCGCCGCTATACTGGTCACCATCGCATTGACCGCATCGATTCAAGGAGAGACACCATGAACACCAACCATGCGAAGGCCATCAAGGGCATGAGCATTGCCAATATCGTGCTCGCAGCCCTCGGCATTTTCGGCATGCTCATCGCTTGGGCAGGCCTCGGCGTCGGCGGCGCCGCCATTTCCGGCTCCGGCTACGACTACTTCTACACCGACGACGGCCTCTATTTCACCACCGATGACGTGTCAGTGCTGCTCGGCATGCTGGGCTTCCTCGTCTTCCTCGTGATCGTCTGCGCCGTGCTCATTCTCATCGCCGGCATCCTAGGCGTGCGCGGCGCGGCCAAGCCCGACAAACTGCGCGGCATCATGATCTGGAACATCGTCGCCGCCGTGGTGAGCCTTCTCTCCTGCTGCTGGGTGTCGCTCGTGCTCTGCATCATCGTGGCCGTGTTCGCCAACAAGGATCGCGCCCTGTACGCGGCCCCCGCGCCGGCGGCCCCCTACGGCTACGCCCCGGCCGCCGCGCCCGTCGCACCGGTAGCCCCGCAGCAGCCCGTGCAGCCCGTAGCCGCTGCGCCCCAGCAACCTGCCGCCCCGGCCGCC
>OLNI01001320.1_pt1 | contig 14199 bp, 13 predicted proteins | sample 1672921 | NCBI WGS metagenome assembly OLNI01 (sample SAMEA3136737, study PRJEB25190) | human gut metagenome | biome: human gut; feature: human-associated habitat; material: faeces | place: Austria | collected 2013 | reverse complement strand
GGCGATTTAAAATGGCGAGATGCGTTGCTGGTCGCACATCGTGTGAACAGTAACCATTATATCAAATAGACACAATTTTGTATATTTTTTATAATGCCTTTCTTACATCTCTGTGATATAATTTTGTTAGATATAACTAACAATAACTATTCTTTTCTAATATGTGTGAGTTTTATCTATCTTGTTTGAAGTCAGAGTATTCCTAACTAAGATAAACTCAATTCTCACACAGAACAGGGGGCGGACTATGTTTTTATCCTTAACTAATATCAAAAAATCCTTTGGGCAGGGTGACAGCCGTGTAGAAGTCTTAAAAGGCATTGATCTATCGATTGAAAAAGGAGAATTCTGTGTTCTCCTTGGACCTTCCGGATCTGGAAAATCCACTTTGCTGAATATTATCGGAGGCATTGACCGTGCAGACAGCGGGCAGATCACAATTGAGGGCGAACTGATGGAAAAAATGACAGTGAAACGTCTTAGTCAATACCGAAGGAAGCATCTAGGATATGTTTTCCAGATGTATAATCTGATTCCCAATCTTACTGTGCGCGAAAATATTGAAGTCGGTGCTTACTTAAGTGATCACGCGTTAGATGTAGATGAACTTCTTGATACCCTTGGTCTTTCTGCACATCAGAAGAAGCTGCCGAATCAGCTCTCCGGTGGCCAGCAACAGCGTACTGCCATTGGCAGGGCGATTGTTAAAAATCCTGATATTCTGCTCTGTGATGAGCCAACCGGTGCGCTTGATTATAAAACATCAAAAGAGATACTGAAGCTGATTGAAACAGTCAATCAAAAGTACGGTAATACAGTTGTAATGGTAACGCACAACGATGCGATCAAAGATATGGCAGACCATGTTGTCCGAATCCGTGACGGTATGATACGAAAAAATTATCTGAACGATCATAAGGTCAGTGCGCAGGAACTCGACTGGTAAAGGAGGCTGCAGACAATGAAAAATCCATTAAACAAACGTCTCCCCAGAGAATTCCGGAAAGACTTTGGTAAGTATCTTGTTATCTTCCTTCTTCTTGTAATAACCATCGGATTTGTCTCCGGATTTCTTGTTGCCGATGGCAGCATGATCAAAGCTTATAATGAAGGAATCAACAAATATAATACAGAGAACGGGCATTTCCGCACTTCTGAAAAAATGAACGATGCGCAGATTCAGTCTGTGGAAGGAAATGGTATCCGGATCTATAACAATTTCTATCTGGAACAGGATTTAACAAATGGCAGCACAATGCGTATCTTTGCAAACAGGGAGCAGGTGAATCTTGCCTGCCTCATGGAAGGAGAATTTCCAAAAGCGGCAAATGAAATCGCAATCGACCGTATGTATGCTGACAACAATAAGATTTCCATCGGAGACACACTGAAAAGTGATACACAGAGCTGGAAAGTAACTGGATTCATTGCTCTTCCGGATTACAGCTGTCTTTTCCAGAACAACAACGATTCCATGTTTGATTCTGTCAAATTCGGAATTGGAGTTGTAACGTCCGAAGCATTTGAATCATTAGATTCTCCACTTGTAAAATACTGCTATGCGTGGAAATACAACGATGAACCTACGACAGAGAAAGAAGAAAAAGAAGTATCTGATGCTCTGATGAAAGCAATCAACAAGGATGTTTCTCTGGAAGAATTCGTTCCGCGTTATCTCAATCAGGCAATCATATTTACCCGGGATGATATGGGAAGCGACCGCGCAATGATGATCGTATTTCTTTATATTGTAATTGCGATCATGGCGTTTGTTTTTGGCATTACGATCAGCAACACCATTGCAAAAGAGGCAAATGTCATCGGGACTCTTCTTGCCAGCGGCTACACCAGAAATGAACTGATCCGCCATTATATGGCTATGCCGATCCTTGTCACACTGGTCGGTGCTTTGATTGGAAATGTTCTCGGCTATACGATCATGAAAGATATCTGCGTCGGCATGTATTACGGAAGCTACAGTCTTCCGACATATGTAACCGTCTGGAACGCAGAAGCATTTCTGCTTACTACGATCATTCCGATCTTACTAATGCTTCTCGTCAATTACACCGTACTTCACAGAAGATTATCACTTTCTCCTTTGAAGTTCCTCCGCAGAGACTTAAAGAGAAGACAACAGAAGCATGCATTATCACTGAGTAGAAGAATTCCATTTTTCAGTCGTTTCCGACTGCGTGTGATTTTCCAGAATGTCAGCAATTACCTTCTGCTGTTCCTCGGAATCTTATTTGCAAACCTTCTGTTGATGTTCGGTCTGCTCTTCCCGGCTGTACTCGATCATTATCAGACTGTTCTAGAAGATAACCTGCTTTGTAACTACCAGTACATTTTGCAGATACCGATCAACGCCATGGACGAAGATCATAAGCTGGAGAGCCTTGTGAATATGCTCTATTTTCAGCATGAGGTGAAAACTGATAATCCTGATGCCGAGAAATTCAGTGCTTATTCACTGAAAACAACAGATAAGGAATATAAGGAAGAGGAAATCCTGCTCTATGGACTTGCAGATAACAGCCGCTATCTTCCGATTGATTTTCAGGAAACTGCAACTAATAAGGACGGATCGACCCGGACAGGTTCTTCGACTGTAACTCCTGTATATATTTCTTCCGCATACGCAGATAAATATCTTTTGGATATCGGTGATGAAATCACTTTAAAAGAAGCTTATGAAGATGATACCTACACATTTTATGTTGAAGGAATCTACGATTATGAAGGGGGGCTGACAGTCTTCCTTCCACAAGAACAGCTTAATAAACTGTTTGATCTTGGCTCCGATTATTTCAGCGGTTTTCTCTCAGACAGCGAGATCACAGATATTGATCCAAAATACATCGGTTCTGTGATTGACCTCGACAGTTTGTCCAAGATTTCCAGACAGCTAAATGTTTCGATGGGAAGCATGATGTATCTGCTAGACGGATTTTCAATCGTGCTTTTTATGATTCTGATCTATCTTTTGTCAAAGATCATTATCGAAAAGAATGCACAGTCGATCTCTATGACAAAAATACTTGGATACTCTGACCGGGAGATCAGCAGTCTGTATCTGCTGTCTACAACCATTATGGTCGTGGTTTTCCTGCTTCTGAGTTTTCCGATCGAAACAGTTCTTATGAACGCTCTCTTCCGCGGAATTATGATCAGCAGTATTTCTGGTTGGATTCCATTATACATTAATCCGGTCCTGTATGTAAAAATGTTCCTGCTAGGATTCGTAACTTACCTGCTTGTTGCTTTGACCGAATACCGCAGGATCAAGAAAGTTCCTATGGATCAGGCCTTAAAAAATATTGAATAATCGTGACTGTACCTGCAAACTTCTAAGTTAGGCATAACAGTGCAGGTATCATTTGAAAGGAGGATTTCTCGTGAAAAGAAAAATTTTACAAAAATTAGTTTCCGGTCTGTGTGCCAGTCTTGTCCTGATTTCTGCCACAAGTCTGACAGGATGCTCAACTGACACCAAGACAGCTACTACTGCTTCAGATGCTGATAAATCAGAAACCGTATATGTAAAGGCTGATGCAAGCGGAACGATACATGAGATCAAAGTCCAGACAGACTTAAAAAATACCGGAACATCAAAGGAAATCAAAGACTTCTCAACTCTGAAAGACATAAAAAATACAAAAGGTAATGAGTCCTTCACCCAATCCTCTGACGGGACGATTACCTGGGAAAACAAAGGGGCGGATATTCATTATGAAGGTACTTCTACGGAAGAACTTCCTATAAATGTAAAAATCAGTTACACACTGGATGGAAAGTCTATACAGCCAGAAGATCTCTCCGGAAAAAGTGGAAAACTTGGAATTCGTTTTGATTATGAAAATACTACCGATGAAAATGTAACTGTAAATGGTGAAGAGATGACTTCTCCAGTTCCATTCGCAGTGATCTCTGCCATGATCCTTCCGGAAGACACTGCTTCTAATATCCAGGTAACGAATGGTAAAATATTTACAATAAATGACCAGAGCGTTGTTGTCGGTTATGCCTACCCGGGACTTAAGGACAGTCTGAAGCTTACTGATTATGAACCTACGGAAGATATCTCTATCCCAGAATCAGTGGAAGTAACTGCAGATGTAACAGATTTTGAGATGGACTTTACTGCAACCGTAATTTCCTCCGGTCTGTTTGAAGATCTGGAAGAAGATTCCTTTGATGATATGGATGATGCAGCTGACAGCCTGCAGGAGCTCGGAGATGTATCCGGCAAACTAGCTGACGGAGCAGCGCAGCTGCTGAGTGGTGCTTCTACTTATCAAAATTATCTTGGACAATATGTAGACGGTATCTCACAACTTGCCGAGGGAACAGACACTTTAGATGACGGTGTAACTGCACTTAATGAAAATTCTGGAAAGCTGGTTTCAGGTGCTTCTTCTCTTCAAAATGGACTTGAACAGCTGAATTCTGCTCTCTCTGGTCAGATTAACACGGATTCCAGTTCTATTCCGTCTGCTGAAACAGTTTCATCACTTCAGGAACAGATCAAATCACTTAGACAACAGCTGGATTCTATTGATTCCTCCCTTGCAGAGGCAAAATCTTCCTTCGCATCCGTCAACTGGGATACTCTGAAATCTTCTATCACAGAAGATGCAAAGGAACAGTCCAAAACCGCTGCGACAGATGCTGTCCAGTCTGCAATCGATCAGATTGTTTCTGAAACTGCATCCGATTCTGAATTATCAGAAGAATCTAAAAATGCTGTCAACGATAAGATGTCACAATTAAAGAATGAAATAAATGATACGATTGCATCTGCAATTGATCAGAACCTTGATCTTCCCTCTTCCTCCACAGATATCGATCAGCTGAAATCGGCCACGGAAGGAACCTTAAACAGCCTGACAGAGCTGATTGCTTCCTGCCATACTACGCTTGACCAGATGTCTTCCGGTGCCGGTTCCTTTGCTGATGCAACGCAGAGTCTTTCTTCTCTCAGTGAGACATTAAAGACTTTACAGAACTCACTTTCTGCTTTATCTGCTGGCAGTTTACAACTTACTCAGGGACTTACCTCTTTCCAACATGGAATCGAGCAGCTGTCCGAAGGTAGTTCAACGCTCTCTCAAGGAGCCACGAAACTGGGCACAGCCGGGAAAGAACTAAAAGAAGGATACACAACCCTTGCTGAAGGAATCTCTTCTCTTTCTGAAGGGCTTACTCTTTTTGATAAAGAAGGAATCCAGGAACTTAAAAAACTAGGCGGGGATGATCTGAAGAATCTCTCCAAAAGAATGAAAGCGGTCAAAGAAGCGGACGCCGAATACGATAATTATGGTGGTAAGTTAGAAGAACAGACCGGAGAAGTACGGTTTATTATTGAGACAGATGGGATTGATTAAGAAGAAGGCTTTGGGTCATTTCTATTGACCCAAAGCCTTCTCTCTATAATTCTTTTTCTACATTCTACTGCCTGCCCAAAACTCCATCTAATTGTATTTGTAGGTTTACAAACTCCACTTCCACTTTCAATAATATCCTTCGCTTCTAATTCTGCAAATTTTTTATCAGCTTCAGCTTTAGCCCGATTGTTTTCAATAATTTGTTCCCTCAAATTCTTTTCGAATTCCTCTAGTGTAATATCTATCTTTTGCTGTTTCTCCATTGAATATGCGCGAAATTCTTCCGAGTTCATAAAATGAATATCCATTGAATACTCTTTATTCAATTTATCAATCACTGCCTGATACGGATCTTCTGATGCTGCACTTACAGAAATAGCTGTAAAAGTACTTAAAACCAATGCCATAAAAGTTACCATTAATTTAATTTTTATTTTCATATTCTACCTCCAAAACATATTTTTATTTTCAAACAGTAATTTACTTTTTTAGTGTAACAATACATTTTCCATTTACTAATTCAAATTTTATAAGCTCCTCATATGAAATTTCTTTATTTTCATTGTAAACTACTATTTCAAATTCACATTCGTTCACACAATTTGGACTACTATTTATTAACTTCTCATTTTCACCACTATAAATTTGTCCAAATGTATTTGACTCGGGAATCCAATATATTTTTTCCCCTTTTTGGTAAATTGTAAAAATACTATTTTCTTTTTCTAATGACTTGCAATTATACATATAATTCTCTGGTATATCTATCTGAAAAATATAACCATTTCCTACCGGCGTTTCCATCAATTTTAAAGTTTCTTTATGTTCTGGTATTAAAACAGAACCTTTCTCATTTCCATCTTGCGTCATCGCATAAACTGTAATTATTGATTTATTTTTTTGCAAGATATTTGTAAACACACACAAAAAAACTATGGCAGTTGCAACTATCCCCGTTGTAATTCTCTTTATGTGAATTTTCTGTTTCAAATTTTTTCTTCTTTCAATCCCATCAAAAATTCTCTGTTTGGATTCTTCTGTAAATTCAATTCCAGTCACAGCACTTTTAATTGAATTTTTATCCACACTCATTCACTCCCAACTTCTTTTTTAATAATTTCCGACCTCGTTCCAAACGCTTTTTCACAGTCGATTCCGTAATTTTCAAAATCTTACTTATTTCAAAGCATTTATATCCTTCTACATAATACAATAAAAGCACTTCCTTATATTTAGATGGTAATTCTAAAAGGATAGCAAGTATCTGATTATCTATACTATCCTCAGGATATGTAGTCTTAATTGTTTCGATATTTATATATGGATGTTGTTTATAGAAACGCAATTTATCTTTACAAAGATTTATTGTAACTCTAATTAACCATGCCTTTTCATGTTCATAAGTTTCAAAAAGAGGCATTTTTGTCATATATTTTATTAATACATCTTGCACTGTATCTTCTGCATCATACGTATTTTTAAGCATTACGATACATATTTTATATAGCATTTCTCCATATTTCTGAAACATCTCCTCAACTGAAGCTTGTTCAAGCATACCTTTCACATTCCTCCCCCGATATCCTACTCAATTCCTTTTATAATAAAACGTTTCAAAATTTAGAAAAGTGACAAATTTAATCAAATATTTTTTCCTACCGTATCGACATAATATCCTCTGCACAAAAAATGTCTGTTACCATATTTATACATGAAAAATCTCCGTCATTCTACAACAGAACAACGGAGATTTCAAAATAACATATTTTCTTTTACTCTTTTACAATCCAACTGCCAGTTTTCTTTGAACCAACTCTCTCTAATCGTCCTAATTTAGACAACTCTTTAATCATTCTCTGAACAGCGCTTCTCGACAAAGAGACTCGTTCAATAATTTCTTTTTGCGTAATTGTTGGATTATTTCGCAACATATCAAGGAGCATTTTCGTATGCGGTACGGACTTTACTTACGCTCTTTACTTTTCTTGAAAAGGTACTATACTTATTTATGGTTTAAATCAGTTCTATTATGAAAGACTTTACAAGAATACGGAGATAATTTTATGACAATCAGTATACTTCTCATGAAACAAATTGCACAGCTTTTTCTTATGATCTCTATGGGATACTTAATTGTAAAAACAGGTATTGTTGAGGATACCGACAGTAAGGTATTATCCAAAATCATCCTTTATCTGGTCATCCCTTGTGTAATTATAAACGCTTTTCAAGTTGATTATACTTCTGACACTGTGAGAGGATTGCTACTGGCTTTTATAGCATCTGTTCTCACACAGATTGTCCTTCTTATTGTTGTCTCTGTTTTAGGGAAACTTTTTCATTTAAACGAAGTAGAAATTGCCTCTATCTATTACTCTAATTCTGGTAATCTGATCGTACCAATCGTAACTTTTATCTTAGGAAAAGAGTGGGTATTATATGGATGTGTATTCATGAGCGTGCAACTCATTTTTATATGGACTCACTGTAAGAAAATTATCAGCCAAGAGGCTTCTTATGACTGGAAAAAGATTGTCCTCAATATAAATATGATTTCTATTTTTATTGGAATCCTGCTATTCTTTACAAAAATCCATTTACCGGAAATCATAAATGATTCGATAAGTTCTGTCGGTAATATGATTGGACCAGCAAGCATGATCGTTACAGGTATGCTTTTTGCCGGTATGGATCTGAAGCAGATTTTTACAAATAAAAAAGTTTATTTTATCTCTGTTCTTCGGTTAATCGTATTACCTATATTTGCACTGATTTTGATAAAATTAAGCCATCTCGCTGCTTTTTCAGCAGATGGAGATAAAATCATGCTCATTGTGTTTCTTGCAATTATTACTCCATCTGCCTCAACTGTAACCCAGATGTGTCAAGTATACGGAAATGATTCTCAATATGCCAGTGCGATCAATGTTGTTACAACACTGTTTTCTATTGTTAGCATGCCGCTTTTAGTGATGCTATTTCAAATGTTTTAGCTATGAAATTCTGCCGTTCTCCATTTCGTAGACCATATCTGCCACATTCATTGTGGACACTCTGTGGGATACCAGGACAACGGTTTTCTTTCTGGCGGATTCTTTTAATGATTTCAAAATGATTCCTTCGTTCAGCGAGTCCAGATTGCTGGTTGGCTCATCCATCAGAATCATCGGTGCATCATGAAGAAATGCTCTTGCAATTCCGATTCTCTGTTTCTCACCGCCAGATAATGTATCACCTAGTTCTCCGACTTCCGTATCATATCCTTTCGGAAGTGTCATAATGAAATCGTGGATAGAAGCTTTCTTTGCGGCTTCCATAATCTCTTCTCTGGATGCTCCCGGCTTTGCGATTGCGATATTATTTGCAATGGAATCATGGAACAGGTGTGTTTCCTGCGTGACATAACTTTCCATATCTCTTAAATGCCTGGTCGGAATCTTTCGGACATCTGTACCGTCTACCGACATGCTTCCACCCTGCACATCCCAGAACCACATCAACAGTTTTAAGAGTGTAGATTTTCCGGAACCGCTCGCACCATGAATCCCTGTGATTTTACCCGGTTGTAATTTCAGTGAATAGTTATCTAAAATAACTTCCTCACCGTAAGCAAATGTTACGTTCTCTGCCTCTGCTCCTGTAAATCCATGTTCCATGCTCTCTGCACCGGAAGTTTCCACGTCACCCGGAATTTCTTCCACAAGCGGTGTCTCTTCCAGAAGAGAAAGAACACGCTCACCACTTGCCAGTGTCTGGTTCAGGTTGTTGGAAAGGCTTGATAATGCTACTACCGGTCCGAAAGAACCCAACATTGCGATGGTACAGGTTAAGATTCCCTCGAATCCCATCGCACCTTTGTCGTACAACCAAATCGTCAGTGCCAGCATTCCAAAGGATGCAAGCAGGATGAGCATGTTCGTAAATGAACGCTGCGAACCTTCCATTTTGCTTAATGATTCCTGCATTCCGACAAGGTTTTTGGATTGCCCTGTCATCTGCTCTTTTCTCTTTTCACCCTGTCCGTACTGAATGGTCTCGTCCAGTCCACGTTTTTCAGGTGTCAGACACCATTAAATTTTTCTAAACTTTCTAAAGCCTCATTTTACAGTGCCTGACACTATACCGCCAGCATATTTCTCTGGAATCAATAATACCTTTGCTTTTTAATTTTTTTACACATTCTTCTACTCGCATTTTCTTATATACCTGATTTTAAATAATGTTTCTATATGGCAACTTTTCTACTTTATGTTTTTGTATTTCTCTCTCACATATTTCATGAAGTCTCTCATAATCACTTGAATCCTCACAAATTCTTTCAAACCACCCTTCTGCTCCTCTATCTTTATTTCTAAAAAAAGGATGATCTTTATCCTTTTGCACATTATTCCAAATATATTCGAGGATATCATCAAGTGTTTTCTTTTCTCCATACCATCCACACACTAGAGCAATATCTTTATATTCTTCAAATGATTTTCTTTTTGGATTACTTAAAAAGAACTTATAACCTTCTATAATTTTATCTATCGGAACATCTCCCTTAAGTGGAATCAACAATTTATTTTTTAACCTTTCTGCTGAAAACATATAACGTTCTTCATGTTTTTCTAACTCTATTGTTTCACTAGTACACTCTAATGATGTTGTAATGCTAGAATATTCTCTGCATAAATTATGTACATAAAAAACCGGTGTGTAATATGTATTTCTGATTACTTTTAGATAGATTCCTGTTATCAATGGACCCAATCTATTATTCATTTCAAGTAATCGAGTCTTTTTTAATTCTGGAAAAAGTTGCTCCCAATCATTTGTTATCTGTTTTTTTGTTACCATCTTTTATCCCCTTTTCTCTTTAGCGGAAGCAATATCGTCAAATATTGCTTCCTGTTTAATTATTTCGGATTTACTTCATGAATGTCATTTTTCGTTAATCCATCTGGGCCTTCGCGAATGATTTTGTTTTTTTGTCTATTTGATAATCCTTTTCCCGGATTTTTCACGAACTTATAATCATATACTTGTCCATCATTTGTATCATAAACATCCAGCCTCGTACCACCCTTTTTATTTGTTTTTCGGCTCTTATGACCTTTATAAGGCTGTTCTAGCTTCAAACCTCGATCATCTACAAATTCTTGATAATCATTTGCTATTCTATAGGCTTCTTCTTTCAGTTTCAGACAGCTCATACGTCCCGGAATGATTCTTTTCCACTTTTACAGTTACCGTCACTGGAGCTCCATAGCTGTTCTTGTCAATGCTCTTCTGCACGCTTTCCGTTAAAACAGATGCAAATACACCCGGATCTGTTTCTTTCATTCCCTGTGCAATCTTTTCCTTGCTGACTTCTGCGGAGCTCTGCTGCAATGTCTGAAATACATTGGATGGTTCAACTTGTACACTTACTGTATAGACTCCATCCTCTTCTTTCACATCCTGTACTTTGTATTTTGCCAATTTCTTTACTTCTACCAGTTTTTTCGCATAATCAGCAATTCCTTTGTCCGTAATGTTATCGGAATCATCAAATTGCTGTTGGATACTCTCATTAAAATCCTCTTCGATTTCTTTCTTGGCATCTTTTTCCGAGATTTCTAACAGATTCGCATAGTCCTTATATTCTCCATGATAGTGTGCATCAAGAGAACTTTGGACGTAGGATTTGGCATCAAAGTCTGGTTGTCTGGAGCAAGCTGATAACAATATACATACTATAATTCCTATACTTATGCACAAAACACAATTCTTCTTTTGCATATTCTCTCCTTCGTATTTTATTGGTTTGCCAAAACTAATTGATTATATGGATTTAATAAATTATCATTAAAAGCTGAATTTTTCCATTCTATACATTCCACATATTTTTTCATTTAATTGCAAAATTGCAGTATTTTCTCCAATTCTTGTTTTGAAAATCCTTTAACTAATATTTCTTCGCCTTTCATATCGCATTTTATCTTCTTAAAATATTCCAATGCTTTATAAAAATCCACATCTCCTAATGGTTCTCCCTGAATGGGTACTAATAATATTCTCCATACTTTTACTTCTTGATCATCAACCTTTGCTCTAGGTTTACTATGAAAAATCGTATCTGTATTTTCTGTAAGTGGAAATACTCCAAATATATTATTATTACCAGAATAAAATTTTGCTTCTGCTCTATATGCATTTTTCCAATTTTTATTTAATCCTCTTAAAAACATATTTTTCTTCCTCCATTTCAACCAGTAAAACTTCACTTTTTTGTAAATTATCAAAAAGTATCTTCTCAAATTTTTTTCCGTCATTTACATAATTTCTTCCAGATTTATAAAAAGACACTTCTGGTATAAATTCCGTTCTTATACTTAAATTTATAAATTTTGCAAGCTGATCAAAATCAACTAAAATTTGTGGTTCTGGGAAATCATGCTCCTTATTAAATTCTTCATATTCTTTTATAAAACTCTTGTGTTCTGGCGTCTTAATCTTTTCACTCAATGGGGTATCTTTCAAAAATTTCATAACTATATGATACAAACCATGTATAAATATTGCCACCGTATTACCTAAAGACCGAATGTTTTTATCCATTCCATAAATATGTTCATTAATCCAATTACATTTTCCCATTGACTCACATAATTCTTGTAATCCGCAATTAATTCCATCTACATCTTTTTGATATAAATCATAGAAAAATTTTGCTAATTTCAAATCAAATTGAGTGCGTTTTTTCCCCATAAATGCACTTAATTCTGCTTGTGCTTTATTTCCTACTTCATTATCATGATAAGTCACAGCATAAAGCATATTATAAAAAGGTGCCGAATAACCGCAAGTAGCAGGTCCCTCCTTAAACGGCATAATTTTTTCCAACAAACTATAATCATTACATGAATAGGCGATTACTACTTCTATAAAATTAATTGTCTGTGCTCCACCACTATTCGAACGGTTTTGATAAATACAATTAAAACGATTTTCCTGATAAATTCCTTTCAACATATAATTCATATCGCCAGTTACAATAGCTTTATTTACTCCTTCAAATAAAATTCTGTTTTCACGCAACAAATTAAAATACATATTCCAAAAATACCCGTCTGCTTGTCCCAATTCAATTTTTTTCGTAAATTCATTTATTCCATTTTTAACATCATTCCAAAGCTTATCTGCACTAGATTCACCCATTATCTTTTCATATTTTTGTTGAAAACTTTTTGCACCTTTTATCATAACGTACCCCTTTCTTCTCCCCAGTGAGATGTTATATCCCACTGGGTATGTAAGACACTTTCTAATTATTTAATACTTTAAAATTCAAACTTCCATTCTTTTTAATATTATACAAATTTCGTTCATAATTATTACCAATGAGATTAGCTTTTTCTGTTCCTACCGCCTCTTCAAGACGCTTACCACCTATCCATTTCTTAGACATCTGTTTTGTTCCATCTTTCAGGGTACTTAATTTACTAGTATTATATTTAGCTTCACCCACAATGTACTCGTTTGTTCCTTTATTCTGATATACACCATCCAATCCTTGATGTCCAGCATCATTAAGACCCGTAACTCTATCTTGACTGATTCTTTCGAACCCAATAGAATCATAATACTGATCCATCTTCATTTCAGCATAATTCCCTTTTTGCTGATTTGTATACTGCACACCATCTTTTATTCCATTTTCAAATTTTGTTATCTCTTGTTTTTGCATTTCTTGAGCTTTTATTGTATCCCAATGTTTATTATATCTTGCAGCTTCATCAGCATCCATTAGTTCCGAAAAACTATTATATGCCTTGTTATCTTCCAGCAACTGGTTATTTTGTGATAAGTCTTTGGTTGCCATTTCAGTAATATGCCCAGGTTTAGTCGCACTTGAACTTCCCTTTACCAAATCTTTCACTGCACCAATTGCTTTTCCTGCACCATAAGTAAGCCCACCTAAAATACCACCAGAGATTGCTCCTGTCAATCCACCTGTTATGGTATCTTTCGCAATCTGTTTCAAGCTGTTTCCTGACAATCCAGAACTTATTGCACCATAGGAAGCACCACCAATTGCACCAGCTACAGCTCCTGAAACCATTGCTGTTCCTAAACCGCCCATTGCTGGCAATGCTGCCAGAACTGCTCCAGCTGCTAAACCGCCTGTTGCAGCAACCACAACACCTGAAACCACCATTGCCGTCACACCAATCGCTACATTCTTCCAGTTTACTTTACCCAACTGATCTGTAATACGATTTGTTGTCGTACACATATGTCGTACCACTTCTGAGCGGATTTCTGCCGTTCTTTCTGAAACATAGGATTTGAAAGATGTATAAGTTTTTCCAATTTTCTGTACCCCATTGCTTACAGAACGAATAAACTGACTTCCTCTGGATGTGATCTTTTGATATGTACTGCTACTGGTTACACGATTTTTCACAGATTGATATGTCTGTTTTGCATGTTTAGCTGCATTTTTGGCAGTTTTTGCTACCCCCTTCACTGTGTTAACAATAGTTTTTGCTGCTTTCTTAGCTGTATTTACTACTGTTTTGACTACCTTTTTCGCAGTATTAACGATTTTCTTGCCGACACTCTTGACTGCTTTCGCTGCTTTTTTAGCTGTACTCTTAATCCTGCTCCACAATGAATGTCCTGTCGGATCACTGTAATTCAGCGGATTATTGGTCGTATAATCGTAGCGGTTTCTGGTCAATGGATTTTCTGTCGTTCCAAGGTCACTATCTTCAGTTGTAAAGGTTCCGTTCTCTGCGTTATAGTATCTTGCCCGCAGATACTGAAGTCCTGTTTTTACATTTGT
>OLNI01001311.1_pt1 | contig 14284 bp, 10 predicted proteins | sample 1672921 | NCBI WGS metagenome assembly OLNI01 (sample SAMEA3136737, study PRJEB25190) | human gut metagenome | biome: human gut; feature: human-associated habitat; material: faeces | place: Austria | collected 2013 | reverse complement strand
GGCCTGGTCGGGTATCGGCTGGTCCGTGGGGTTCATGGAGGATTCCATGGCGGGACTGTATTCGCCGAACGGGTCGGGCCCGTTCCATTCCTCGGGTTCGTTCAGGTCGAGGGGCGGTTCCTCGTATCCGTCGGGCTCCCCGGTCGTCAGGTCGCCGCCTCCCGTGGTCTCGGGCTCGGGTCCGGATGCCGGTTTGCGTTCATCGGCGGCGGGCTTCGTATGCTCCCGCACGGGTGTGGGGGTTTCGACGATTGGCGCGGCGTCAGCGTTCTCGGTGCGTTCGACCTCGCTTATGGTGCTGGGCTCGTCTCCTGTGGCCTTGTTGTCCGCGTGCGAGGATTCCGGCAGGCCCTGGTCCTTGAGGAAGCTGATTCGGGAGGCGGCGTCGTCCACGCCGTTGACCGGCGCGCACATCACGGCTTCGACGATCCTGTCGTGGTCGTAGCCCGTCCATTGGCCGGTGAGCCGCGAGTCCACGAAGAACGTGGCGTCGTCGCCGTGCGCGGCCTGGAACGCCTGCGTGTCCTCCACCCGTTGCAGGTCCACGGGCACGCCGGCCGTGTTGAAGGCGTTCAGGGTGGCCTGCAACGCGGGCGACTGGTCGGTGTAGGTGATGTTCACGTGGTTGGTCAATTGGTCGGCTGCGGCGTCGATGTGCGTTTCCGGGTGGCGTTTCGACCATTCGTCCTTCAGCCGGGCCTTCGCCTCGATGATCTGCCTGCGGTAGCCGGGGTCGTTGCCCTCCAGTTGGTCGGCGACCATCCATCCTTGCAAGAGGGACGAGTCGCGCATCTTCCTCCAGCCGTCGCCGTCGGCAAGCACGGTCGCGTTCAGGGTGGACTCGAACCCCTTGTTGAGGCGTTCCCTGTTGTCCATCTCCCATTGTTCGAGGCGGATGGATTGCTGCTGCCGTCTGGTCTGCTCGTAGCGTTCGTTCTGGACGGCGCGTTCGGCGCGTTCCCTGCGGCGCGCGCGGTCGCCGCTCAGCTCGTTGTGCAGGGTGCGCAGCTGCTGGGCGACGCTGTTCCAGCTCTGGACCATGATCTGGTCGAAGCCGTCCTCGGGATCAGTTTGAGCCATTGTTTCTCCTCCTTGTTGGCGTGATGGTGGTTTCCTTGTTTTCCTTGCCGCCTGCGGCGGGGACCGACAACGTTTCCAGGATCGGTTCGCGCCATGCCCGGTTCGGGCGTTCGCAGGGCAGCGGTTCGCCCTTCCTGGTGAGATTCTGCTTGCAGTCGAGGCTGGCGACGATGCCACGGTCCTTGTCGAACACGCGGTCGAGCATCGACGCCGCCTGGATGTAGAAGATCATCATCTGGCCGGGTGCCTTGCGCGCGTTCTCGTAGGCGCGCCACATGGCGTCGAGCGGGAACACGAGCGCCGGATAGCGCCACCAGTCGCTCACCCATTGCATGTTCACGCTCGCGCTCTGGTGGTAGCAGAACACGTTGGCCACGAACCTTTCCACGAACGCGGCGAGGTTCGGATAGTAGGTCTCGCTGCGCCGCATTCGCGCGCCGAACTGGCCGGACACGTCCCTTGCCCGCGCGGGATCGAGGTCGCCGGATTCGTCTCGGCCGAGATCCGTCTTCCCCTCCGGCGCGGGCAGTATACGGGTGTCGGATTCCTCCGCACCGGCCTTTGGAGGGGTGTCGTCACGGTCCGTTGCGTCTTCCGGCGGGTTCTCGTAGCCGTTGCCGGTTTCCCCGGCATCGGCCGGAATCCCGGATCGGATGGGTTCCGCCGCGTGCCGGCCTGCCGGCACCTCGGGTGCGGTCGGCGTCGGCTCGCCTTGGCCCGGCATGGTTTCCTCTTCGATCTCCTTGTCCTCGGGGATGTGCGGCGCTTCGGGGTTGGGCAGTCCCTTGCCGTAAGGCACGCCCTTCTCCTCCAGGATGGCGCGGGTGAACAGTTCCAGCCATCCGCAGTCCGATGACAGCAGGGTCCTGGCGGCACCGACCGCGCGCTCCCATTCCTCCCCATCAGGGCCGGACGTGGTGTTCGAGGTGTGTTCGCTCATTATGCGGCCTTTCTCTGCTCTTCTCGGGCTTTCGCCTTGGCTTGCGTCAGGGCGTCGGCCCATTGCCTGTTGCCCGTCCATGGCAGGGTCTTGACGATCTGCGCCCGGGATTGGGATGCGAGCAGCAGCGCGCGGCCGACGGGCCATTCGGTCAGGTCGGAAACGTCGAGGATGTTCTCCTTCTGGATCGAGTTGTTCACGCTGCGCCGGCCGGTGCCGTCGATGTTGACGCTGCCTCGCACGATCTCCCTCTGGCCCACCAGCTGGCTGATCTCGCCGAGGAATTTCGCGTCCTTGATGCCGCCCAGGTAGACGGTGATGTTCGCGTTGTTGAACAGCGAGCCGAAGTTCGTCTCGCCGAACGCGGCCCTGCCCTGGTCGGGGTTCTGCCAGATCGTCATGATCGGGATGCCCGCCGAACCGAAATACGAGTACACGTCGGCCAGTTCGGGCCAGCGGCAGATGTTCGCGGCCTCGTCCAGCACGCAGCACAACGGGACCGGCAGACGGCGGTTGTTGCCGGTGAACTCGGATTGGGCGCGTTGGAACGCGGTGAACGCCACCACCGCCGTCAGGCTGGCGGTCAACGCGGTGGAGGGACGGCCCTGGGCGGAAAGCAGGTACAGGGTGTCCTCGCTCGTGGCGAACTCGTAGGGGTCGAACAGGCCGCGCCGCTCGTCGATGTTCCCATTCGTATCCCGGTGCGGGTCGATCCAGTCGATGATCTCGGGGTCCGCGAGGAACGCGACCATGGTCTGAAGGCTGCCGAACACGCCGCTTCGGGTTTCCGGCGTCAGCGCGATCACGCTGGACACGCGCGAGGCGATGCCCGCGTAGCGCGGGTATTCGCTCAGGATGTCGGCCGGCGACGTGTCGCGCTCGTTGGAGCACCACCTGAACACGTCGGACACGGAACGGCCTCCCAGATGCGCGGCGAACAGGTAGTCGGCGAGCTGCTGGGCGGCGGTGCCGGGGAAGAAGTCGTCGCCGCCGGTCTGCGGCTGGCCCGAGGCGTAACGCCAGCAGTCGGCGATGCGTTTCGCGTCGGCGATGGACTGCACCGAGGCGATCAGGTCCCACACCCACGGCGCGCTCTTCCGGTTCGGGTCCGCGATGCGTTCGGGGTCGAACGTCCATATTTCGCCGTTCGGATGGTCGAGCCTGCGGATCGGGGCGGTCACGTCGAGGATATCGCCCTTGTTCGAGGTCGCCAGGCACGGGCCCGGTGCCGAGAGCACGGCCGGGATCGCGTAGCACAGGGATTTGCCGGAACGTGGGCCCGCCAGAACGATAGCCATGTCCTCCCAGCTGGTGTACATCGACGTGTTGTCCACGATGTTGAGCCCCAGCGGATATCCCGGCGACATGCCCTTGCGGTAGCGGTCCGCTTCTATGAGCCTTGACGCCATGGCCTCGGCGCGCTGGCGCGTCACCTTCTCCACGGCCTCGCCATGGCCCATGGCAGGCGCGTACACGTCCACGCGGGTGCGTGCCTTGGCGCCGGTTGCCCACGGCACGGCCTTGCTGGCGATCAGCCACGCGCCCACGCCGCACGCCACGGCCAGTACGACGAGCACGGCCACGGCCAGCGCCCACTGGCCTGCGGTCAGCGACCATTGGCCGGAGACCAGGTACATGAGCGCGAAGATCTGGAAGGGATGCCCCGCATGGGAGCACACGAGGGCGAACGTCGTGAGGATCAGGGACACCGCGACGATGATCGCCAGTTCGATCTTGCGGCTGGGACGGACCGTGCCGCCCAGATCCTTCACTCGGTTCGATTGCAGTTTCGGATCGACGTCGGCCAAGATTCATTTCTCCTTTCAAGCATGACGGCGGAACCGATGGAAGCGGTCCCGCCGTCGATGCGCCAGGGCTTGCGTCATGGCTAGCGGGCGTTGCCCGTCGTGAAATCGGATGGGGTGGAAAGGAAATCCGGTGCCGCAGGGTCCGCCGGAGCGGGGGCCGCGCCCGGTGTCGGATAGCCCGACAGCGGTTCGAAGGGCTCGCCGTTGAAAGTGCGGGGAACGCCGTCGCCAACGTATTCGCCGCGCGAGGCGTCAACCTGGTCCGTCCATGGATCCGTTCGCCCGGCATCGGCCACGGCACCGGCCTGTTCCTTGTCCTGGCGTTTGCGTTCGCGGGCGAGCTGGATGCGCTGGGACACGATGGAATCGATCTGCATGGAATCGCCGATCACGACCGGGCGTGCGTATGCCTTACCGTCCTTCTGGCTGATGAAGGCGTCGGGATCGCCCATGCGGCCGGTCGCCACCACGGCGTCACCCTGGCGGAAATCCATGCCGTGCAGGAGCTCGGCAGCCTGGCCCCAGAATTTCACGGTGGTTCTCACCGGGCCGAGCGGATTGTCCGTATAGCTGCCGTCCTTCTGACGGACTCGCGGGCGGTCCTCATACACGGTGGCGCGCAGGTACGCCGAGCTCGTGGTGCCGTCCGCGTTGGTTTTCGCCGGCCAGTAATCGGGGTTCGCGGCGAGGAGACCGCGAACCACTTGCATTGACTGTGGCATGATGATGGTCCTTTCATTCGGGGAATACCAGCGCCTTCAATGGCGGCGGCGACTCCCATCATCCGGCCGGACCGGTGGCATCGCGGGGTACGGCGTCTACGTCAGCGCCCCAAATGCCCGCCGTTCTCCCACACGTTCGTCACCTCCATGGCGGGATCGGTTTCCGGCAGACGGTCGAGCACGCTTGACGCGAACCGGTCCGAGGCGTCGTAGCCGATGGCCTGTTCGGCGAGTTCCCGCGCCTTCTCACCGTCGCCCATGGCGAGGCTGAGCATGGCCTTCAGGCCGATGATCCGGTAGCAGGCGTCCGTCGGCGCGTTGGCCTCCAACGGGCCGAGGATCCCCATCGCCATGTCGATGCGCGCCGGATCGGGCGTGGTGCCGTTGTCGATCAGCCGGGAAAACAGCAGGTCGGTGTTCACCATGCCGTCCGGCGTATTGATGCGTTCGCGCAATGCCGGAAGGGATAGGGGAGCGTTCTCGGCCAGTATGTCGCTGGCGATCATCATGCATGTTGATTCGGGCGCGAACTGCATCATCACGCCCAATACGGCGAGCCGGTTCGCGTCGGACGACCATTCGCCCGTGGAGCGTGGTTCGGCCATGAGCTTCGACCAGTCGTAGGCGGCGGCGTTGCGCCAGGTGGTGCGCACATGTTCCGAGAATCCGTCGTAGGTCATGCCTGAGTCCAGATATTCGTGTGTGGCTGCGGTGATCAGCTCGTCCAACGGCGGTTCGTCCGTATCGGCGGCTGTGGCCTCGCTCTCCACGATGAACGGGATGCGGGGTTCTTCGGAGGCCAGGCCGTCCGTTTCTTCCGGCTGCTCCCCGTTGATGCGGTCCGCTTCCATGCGGTCCACTTCGCCGGCGAACCATTCGGAGCCCGCGAAATAGGTGCCGTCCATCGAGGAGAGCACCGGCTGGAGGATGGATGCCAGTTCGTCGTACACGGCATCGGGGTTCCGCAACGCCTCGATGGTTTCAGTCGCCGCGTTGTATTCGATGATGCGGTTCGCCAGCCGCATGGCACCGTCATCGGGTCGCACGTCGTCATACGATTCGCCCCAATGCTCGATCCATCCGATCATCGTTTCCCGTGTGATCCGCTCTTCGGCATCGGTGTTCTCCAAAGGCATGTTCGGCTCCTTGACAATCCTCGGCGGCAACCCGCTGTTCCCGCCATGACCCCGATCATCAGTCCAAGGCCATGGCGGGGTGGGGCATGGCGTCTACAGGGTTCTTACAGGTTTCGTCCCGTGCGGCCGGTCAGGTCGTCCACGAGGCCGAGGAGTTCCGGTTCGGGCCAGATGGAGTTGGCGAAAAGGTAGTCGTCCGTCAGGGGCCGGTCCTTGAATATGGTTCGCGCGTCCTCCCGGATCGAGGCCAGCGAGCCGTCGGCGATCATGCCGGTGAGGTCCTGTGTGCAGTACAGGTCGTATGGCGTGAACCCTTTGCCGTTCCAATCGATGTGATGGGTGATCGAATACTCGTATTCGTTCCAGTGCTCCATCCATGGAAGGGCGTGGTCGCCTTCACGGGTGACGACCGAGTAGCGGAACCAGCCCTCGGGAACCTGTATGGCATCGTCGTCATACGGGTCCGTCAGGGAATCGAGGTAGCCGGCGACGATGGATTCGCCGGCATGGAATTCCGTGTACCATGCGAGGTCGGGATTGCGCAGCGCGGCGTGCAGCGAGTCGAGCAGTGCGGCGTCGTTCATCGTGGTCCTTTCACCGGTTTTCCGTTTCCGGCAGGATGCCGGTGTTGTCGTATATTCTGAACGTTTCGACGGCGTGCGCGACCCGCGCCCTCGATTCGCCATAGGTGGCGGAATCGACCGTCTCACGCCATACGGGTTCACGGGTTTCCGCATTGCCGTACGGCTTGGGCTCGGTGGGGGTTATCGACATTTCGAAGTCCCATGAGGATGCGCCGTGCTCGGCGGGGCGGAAGTCGAGAGTGCTGCGGTTGCCCGTCAGCCGCAGCAGCCGGGATTGCTCGCCGAGCCGGTCGGAGAGGGATGCGGAGCGTGCCACGGCGCGGATCATGCGTTTCATGCCGGTGGCGAGGTGGTCTGTCATCGCAGGGTTCCCTTCTAGGCGTGCCATTTGAGGTTCGTATCGTTGAACCCGCTTTTTTCGAGCGGGCACATCTCCACGTTGATGGGGATTCCGGGCAGTCCTCCCAGTTTGATCAGGAAACGGCCCAGACCCTTGTGCGAGGCGTCGGAGCCGAAGTTGACGGGCGTGGCCCAATCCTCCAGCATGTCCTCCTCGCGCCGGGATACGGGCAGTCCGCATTCGCCGCGCAGGTAGCGGTCCACCTCGATGCGGCTCAAAGCGCCCAGCACCTTGATCTCGCTGCGTTCCACGAAGCCGCGCGCCTTGGTGTTCTGCGCCGGGGTCTCCATGCACATCAGGTCCTTGAACGTGTGTGTGATCATGATCTGGCCTACGCCCCACTGCCTGTTCAGACGGGTGAGCAGGTCGAGCTTTTCGACCATGAGGGGGCTGGCGCGCAAAGCGCGGTGCATCTCGTCCATGATGATCACGTGGTTGCGCCGGGGCTGTAATCCCTCCTCGGCGAGCACGTCGGCGGCGTTCTTCGCGGCGAACGCGCTCGTCCATGTGGTCGCCAGCACGGCGGCGACCACATCGTCGCCCGACTGGGCCAGGGCGCTGATATCGAAGTCCACGGGCCTGGACAGGTCGATGCGCGCGGTGGTCTGGTCGCCGAACAGACGGCCGAACTTCGTCATGCGGTTCGAGAATCCGTGCAGGTCGGCCAGAAGGCCGCGAACCTGCGCCCTGTAGAGCTCGTCGTTTTCCGGGTCGTCCCAGACCGCCGCCATACGCACCTCGTCGGGCCCTTCGCGCAGCAGGTCTCGCAGGTCCGCGATGACGGGAGGCTGCGGGTCGCCGCCGTGCCGGTCGTGGAGCACGCGCACGGCCACGGAAAGGATATCGGATTCGCGTGCGGTCACGCCCCTGGCACCGCCCACGTCGTCGGCCTCGCGGCCGGTGCGCATGATCGTCAAAAGCACCTCCATGAGCGCCGCCCTCGTGTCGTTGTAGTAGTCCGTCAGGTCCTTGCGCGCCTTGCCCTCCAAGCGTTGCAGCGCATAATGGAGGTCGCCGGGGTCCAGGGGGTTGACCACGCCGATGCCCGCTCCCAGCCGGATGACCTGGCCGCCGAGCATGTTGACCAGTGAGGCGTAGTCGGGCTTCAGATCGCCGGGGATGATCGCGTTCATGCCCAGGGCGCTCAGTCCCAGCACCTCGCGGCGCACGAACGTGCTCTTGCCGATGGCCGGCAGGCCGAGCAGGAACATAGAGGGCTGTTTGATGATGCCGGCCTTGAACCAGCTGATCGGGTCGCAGCACACGCCGGCACCCGTCATCAGGCTTCGCCCGACCGGCACCCCCTCGGCCGGCAGGGCCATGTCGGTGCCGAACGGCCAGAACCCGCCGCACACCTGGTTCGACGTGCCGAAGAACTCGTCTATCGTGGGCATCAGGGCCGCATAGCCGCCTCCACGCGAGCGTTTCCCCCGCCACGGCATCGGGGGCACGGGCTCGTCCGGTTTGGCCTTCAACGGACCGAGCAGCATGGATTCCATGCGTGCCACGGGGTCCGTGGCCGTGGCGCTTGGCATGGTTCCCTTCCGTTTCGACGGCTTCCATGGCATCGGCATCATGTGTCCTCCGTTCAGGACAGGAGCCGGCCGAGGGGGCCGGCTGGAGTGTATGATCTGACGTTCAATCCAAGGGGCAGGCTTGCGGCGAATCCCGTGTCCTGTGCCCCGTAGCAGGGGCGCAGGTCGATCTTCGCGCCGCCTGCGGCCTGTTCCACGGCGCGTGACGCGGCTTCGAGTCGTTGGCTTTCCTGTTCGCCCCTGGACACGGTGACGGTGACGAGCATCCCGAAGAACACCATGACCGCACCCTGGTTCGTTTCGACGGCCTGGCGGTTGGCCTTGCCTATCTGGCTCATGGACCTCACCGTGGCGCGTTTCTCCTGGCTGACCTGGTTGGCTGCCTTCTGCCGGTTCTGTTCGGCCATGAACATGGTCTTGTCGGGCGGCAGCATCCGGTAGAGCACGGTGACGCGCTTGCGGTCGCAGTCCGCCAATGGGCTGAGCAGTCGGGTGAGCGTGTCGGCGGTCACGTTGCTTTGCGGCGGGTCCACCATCTCCCATGTGCGGCTCAGCCCGGAATCATGCGAATAATGGCTCCAGCCGGCCTCGTGCATGAGCGGCCCGCAATCCTCCCATGCGATGTACGGGGGCTCGTCGGATTCCTCGATGGTCTCCTGCGCGGCCGGATCGTAGGCGACGCGGACCATGCGAGTGATCTCCTCCATGCCCAGGGCCCTCGCGGCACCGCCTCCCGCCTGCGCTATCTGCTCGCGGATCGAGGGCAGCAGCAGGCTTATGCGACGCGCGGCCTCCCCGGCCTCCAGGTATTTGCCGTCACGGTCGGTGTAGCGGAAAGTCAAGGTGAGCGTCACGTCGTTGGAAGCGCCGCCGGCTGCGTACTGGTCCATGATCTGCGCCATGGCGCGCGCCGCGAGCTCGGGAGCGTCCTCCACGATGCGTTTGCTCAGCGTGCGGCGGAAACGCACGCCGGAATCGGGTGCCGTGTCCACGGTCACGGCCAGTTGGGTGACGCCGGCCTCCGAGGCGAGCGATTCCATGAGCCCGGCCCACGAGGCCACGTACGAGTCCTCCACGTCGTCGTCGGCGAGGCTCGCGCCCTGCGGCTGGCATGACAGGAGCAGCGAGTATTCGCCGGTGTGCGCGTGCCTGACCAGGCAGAACTCACGGCCCAAGCCGTCCAGCGCCGAGGTCAGGACCACCCTGGAGAGGATGCCCGGCAGCATGGCCTTGCCGCCGTCGATCGGCGCGAGCAGGCCGGAACGGTACAGGTTTGCGCCGGTACGCTGCGCGGCCATCCACGTGCGTTTCTCCACGGTGCGGTCCACCATGTTGCGGTGCTCGCGGTCCCTGATCGCCAGCACGAGGATGACGCCCATGCCGACCACGAGGATCGCGATGGCCGCGACCACGCTCGCCATGCTGACCAGCAGCGTGCAGGTCAATACGCCCATGCCCGCTATCGTCAACGGTATGCCGATGTTGCGGATGCCTCCCGGCATCGGCCGCATCCAATCCCCGTATGTCGTGTTCGACGCCATGATTATCCGAATCTCCTTAATGCGTCAGAATGTCTTGCCTTTGCGCGTGGAGGAACGGTCCGCGCCGTCCGGTGCGCCCTCGCGGGCGAACCCGCCGGCATCGTTCGTTCCCTGCGGCCTGTTGCCGCCTGACGGGTCGGGTGGCGCGCCATCGGGTGCCGGTGGAACCGGGCTTCCCGTGCCATTGCCGTTCGTTCCCTGCGGTTTGCCGCCGTTGCCCTTGCGGTTCGCTCCCTGTGGCTGGTCGCCGGTGTTCTGTGGTTCGCCGCCCGTGGGATTGCCTTCCAGCGGCTTGGCGTGCTTGCCGCCGCCGTTCGCTCCCTGTGGTTTGCCGTCGCCCCGGCCGAGCCCGGAAAGCAGTCCGGCCAGGCCGCGGCCGGCACCGGGTTTGGCACCGTCCGGTGACGCTTCGCCGCCACCGCTGTCGCCGCCTTTCCTGCCGCCCTTGCCGCCCATGGCCTTGCGCAGGCCGCCGCCGGCCACGGCGACTCCCATGCCGAGTATGGAGGGCAGGATTCCGCCGCCGCCACCGCCGACCGAGGATTGCACGGCGGGCACGATCACGCGGATCATGGCGGGAAGGAGGATGATGACGCTCAGGGTGAGCATCAGCGTGATGGCCTGGCTGTCGTCGCCGGGCCCGGCCGTGGCCATGATCGCCGAGCCGGTCGCCATGACCAGTGCGGCGACGGGCTTGTAGGCCAGGAACGCGGCCAGCCAGCCGATGGTCTTGGCGAAAGCCTGCTTGCCGGTCTCCATCCAGCTCATGGCGGCCCACATGGGTGCCACGCCCACCAGGATCGGCAGCATCCCGGCGCGGAAGTAGGCGAATATCTTGCTGATCAGCCCGCAGATCCACATCACGATGGTGAGCACGATGGCGACGGGCGCGCCGAGATTGAAGAACGAGCTCGCGGCCAGGCTTTTCGATTCCCAGGCGTCGTTCATCATGCCGCTTGCGGACCTGAGCACGTCGGCGGTCCACGTGTCGAATGTGGCCTGGAACGTGTTGACCAGTCCGGCAAGGCACACGGCGCTCAGGATCGCCCACATGAACGCCTTGCCCAACGGGATCAGGTCACGTCCCTCCTGTTGGGTGACGAGCTTCCAGCCGGCCGCGATCACGCCGCACACGGCCGCGATGATAAGGAACGGGTCAACCCGCATACGGATGTAGTCCGACAGGAAGAACGTGGTGCCGCCGCCCGGCGTCCATGACGGCAGGTCCGGATTGCCGCCGGACGAGCGGGAGAAGAACGTGAGCGCGATGCTCGCGCACGAGGAGCCGAGCAGCACGCCGAGCAGTATCCAGCCGATGCGGTCGAGCAGACGGCCCTCGCCGCCCTGGCCGATGTTCCACACGATGCGCGCGCTCAGCACGATCAGGCTGATCGCGGCGGCTGCGACGAGCACGCCCTGCGCGATGCGCAGGTACCGGTTCACCGGTGCGAACCATGAATCGTAGTTCGGCGTGGCGTTCGCCTGCAACGTTGATACCGTGTCGTTCGCGGCGACCAGCGTGTTGCGGCTGGTGGACAGCCATTCGATCGTGGAATCCGATTGGACCTGGTACATGTTCCACAGGGTCTTCTCCAGCCAGGAGAGCTTGCGCTGCTTCCGGCACGAGGAGTCCTTGTACTCCCATTTGCCCTCGTCGGACGACTCCTCCTGATACGTGTTCTCCAATGCCCTGCATTGCAGTTCCGGAGACTTCCTCAGCAGATCCTTCGCCGCCTTCTTGGTGCCGACCGCGACCGCGCCGGTATGGGCGGGCGGGTCGCCGTACTGGTCGATGACCCATTGGATCTGGCTGGGGCCGATCAGGTCGCCGAGCTTGCCTTCGGGTATCTTCATCACGTAGGTGGTCTGGGTGTCGCTGATCTGCTTGTCGCCGAACTCCAGTTCCTTGCTGAACGATCCGAAGTCGGGTCCGCCGCAGGCGGCGAGGCCCATGAGGCAGGCGAGGGCGAGCGGCAGCGCGCACAGGCGCTGCCGTATGCGTCGAATCCCTTTCATGGCTTTTTCTCAGCAGCTTGCGGTGACGGACAGGCCGAGTGCGGCGAGGATGGCGACAGCGCCCGCACCGAGGAAGATGCCGATCACCCAGTTGACGAGCTTGTCGAAGGTGTCGTCGCGGTCTGGCACGCCGTCGCCCTGCTGGCGCAGGATGTGCACGCCGATGCGCACCAGCGCGACCACGCCGATCACCAGGCTCAGCGCCTTCACCCAGCCCAGGGCGGTGGATACCGGGCCCGAGAATCCCGGAGGCAGGCACGGGGTCGGGTCGGAAAGGGTCTCGGCGAGGATCACGCATGTTTCATGCAGCATTGGGTTGTTCCTTTCGTGTTAGGTTCATGCACCATCGTCAGCCGACATGGGCCGTGGCGCGGGGCATGGCGTCTACGTCCTTCACGAGCCGTGAGTACGCGGCCGGATAACGCCGGGGAAACCCGTCGAGTTCAAGCCCTTTGATATGGGGCAGCCGCCACACGCGGACGGCGGATGACAGTTGGATGCGCGCCGCCACCAAAGGCCGGGGCATACGGGGCACGGGGTCGGTGATGGCCGCGCCCAACAGGATCGATGCGCCGAACAGTCCGGCCGACTGGTCGGCGAGCAGCGCGCGCAACGATTCGAGGCCGCGCCCCGTGCCCATGGCGCACAGGATGATGCGCGAGGGCATGGAGGGATCCTGGCTCACCGGCAGCGCGCGGCCGGCGTCGGCGAAACGTTCCGGATCCGAATGGCGGATCGTGGTGCATCCGGCACCGCCGTGCGCGCCCACCAGCCACACGCGGTCGGTGACGGGTGCCGCGAACGACGGGATCAACGTGGTCAGTTGTGGCATGGTGTTGGTCCTTTCATAGGCTCGGGTCGGTGCCGGGCAGTTGCGAGGGGTCCGGGTTCGCGGGCACCGACCAGCCCGGAGACGCGGAACCACCGGTCGAGCCGGCGGAACCGCCGGAGGAATGGTATCCGCCGCCCGTCGGGCCGGAACCCGGGCCCGAAGCGGAGCCGGAGGGCGTGTACGAGTACTGTTGCGGTGCCGGCGTGCTCTGCGCCTGCGCCGCCGCAGCCGCTGCGGCCTCCTCCTGCGCTTTCCTTTCCTCGTCGGCCTTGGTCTTCGCGTCGATGGAGGCGTTCACCTTGTCCATGGCGTCGGTGATGGCCTTCTCGTCGCGCTTGTCGATGGAGGCGCGCAGCAGGGCGCGAGAATATTCGTCCTGCACCTTGCCTTCGGAGGAGGAATACAATCGTTCGCCCTGTTCGACCGTATGGGCCAGCCGTGAGGAGAACACCGCGCCCGCCGCCTTCTTCAGCCGCGAGAGATTTCCCGTGTGCTTCTTTTCGATGGCTTGCAGCTTGGATGTGGTGGCGTTGGCCGTTTCCGTGTCCGTGGCGGCACATGCGGGGATTCGCTCGCCCTCGGAATATTGTTCGGCCAGCTTGTCGAGGGTTTCCAGGGTTTCCGGGTCGGCGAGCTTGTCGGCCGTGACCGCTTTCGCCTGTGCGAGCCGGTCGCCGTCGAGATATTCAGCCAGCTTCTGTTCGGCTTTCTTCGCCGCAGCGTGGGCGGTGGCGCAGTCCGCCGTCGCCTGTTCCAGCTCGCGTGCGGCCGTGGCGGATTCATGCGATCTCCACGCGGACATGCCGGCGACCGTGACGCAGGCCGCGAGCAGGATGCCGCCCGCGGTCGTGGCCATGCGCCTCCATTCGCGCACGGGCATGGCGGCATCCCGGTCGCCGACCGGCGTGAGGTCGATCGTGTCGGCGAGATCGGCCGGCTCCACGGCACCGCCAACGTGCTGCGGTTCCGATGCCGGGGCATCGGCCGGGATATCATTCCCCACCGGATTCGAGGCCGATGGCAGCGGGCCGATCTCCCACGGATCGACGTCCGGGTTCGCCCGGTCTTCGCTTCCGGCGTCGTCCACGCATCGCGCATCCGGCTCCAGCCCGGGCCCGGGCTCGGGTTCGGGTTCGGCCGGTGGCCGGCGTTCCGGTTCCGGTTCCTGTGCCGGTTCGATGGCGACGGCGGTGCCGGCGGCGATTATGGGGCCGATCTCCCATGGGTCCGTGCCGGAGGTGTTCATCGGTTCGGGAAGAGGCGCTGGCGAAGGCTCGGGCGGTCCGGTGCGGTGGCGGTCATGCCGTCGGCGGCGTCGGCCTGCCGTTCGCGCAGCTGCCGCTGTTCCATGACCCATGCGGGATGCTGGCCGTGTTCGTGCGCGTCCATGAGGCAGCGCGTGACCTCGCCCTCGGGTGAAACCGCCGCGAGCCGGCCCAGATGGCCGGTGAACGCGGCCTCGGGATCGCCCTGCATGAAGCTCATGTACGCGGCGGCCTCAAGCATGCCCTCCCTTCGCGCGGAATCCGGGATGCTGTTGGACAGCCGCCACAGCAGTGCGGGTATGTCCTGGTGGAACTCGCTGTTGGCGATCTCGCGCACGTTGTAGTCGGCCTGGTACCACGGTTTGACCTGGCCCGAGGCGAACAGGGGCAAGGCGCGCGGATCATGCTCGGCGACCATGAGGAAA
>OLNI01001298.1_pt1 | contig 14396 bp, 8 predicted proteins | sample 1672921 | NCBI WGS metagenome assembly OLNI01 (sample SAMEA3136737, study PRJEB25190) | human gut metagenome | biome: human gut; feature: human-associated habitat; material: faeces | place: Austria | collected 2013 | reverse complement strand
TTGCAAGGGGGTTTGGGGACGCGAACCGGGCCCGGCGGGGGCTCTCGGGAAATGCGTCCGGCGCCTTGGAGGGAAGGGCGCCGGGCACATCGAATTAGTAGAACAGGTACACGCTGGCTCCCGCGGAGTAGAAGGCCATGCGCAGGGCCACGGCGCCGACGACCGCGCCGAGCGCGCCCGCCGCGCCCCACGCTTTCCAGTTACCGGTCTTGCGGCCGACGAGGGCGGCCGCCACGGGAACCGCCGCGGCCACGACGGCCACGGCCACCATGGCCACGGACTCGCCGGCGAAGGGGGACAGCGCCGCCACGTCCACCATGCCCGCGGTGGGGTGCGTCGGGTCGTAGTAGAAGCCCACGTCGGTGTAGGATGCACTCGCCATTTCCATGAACGCAAGATAGGCGACGGAGGCGGCCAGATTGGCGATGGACCCGATGAGCGAGAACAGCGCGATGGCACGTCCGGCAGCCTCGCCACGGGCCGCCTCGATGACAGCGAAGGTGAGCGGGCCGGCGGCGCACGCCGCGCCGAGCAGCGTGAGCGGGCCGAGCGGCGAGTCCCAGGCGGGGCGGGCGGCCATCATGTAGGAGTGGCCGGTCACGAGCACGAGCAGCGCCGCCGCGGCGATCATGAGCGCGGCGAGCCACTTGGGCAGCGCGGGCGCTTCATCGCCGCCGGCCGCCCGGCGCAGCACCACGAAGGCGACCACCATGAGCGCGCCCACGACCACCACGCACACGAGCTCCTGGGTGATGCCGGAGGTGGGGTTGCCGAAGCCGTTGAAGATGCGCTCGAAGTGCTCCAGGTGGAAGAACACCGCCACACCTCCCACGGCGAGCAGCGCCGCCGAGCCGATGAGGGCCGGCATCTGGGCGCGGCGCCCCTCGCCCGCGAGCGCCGCGGCGCCCTGGGCCCCGAAGAGCCCGGCCGACCACGCCACGAAGGTGGTGAACAGTATCAAGGGCCATTGCAGTTCCATAGTTACTCCTCCCCCTGCCAGGTTGCGTCTCGGAGGATGTAGAGAAGCGAGGGGCGATTGCCCACATCTGGCAAATGGTAGACATCAGATGACTCGTAGCTTCGCATATAGCCTTTCTCTATGCTCTCTCCCAGCGTTGCGCGCACCGTCTGCAGCCCTTCGTACGATCGCTCTTCATTTCCCGAGGCAATTTCCGGGGCCTCAAAGGAATCGAGGCCCTCGTCCAAATCGCCAAAGAAGCGGGCGCGCCCGCCGCACTGGGCGACGCACTGGGGAAGCTCGCCCTGGGCGATCTTCTGCTCGCAGAGCGTGCACTTCTCCACGACGCGCTCCTCCTCGTTGAGGTAGCGCACGCCGTAGGGGCAGCTCATAGCGCAGAACTGGCAGCCGATGCACTTCTCCTTGTCCACCTGCACGGTGCCGTCCTCAAGCTTGTGCGAGGCGCCCGTGGGGCACACCGCCACGCAGGCCGGGTTCTCGCAGTGCTGGCATTGGATCGGCAGGAAATACATATCCACATTGGGAAAATCGGAACCCTCTGTTGACGGGTTGGGACCGATTCTCAGCACCTTGTTCCAAAAGCTGCCGATGGGAACATTGTTCGCCACCTTGCACGCGACCGCACAGGCGAGGCAGCCCACGCACCTGTTCAAGTCGGTGACAATTGCATATTGCGTCATCTTGCGTACTCCTCCCATTTTGCCGTGTCGCTGCCAATCGCATCAATCGCGCTCGCCCACTCCTTGAGCCTCGGATCGTCGGCAGAGGTGATGATCTCGGTGCCGTCGTTGCCGCAGGGAACCGGATTGCCAAAAGGAGAGTTCTCAGGAGTCGCTTTGTATATCTTCCCAAGATAGGCGCGCACATTGCCCGTGCCGCAATGGGGGTCTTGGGCATTCCTGTCGACCAAATGGTTGACCGCGCACAACTCGTGCCCCTTGCTCGCCTGCTTCAGCTCGGGGAACCACCACTGATGCTCGCAGTTGATCGTTCCCGGATCGATGCCCATGTACAAATCCGCAACCTGGCGTATCTTTCCGAAGGGCGTCTCAATCCAGACCCAATCCCCCTGCTCGATACCGTATTCCGCAGCTGTCTTGGGATGAATCTCCACCCGGGGCACGGGCCACTGCTCGCGGCACCACGGCAGCTGGCGGTGCTCCGAGTGGAAGTACACGGGAATGCGGCGTCCCGTCGTGATGATGAGCGGGTATTCCTGGGCCATTTCAGGATCGGAAAGGGGAGAATGGGGCGGCTCGGCGTAAGACGGAAGCTCCCAGCCCTCACCGGGATGATAGGACTCCATAAGCGTTGACCAAATCTCCACTTTCATGGTGGGAGTGTAGAACCCGGGTTTGAAATCGCCCTTGGTGCCCAAAATACCGCCGGAGTTTCGCGAGCGCAGCGCGCCTGTCTCATAGCGCCTATAGGTTCCCCACAGCTCGGGCTCTACGGTCTTCACATCCCACCAACCGTTGTTCTGGAATTCCTCGACATACTCATCCCACGAATCGCGGAAGAATTTAACGCCGTCGTCGAGCAGGTCCTTCTCTGTGGGATAGGAACAATCCGGCTTTTGCGGCCAATAGGGGACACCGGCGTATTTATGGAAGTTCACCAGTATCATCGGATCGAACATGGACTCGCCGATAGGCTCGATGCAGTTGACGTTGGCGCCCATGGCTCCCGTCGAGCCCTGGGACGCTCGGGGGCAGCCGGGTATCTCGAGCCAATGCTGCGCGGGAACGAGAATGTCCGCCATGCCAGCCGAGGGCGGCTGCCACAAATTCGCCTCGAAGATGAAATCGAGCTTGCTCAGTGCCTCCCAGTTGTAGGCGGTATTGCCCTGACACATGAAATCACCCGAGGAGTTCATCGCCATGACTACCGGGTAGGGCTCGCCCGTCGTCATGGCCTCCCACACACTGTTGGCATCGGCCCACGAGCGCCACCAGCGCAGCAACGGGAACCGATCGGTTCCCAATCGCTTCAGCTGGTTCTCCTCCGGCATAGGCGGGCACCCGGGCGCATTGGAGCCGAAGCCCGCATGGCCGCCCTCAACGGGCGCGCGCGTCGCGCCGCGATGTCCTGCCGGAGTATCCATGTTCCCCGTCAGTTGCGCGAGCATGTCCAGGGTGCGGCACGTCTGGACCGCATGGCCGCTGTGCTCGACGGCCAGCATGTAACGAATTCCCCCATTGCCGTATCCCGTGGTCGGATCGATGCGCGTGGCCCATGCCAGGCAGGCCTCTTCGATGAGCTCCGCATCGACGCCGGTGATCTCGGCAGTCTTCTCGGGCGTGTAATCTTCCAGCGACTCGACGTAATATTCCCAAACAGGGCGCGCGCTATGAACCGAGCCGTCCTTGAGCGTAACCTCGAACTCCCCGTAGAGCGCCGGGTCGATTTCGGGATCGAAGGGCGTCGGATTCGGACACCAACCTTGGGAAATCCCTTCGACTACTTTCTGATTGGGCGTGAACCCTTCCGTCGGCTTCGCCCACTTTTCGCCTTCCCATTGGCCTGTTTCGCTATCGAAATAGGTGAGTCGATCCGCGAGGGCGTCCCATACCATGTAATGGTGGGGATTGCCGTTCTCGTCCAAATCGCTCGCTTTGAGCAGGCGCGTCTTCAGCGTGAAGGGGTCGCCGTTGGTCGAAACCGTGTCGTAGCCGGACGGCTCCATGTCCTCGACGACCAGAAACGGCGCGTTGGTCCATTTCTTGACATAGAGGTCGTCGTAAAGCTGATGGTCGACAACGATATACGCCCATCCCATGGCCATGGCGGCATCGGTACCGGGCCGCAGGGCCAAATGGTAATCGGACTCCTTGCCGAGATTGGTCACACGGGGATCGACGATGATCCGCACATCCGCCTGGTTGGAGGCCTCGACGCTCGTTCGGCACGAGTCGTCGTAGTTCGAGATTTCAGTGGAGCCGCCCCACGCGGTGTAAACCCGCGGCCGGTCGACCGTCGCCACCCAGGAGTGCGCGAATTGGGAAACGAGATTGCCCGTGAAGTGGCGAGGCCCCTTGCAAATCTGCCAAGCCTGAATGCCGTTCGGCGAGCCCCACATGCGAATCCACCCTGCCGTGCCTGCCATGGGCCACACGCGCGAGGTGCCCGTGATGCCCGCAATGGAGCATCCGCCATAGCGCTCCTGAACCTCCTGCGCCTTCGCCACCGTCGTCTTGAACGCCTCGTCCCACGTGATGCGCATCCAGCCTGGATCGTCATCGGTCTTCGGATTGGTGCGCTTCATCGGGTAGCGCAAGCGATCGGGATGGTAAGCGGCCTCAAGCGAGGCCTGCGACTTCGTGCAGCAGTTCCCTCGCGATTGGAACGCCGACTCATCACCCTCGATTTTCACCGCGCGACCGTTCTCCACCGTCACCCATACGCCGCATTCCATCTTGCCGCAGCCTCGACACGCCGTGCGTATCCGCTTGACCTCCGGCACGGCAGTCTTCTCGCCCGCCGTCGCCCCGAGCGCTTGCGCACCCTCTAAGCTCACCGTGGCGGCAATCGCCGTTGCAGCGGCGAGCTTGGTGAACGCGCGTCTTGTCATGGACGTCTTCTTGCCCATGGGCCTCTCCTCTCTCTTCGAGATTGCTGAAAGAGCCGCGTTGTCGGTTTCTCCACTTCCGATTCAACGCTCGCCCAAAAGCGTGGGGCCCACAGGTGTTTTTGGCCATCGATACGGAACGCACAATTCCGAAAATCGAATCATAAGGCGCTTATGATTCACAGATCGAACCCGTCGTTGTAGGCTGTATGGGTCACGTGAAGAGGGAATGAGACGAGGGGCATCGTGAATATTGCTTTTAACGACATCAGAATCGACGACAAATCCCTCGCGCGAGTGCTCGGTTTTGCCTGCAACCGAGCTTGGGCCTATGTCTGCTTCTTCTGCATCGCCCTCTTCAACACCTCGGCCTCTCCGCAGCCGTCTTTTCTGAACAGCCTCTACATCGGATCCATCTTGACCCTCTGTGCGACTTTGACCATAAGCGCGTTGTGTCCCAAGCGCACTTGGGCGCTGCTGCACTCGTCCGTGGGCCAATTCGTGGGACCGTGCGCGGCCGCCGTGGGGAGCGCCCTCATTCTTTTCGTATCCCAAGGAGCGCACCCTCTCCTCTTCCTTGCGGCGTCATCGGTTCTTACCGGATTCGGATCGGGGCTTCTCCTGCTCTCTTGGGGCATCTCCTTTTCGGAGCTCTCGCTGAACCGAACCGTTCTGGAATCGTGCATTGCCTTCTTTCTTGGCGTGGCGCTTTACGCGCTGATCTCGGTCACCTCCCCCCTTTTCCAGTACCTCTTCGCCGTGGCAATGCCGCTTTTGTCGGGATGGCTCTTCGCGAATTCCCGCCATCCCCACCAAGAAAGCGACTTTGCCAAGCCGATTCTCGCGAAAGAGGGCATCGCCTTTGCGAAGTTTCTGGCGGGCATCACGCTTCTGGGCTTTATCGCCGGATTGACGCGAGATATTCAGCCCAGCACCATGCAGGGAGAGCTGTCGGACGGATACTGCACTGCCATCGCCATAGTGACCACGTTCATCATCGCCGTGTTTCTCGTTATCGCGAAGAGGAGCAGCACGTTCGAAATCGAGCCGCTCTTCCGGCCGGCGCTGATAGCCATGCTCGTCGGAGTGCTGCTTCTGCCCGTGTTCGGAACGTCGAGTCTCGTTCCCGCCGCTTTTGTCAAATCGGGCTACACCTGCTTCGAACTGCTTGTCTGGATCATCTTGAGCGATCTGTGCCACCGCTTTCATTTCTCCCCCATCCAGGTATTCGGCTTCGGCCGCTCCGTCATAGCGGGCGCCGGCGTCATCGGGAGCTTGGTGGCGTTCACCTTCCTGCCCGGGATTTTAGAGGACCAATCGCAAACTGTGACGCTGTCGGCCATTATCGCCATCGCGCTCACCACGCTTTCCAATCTGCTCTTCTCCCACTGCAACATACTCGACTTGCTTAAGAACCCCGTCGATCCCCAGGCCACCTTCAAAGACCGCTGCGACGAGGTGTTTGATCTTTTCGAGCTGTCGCCCCGCCAGAAGGAGGTGGCGTGCCTTCTCGCATACGGGCGCGACGCGAACTACATCAGCGAGAAGCTGTTCATCTCAAAGGGCACGTTGAATTCGCACCGGCTCAATATCTACCGGAAAATGAACATTCACTCACGGCAGGAACTGCTCGATCTTATTCTCGGCGAGGATCAAGAGGGGCACTCGCCCACAAAAGAGAGTCCCCTAGCATAGGGGGCGACTCTCCGAGCCCCGCAGTCGATGACGGTCACGGGGCTCCTCTAGTTCATCCAGCTGGAAGATTGAAACCCTACAGAGACGCCACGTACTCGGCCGTCAAGCGCCCCAAGGTATTGGCCGTCGTGAGGCTTTCACCACCGATTGATGTGGAGTACTGCCAGCCAAACCGGCCTCCTGACGCATTGCCTGCGGCAAACAGTCCCGGGATCGGCCGGTAGTCTTTACCAAGTACGGCGCCGTTTTCATCCACGAGCAGACCCCCGACGGTCACCATGAGCACCCCCAGGGCCTTCGTGCCGGCAAAGCCATAAAATGGCGGGGTCTTAATGGGGAACAAAAGACTCGGGTCTTTTCCAAAATCTTCATCGAAACCTTTTTCGCACAGCTCGTTGTAACGCTCGATGGTTGCAACAAAATTCTCAAGCGACTGACCCGCGTACCCCAGGTACTTTCCAAGGGTCTCGTAATCATCTGCCGCATACAACGTCGGAGGACTCATAAGAGCCTTGTCCGCACCAGCCGTATTCTCCGCCTCATCGCCATCAGCGGATCCCTGCTCGCCACCCGCATAGGCCTTTTCCATCGTCTCATGCAGCCCGTCGAATCCTTTTTCGGCGTAGTCGTAGCTCATATGGCCGAAAGCCTGAGCTTTGATGAGCTCTTCCACGTTGCTATCAAACACGGAGCAAGTAACGCCGTCGGGCTGTTTCGCGCCCGGCATCGCTTGCAGCTCCGTAGAGCCGAAGCCCTCGTTGCAGTACCGTTTGCCGTCAGCGTTCATCCACAAGGAGGAGGTGGCCCCTATGGGATCAATAGGGCTATCCGTTGGATACCAGTAGGCTCCATCCATCGTGCCCATACAGGGATCCAATCGTCCACCGGCCCAATAGCCCATCTGAATACCCGATCCATCGCAATCCAAATTGCAGCTAATCTGGTCTTGCTCTCCCATACTTTCTTTGATCTCGTACAGCAGATCTTCTCTCATTTCCTCATTAGAGCCAAAGCCGCCTGTCGTGAGTATAACCCCCTTCGAGGCGTTCACCTTCACGTAGCCGTCGGGGCCAAGTCCGATAGCGCCAACTACCTTCCCAGCCTCATCTGCTACGAGCTGGCACCCCTTCGTCTCCCACAGCACTTCGGCGCCGCCCGCTACGGCCTCGTCGATAATGCCGCGGTACATTTTCTCCACTAGCTCGGTGGTCAAACGAGCCGTTCCGATCCATGTTTTCACGCCCGAAAACTCTCTTTTGAAAGGAATGCCTTCCATGAGATAGCAAATGTAGATGCTTTGCTTCTCCTCGTCGGTCAACCCCTCGATAAGCCAGTCGAATGTTTCTCCCACGTGCGTAATGTAGCGCATGATGAGACCAGGATTCGAGCGGTTGTTCGAACGAACCTGCCAATCATTGAAAAACTCCGTCACGTCCACCTCGGGAACGCCGCGACTTTTGAGGAACTCGGAATTAATATGCCCGTAAGAATGGCCTTTGAATAGAAGAGCGTCTTCCGAGGTCTCTTGCATGGCGCATACTTTGGCGCCGGCTTCAACGGCTGCCTTCATGGCGCAGCATCCCGCATGTCCTAGACCGATCACGAGGACTTCGCAGTCTCGCGTTTCCGCGATCTCGTCGTCGCCTATCTTGGCCGGAGCATCTCGCCAGCTGGCCCCCGCGATGCCCGCCTCGCCCCCGCTGGTTTGCGAAAGAGATTCTCCTCCACGACGCTGAGGCGCGCAGGCGGACAGCGCACCCATGCCGGCAATGCCTGCAAAGGCAGCTCCTCCTAAGAAGGCACGTCTCGATAATCCGTTTTCCATCTCGGTTCACCTTTCTCCTAGCACGTAGCTCCTCTTGAGGAGCTCTCATGGCGCATTCTAGGAACGATGCCTTTTTGCGCTGTCATGCAAAAAAGGTGAACTTCGTGAGGGGCGGCATGCCGCGTCGCCCGAAAAGAATGAAACTAGGCCTCCTCCATCATGTCAAGAAGCTCGCGGCGGGAGTGGATGCCGGCCTTCTCGTAAATCCGGCGCAAGTGTGTCTTCACCGTATTGGTGGAAATGAACAGTTTTTCAGCAATAGATGCCGCCGACCGGCCCCGAGCGAATTCCTCAAGCACTTCGAGTTCACGGGCCGAAAGCCCGATCTGCTGCGCCAAGCGTTTTGCCCGATGGGACACGGTGTCAATGAAGACAACGTCCGGCTTGCGAGACGCCTCCGCCTCCGCGAAAGACTCGCCCCGCGGCCGCCCCTCCGCATGCCGTATCGCGCCTTTGTCCTCGCCGAGCTCGTCCAGCGCAGAGCCTTCCTCGTCGCTCGCACCACTTTCATCGTCGCGAGAAGCACCTCCGTCTTTCCCTCTGTCAGCGCCCTCCTGCGCTTCCAGCATCGCAAGATCGCGCTCAACGGCCCGGCTGCGGGCCAGCCAATATGCGGCGATCGCGATAAGCGCAAGCACCCAAAACAACCCGAGCGAGATGGCAGAGAGCGCTTCCGAGGTTAGGACGCCCGACCCAATTGCCGCGCCGGCGACCAAGCGCCCGATCTGCGAGAAGGCGAGCAGCGTTCCCACCGTCCAGGCGAGCACAGGTATCGAGTAGGTGCGAAACGGCGGAGCATCGCGTCTGACGAGTATCCACGAGGTTATGAAAAACAAAAGATAGCCCACCATAATGGCGAGACGCGAGAACGACACATCACCCGCTTCCGCCGGCCCCGAGAGAAGCGCCAGCGCGAACAGGGGCAGGGCCATCGTCAATGCCGCATCAACGCGGAAAGGACGGCGATGCAAGGCGAACACGACAGCCATGAATGCGGCAGCAATGCCATTGGCAACCTGGATCGTGCAGGCAGCTTGCTCGCTGGCCATCCATCCATGCAAGTCGGTCATCACGCCGAAGACAAATGCCAGAGCCACGGATCCGGCAGCCAAAACCGCGTAGCGTAGCAGCACCGAGCGGACGGACAGACGACGCTGCGCGGCCCTCGCATTCGAAACAGACGCCCCTTTCCCGTCTCCCTCGTCGGCGCACGCGAACCACAGAACGAGAAAGACCGCGCATGATGCACCGAGGAAGGCCATGCGCGTCGGCGCCCCGGCGGAGAGCGGGCCCGCGAAGACAAGTGCGAGCGCGCTTCCGAGGAGGAGCCCGAGCGGAACCGCGCAGTCGGCGATGCCGTCCCGAAAGCGCAAGAACGCAACCAGCCAGCAGAAGAACAGCAGGCCGTTCAGAATCGGCCGCGCATAGACGAGGCCACCTGACGCGGCCGGCCAGAAGCCAACTGCGGCGCACCCGGCAAGAGCGACCGCCGCCGCGAGCGCGAGCTTTGGGCCTCGCTCGAGCGCAGCTCCACAACATTGCGCGACCCCCAACGCCGCCACCGTCGCACCAGAAAGAATCGGGACGACGAGCGACGAGATCCCCTCCCCCACAACTGTGGCGAGCGACGGCGCGAACCCTGCGGCCCACAGCATCCCCAGCCCGATAACGAATAGCGTGCTCGCAGCGGCTCTTCCCTGCGTCTTCACCACTCACCTCCATTGTCGCGCGTCACCTTGTCCAGTAGCGCCAGTATACCCGAGTCTTTCCAGCAAAAGGGCCTCTGAGCGCCCATTACTTCTTTTTGGGTGACAAATGATCGATAGGTTTTCAGGGTCATTTTCACTCCCAAAGGATGACAGCGTCTGGACGTGCGGCTCCTATCATGCGAAGCACACCGCTCCAACGGAGGAGAGCGCAACGAATCAGGGAGGTTCCCATGAAGAACAAAGGATTATCGCGTCGTGCGTTTCTAGGAAGCGCGCTTGCTGGTAGCACCATAGCCGCACTTGGCCTCGCGGGCTGCGCACCCAGCACCGCAAGCCAAGCCGCCGCTGAAAAAGCACCTGCATCCGACCTGGCATCAACTTCTTCAAACCCCAGCTTTCTCAATGCTCCCGAACCGATTGCCGATGCCGATATCACGACAACCAAAGATGCAGATGTGGTAATCGTCGGCTGCGGTATTGCGGGCATGGCCGCCGCGAGAGCCGCCACCGACGAGGGCGCTAAAGTCGTTATCATCGAGAAATCGGAGCGTTTCAACTGCCGAGGAACGATGGGTTCGCAACTAGGTGCGGTCAACAGCATTTATCAGCAGCAGGCCGGCTACCCCACTTTCGACACCGCCGCACTCATCAATCGCTACATGCAGGACACCCTGCAGATGGCAAATCAGAGCTTTCTCAAGCACTGGGTCGATCACTCCGGCGCCGACGTCGAATGGTTTCTCGAGCTTTGTCAGAACGTGGAGGTTCTCGAGCCAGGCGCCATGGTGCCAGAAGGCGGACTGAGCGGCAATGTGTACCTTATGCCCAAAGCCACAGCCAACCTAGAGGGTCGCTATCCCGCCTATCCTACGGCCATGAGCGTCAATTTCGACACATCCTTCCCCGACGACGCAGGCTTCTACTACCCCATGAAGAGCTTCCAGGAGCACATCGAGTCCCAAGGCGGCGAATTTCTGTACGCCACTTGGGGACGCCAGCTCGTGAAGGACGGCGATCGGGTAGTTGCCGTCATCGCGCAGAATGTCGACGGGGACTACATCCGAGTGAACGCCAAGGCCGTGGTACTCTCTTGCGGAGACTTCGGCAATAACCAGGAAATGGTGGAGTACTACGCACCCCAAGCGGCCAACCTGAACTGCACCTACAACTGCATGGACGCTAACGGCGACATATGCAATATCGGCGAGGGACATCAGATGGCCCTTTGGGCTGGCGCCGCCATGGAGAAGACTCCTATGGCGCCTATGAGCCACCTCTCCGACGTAGCAGATTTGCTGCTCGTCCGTCGCGACGGCACGCGCTTCATCAACGAGGATTTGGGCGCTCAATCGCTGAGCAACGTCATCATGCGCTGCCCGGGCGAAGTCGCCTACTGCGTGACCGGTGACGCCCAAGGCCCCAAGGTGCTGCAACCCGGCCCCGATGCCGTGAAACCAGAGCCTTCCGCCACCGTCGAAGAGGCTGCTGCCATCGTAGGGTGCGACCCCGAGGCCCTGAAGGCCACCATCGACCGTTACAACGAGCTGGTCGCCAAGGGCGTTGACGAAGACTTCGGCAAGGACATCACCAAGATGACCGCCATCGAACCTCCCTATTACGTGTACGAGGGACATCCCGGCAACATGCTCGTGCTCATGGGCGGCATTGCCTGCGACGACTATTGCCGCGCTCTGGACGCCGAAGGCACTCCCGTCGCCGGCCTTTACGTCGCTGGCAACAACCAAGGCGGCCGATTCGGAGCCGAGTATCCGATGACCGCCCCGGGCATCAGCCACGGCATCGCCCTCAGCCTGGGCCGCTTCGCCGGCCAGAATGCCGCAACCCTCGCATAGCGCTCATCCTTCCCCCAGCGCCATTCCCGTTACGCGCGATCCGCAGAAGCCCCTTTCCCTCCCCGGGCTATCCGCGGATCGCGCCGTTCATGAGGAAATCCCGCTTAGGCAAAAGACCGCATAAGGCAAAAAACGCAATGCGCATACACTTTTCCGAGAATGCAACGCACAAAGCGCTGTTCCCCTTGTGGGGCTTTCACCATGTCTTTGCGATTTCTTCGCGCAGGATGGCGAGATAGCTGGTGGCGGCAAAGACGCAGCCGCGAACGTCGGGGTGATTTCCATTTTTGAGGCCCTTATTTCAGTAAGTCCAGAGTTTTTGAAATAAGGGCTGATCTTCGATCGCCTTATTTCAATTCCGACCTCCTCGCACTCTTCAGCTTCCTCTTTCCCAAACGCGGCTCCGTGACAGAAAAGGACCTTCTCGTGCAGGTTTTTGGACTTATACAGACATTTCCAATCGGGAAAACCAGAGCCCCGAACGCAGCCGCCCATTCCTTGCCGCATTTCCCCTGGTCAGGCGATAGCTGCAGAACGCCTTTCCCTCCATGCCAGCATGCTCCGCGCCCCCGAATGCCTGTATAAGTCGAAAAACGTGCACGAGAGACCCGGTTTTTGTCACCAGAGGACTCGCGTCGATGCCAGCCTCACCCCTCTCCTCTTCGAATCCATGGAAGGCCGGAGGAGATGTTCGCAGTACCTATAACAACCTGTGACAATTTGGAATTGCGTTCAATATTTTCGCAGGCCCCTTCCCTACCGCTCGTAGACGTTGGGGACGCCGAGGAGGTCGCTCATGGCGTTCACGATGGACTTCGGGTCGTTCACCTTGCGCTTGCGGGGCTTCATGGGAATGCGCTCCGAGCGGCCGCGCTTGGTCACGTCCGTGGCGAACACGTCGGTCGAAAGTGTAAGCGCGCCCGTGGGGCAGATATCCTCGCAGCAATGACACTGCACGCAGCGGCCCGTGTAGTGGTCAATGCCGAAGGGCTTGCCGGTCTCGGCGGCGGTGGCGGCGTCGCCGAACTTGCGGATGGCCTCGGTGGGGCAGAACGTGGCGCACATCTGGCAGGAGGTGCACTTCTCGCCGTCGATGATGACGTGGCCGAACAAGCGCGTGTCGATCATAACGTCTTCAGGCTCGCCCAGGTTGCTGAGGGCCAGAAGCAGCCACCCGCGGCGCTCCGGCAAAAAGTGGGGGAGCGTGCCGTCCTCGGCCACTTTCGCGAACTTGGGCTCTTCCGGCTCTTCGGCGCCCAGCTTCTCGCGCACCACGTGCTCGGCAGTGATGGCGGCCGCGGCCCGGGCCTCGTCGCGCATGGATGAGAAGAACCCGCGGCGGCCCGTGTCGAACTCCGCCGGCTCCGAGCGGCGCACAGAACGAGGCAACTTGCTCGTGAGCTTCACCGACACGTCGCTCCCCCAGGTTTCCAACAGCAGCACGGCGGTGTCGCGCACAAGATCGGCCACGCGATCGGGCACCGCGTCCGCAGCGTCGGCAGCCTCGGCGGCCTCGGCACCGCTCCCCGCCGTCGCTTCTCCGTCGGCGCCGGCATCCGCGACCGACCCTTCCACAGGCCCGGCCACCAGCGCGACAGACGTCGCGCCGCCCGCGGCAAGCACAGCGATGAGGCTCTCGTCCACCCGACCCAGGCTCTTCACCACGACCACCTTCGCCGGGTCGTACTTGCCCTCGGCCGCCGCTTGCATAGCAGCATCCATGATGACCGCCGCGCCGTCGTTGGCCTGCATGGCCGCCACAGCCGCGCGCAGAAGCTCCTTGTCGTCGGGCTTCTTCGACTCCAGCGCCGCCGTCGGACACACGGTAGCGCAGGTGCCGCAACCGACGCAGCGCTCGGGGGCCACGGCCAAGTCGTTGCCTTCCACGAGAATGGCACCCGTAGGACACGCCTCGGCGCAGCGACGGCAGGAAGCGTTGCGATTGCGCACCACCACGCACCGGCTCGGCTGCACGGCCAGCGACTGGCTCTCAAGCTTCTCGAAAAGTCCCAGAATGTTGTCCATGGATATCCTCCCTCTGTGGGTTAATTGGCACAACGAAATACGGCCGCCTCTAAGGGCTAGCCGCGTCGCTCCTCAATATCCATGTCAAAGATCAAAGAGGGCCGAATCGTTGCGGTCATGGTGATTCCTTCCACAAATCATCGTCCCCAAACCCACTGCTCAGTATGGCGAAAACACCCCGCTCTGTCAACGGGAAGGCGGCGCAAAGTCGGCAAGGCAAAGCGGCTTCCTGCGGCTCTCGCATCCTACCGCCAGCCCACTGTCAGGACCGACGTCTCCGGAGACGATTCGGAAATCTCCCAGCACACCGACGTCGTCGCCTCAAGCAGGGCGGCGTCGTGGGACACGAGCAGCAAGGCGCCGGGAAAGGCGGCCAGAAGGCGCTCCAAGGCCTCGACGGAATGGAGATCCAGGTAGTTGGAAGGTTCGTCCATGATGATGAGCTCCGGTTCATCGAGTATCCCGAGGCCGAGCATGAGCTTGCGCATCTCGCCCGGGCTCGTTCGCTCGCCTTCCACCAAGCGATCGGGATCGGAATTGAGCGCCGCGGCCACCGCCAGCACCCGCCCCCGACTGCGCGAATCGAGGGAGGCCAATCGAGAAAGCGCATCGCGGTACTGCTCGGCGGTGGGCTCCTGCGGGATGACGAGCACCCGCGCGGTCGGGTCGATCCGCCGTGCCACCTCACTCACCAACGTGGTCTTCCCGGCACCGTTGGGGCCGGTCAGGGCGATGTGATCGG
>OLNI01001292.1_pt1 | contig 14441 bp, 14 predicted proteins | sample 1672921 | NCBI WGS metagenome assembly OLNI01 (sample SAMEA3136737, study PRJEB25190) | human gut metagenome | biome: human gut; feature: human-associated habitat; material: faeces | place: Austria | collected 2013 | reverse complement strand
ATCATCGAGAGCGGCGCGCGCAAGACCGGCGGGAAGGCGAGCACCATCAAGTCGCATCACAATTTGATTCCGTTTCCCGAGGGCGTGCATTTCGATTTGATTGAGCCTCTGGACCACTTCTTCAAGGACGAGGTACGCGCGCTGGGCACGGCGCTCGGGCTGCCCGACTACATCGTGCACCGCCAACCCTTCCCGGGGCCCGGTTTGGCCATCCGCATCATCGGCGACGTGGACGCGGAGAAGCTGACGGTGTTGAAGAATGCTGACGCCATCGTGCGCGAGGAGCTGGACGCCTACAACGAGCGCCTGTTCGCCGAGACGGGCGAGCGCAACAGCGAGCACAGCGTGTGGCAGTATTTCGCCGTGCTGCCCGACATCAAGTCCGTGGGCGTCATGGGCGACGAGCGCACCTACGCCCGCCCGGTGATCCTGCGCGCCGTGGAAAGCTCGGATGCCATGACCGCCGACTGGGCCCGCCTCCCCTACGACGTCCTAGCCCGCATCTCCGGCCGCATAGTGGCGGAGGTCCCCGGTGTGAACCGAGTGGTGTACGACATCACCAGCAAACCGCCCGCGACAATCGAGTGGGAATAAATTTTTAGCAAAATATGCTTAATTATAGCGAGTGTTTTCATCTAGAAAGCACTCGCTATCTTGTTGCTCTGAAGTTCCTTGCTTGCGAGTAACATCGTCGCTCGCGGTGTCCGCATTGAATTCGGTAAACCTGAATTTAAAAAAGTAGGTGAGATTCAGAAAAACCCGCTCTATTTCTATGCCGAGACCGCAGAAACGTCGAGTTTGAGCCCGAAAGCCTTTACAACCTTTTGTACCGTATCAAATGAGGGGTTCCCTGTAGGCGAGAGAGCCTTGTAAAGGCCGTCCCTGGTGATGCCGGTTTCCTTTGCAAGCTGCGTCATTCCCTTTGCGCGGGCGACGTCGCCAAGAGCAGCGGCGATTACGGAGGTGTCGCCGTCTTCAAAGGCGGCATTTAGATAGGCCGCAATGTCGGCTTCCGTTTCGAGATAGTCGGCTGCGTCCCAGGTTGTCGCTTTCTTCATTACTGGCTCCCATCACCTGTACTCGAGGTTGAGCTTTTTTGCTTTCGCGATGTCTCGCTGTTGCGATGATTTGTCTCCGCCGATGAGGAGCAAGACCAACGCATTGTCCCGTCTTGTGTAATAGAGGCGATATCCAGGCCCGTGCGCGATGCGCATCTCGTAAACGCCGTCACCAACTGATTTAGCGTCTCCAAAATTCTCTGTTAGTGAAAGGCGCCGTATTCTCACGAGAATACGTGCTCGCGCCTCAGCATCTTTGAGTCGTTTGAGCCATTTCGCGAACTCGGTTGTTTGCAGGACGGTTATCATCGCTCATGCTCCTTAAGTGTATACTATATTATACGTATAGTCAATCGTTTGAGAGATGAGAGTTTTTCAGTTATCGAGACGAATCCATGCCGCTACTCGTCAACGAGAATGCTCTCGGGTTCGTGGAGTATACGTTCGATGGTAGCCTTGTCGTCGTCCGAAAGCGCACTCAGATCCTTGTGTTCTACGGCGAGCTTCCACCAGACCGTCCTGTTGATAGGGCATTCAGGGCACGTTCTTTGCGACACTACGCCGAACATTCCCATTTTTGGCGGGTAGTCCCATCCGGCTCTGTAGGCTTCTTCGGGTGTAAGGATTTCCGAGCGTCCGCAGGCTTCGCAGATATGCTTCAGTTTCATGCGTCTTCTCCTTCTCGGTTATCGTTTATGTTCGCGAGGGAAACCACTGCGTAAACCACTCGGGATCGGGCCTCCCTTGCGCGGCGATAGGCGGTTGCTCGTCCCACGCCGAGCGCTTCTTGGATTTCGGCGATGGAGGCATCCAAAAGCCATTCGTCCATTTGCGCCTGGGTCATTTCCGAAAGCTCGCTATCTGCCGGAATTGCCTTTCTCCTCCGTCCGGCATTGCGCTTGTGGGCCTCGTCGTCGTATTCGAACACCAGCGTTCCGCCGGGCAAAACATCGGGAATCGTGAGGCGCACGCCCATTGCGCCGAGGTCTTTCTCGAGAACCTTGAGGCCTTCTGCCGTAGAAGCGTCGATCTCATCGCTCAGGGGAATTTGGATAGTGCGCCTGCTCACCGTTTTCCTTTCTTTCGATTTCGAAGCATTGTATCATAATTAATAATGATGCACATAGGCGCAGGAGAGAAGATGCAAGCAGCACGGAATGGAGGAATCGCTCGTTTCTCGGTAAACTGGCGCTCAAGGCAAACGAAGGCGCGCTGAGAGATGATCCTCCTTGACGAATACGAGTCGCCGGTCGGCGTGCTCTCTCTGGCAAGCGACGGGCAGCCCGACCTAGCGCCGGCAAAGCGAGCGAAAAGAGTGATGGAGCTCTCATGACTGACGAAACCGACAAATCCGCCGAACCCGGGAAAAAGAAACATCGCGCGCTCCGCATCGCCATCATAGCGATCGTGGCCCTCGTTGTCGTCGGGATTGGTGCGTTCGCGGTGTATGTCAGCGACTATTACCATGCGGACGATCGGGCGATCGCAGCTTTGCAATCAACGGAGAACGTGCAAGTTCGCACGCTGGGCAGTGGCGACATCGTGTTCGAGTCGGCCGAGCCGACCGGACCGACCGGGCCGCAGGCGGGGATCGTGTTCTATCCCGGCGGGAAAGCGCAGGCTGAGGCCTATGCGCCGCTCATGCAGAACTTGGCGGAGCGCGGGTTCGTGAGCGTGATCGTGCCGATGCCGTTCAACCTGGCGGTGCTCAACGTGGATGGAGCAAGCGGCATCCAGGAACAGTTTCCCTCGGTGCGGAAATGGATTCTCATGGGCCACTCGCTCGGCGGTTCGATGGCGGCAAGGTATATCGACGGACGCAGCGGGTCGTGGGACGGCCTCGTGCTGCTCGCCTCCTATTCCACATCCAACCTGTCAGACGACGATCTTGACATCCTCAGCATCTATGGCAGCGAGGATGGGGCTCTCAACGGAGAGGCATATGCCGACAACCGCCCCAACCTTCCTCGCGATGCGCAGGAGGTCGTCATTCCCGGCGGCAATCATGCCCAGTTCGGGGACTATGGTTCTCAGGCGGGAGACGGTGCGCCTGGGATCTCAGCCGAGGAGCAGCAGAGCCTCGTCGCCGACGAAATAGCGCGGGCTTTTCTTGGGGAATGAGAAGGCACATTGCTTTCCAGATGCGCAATGGCTCCGTCGGGGCACTGATGGAGCCATTGCGCGTATTAGGGCGCATCCCTCAAGATGAAGGATGCGGAGCAAGCCGGCTCGTGATGCAGCTCGTGCACGGGTGCAACCACGAGGAGGGAGGCGATCCTTTCCTGCGCGAGACCCGCTTCCGCATCCGCTTCGAGTGAGTCCCTCCCTTCGAGGACGGGAACGGCCGGACGGGTCGCGCTCTCGCAAACCGCGAGCTCATGCGCGCCGGCCTCGCTCCGGTGGTGGTCCCCGTGGAGGAGGGGCTGCCTACATAGATCTGCTGGTGCGCGGCGACTGCGAGGGCCTGGGCGCCATGCTGTGCCTCCTGCCCGAGGCGAAGGCTGAGTGTATGGCGGTGTTTAGTACGGGCGGCGAAAGCTAATCCGTTTCGAAAAGCGCTTCTCCATGAGCGCTTTGGAGATGGGGGAGTAATTGTCGAGGGGACTGTCTAGGTGGTGGTGGAAAAGAGGGTGCGCAGACGCAAGGAAGATGTCCTCGCCGCCGTCGAATCCGACGTCAGCAATGCCTGTTTCGAGGCCGTCGGTAACAAGATCGAGATGATGATCGGGGCGCCCTACCGCTTTCGCAGCGTAGGGCGCCTAATCGAGCTTTTCGCGCTGAAACGCTCTTGTGTGAGGTTCCAGCGTCCGGTGGCGGTGCGATAGGCTGCTCTTGTCCTCGCTAACTGCAAGAAGCTCTGAGAAAATCGATTAGCAATTGCACTATGAGATTGGTCAGCAAGCTGTTAAGAAATTTGGCTATCAAATCGCCGATACGAAGCAATGATTCAGCTGCCTGCTCGTCGCGGGCTTTATTTTGGCGTGGATATCGAGCGCAGCCTAAATCGCAAGTCTGCTTGTTGCCTTTTGGGCATTTGATGCGTTTAACTTTTTGTAAGCAACTTTGCTTTTCGCGCATGGCTCTGAATCCTTTTTGCTGCCATCCGTAGACGGTTTTTGTCCAAATTTGACTTGCTTGTCCGTTCGTTTCGTCAGCCTGGTTTGCGTTCGCATCCATAATTACTCTACTCCTCTAAGGAAGGAGGACGTTCAGGTAAGCAGCTTGCGCAAAGCGCAGCAACCTAGGCGTACCCCATCTTGGTTGCAGCTCCCATTTCGGTTGGTAAGCTGTTTGCTTGTATGTGACAGACAGCCTGAACCGAAAACGTCTAGAACTTCAGAACGTCTGTCAGAAACGCCTGTGCTTGTACACTTTCTGTTTCCGCTTTCATTCTGAAGTAATGTCGCAAATACCGCTCAACTTCAGAAGTTGGGACTCTCGGAACCAGAAATCAGCAACTCCCCAGTTCAAAAACAGGACACTTCTCACAACTTCAATCACTGCGCATCGTTCACGCAGTAAACCCCCCAACTTCCCAAGTTGAAGACTTTTCAAACTCCGCGACTTCGTACCGTCCAACATCGACACACCGCACCAAACCGCCTCACCAACCCATGCGCACAAACCGCACCAAATGTCAGCAAATATCATGTAATGTCATTCAATGTCCCTTACAATCTGATGCATACGATTACACTTCTGAGCAAACGACTAAGGGAAGCAGACTCATGACAGAGCCATCAGCAGAAGAAGCCTACATCGGCATCGAAGATGCAGCGGAGTATCTGGGCATCAAGCCCGTCACCCTCCGCAGCTGGATCAAGAAGAAAGACGATCTACCTGCATACCGCATCGGCAAGCTCTGGCGCTTCAAACGCAGCGAACTCGATGATTGGGTATCCAGCGGCAGAAGCGCGATGGACAAGCCCTCAGAGGACTAACGCCGCGCCCTCAAGCTGCCCTCATCTCAATGAAGTTGTTCTATATATAAGGAGCCGAACAAGGACTATGGCCGTGAAGAAATCTGAACTCTACTCCATGCTCTTCGAAGCATGCAACAAACTCCGTGGTGGCGTTGAGCCCGCCCGTTACAAGGACTACGTCCTTATTTTGCTCTTCTTCAAATACGTATCTGACAGATACAAAGGCGAGACCTTCGGCGAATTCCAAGTTGAAGAAGGTGCCTCGTTCGACGACCTTATCGCTATCAAGAACACTCCCGATGTCGGCGAAAAAACCGACATCATCATCTCCAAGTTCCTCGCTGCAAATGGCCTGCAAGGCTCTTTGCCTGAAGTCTCATTCAACAACCATGACGAGCTCGGCAGCGGCAAAGAACTCGTCGATAAGGTATCTGGCCTCATAGGCGTCTTCGAGAGCCCAGCCATTGACTTCAAGGCAAACCGCGCAAGCGGCGACGACATTATCGGCGATGCCTACGAGTACTTCATGATGAAGTTCGCTCAGGACTCAGGCAAGAGCAAAGGTCAGTTTTACACCCCAAGCGAGGTCTCCCGCGTTATCGCTCGCCTCATAGGCATCGGCGACATCCAGTACTCCCAAACAAAGAGGTATTACACGCTCTACGACCCAGCTGCAGGCAGCGGCAGCCTTCTCATTCGCGCAGCGGACGAAGCTCCAAAAGACGCCAATGGCAAGTCCATTGTCACCATATTCGCGCAGGAAAAAGACAACTCCACTGCCGGCCTCGCGAAGATGAACCTCGTGCTTCACCAAAAGGGTGAAGGCGTCATCAAGCGAGGCAACACGCTCTCCAACCCCCAGTATCTCAATCACGAAAAGCTCAGGCAGTTCGACTTTATCGTCATGAACCCGCCCTTCTCGGACAAGTCGTGGAGCGATGGCGTCAACCCCGCAGACGACAAGTACGACCGTTTTGATGGATATGGCATTCCGCCTGCCAAGAAGGGCGATTACGCGTGGATGCTTCACGTCATCAAGTCCCTCAACTCAGAAGGCCGTGCTGGCATCATCCTCCCTCACGGCGTTCTCTTCAGAGGCGATGCGGAAGCCACTATCAGAAAGCGCGTCATAGAGAAGCACTGCATCGAAGGCATCATCAGCCTGCCGCCAAACCTGTTCTATGGAACGGGAATTCCCGCCTGCATCATCATTCTCGACAAGAAAGGCGCAGACCAGCGCGATGGCGTGTTCCTGATCGACGCGAGCCAAGGCTTCAAGAAGGACGGTGCCAAGAACCGCTTGCGCGAGCAGGACATAGAGAAGATCGTTCGTACCTACCTCTCGCGCGAAGAAGTGCCTGGGTTCTCGCGTTATGTCACATACACAGACGTTATGGAGCAAAACGATGGAAACCTCAACATCTCTCGCTACATCCAACGCCCTTCAAACGTGCTTCCCCAAAACATCGCAGCTCACCTGAACGGCGGCATTCCTAATGTCGACATCGACACGTTGGAAACGCTCTGGGAAGTGTCCCCGAATCTGAAAGGCATCGTGTTCTCTCCGCTCGACACCGTTCATGAGACATACCACCTTGCTCTTCCGTCCGTAGATATAGAGGCTACAATCAGGGAAGATGGCAACATCCAATCGGAAACCGAATATGAATGCGAAACGCTGTTCGTATCTTGGGCTGAATCCGTAAAGCCAGACTTGCTCAACATTTCATCTGACACAGACCCCAAGATGTTCATTCGTCATCTCTCAAGCTTGCTCATCGACACGTATGAAAGCGCCGTCTTGATTGACGCCTACGATGCCTACGATTGCCTTCTTAACTACTGGAACGAAAAGCTCCAAGACGATGTGTACATGATAAAGGCCAATGGGTATGAAGCCGCTCGCCTCATCGACTACGAATACAAGACCAAGAAATCCAAAAATGCCGCAGGCGACACCATTACCGTTCCCGACACGTCAAAGGTCAAATCCTTCGAAGGCTCGCTTATCCCGCGCGACATCATCGAGAGCGTTTACTTTGCGCCCGAATTGGCTGCCATCAATGCTCTCCATGATGCAGCTTCCGTGCTTGATACCGAATTGGACGAGATGCGCGAAGAGGAGTCGGGTGATGACGGCCTTCTTCTGGGGGTTCTGAATGAAAAGGGCGATGCCATCCCAAAAGGCAACCTGAACAACCGCATCAAAGCATTGAAGCCTTCAAAAGGCGCTGTCGTCTCAAGTTCAGACAAAGACGAATACGATGCTTTGATTGCCTATAAAGACAAGCTGGCAGAGAAGGAAAAGCTTGATAAGGAAGCCAAGCAACTCCGTGAAGAACTCGACGAAAAGGTCACAGAGAAATACGGCGAGCTAACTATCGAAGAAATCAAGACCCTTCTCCTTGATATGAAATGGATGCCAAGCGTCCAAACCAGAATATGTGATGTAGTCAACGCGAACGTTCACATGCTTTCTTCCCAGCTGCTACTGATCGCTAACCGTTACGAACACACGCTTTCAGAGATTGATAGAGAGGTAGATGCAACACGTCAAGCATCGTTTGCCGCACTTGAAAGGATGGGTTACGCATGGTGACTTATCCTGCAGATTGGAATACATGCAACCTTGGTGATATTGGGCGCATCAAGATGTGTCGTCGCATTTTTCAATATCAAACCACACCAATAGGCGATATACCTTTCTATAAAATCGGTACATTTGGCGATACTGCAGATGCGTATATCAACAAATCCTTATTTGAAGCCTATAAAGCGCAATACTCGTACCCTTCTCCTGGCGATATTCTGATTTCCGCAGCAGGAACAGTCGGTAAAGCAGTTGTCTTTGATGGCAAAGACTCATATTTCCAAGATTCAAATATCGTTTGGCTGGATGTCGACAGAACGAAAGTTGACCAAGATTACCTTTACTGGTTCTATCGATCCTTCCCTTGGCGTGCCTTGGAAGGAACCACGATAAGCAGGCTCTATAATAACATTATTCTCAACACGCCAATTCTTTTGCCGCCCCTGAAAGAACAACGCGCCATCGCTGAAACCCTAACTCAATTCGATGACATGGTTTCATCCCTTGACGCCCTCATCGAAAAGAAGCACAACATCCGCGAAGCCGCCCTCGATGATTTAGCGACTGGGAAATCACGTTTAGATGGATTCTCAGATGATTGGAAAATGGTTTCATTTGATGAAGTTATTACCCCAAAGGCGAGAATCGGATGGCAAGGTCTCAAAAAGGATGAATACCTTACTCAAGGATATAGCTATTTAATAGGTGGCACAGACTTTTCCGATGGTCACATCAGGCTCGTCGGGATTAACTATGTATCTAAAGAGAGATACGACCTTGACGAGAACATTCAAGTAACCGAAGACGACATACTAGTAACCAAAGATGGCACTGTTGGCAAAGTTGCTATCGTTCAAAAACTTAACCATCCCGCAACGTTAAATAGTGGGGTATTCGTTTTTAGAACTAAACGTGGGCTTCATCCAAAGTTTCTATATCGTGTTTTGTCATCTTCTGTTTTTAAGGACTTTATTGACGCTCTTTCTGCGGGTTCCACCATCAAACATCTCTATCAAAAAGATTTGAAACGCTTTGCGTTTAATATGCCAAGCAGCGTTTCTGAACAACTTGCTATCGCTGATACACTTGGTGCCTTAGATAGCGAAATCTCAGCCCTTGAAGCCGAACGCGATAAATGGAAGCAGATACGTGATGGCGCAATGGATGACCTTCTAACAGGTCGCGTGCGCTTGAAGGATTGGGAGGTGTAGCATGCCTTCTGTTGATGGCGAAATCAAAGCTCAAGGTCGTGTCATCGATTGGCTAGTTGATAATCTTCGCTATGGGCAATCTTAAAGAGCAAGACAACACGCCCATCAAGCCCAGGTATCTACGGAAAAACCTTGAAAAGCGCGGTTACACCAAAGAGCAGATAGGCAACGCCATATCCAAGCTGACCCGCGCAGCGAGCAATCAGGTCGATTCGCTCTATCAAGTGAACAAGGATGTTTATCACCTGCTGCGTTATGGCGTTGACGTGAAGGGCGAAAACAATACGCGTCCCACGCTTTGGTATATCGACTGGGACAATCCTGATAACAACGACTTCTATGTCGCGGAAGAGGTCACCGTTCTCAGGTCTGACGGTGAATCCCACAAGCGTCCAGACTTGGTGATATACATAAACGGCATAGCTCTCGGAATGTTCGAGCTGAAACGTTCCAGCATTAGTGCTGGCGAGGGCATCCGCCAGCTTCTCCAGAATCAGAAGGACGAGAACATCAAATCCTTCTTCGCAACAGAACAGCTGCTCTTCGCTGGCAACGAATCCGAAGGCTTGTATTACGGCACCATCAAGACGCCGCAGAAGTTCTATGTCCAATGGAAGGAGGACAAGAACGCCAAAGACGATCTCTCAGCTGCAATCGCAGCCATGCAAGCCGAGCAAACGAACAGGCTCCGTGACGGCGTTATCTCCCTCTGCCAGAAAGATCGCTTCCTGTCCCTCGTCCACGATTTCATAATCTTCGATGCTGGCAAGAAGAAGGTTGCACGCCACAACCAGTACTTCGCGAACATCGCCGCGCGCAAGCGCATCCTCGATGGCGAAGGCGGCATCATCTGGAACACCCAAGGCTCTGGCAAGTCCCTCATCATGGCATGGCTCGCCCAATGGATCGTGGAGGCACCCCTTATCCCAAATGGGCGCGTGGTCGTCATCACGGATCGCGACGAACTCGATGACCAGATAGAGAGCCTCTTCTACGACGTCGATATGAGCATCCGCAGGGCGAAAAGCGGAAAAGACCTGCGCAACGTGCTGAATACCGATCAAGACGCCATCGTCTGCTCGCTCATCCACAAGTATGGCCACAACGCTGGCAAAGACTTAGACATAGAGAAGTATCGAAAAGAGCTCATCGCAGGCCTAGAGTCGGACTATTCGCCAAAGGGCAACATCGTCGCATTCATCGACGAATGCCATCGTACGAATTCAGGCAAGCTCCATGCTGCCGTGCGAACACTCATGCCCGAGGCTACGCTCATCGGCTTCACGGGCACTCCACTGCTCAAGACCGACAAGCAAACCACATTAGAGACCTTCGGCACCTACATCCACACCTACAAGTTCGATGAAGGAGTCGAAGACGGCGTAATCCTCGACCTCCGCTATGAAGCACGTGACGTTGACCAGGACCTCACCAGCAAGGAGAAGGTCGATCTGTGGTTCGAGGAGAAGACAAGAGGCCTTACAGAGAATGCCAAGCAACAACTGAAGCAAAGCTGGGCAACCCTCAATCGCGTCTACAGCTCAAGGGGTCGCCTTGAAAAGATTGCCTCTGACATCATCTTTGACATGAACATGCGCCCTCGCCTCAAAGACGACCGAGGAACTGCAATGCTTGTCGCGAACAGCATCTTCGAAGCATGCAAATATTGGGAAATCTTCAATTCCATGGGCTTTACCAAGTGCGCTGTCGTGACTTCGTATGAGCCAACCGCCCAAAGCGTCCGCACTGCCACCATCGACCTCACCACCGAAAGCGAAGAGGAATACAAGAAGTCCATCTACGAGCGCATGATCGGCGACATGAAAGTCACAGAATTCGAAGACGTTGCCAAAAAGCGTTTCAAAGAAGAGCCTGCCGACATGAAGCTTCTGATCGTCGTGGACAAGCTCTTGACGGGCTTCGATGCCCCGTCTGCCACCTATCTCTATATTGACAAATCGATGCGCGACCATGACCTCTTCCAAGCCATCTGTCGCGTGAACCGCCCTGATGGAGAAGACAAGGACTATGGCTACATCGTTGACTACAAAGACTTGTTCAGAAACGTGCAGGTGGCCATCAACGACTACACATCCGATGCGTTCTCAGGATACGACAAAGAGGACATCGAAGGGCTGGTCAAGAATCGCTATGACGAAGCAAAGGCCGAAATGGAGGCAGCACTTGCTTCCCTCGATTCGCTCTTCCAACAAGTTCCCAATAAGAATGACGACTCATCTTGCATCCAGTTCTTCTGCGGCGACGACTACGTTGAGAGCGAAGAGCGCGAAAGACGCGCCAAGCGCGATACGCTCTATGCGCTCGTTGCCTCGCTATCCCGCTCCTTTGCCGCCTGCTGTGACAGGCTCGTTTCCGATTATGGATACACAGAAACCGATGTAGAAGACGTTCGCACCAAGGTTAGCAACTATAGCAAGATCAAAGACATGATCCGCCTTGCCAGTTGTGACTACATAGACCTGAAGCCCTATGAAGCCGATATGCGCTACATTCTTGATACCTACATCCGCGCCAAAGAGTCCACAACCATCAGCAAGCTCGGCGACATGTCCATCGTGGAGCTATTGCTGAATAGCCCCACAACAAGCCCTAGTGAAATTTTCGATGGTCTCACAGGTAGTCACAATGCGAAGGCAGAGATCATCGAGAACAACCTTCAATTCGAGATAGTACGTCGCATCGATTCCAATCCGGTCTACTACGGCAAGCTATCCGAAAAGCTTCAGCAGATCATCCTGCAGAGAAGGATTGAGGCCATGGCCTACGAGGAATATCTACGTCAGGTCGAAGAACTGGCTCGCTCAATCGTCAATCCCTATGATGAAGACGAATACCCAGAAGGGATCAACGGCAACCAGCCCGCTATGGTCTTCTATGACTATTTCGAAGGAGTAGGCAAAGCCGCTTTGGCTCTGAGTGTTGATAAAGCAGTTCGCGATGCCATAAGACCCAGTTGGAAAAGCAATCAGCAAGTCCAGCAACTCATCAAACAAGCCATATACAAGGCTCTTCTAGCCGATGGATGGTCTGATGATGCCGCCGTTGCCGATGTCGAACACTTATTCGAATTCGTTGTCCAGAAGCAGCCAGACTATGACATCTAAAGAAACACTTTTCATCGGTGGTATCTCAGTAGGCATCTTCAGGAAGGCCAACTTGAAGAACCTCTATATCCATGTTGACCCGCCTGAAGGCACCGTGTCCGTCAAGGCGCCGCTTGACGTTACCACATCAGAAATAGAACTGTTCCTCTTGAAGAAGCTGCCTGAAGTCTCAAAGGCCAAAGAGCGCATGGCGTCTCAGCCAAGGCAGACCAAGCGTAGCTATATTACGGGCGAAGCCCATTATCTTTGGGGCAAACCCTACAAGCTCCAGATTGTCTATGGTGCATCAAAGCCTCGCGTAAACAAAGAAGGCGCAAAGCTCGTCATGTACGTGCCTGATGGTGCCTCAGAGACCGAGCGCAAGCGTCTCATGACCGAATGGTACAGAGCCGAGCTGAAAAGCGTCCTTAACATCGTCGCAAAGCGTTGCGAACAGCGTACGGGCATAACAGCTAACGAATTCCGCATCAAGAACATGAAGACCAAATGGGGCACCTGCAACATCGAAGAGCGCCGCATATGGGTCAACCTCCAGCTTGTCAAGAAGCCGCCTGAGTGTTTGGATTACATATTGGTTCACGAGCTGGTTCATCTGCTCGAAAGCAACCATACCAACCGCTTCCAATCCCTCGTCGAAGAGTTCTATCCTACCTGGCAAGAAGCTAAGGCTCTGCTCAACTCGATGCCCTTGGATCACATAGACGGCAACATAGGTGCAACAGATGCCGATTAAAAGTCACGACTGGTCTGAAATACTCGACGTTGACAAGCGCACTGGTGCCTTGATTATAGGCAGCAGGCGGCTTGACGACTATGCCACTAAGTATCTGACCAAGCGATGCCCCGAAGTCCTTAAATCTCCCATGGCGCTTCCCGTGGAAAAGATCATAGAGGACGAAAGCCTGAACGTCGTTGAGGCAAAACTCTCGCGCAATGGGGACGTGTTCGGCTGCTGCGTTCTGCTCGATAGTGAAATCCCAATCATCGACCCTGCTACTGGTAACGCAACATCGAAGTTCTATAAAGCTGGCACCATCCTCATTGACCCGGATTCTGAATGCCGCCGTAGCGTTGGAGCCATGCGCAATACCCTCATCCATGAAGCTTTGCATTGGGAGAAGGACCGCAAGTACTTTCAGATAAAGGCCATGCGCGAGAACACAACACGTACCGATGCTAACGCCTTCCTGTGCAGAAGCTCGGGAAGTCGTCGCAAGCCCAACGCCCAACAATCAGCAAAGAACAACTTTGACTGGCTCGAATGGCAGGCGCACCGCCTTGCTCCGCGTGTTCTTATGCCTGCGCATACGTTCAAGCTGAAAGCCGAAGAACTGCTGCACGAAGAGCCTGAATCAAACGGTATCACATGCGACGATCTCGTACAGGCTCTAAGCGACTTCTTCATCGTATCGCGCGAATCTGTAAAGTACCGCTTGCTTGAGGTCGGCTTGGAACACGAGCTATCGAAGCTTCCTGATTACGAAAGCGTTTTTAGCGACATAAACCATAAGGATGATTTCGTCGCGCTTACTCCCACCGAAGCATACGAGCTTATCGACCAAAGCTCCGTACTTGCTTCATGGCTCAAAGAGAACCATTACCTCTTTGTCGAAGGCTATTTCGTCCTCGCAAGCCACGATTGGGTCATGCAGGACGGAGTAGACCTTAAGCTCACTAATAAAGCCAAGAAGAACCTAGCTCGATGCGCACTGAATATCAGGGCGTATAACGTTCGCAGTTACGCAAACTTCAAGAAAGATTTGGACGGAGCAGGTTTCCTCCTTCGTTCCATCACGGAAGCCGACCAACGTTTGCTGGCGTTCCTGCCAGCCGACCAGCGTGATTTGCCTCATGAGCCTGACGAGGTTTACAAAGCATTTGCAGATCAGCTCTTCGATATTGAAGATGATGATACTTTTCAAGATATGCTCACAACCCAATCCGTATCGCTTTGTGAATGCCTCTCGTATCTAATGGAACGCAAAGGCATAGGCTCTGCAAAAATATTCATGGAAGCGACTATGCTTAATGAAAACTACTTCGGAAGAATCAAGAAAGACGATTACAACACTATCGGTAAAGACCACTTAATGGCAGTTTGCGTAGGATTGAAACTTGGCACAAGAACGGTAATCAAGCTATTCGCAAAATCCGATCACAACCTGAAAGAGAACGAGGAACCCTACAAAACATGTTTGAAGATAATCGATAAGATGCCTGGTCTCTCAATAGCGGATTTTAACGGTGCTTTGGTTGCACGTGGTCTTCCTGAACTTGGAAGCAAAATCAGAGGCTAGGCTTTCACCGAATAATTTCTTCTTTCATTCATCATGCTTGGCGCCATATGAATATTGATTGTGGTCCGAAGGTTGATGCGTCAGATATTTTGCAGGCCGACGTCCGCATCGCATCAGGATTGCGTTTGATTTCGTTGTGGGTACTGTCAATAATCTTGCGCACTTTGACTGAACGCCCCATGCGTGAGTAGTAACCCTCTCCGGTACCAACAATCAGCAGAATCTGGTACCGCCAGT
>OLNI01001291.1_pt1 | contig 14453 bp, 8 predicted proteins | sample 1672921 | NCBI WGS metagenome assembly OLNI01 (sample SAMEA3136737, study PRJEB25190) | human gut metagenome | biome: human gut; feature: human-associated habitat; material: faeces | place: Austria | collected 2013 | reverse complement strand
TTTTATTCCGTTTATTAAAGATAAACAAAAATATCATGAATTGTTGAGACATGCAGATGTATTCTGGCTTACATCAAGAGAGGATCCATTTCCATCGGTGGTATTGGAGGCAATGAAGTATGAAATTCCGGTAGTAGCATTTAAGAATTCTGGTGGGGTCAATACAATGCTGGACGAAGGCAGAGGAAATTTGATTTCTGAGTTTGATGTTGAGGAAATGGCGAAAGTGACAAAACAGCTTTTGAGCGAGAGACGGGAAGAAGTGTTGACGGGTGCAAAAGCATGGATAGAAGATAAACTGAAGTTTGATGACTATATAAGATATCTGGAACAGCTTTTCCAAAATAAAGTGCAGATAGTCCCAGAGATCGATTTATATGAAATAATAACTCCAAAGCTACATGAATATTTTCAAGGAGAAGTATCCAGTCAAATCGAAAAAGAACGGATTCATCAAATTCAAATAATGAAAGATTCAAAAAAATTCAAATTTTCTGATGATAAAATAGTATTTTTTGATATAGCAGACAGGACAAATTATTTTGAAGATAAAATGGTGATGAAAGAAAGTGGAGAGATATGTAGAGATTTATTTTTGGACAGACCGCTTATTTGTGTGCCACCATATTATTGTAAAAAAAGTGCAGGAGAACTAACTGGGAGCAGAAAAATTTTATGTGGTGCAAATGTGCTTTCAAAACAGATGGAAAAATCAGGACAGCTTTTGCTTTTAGAACAATTGATGGAATATCAGGGAATTTATCTTATGGGAGCAGGTGTGTGTGATTTTACAGAAGGTGATCAGATTAGTGATTATACACAGAATGTACTTCACTTTCTGTTATCTTCCAAAGGAGTTCATGCAGTTCGTGATGAGAAGACAAGATATTTTCTGGAGCAGATAGGAATTCATAATGTGATACGGACGGGATGTCCGTCTTTATGGAGTCTGACAGCACAGAGATGCAAAAAAATCCCTAAAGAAAAAGGAAAAGAAGTGTTAGTAGTCTTGGAAGAGAAAAAAGATTGCAGGGAAGAAGACAGCAGAATGTTGAATATGTTAAGGGAAGAGTACGAAACAGTGTATATCTGGATCAAAGATAGGAAAAATCTGGATTATCTCCAAAAATTAGGGGATTTAAATAAATATAAATTACTTCCGGGCTCAATATCAACATTGAAAAAAATATTTTGTGAGACGGCAGAACTTGACTATATAGGAACAAACATACAGATTGGGATTCAAAGTCTTACCATGCTAAAGAGAAGTCTGATCCTTTCAGATACAGACTATGCACAGGCGTTGCGTGAAGAAATGCATTTGCCTGTATTAGGACGTAGTATGCAAAAAGAGGTAGAAGCATGGATTACAGCCCCATATGAAACCCGTGTTCTTCTCCCGGAAGAAAATATTAAGTATTGGAAATCACAATTTGTAAGAAAATTTGCCAGATGGTATAAGAAAAGATAAACAGGAAGGAAAGAGATGACAGAAGTCTCTTTCCTTCCTGTGTTTTCTATTTATGCAATAATTTTCTTTTCAGCCAGTCGGCCGCATAACCGAATGTGTGGCGTATCAGGGCAAATTCGATCCGGATATAGCTGCCTAGATGCTCCATCCGAAACGGAACCTTGCGGCATTTGGACAGACCATGGATTCCTTCTTTGATTCCGTTTTTGTAATCTGTTCCAAATCCGATTTTGCAGAAAAATAAATATTTCACCAGATATCCCAAAAGTAATGGGATGAAATTCAGGATCAGCTGCAAAAGCGGCATATTTTTGTAATTCAGCCAGACACTGTTGCGGGCGGATAGTTTCACTTTAAAAGTGTTATATTTGGAACCGCTCGTTCCGCTTCCGACGTGGTACACAAGAGCGGAAGCGCAGAACCGGTTTTTATAGCCGTAGATCATGGCACGGTAACCAACATCGATATCTTCCAGATAGGCAAAATGGCTTTCGTCAAAGAAGCCGATTTTATCAAACACGCTTCGTCTGTAGATAGCAGCTCCGGCACAGGCCGTAAATACCGTATCATCTTCGGTGTAATTCGAAACCGGTCGTCCGGCTCCCCGGCATACCCCCCAGCCCATCAAGGTATAGAGATCTCCTGCGCTGTCGATCAGATCGGGGTGATACATCTGGATCATCTTGCTGCTCACAGAAAAAATCCGGTCAGAGACCTCGATCGCCCGGATCATCTCTTCGACATAGCGAGAATCCACGGTTGTATCATTGTTTAAAAGAATGACGTACGGGGTATCTGCGTGACGTATCCCTTCATTGACCGCACGGCTGAATCCATAGTTAGAATCCAGGGCCAGCACTTCGATATCAGGGTAAGTCTGTTCCATATATTCCAGACTTCCGTCCGTGGAGGCATTGTCCACGATCAGGATCTTGAAATCCCGGCAAGTCTGTTCATTTAAAGAAGCCAGACAGGGCTCCATAAAATGTTTTCCGTTATAATTGGGAATAATGATAGTAACTTTCATGTGCTCCTCATTTCTATTACTGCTGTAATTTATTTCGCGAATGTATTATATCAAATTCGGTTCTGTTTTTCTATACAAACATATGTTTATTAAAAATTACGAAAATATTACGGAAAAATGAATAAAATACTGTTAAAATCAAGTTTGTGCTTGTCCATTGAAATAAAGTATTGTATTATATCATAGATAATGTGTTTTTATAAGTAAGATAACGGAAGGTCGTATTATGATAAAAGAAAATCAGAAATTATTAAACCGCATTCAGGTTGTGCTGGATGCAGGAGTGATCATTGTAGCATATGTGCTGTCCTGGTATATCCGTTTTCGGAGCGGATTATTTGACCTGGATCCATGGTATCTGTCGCTGAGAGAGTATATGAAGGTACTGTTCTTTCTGGTGCCGTCCTATTTGATCCTGTATTACGCATTTCAGCTCTACACGCCGAAGCGGGTACAGGGAAGAAGGCTGGAAGCCTGGCATGTAGTACAGGCGAATGTGATCGGCCTGATGGGTGTGACCATGGTATTTTTCCTTGCAAAGCTTTCAGACAGATATTCCAGATGGGTAGTATTTATTTTCTGCTTTGTCAATATTACCATGGAAGTATTCGCTAGAAATATGGTGAGGATGGTTTTGCGCAAGGCGAGAAAGAACGGATATAATCAGAAACATATGATTCTGGTTGGCTACAGCCGCGCGGCAGAGCAGTATATTGACCGGATTCTTGCAAACCCGGAGTGGGGATATGCCGTGCGGGGAATTCTGGATGACCACCAGCCGAGAGGAATGGAGTATAAAGGGATCAAGGTGATCGGGAGTATCGACAATCTGCTGGTCATTCTTCCGCAGAATCAGATCGATGAGATTGCGATCACACTGGGACTGGATGAGTATCACAAGCTGGAATATATTGTAAATATGTGTGAAAAATCAGGTGTGCATACAAAGTTTATTCCGGATTATAACAATATCATTCCGACAAAACCATATACAGAAGATATCCAGGGACTTCCAGTGATCAACATCCGTCATGTACCGCTTAATAATGCTTTGAATAAGTTTGTGAAGCGCGCAGTAGACATTTTTGGTGCGATCGTTGCGATCATTCTTTTTTCACCTGTGATGCTGGTTGTATCTGTGCTGATCAAGCTGACTGCACCGGGACCGCTGATTTTTAAACAGGAGCGAATCGGGCTGCAGAACAAGCCGTTCTACATGTATAAGTTCCGTTCCATGATCGTACAGAAAGAGAGCGAAGAGAAGAAGGGCTGGACGACAAAAGATGATCCGAGAGTGACTCCGGTAGGAAAATTTATCCGGAAGACCAGCATTGATGAGCTTCCACAGCTATTCAATGTGCTCAAAGGAGATATGAGCCTGGTGGGTCCGAGACCAGAGAGACCATTGTTTGTAGAAAAGTTTAAGGAAGAGATCCCAAGATATATGATCAAGCATCAGGTGCGTCCGGGACTGACCGGATGGGCACAGGTGAATGGCTATCGTGGAGATACTTCGATCCGGAAGCGGATTGAGTGTGACCTGTATTATATTGAAAACTGGACGTTGGGACTGGATTTTAAGATTATCCTGCTGACGTTTCTGAAAGGCTTTATCAACAAAAACGCATACTAAAACGGAGGCGGATCTATGTTTCGCAGAAGAGATCGAATATCACTGCAGCAGAGAAAACGATTGAATAAAAAAAGACAAAGGCGGGGAATCCTGTTTTTGGTTCTGGAATTTCTGATACTTGCAGTTCTTGTTTTGGCGGCATTTATGATGTACAAGCTGGATCATCTCAACCATAATACACTGGATGAGAGCAGCCTGGAACTACATGAGACACCGAAGGGATACACGAATGTGGCATTGTTCGGGTTGGATTCCAGAGACGGAGAGCTAAGTGGCGGCGTGAGAAGTGACAGTATTATGATTGTCAGCATCAACAATAAGACCGGAGATGTAAAGATCATTTCCGTATATCGGGATACGCTGCTAAAGCAGCAGGATGGTTCTTATGAGAAAGCAAATGCGGCGTATTCCTTTGGAGGTCCGCAGGAGGCAGTGGCAATGCTCAACCGGAACCTGGATCTGGATATTACAAAATATGCTTCTGTAAATTTCAATTCGCTTGCAGATATCATAGATATCCTGGGTGGGGTGGAAGTAGAGCTGACCAGTGAGGAAATATTCTGGCTGAATGGATATACGGCAGAAACCTCACAGGTGGTAGGACGGCAGACACATACCCTGGATGAGAATTCTCCGGGAGTTCACAATCTGGATGGAATACAGGCAGTTTCCTATACCAGGATCCGTTATACAGCCGGAGATGACTTTAAGCGTGCAGAGCGCCAGAGAATCATATTGCAGAAGATGATTCAGAAGCTGAAGACAGCAGGACCGGTAAAATGGAATAAGATTCTGGATCAGGTACTGCCGGAAATATCAACGAATATGACGACACCGGATATCATGAAACTGGGACTGAATATATTCCGATACAAAATTGGAGAGACAAAAGGCTTTCCGTTTGATATTACGACCAGTGAAAATGTCATTGGACTGGAAGGTTCTTATGCGGTTGCGATCGGACATGCGGATAATGTAAGACAGCTCCATGAGCAGCTTTTTGGAGAGACTGGATACCAGCCTTCGGACGAAGTACAGCAGATCAGTCAGGATGTGGCTTATCTGACGGGTGTTTATCCGGAAAATTATGCACAGTAGCGAAAGAGGAAAAAAATGTTACGAAAAATGATCGCAGACAGAAAAATCGAATATAGTTCTTATACTTTAGTTTATGCGGCAGCGGTATTGGCTGCAAAGGCACATCTGGATTATGTGACAGCAGTACTTCTGATGGCAGAGGCAATGTTTTTGTTTATATGGAATTTTAGAAAGACAAAAAATCTTGTGGATATGCGGGGGCTTTTTACGCTGGCATGGGTAGGCGGAGAAGGTATCGCATGCCTGAAGCTCAGCAGGCTGCAGAGTGACTGGAGCAATGTGACATGGCTGACCTTTTTTCTGATCTATGTGTGTTTCAATCTGGGATATGATCTCTGGATTGGCCGTTTTTCGAAAGAACAGAGGCAGGAAGTAAAAAGAGATGAGATCTCGGCAAAGCGGATTCTGATCTGCATCTTCGGACTGATGGCAGCTTCCATTGCATGTTTTACGTTGGAGGCAGTGGTGGTAGATTATATTCCATTGTTCAATTCAGCGCCTCATGCATATTCTTATTTTCATATTTCGGGAGTGCACTATTTTACAATCAGCTGCATTTTGATTCCGGCGCTGACTGTATTGTATACCAAGGTTACAGAAAAAATTTCGGGCAGGACATGGATCCTTTTAATTGCAGGAAACCTGACTGCAGTGGCGATTCCAATTTTATGTGTCTCCAGATTTCAGCTGTTGTTTGCGGTTGGCTTTGCGGCAGTGATGTATCTGATGTTGTATAAAAAAATCACATGGAAGATGATCGTCACAGGGGTATTGATCATGATTCCCGTGTATGTGCTTCTGACAGTTGCAAGAAGGCATAATGTGACTTATTTAAATGGAATTTTTGAGATGAAAAATTCCAAAATGCCAATTTTTATTACACAGCCGTATATTTATGTAGCCAATAATTTTGAAAATTTTAACTGTATGGTAGAGCAGTTGACAGCGCACACATGGGGACTGCAGATGCTGTTTCCGTTTTTTGCACTGACGGGATTGAAATTTGTATTTCCGCAGCTGGTGACAATTCCGGATTTTGTCACAAAAACAGAGCTTACGACGTTAACGATGTTTTATGATGCCTACTATGATTTTGGAATCATCGGAACCTCTTTGTTTGCGTTTATAATCGGTTTGACTGCAGCATCAGTTTCAATTCTGGTGCGTCAGAAGAAAAATCCGATGACGTATATGTTTTATGGACAGATTGCGATTTATCTGGGGCTTGCCTTTTTTACGACCTGGTTCAGTAATCCGACGACCTGGTTCTGGTTGGCACTGACTTTGATGATGTACTGGTTTGTCGGATATCGCAGGAAAGGAAAAGGATCACATGGAAGGAAATAGAACAGTGGATGTGCTGATCCCTACGTATAAGCCGGATCAGAGATGCGTACAGCTGGTAAAACGTCTGTTAAACCAGAGTGTTCAGGTCAATCGGATCTATTTGATCGATACAGAGAGCGGGATCTTTCCAAAAGAGTTGTATACGATTTCTGACAGAGTCAAGATCCACCGGATTCTGCCGGAAGAGTTTGATCACGGTGGTACGAGAAATCTGGGAGCTGAGATGTCAGATGCGGAGATTCTTGTCTACATGACCCAGGATGCTATGCCGGCGGATCAATTTCTGATCGAGCGTCTGCTTTACGGATTTTCGTATGAAAACGTAGCAGCAGTTTATGCAAGACAGCTGCCGGCAGCGGATTGTCAGTTTATTGAGCGCTATACAAGAGAATTTAATTATCCGAAAACCAGCAGATTGAAATCCAAAGAAGATCTTTCCAAACTGGGAATCAAAACCTATTTCTGCTCTAATGTCTGTGCAGCATACCAAAAGGATGTATACGAAAGGCTTGGAGGATTTGTACGAAAAACGATTTTCAATGAAGACATGATCCTGGCAGGCAGGATGATTCAGGAGGGGTGGAAGATTTATTATGCGGCAGATGCAAAAGTGATCCATTCTCACAATTATAACTGCAGACAGCAGTTTCACCGGAATTTTGACCTGGCGGTCTCACAGGCAGATCATCCGGAGATTTTTGAAGGAGTACCTTCTGAAGGAGAAGGGATGCGTCTGGTGAAGGATACAGCAAAATATCTGCTGAAGTCGGGCAGACCATGGCTTCTGGTATCTCTTGTATGCAAGAGCGGCTGGAAGTACATGGGATATAAACTGGGGAAAAATTATAAGAAACTGCCCCGGTGGCTGATTTTGAAATGTACGATGAATCCACGATACTGGAGAGAAACTTGAAATTCACAGTTTTTTCATTGATGTTTGAAGGAAAATATTGTATGATGTTAAAGTGCATATTTTAGGCAATCTATGATGTATGCCATGAGAAAGGATAGAATTATGGGAGATACAAGAAGGCGTTCGAGAGCAGTAATGTCCGGAGCGGACAGAAGAAGTTCTCAGAGGTCGGGGCAGCCGCGCCGCCGTCCGGAGCAAAGAAACCAGATGGGAGACGACAGGGACAAAACGCAGAGGCAGCAATCCGCCCAGAGAAAACGACCGTCCGGCAGCACTTCTGCAAATGGGAGGCGGTCTGTGAATGGAAGACCTTCACAGAAGGGGCGTTCGAGAAAGAGGGCAAAGAGAGGATTTGCATCTTGGTCTCCAGGGAAAAAAGCAGTGGCGATTCTGATGGGAGTTCTGATCCTGCTGATTACAGCAACCGTTGCAGTGGTTGCGGCAAAATGGGGAAAAATTGGCGGTGTTGCATTAAATCCGGATAAGCTTGCGATTTCGGAGGAAGCGGAGATCAGCGGTACCGGTTACCTGACTGTTGCTCTGTTTGGCCTGGATACGCGTGCGACAGATGAAGAGATGGGGGCCCGAAGTGATACGATCATGGTGGCGTCTCTGAACCGTGAGACAAAGGAAATCAAGTTGGTTTCTGTTTACAGAGATACGCTTCTGCAGCTTTCAGATGGAACTTACAATAAAGCGAATGCAGCCTATGCTTACGGCGGTGAAGAAGAAGCAGTTGCTATGCTCAATAAGAATCTGGATTTGAATATTGAGCATTATGTGTCAGTGGATTTTTCTGTTTTAGTTCATGTGATAGATGCCCTTGGCGGAATTGATATTAATGTAGAAGAAGCGGAAAATGGCATGGACATCATTCCGTATCTGAACAACTATGTTGTAGAAGTGATTAAAAATACAGGAGTGGATTCAGCTCCGTTTACGCAGTTAGGACAGCAGCATTTGAATGGAGTACAGGCAACGGCTTATGCCCGTCTCAGATACGGCGGCGGTGACGATTATAAGCGAACAGAGAGACAGCGGCAAGTACTGGAGCAGATTGCGATAAAAGCGCAGAAAGCAAAACTTTCCACGATCAACAAGATCATTGATAAAGTGTTTGACAACGTGAAGACGAATTTTACACTGACGGAGACGATTGCTTATGCAAAAGACGTGAAGTCTTATATATTTGGAGAGACGCAGGGATTTCCGTATGAAAGTACAACGGCTGATCTTGATGTTGGAAATTCTGTTGTAGCGACAGATCTGGCATCCGATGTGACGAAGCTGCACCAGTTCTTATTTGGAGAGAACGATTATACACCGTCTTCTACGGTACAAAGTATCAGTGAGGATATTTCCAACTCCACGTATGATACGGGAGAATCTTACGATACAGAATATGATGAGTATGGATATTCTCAGGATTATTCCGGATATGACAGCGGCTACACAGATAACAGTTATGGAACTGGCGGATATCAGGACAGTGGCTATGGAGATGGCAGCTCTGGTAATGGGTATACAGAAGATACCGGCGGTGATTATGTACCTCCGTCAGATGGCGGCGGTACAGACAGTGGAAGCAGCGACAGTAATTCCCAGATACCGGATACCGGAACCGGCGACAGTGGTGATACCGGTGGAGAGAGCTTAGAATAAGGGAAAAACAGTTTTTATTTATACGAAGAAAAGTCGAGAGACAGGAAAGAGGAGATGTACATGAAGTCGTTGAAAAAGATAGGGATTCTTTTGTTTGCAGTGTGCTTTCTGATGCTGTATCCTTCAGTGTCTGTACATGCGGCAGAAGGAACGTTTCAGTTTTCGGATCCTACAGCAAAAGTAGGAGAGGATGTTACAGTCAAAGCTAAGATCAGTACTGGTGGAGAAGCAATCGGGGATGGTTTTGTCACAGTAACATATGACAAAGCAGCACTGGAGTTTGTCAGCGGAACCAATGCAACCGGTGGGGACGGAACGGTGAAGCTGGAGGCTACCGGGGATGGAACTGTTTCAGAGCTGGAGTATACCATGGTCTTTAAAGCGCTGAAAGAAGGAGCAACAAAGCTGGAGGTGTCAGATTATACCTCTTATCTGTATTCTGATGAAACCTTAAATCTGACAACAGGTGATTCCACAGTTACTGTGGAGGCAGGGGATGGAACATCGTCAGAGAGCTTGGCAGGGACCACTGCGGTGGCGACAGGAACTGGAAGTGTAGAGATCGACGGAGTCACATACACAATTTACAATGATTTTTCCGACGCGCTTGTTCCGGACGGATGCAGCAGAACTACGATGGAGTATAACGGAGAAACTGTAAACGCGATTTTGCAGGAAACCTCCGGAAAGTATTTTGTGTATCTGGTTGAGGGAGACAAAGACCCGGTGATGGCACTTTACAATGAAAAAGATAACTCATTTGCGATTACAGAGATGGTGTCGATTACAGATTCCAGTTATATCTTTTTGTTGGGAACAAATGATGGAAAAGGACTGCCGTCTCAGTTTAAGAAAACAAAACTGACAGTCGGCACACTGACTTTCCCGGTATGGCAGAATTCAGAGAGTGAGGACTTTTATCTGATGTATGCGATGAACGAATCAGGAGAGGAATCGTTCTACCAGTATGATACAAAGGATGAAACGTACCAGAGATATCCAGTCACAGATGTAAAAGAAAAGAGTACAAGTTCTTCGACAACACTGATAGATAAAGTAAAAAACTTTCTTCAGGATCAGGTGCTGATTGTTGTAGCAGCAGCCTGGGCGGTTATTTTAATTTTGATCATCATTATTATTGTAGTCGGCGTGAAATTACGCAGAAGAAATGAAGAACTTGATGAATTCTACGATGAGCATGAATCCATCGGGAATTCAAAAGGAAGTCGTGCAGTTGTTGAGAAAAAATCTCGTAAACAGTTCAAAGGATATCAGGACGAAGATCCTGATGAATACGAAGAGTACGAAGATGATGACGAATATGGGGAAGATGATTACGACGCATATGAGGACGATTCGGATGAATATGAGGATGATTTTGAAGAGTACGACGATGACGAGTATGAAGACGATGATTATGACGACGAATACGATGAGTATGAGGACTATGATGATGACGAAGAAGAGGATGATGTTCCGGAGTATCAGCCAAAACGAAGATCGTCTGCTCGTGAAGAAAAAGACAGTTATGATGTAGATTTTATAGATTTATAAGAAATTGGGGCAAACAACAGAGAAAGTCTGTGATATGCCCCAATTTTATTTATAAATAGTCACTTTAAGGAGAGTATAAGGAGGAGAAAGATATGTGTGGAATTGTAGGATATGTAGGAGAAAAGCAGGCAGCGCCGATTTTGCTGGATGGATTATCAAAGCTGGAATACAGAGGATATGACTCAGCCGGAATTGCAGTCTATGACGGAGCAGAGATTCAGACAGAAAAATCAAAAGGTCGTTTAAAGGTGCTCAGTGAACTGACACATGACGGACAGACAATGCCTGGAACAATCGGGATCGGTCATACCAGATGGGCAACACATGGTGAACCGTCAGATGTAAATGCACATCCACATTATAACAAAAATAAAAATATTGTTGTTGTGCACAATGGAATTATTGAAAACTATTTGAAACTCAAACAGAAGCTGGAGAAAAAAGGGTATGAGTTTGTGTCGGAGACAGATACCGAAGTACTGGCACATCTTCTGGATTACTATTATCAGGGAAACCCTCTGCAGGCGATTACAAAGGTAATGCATCGAGTAGAAGGGTCTTACGCACTTGGGATCATGTTCCAGGATCATCCGGATGAACTTTATGCAGTGCGAAAAGACAGTCCGTTGATCGTGGGAGAGACAGAAAACGGATGTGTGATCGCATCCGATGTTCCGGCAGTGCTGAAATATACAAGAGATGTATATTTTATTGAAAATGAAGAGATTGTACGTATGGAAAAAGATTCGATGCAGTTTTTCAATGTAGATGAAGAAGAAATCGAGAAAACTCCTGAGCATATTGAGTGGGATGCCAATGCAGCAGAAAAAGGCGGATATGAGCATTTTATGCTGAAAGAGATGTATGAGCAGCCAAAAGCAATCCTGGATACGTTTTCACCGCGCATCAAAGGAAATGATATCGTGATCGAAGAGCTTGGGATGTCTGATGAGGAAATCAAGGCAATCCGAAAAATCATGATCGTGGCCTGTGGATCTGCATATCATGCGGGAGTTACTGCAAAATATGTGATGGAAGGAATGGCTCGGATTCCGGTGGAAACAGATCTGGCTTCTGAGTTCAGATACCGTGATCCGATCATGGAGGACGGAACATTGGTTGTGATCATCAGCCAGTCAGGAGAGACTGCAGATTCTCTGGCGGCACTGCGTGAAGCAAAGCAGAGAGGGGCAAAGGTACTTGGAATTGTCAATGTTGTCGGAAGTTCTATCGCAAGAGAGGCAGATAATGTCATGTATACATGGGCGGGACCGGAGATTGCGGTTGCGACAACAAAAGCATACTCCAGTCAGTTGATCGCATTGTATCTGCTGGCCATGAAATTTGCATTTGTGAGAGGGGAAATCACAGATTCGGAAATGCGGGGATATATTGAAGATCTTCAGAAACTTCCGGAGCAGGTGGAGCTGTTATTAAATAACAAGAATCGCATCCAGAAGTTTGCCAACCGTTATCTGGCAGCGAGAGAAGTATTCTTTATCGGAAGAGGAATCGATTATGCGATTTCCATGGAAGGATCTCTGAAATTAAAAGAGATTTCTTATATCCATTCAGAGGCATATGCTGCGGGAGAATTGAAACACGGAACCATTTCTCTGATCGAAGAGGGAACACTGGTAACAGCGATTCTTACACAGAAAGAGCTGTACAAAAAGAGCATCAGCAATATCGTGGAAGTAAGGACCAGAGGAGCATTTGTTCTTGCCATTACAAATGAAGGAAATCATGAGATTGAAAAAGCGGCAGATTACGTTGTATACATTCCGCAGACCAATCGATATTTTGCAAATTCTCTGGCGATCATTCCGCTTCAGCTGTTCGGATATTACATTTCCGTCGGAAGAGGATGCGATGTGGATAAACCGAGAAACCTGGCAAAATCTGTAACAGTAGAATAAATAAAGCTGGTTTCAAGAATTGTTAAAGGATTGAACACAGTTTCATCACAAAAGGACGGTATGATAGCAGTATAAAATACAAGAGAAAGAAGGAATTGATATGGAGAATCAATACAATTATTACCATTCTGAGGAACCGCAGAATGATTCATCTTATAGCAGTCAGCCGAACCCGGAGCATCATGAAAAACCAAAAAAGAAGATGCCAAAGGCCGTTGTGGTGACAGGATGCGCGTTGCTGTTCGGAGTGGTTTCAAGTGCCACATTTTTAACAACAAATGTAGTCGGAAACAAAGTGCTGGGATTGGATCAGAAGGCTGCAAAAGAAGTATCTAATACAACACAGAATAAAGCGACACTGACGAAGACGTCCAGTGTAGTTACATCGGATGTTTCCAGTGTTGTGGAATCTGTGATGCCATCAATTGTATCCATCACAAATATGAGTGTTCAGCAGGTGCAGAGCTTCTTTGGAGGAACCTCCCAGCAGGAAGTGACCAGTGCAGGAACAGGAATTATCATTGAAAAGACAGATTCAGAGCTTTTGATCGTTACAAATAATCATGTCGTTGCAGACAGCAATCAGCTGACAGTGACATTTGACGATCAGAGCAGTGTGGAAGCAGATATCAAAGGAACAGATTCCGCACATGATCTGGCTGTGATCGCAGTTCAGCTGGATAAGATTTCGGATGATACACTGGACAAAATTTCAGTAGCGACACTTGGAGATTCTACAAAATTGAAAGTAGGAGAACCTGCCATTGCAATCGGAAACGCACTGGGATACGGACAGTCCGTGACAACAGGAGTGATCAGTGCAACAGACAGAGAGAGCCAGACAACAGACAGTGCAACAGGAGAGACAACAGGATCTTCTGATGTAAAACTGATTCAGACAGATGCAGCGATTAATCCCGGAAACAGTGGCGGAGCTCTTGTGAATGCAAATGGAGAAGTCATTGGAATCAACTCTGCAAAACTGATCGGAGAGGACGTAGAAGGAATCGGCTATGCAATTCCAATTTCAGATGTCACAGACATTATTACAAATCTGATGAATCAGGAGACAAAGACAAAAGTATCTGAGGCAGAGAGAGGATATCTCGGAATTACAGGACTGGATGTAGAAGATTCTGATTCTCAGCGTTATGGAATGCCGACAGGTGTTTATATTTCCGAAGTATCACGCGGAGGCGGAGCAGCTGATGCAGGAATTACAAAAGGAAGTATCATTGTAGGATTCAACGGAATCACAATTGACAGTATGGAGTCATTGCAGGAGCAGCTCCAGTACTATAAGAAAGGCGAAAAGGTAACACTGACGCTTCAGGTTCCCGGAGATGGTGGAGAATATCAGGAACAGACAGTTGATGTGACATTGGGAAGCAAAGCTCAGTAAAAAATAGTGATGAAGCAAAGCGTGCAGAATATCTGTGCGCTTTGTTTGCGTTAGTTGAGAAGTGAAAATGGAAAAACCAAAAGAAATGTTGAAAAATGTTAAGAAATGTATTATAGTTATAAAAGGTTAAAATAAAGGGATATAGTATAAAATGCAAAAAATACAGAAATATAGTCTGAATAGAAGTAAAAAAGAGAAAATTTTAGGGGGGGAGGGTATACCACTCTGACTTTGTTGAGATCTCTGAATACAGAGGTCTTATTTACGTTACCAGAAAGACACTTTCATTGACATGAGCATTGTCAATGAAAGTGTCTTTTTTGTTTTTGAGAGGAATTTTCAGGGGAATGGAATATGATGGAACAGAAAGAACATAAGATACAGATTGTAGTGTTATCGCTTTTGGATATTGCAGGAATTATGATCA
>OLNI01001288.1_pt1 | contig 14490 bp, 8 predicted proteins | sample 1672921 | NCBI WGS metagenome assembly OLNI01 (sample SAMEA3136737, study PRJEB25190) | human gut metagenome | biome: human gut; feature: human-associated habitat; material: faeces | place: Austria | collected 2013 | reverse complement strand
TATGATAGGGGTCTCCAAAACCTTTGGTGGGAGTTCGATTCTCTCATCCCCTGTTCTTTAAAAACACCTGTTTAGGTGTTTTTTTATTTATAGTAATTTAAATTAAATTTTTATAGAGGAGAATATATATGAGAAAAACAAGTAATAGCGTGCTTTCGCAATATCGGGGTGCGTTAATGGGAATATCCATCATATTGATTATAGTTTTTCATTTTACGGATGACTGTCATTATTACTCCTATCATTTTAGTGGCTGGATTTCCTTCTTTTGGAGATATATTTCATCATCGAGTGTTGATGCATTTTTATTCTTTTCTGGTCTGGGATTATATTATTCCATGAAAAAAAGATCAGATGTTAGAAGCTTTTACATAAGAAGATTAAAAAGAATCCTGATACCTTATTGCATCGTAGCCGTACCCTCTTATATTTTATTAGATGTCTGTGTGGATAAAACAGGATGGGGAGAAGCCATAAAAGACTTTACATTTATCACATTTTTCAGTGATGGAGACAGGCTTTACTGGTATATTGGCCTGATGTTGTTATGCTATCTGATTTATCCCTATATCTTTCAGATTGTTGATAGCGCACGGGACGCAATAGATGGAGAGATCCGGCTGATTTCCATGGTAAGTGCTGTTACCGTATTGGCACTTGTAATTGCATTATATGAGAAAGAGGTGTTTGGAAATGTAAATATTGCTTTGCTTCGTCTGCCTGTTTTTATAGCGGGCTGTTTTTATGGCAGATCCAGCTATGAAAAAAGGGAAAGTTATTGGAAATGGTTGATTCTTTTTGCGTTATCCGGCTATTTGCTCACCATGCTTCCAAGTGGATCTCCTATTTTTGCAAGGTATGTGACTGGAATTTTTAATATCTCATGTTGTGCGGGAATTGCCTGGATCTTTTCCAAGTTATCTATGCGCCCGGTTATAAGAATACTGGAATGGTTTGGTGCTCATTCGCTGGAATTGTATCTGGTACATGTTACCATACGAAAATTTATGAAGGGAGTAGCATTTCATACATGCCGTCTGCGTTACGAACTGGTGCTGGTATGCAGTTCCATTGTGATTGCATGGATACTTCAGATCCTTGTCCGGTATATAACAGATCATTTGCTTAAGGAAAAGAGGTAAGACATATGACCCTACAGCAGTTACATCAGGTAATTACGATTGCAGAAAGCCGTTCCATGAACGAAGCATCCCGAAAACTGTTTGTCTCACAGCCCAATCTGTCTGCGGTTGTGCGCGAACTGGAAGAAGAAGCAGGAATCACCATTTTTATCCGGTCCAACAGGGGAATCGTGCTTACACCAGAGGGAGAGGAATTTATCGGATATGCCAAGCAGGTCGTGGAGCAGTATCATTTGCTGGAATCCCGTTATATTTCGTCTGCATCCAAAAAGAAATTTTCCGTGTCTATGCAGCATTATACCTTTGCGGTCAAGGCATTTGTGGAAGTCGTAAAGGCTGTTGGAATGGAAGAATATGAATTTGCCGTGCATGAGACACAGACGAATCAGGTAATCGAAAATGTGCGCAACATGAAAAGTGAGCTGGGGATTCTTTTCCTGAGCAAATTTAATGAAGCAGTACTCCAGAAACTTTTCAAGGAAAATGATGTGATTTTTGAAGAACTGTTTACCTGTGACACCTATGTATATCTGTGGAAAGGACATCCGCTGGCACAAAGGGATGTAATTTCTATGAAAGAACTGCAGGAATATCCATGTCTGGTGTTCGAACAGGGGAAAAATAATTCCTTTTATTTTGCCGAAGAGATGAAAAGTACCTATGAATATAAGAAGATGATCCATGCGGATGACCGGGCGACCATGCTGAATCTGATGGTTGGGCTGAATGGTTATACGCTCTGTTCCGGGATTATCTGTGAAGAATTAAACGGAAATGATTATGCGGCAGTGCCGCTGGCGGAGAGCGAAAAGATGCGGATCGGCTATATCCGGCACAAGGGGATAAAGGTCAGTCCGATCGGAGAATTATATGTGGATATTCTGAAAAAAAGTGGGAAACCACTTTGATAAAAATAGTTTTCATCAAAAAATGCTTGTTTTGGTGATTGGAAAGGCAATTTTTTGGAGAAATTGCATAAGATAGCAGGTATAAATATAAATACACGAAAAAAAACGGTAAGAATCTGATGGAAACGGTTGCGCGATTACCGTCATTATGCAGGAAAAACCGGAGAAATGCGAAGTTTGCATAACTTTGACAGATGAGAAAAAAAGTGGCATAATCTTTTCTAAACTTGGGGATGATAATAAAAGTATGTTGTTTAAAGGTAGAAAGAGGTGTTGGATTATGTATGAAACTGTTAAAGTAATTCGGTTATCAGATATGGATGAAGTTAAGGATTTCGTACGTGCAGCAGGTGGTTGTGATTTTGATATTGATGTAAAATGTGACAGAACATTCATTGATGCAAAGTCATTGCTTGGTATGATTGGACTTGGCGTAAAAAAGAATCTTCAGGTTTGCTACGGTGGAAAGAATGAAAATTTCGAAAACGTAGTTGCTTAATTTGCAGTGGCATAATACAATTATTATATCGTGACTATGGAACTTTAAGTCCCGCTCCGTATTCCGGAGCGGGGCTTTTTATTGTAAAATAATGGAACAAATAAAAACCCGCTTCATACAACAGGAAAATACCCGCGGGAGAAAGGAAGTGTACATGCAGGAATTACATATCTCTGTGAGAAATCTGGTAGAGTTTATTTTCCGGGCAGGAGATATCGATAATCGTGCCGGAAAGCTGGCGAGTGCAGAGGCCATGATGGAAGGCAGCCGTATCCACCGGAAAATTCAAAAAAGCATGGACACCTCCTACCAGGCGGAAGTACCGCTGAAAATTGAATGGAAAGCCAACGATTACGTACTGGTCGTGGAAGGACGTGCAGACGGAATCGCCTATGGAAAATTTCAGCCGGATCTGCCGGCTGCGACGGAGTCTGTGCTGCAACCGGAGATGGAGTTTGCGGCGGAAATCCCTCCGGAAGAAGAAATCAGCTTCATCGATGAGATCAAGGGTGTATATAGAAACGTTGCGGCAATGGAACAGCCGGTCTACGTGCATAAAGCCCAGGCAATGTGCTATGCGTATATCTATGCGAAACAGAACCGTCTGGAGCGGATCGGCGTGCAGATGACCTACTGCAATCTGGATACCGAGGAAATCCGGTATTTCCGGGAGATTTTCGATTATGAGACACTGACCGTGTGGTTTGGCCATCTGATCGAAGATTATCGGAAATGGGCGGACTGGCAGATTGCATGGAAAAAACAACGGCAGGAGAGCATTCATGGACTGGAGTTTCCATTTCCGTACCGGGAAGGGCAAAAGAAGCTGGTTGCAGATGTTTATCGTACAATTTTGCGGGGAAAGAATCTGTTTATCGAGGCACCGACCGGTGTGGGCAAAACAATTTCCACAATCTTTCCGGCGGTAAAAGCAGTGGGAGAAGGGCTGGCAGACCGGATCTTTTATCTCACGGCAAAGACCATCACAGCAACTGTGGCAAAAGAAACGTTCGCACTGCTGGAAGAACAGGGCTATCGTGCCAAAGTGATCCAGATTACAGCAAAAGAAAAACTCTGCCTGTGTGAAGAGATGGACTGCAACCCGGTAAACTGTCCATATGCAAAGGGACATTTTGACCGGGTGAACGATGCGGTGTTTGATCTCTTGCAGAAATCCAACCTGTTTACCAGAGAAGAAGTTTTAGCGCAGGCGAAAGAATATCAGGTGTGCCCGTTTGAGATGAGTCTGGATGTGGCAACCTGGGTGGACAATATTGTCTGTGATTACAATTACGTATTCGATCCGAATGTATATCTGAAACGCTTTTTTCAGGAGGGGATAAAGGGAGACTATCTGTTCCTGGTGGATGAGGCACATAACCTCGTGGATCGCAGCAGGGAGATGTACAGTGCCGATCTGTACAAAGAAGACGTGCTTGCAGTGAAGCGGATCATGAAAGCGCACAGCCGTACGATCTGCCGTATCCTGGACAAATGCAACAAAGCCATGCTGGAAATGAAACGTGAGTGTGAGCACTACCAGATTCTGGACAGTGTGGGAACGTTGACCTTCCACCTTATGCGGCTGGCCTCCCAGATGGATGAATTTTTGGAAAAACCGCGGGAATTTCCGGAGAAGAAAACGGTGCTGGATTTTTACTTTGCGCTGCGCAATTTCCTGAATATCTATGATCTGGTGGATGACCATTACGTGATCTACAGCCAGATGACGGAGGAAGGCCAGTTCCGGATCCGGCTCTTTTGTGTAGATCCGTCGGTCAATCTGCAGAAATGCATCGATAAAAGCAATTCCACGATCTTTTTCTCCGCAACGCTCCTGCCGATCGGATACTACAAGCGGCTACTTTCCACGGACGAGGATAACTATGCCATTTATGCGCAGAGTACGTTTGCCCAGACACAGAGACTTCTCGCATTTGGCCGGGATGTGAGCACAAAATATACGCGGAGGAACAGAAAAGAATACGAAAAAATCGCGGACTATATCGGTGCAGTCACAGAAGCACAGCAGGGAAATTACATGGTGTTTTTCCCGTCTTACCGGCTGATGCAGGATGTATATGAGGTCTTTGCCGGGAAGGCGGTCGATTCGTGCGAGATTCTGATGCAGCATAGTAATATGAAAGAACACGAAAGAGAAGCGTTTTTGGAAGAATTTGAAAAAGAGCGCCAGGGGACACTCGTTGCGTTCTGTGTGATGGGTGGAATTTTCGGGGAAGGCATTGATCTGAAAAACGACCGGCTGATCGGTGCCATCATCGTGGGAACCGGACTTCCGCAGGTCAGCGATGAACGTGAAATTTTAAAGAATTATTATGATGAGCGGGGATTGTCCGGATTTGACTATGCGTTCCGCTATCCGGGAATGAATAAAGTCCTGCAGGCGGCAGGACGTGTGATCCGGACCAGTGAGGACCGCGGCGTGATCCTCCTGCTGGATGAACGTTTCCTGCAGCGTGAATACGGAGCGCTTTTTCCGAGAGAATGGGAAAAGAGAAGCGTCTGTGGTCTGCCGCAGCTGCGGGAAGAAGTGAGCCGGTTCTGGTCAGACGTCCGGGAGGAGCTTTAAAAACTCTTCGGTGGAGGCAGAAACCGGAAGGGTAGGGTTTAACGAAGCCACCAGCTGCCGCTGCGGGATCGTTTCCTGCGTGCGGACGAGGAAGAGATCCTCCGGCTTGTGTTTCAGACAAAAATCCGGGATAAAAGCAATTCCAAGACCGATGCGGGCCATGTCAATGAGCAGATCGTTGCTGCTGAGCTCTACCTGAGGCAGCAGTTCCAGCTGATGCTGCAGGAAAATGTGGTGCAGAAACTCACTCGTTGTGCTCTTGCGGTCTAACATCATGAGCGGATAGGTGCCAAGATCCGAGAAAGGAACGATGCGGTCCGCCAGATCAAAATATGCCGGATTGGCGACGAACACATCCGAGAAAGAGCCAACCGTTTTCTGAATATAGGAAGGATTCAGATGCGGGTTTGGAAAATTTGTGATAATCAGATCTACCCGGCGCTGCTCTAACAGGTCTACACAGCCCATCGAGCTGGCATTGGTGATTTTAATCGGAACATCCGGGAATTTCCGATGGAATTTCTGCAGATACGGCAGAAGAAAATAGCGGCAGATCGTGTCGCTGGCACCGATATGCAGCTGTCCTAAACCAAGAGAGCCGGATTCTAAAAGCTGGCTTTCGCCGCGTGAGATCAGATTCATGGCAGGTTCCACATGTTTTAGCAGCAGAGCACCGGCAGGAGTCAGCTGCACTTTTTTTGTGCTGCGGATAAAAAGCGGCTGTCCCAGCTTGCGCTCTAATGTTTTGATAGACTGGCTTACCGCTGACTGGGAGATAAACAGCTTCTTACTTGCATCCGAAAATGAGAGAGAGCTTGCAACATAATAGAAAACCTTGTATAATTCATAATTGATATCCATCGATCATATCCTCAGTAGTATAGTATAGTATAGGATATATTATATACCTTTCACAAAGGAGAGAAAAGGAGATTATCATGAAAAAGGGAATTTTGAAAACCTTATGCGGATTGATGGCGGCACTCATGCTGCTTGTGTTCGCAGGAACACCCGTTACAACTCAGGCAGCAAAACTGCCATATTACATTAAAATCAATCGTCAGCAGAACTGTGTGACCGTATATGCACTTGATTCCAAAGGCAAATATACCAAACCGGTCAAAGCATTTGCCTGCTCGGTCGGTGTCAACAATGCCACCCCGACAGGAACATTTTCGATTCCGGCAAAATACCGCTGGCATACACTTATGGGCGGTGTGTACGGACAGTATTGCAGCCGTATTCACGGTGGTGTGCTGTTCCACTCTGTGTTTTACAGTTCACAGGACCCGAGCAGGCTGGCATACAATTCTTATAACCGTCTGGGACAGACGGCATCCCACGGATGTGTCCGTCTGAATGTGGAAGATGCCAAGTGGATCTATGACAACTGCCCGGTAGGAACCAAAGTAACCATCTATGATAGCAAAGATCCGGGACCATTGGGCAAGCCTACCCCGATCCGTATTGATGTAAACAGTCCGTACCGCGGATGGGATCCGACCGATCCGGATCCGAGAAATCCATGGCTGAAACTTCGCCCGACGATTAAGGGAATCAAGAATAAAACCATCGAGAGAACAAACAGCAAAGTAGATCTGAAAAAGGGTGTGAAAGCTACCGATTACAGAGGTAAGACACTTAAATTTACCGTTTCCGGAAAAGTCAATGCGGCAAAGACCGGAAAATATAAGATTACATACACCGCAAAAGATGCCAAAGGAAACAAGACCCAAAAGAGCATCGTAATTACCGTAAAAGATACGAAAGCACCATCCATCAGCCTGAAGCGAAAGACACTGACCTACAATAAAGCCGTTTCCAAAGAAAAACTGGTTTCTGCAATTAAGGCAGATGTAGTGGCAAAAGATCTGGGCAAAAAACTTGCGTCAAAATATGTTTTCGTGGATGCCAGAGAAGCACATAAGGCAGTTACCGCTATGGAAAGAGGAAACTATGGAACTTATAGCGTGACCGTATATGTCAAAGATACGGCAGGAAATAAATCCAGAAAGCTGAAAGTAAAGATTAATTTTGTAAATCCAAACCCGGGTACCGATCAGCCGGATCAGCCGGAACCGGACACTCCGGGCGTTGTAACGGACAGTGCAATTACCGTACAGTAATTTCATAAGAACAGGTAATAGATATCGTAAGCGATATTAATTTTACTTAATTGTCAACCCATGATACAATAACATAAAGATCAATAGAATGCCCCCAAATGCAGGGGGCATTCCGTTTCGCAAAAGAAGGAGGTAAATCCAATGGGCAATGTACGTCGTGTGTACGTAGAAAAGAAACCGGATTTTGCCGTAAAGGCAAAAGAATTAAAACATGAGGTAAAGCACTATCTCGGAATCGCTGCAGATCAGGTGCGTGTTCTGATCCGTTATGATGTGGAAAATGTATCGGATGCCACTTACCAGAAGGCATTGCAGACGGTATTTTCCGAGCCACCAGTGGATGATATTTATGAGGAGAACTTTGACGCAGAAGGCGGAAACGTATTTTCCGTAGAATTCTTGCCGGGACAGTTCGACCAGAGAGCGGATTCCGCAGAGCAGTGCGTGAAGCTTTTAAATGAGGATGAGGAGCCGATCATCCGCAGCGCGACGACCTATGTGATCAAGGGTGACATCACAGAGAATGAGTTAGAGGCGATCAAAAAGTATTGTATCAATCCGGTAGATTCCCGTGAGACCGGTATGGACAAGCCGGATACCCTCGTACAGAATTTCGATGAGCCGGCAGACGTGGCAGTTTTCGACGGATTTATCGACATGGCAGAAGCACAGCTGAAGGAACTGTACAGCTCCTTAAATCTTGCCATGACCTTTAAGGATTTCTTACATATCCAGAATTACTTCAAAAATACCGAGAAGCGGAATCCGTCCGTGACAGAGATCCGCGTGCTTGATACTTACTGGAGTGACCATTGCCGTCATACCACCTTCTCGACAGAACTGAAAAATGTGAAGTTTGATGAAGGATTTTACCAGGCACCAATCAAAAAGACTTACGAAGAATATCTGGATACCCACAAGAAACTGTATGCGGGACGCGATGACAAGTTTGTCTGCCTGATGGATCTGGCACTGCTTGCCATGAAACGTCTGAAAAAAGAAGGAAAACTTGCAGATCAGGAAGAATCTGACGAGATCAATGCATGTTCCATCGTGGTACCGGTGGAAGTAGATGGAAAGACAGAGGAGTGGCTTGTAAACTTTAAGAACGAGACACATAACCATCCGACCGAGATTGAGCCGTTCGGTGGTGCTGCTACCTGTTTAGGCGGAGCCATCCGTGATCCACTTTCCGGAAGAACCTATGTCTATCAGGCAATGCGTGTGACCGGAGCCGCAGATCCAACCGTATCCGTAAAAGATACGATTGAGGGCAAGCTGCCACAGAAGAAGATCGTGCGCGAGGCAGCCAGAGGTTACAGCTCTTATGGAAACCAGATCGGACTGGCAACCGGATATGTCAAAGAAGTTTACCATCCGGATTATGTAGCAAAACGTATGGAGATCGGTGCTGTCATGGGTGCCGCACCGAGACGTGCCGTACAGAGACTGACCTCTGATCCGGGAGATAAGATTATCCTTCTGGGCGGACGTACCGGACGTGACGGTATCGGTGGAGCAACCGGATCTTCCAAGGCACATAATACAGAGTCCACATCGGTATGTGGTGCCGAGGTACAGAAAGGTAATGCACCGACTGAGCGTAAACTGCAGCGCCTGTTCCGCAGAGAAGAAGTCAGCCATATTATCAAAAAATGTAACGATTTCGGTGCCGGTGGTGTATCGGTAGCCATCGGTGAGCTTGCAGACGGACTGCGCGTGAATCTGGATAAAGTACCGAAGAAATATGCCGGTCTGGATGGAACAGAGATTGCAATCTCTGAGTCCCAGGAGCGTATGGCAGTGGTTGTTGCTCCGGAAGATGTGGAGCAGTTCCTTGCTTATGCAAAAGAAGAAAACCTTGAGGCAACCGAGGTGGCAGTTGTTACCGAGGAGCCGAGACTGATCTTAGAGTGGAGAGGAAAAGACATTGTCAATATTTCCCGTGCATTCCTCGATACTAACGGTGCACACCAGGAAGCTGATGTCGAAGTTGAAATGCCAAAAGAGGAAGACAACTTCTTCAAGAAGATGGAACTTCCGAAAGTCGCAGATGCATTACAGAAAAACGATAACAAGGCAGCATGGCTTGCAATGCTTGCCGATCTCAACGTATGTTCCCAGAAGGGACTTGTCGAGATGTTCGACGGTTCCATCGGTGCGGGAAGTGTCTACATGCCATACGGCGGCCGTTATCAGCTGACCGAGACACAGAGCATGGTTGCCAAACTTCCGGTTCTGAAAGGAAAATGCGATACCGTAACCATGATGTCCTACGGATTTGATCCGTACTTATCCTCCTGGAGTCCATACCACGGATCGGTATATGCCGTACTGGAATCCCTTTCCCGTATCGTGACCGCCGGTGGTGACTACAAGAAAGTACGCTTCACCTTCCAGGAGTATTTCCGCAGAATGAGTGAAGATCCAAAGAGATGGAGTCAGCCGTTTGCAGCACTGCTCGGTGCATTTGATGCACAGATCGGTTTTGGTCTGCCGTCCATCGGTGGAAAAGATTCCATGTCCGGAACCTTTAACGATATTGACGTGCCTCCGACACTGGTTTCTTTTGCAGTCGATGTGGCAAGAGAAAAAGACGTGATCACACCGGAACTGAAAGAAGCAGGAGATAAGCTGGTACTCTTTACGATCGAAAAGAACGCGTATGATCTGCCGGTATATGAGCAGGTGATGAAACTGTATGACAAGATTCATGAGCTGATCGGCAAGGGAGCAATCCGCAGTGCCTATGCACTGGACGGAAAAGGTCTGGCAGCAGCAGTCAGCAAGATGGCATTTGGTAACAAATTAGGTGTCACCATTGCAGAGGATGTCACAGCAGAAACATTATTTGCACCGGGATTTGGTAATATCGTTGCAGAAGTAAAAGAGGAGTTTCTTCCTATTATAAAAGAAGCATCCGGAGTTGTTGTCGGTGAAGTGAACGATGCACAGAAATTTGTATACAAAGAAATGTCACTTTCCATGGAGGAAGCAATTGCAGCCTGGACCGGAACACTCGAAAGAGTCTTCCCAACCCGCGCAACCGAGGGCAAGGAAAAAGTGCAGAGTGATGTATATGATACCAAGAATATCTATGTATGCAAGAACAAAGTCGCAAAGCCGACCGTATTCATTCCGGTATTTCCTGGAACGAACTGCGAGTACGACAGTGCGAAAGCGTTTGAGCGTGCAGGTGCCAATACAATTGTAAAAGTATTCAAGAATCTGAGTGCAGCAGACATTCGTGATTCTGTCGATGAATTTGTCAAGGCAATCAACCAGTCACAGATCATCATGTTCCCGGGTGGATTCTCCGCAGGAGATGAGCCGGAAGGATCTGCAAAGTTCTTTGCAACGGCATTCCGGAATGCAAAGATGACCGAGGCAGTAAGCAGACTGCTGTCAGAACGTGACGGACTGGCACTTGGTATCTGCAACGGATTCCAGGCGCTGATCAAACTGGGACTTGTTCCTTACGGACAGATCCAGGCACAGAGTGCGGATTCCCCGACACTGACCTACAACACCATCAACCGCCACATCAGCAAGATGGTATATACCAAGGTTGTGACAAATAAATCCCCATGGCTGCAGCAGGCAAAGCTTGGTGCAACATACTGCAACCCGGCATCCCATGGAGAGGGACGTTTCGTAGCTCCGAAGGAATGGCTGGACAAGCTTTTTGCAAACGGACAGGTTGCCACCCAGTATGTCAATGAAGCCGGCGAGCCAACCATGGATGAAGAGTGGAATGTCAATGGTTCGTACATGGCGATCGAGGGTATCACCAGTCCGGATGGACGTGTACTCGGAAAGATGGCACACAGCGAGCGCCGTGGTGAGGCCGTTGCCATGAACATCTACGGAGAGCAGGATATGAAGATCTTCGAATCCGGAGTTGCTTACTTTAAATAGAATTGTTTATCTTCACGCGTAGTTTCACTCGAACTACGCGTGAAATAGTTTTAATAATAGAAAAAAGTGAAAAAACTCTTAAATGCTTAAGAAAATATTAAAGAATTTTTTCAATAAAATGTAATTTTGGTGTTGCAAAGATACAATACTTGGTGTATGATTGTCACGTAGAGTAGTTAAAAGAGTACTATAAATAGTACGACAAGTGATGAACTACTATCGAGGCTATGGAAACTGGAACTTGTTCCAGACAGACCTTACAATTACAGATACATATTAGAAATATAAGTCATCGGAACCTCAGCTTGCTGATCTTGATGCTGGACAATCAACGTTGATATCACACTCTACGCCGACGTCTGATGTACGAAAGTTTCTGGTCATTTATGATTTGTGTGTCTGCAGATGAAACTGACGATGGACTTAACAGTAAGACCGAGGAAGGTCAGTGGAGGCAATTAGCGAGAACATTGGATTGGAAGAATCGTCCGCAGCGGTTTGGAAGAGAAGATGAAGGAACTTAAACGTGCAGGGTTAAACGAGTAGAAGAGATGGAAGTTAGTCAAAAAGAAAGAGAGGAAAAAACATGAAATCAAGCAAAAAAGTGTTAGCTTTTGCTCTCGCTGCAGCTATGGTTGTAACAGCAGTTCCTGCTACAAACGCACAGGCAGCTTCTACAGCAAAGCTTAGCGCAAAAAAAGCCACAGTTTATTCTGAGGGCTACAAGACAGTTACAGTTAAAACTCCAAAGTCTTGGAAGTCTGTTAAAGTAACTGCAACAAGCAACAAGAAGTCTGTTGCAAAAGTTAAGAAGACAGCAGCAAAGAAGATCAAGGTTACAGGTGTTAAGCCAGGTACCGCTAAAGTTACGGTTAAGGTAACTTACAAGACTTCTACAAAGAAGAATGCTAAGGCAAAGACAAAGAAACTTACTTACACAATGAAAGTTGCTAAGGCAAGTGTTGCTTTATCTGGAAATTCAGCAGTAGCAGTTGGAAGCACAACTAAGTTAACAACAACTAAGAAGGCTTCTTCAAGAGCTAAGATCACTTACACATCCAGTGATGATACAATCGCAACAGTTTCTGAAGACGGAACTGTAAAGGGTGTTAAGGCTGGTAAGGCTACTATCACAGCTAAGCTTACAATTGGTAAAGATACAGCTACAGCTACTCAGGAAGTAGAAGTAAAGAACTATGTTCTTTCTACAGTAGCACAGAACAAGTTAACAGAGCTTACAGCTACTGTCGCTGGTGATACAAAGAACCTTAAGGCTTCTGATTTCACAGTAAAGAGTGAAGCAACAAACGTTGTTTACCCAGTATCTAAGGTAACAGTTGATTCTAAGGACGCTTCTAAGGTTACATTAACTCTGTTCAGTGAGTTAAAGGATGCAGCTACATATGATGTGACTCTTGATGGAATCACAAAGACATTCGTAGCTTCTGATGGAAAGGTTGCTTCTATCGCACTTGATAAAGCTACAATCCCATATGCTACTGAGACAGAAATTAAGTTGGTTTCCAAAGATGCTAATGGTGTTATCATAAAAGAACTTAAATATGGTGATACTGATAACAGTTATAACTTTACAATTGATACAAAAGGTAACGGATATACAACTGGTTCTAAGTTATACTTAAACAAGATTGGCGATACTGCTGAAGCAACTATCGAGTACAAGACTGGAAAGTATGACCAGAATGGTAAGGCTGAAGGCAATATTGGTCCTAACAAGGTGACAATTACTGCTGCAGATCAGTCAGCTATCAATGATTTCAAAGTAAGAATTGATGGCGCAAACAAGAAGTTTGATAAGGCAAAAGATACTAATAAGATTGCTGCCGGAGAAACTGGCAAATATGCATACTTTATGATCAAGGATGCAACAGGAACAGAGGTTTCTAAGTATGATTATACTGTAGAATCTTCAGACAAGACAGTTTTAATGCTTGCAAGCAATACTATCTCAAGCAAGAGCGTTGGTCTTACTCCTGTTAAGCAGGGTACAGCATATATCTTATTTAAAGATAAGGATGGTAAAATTGTAAACTCTGTAGCAATTGATGTTACTGCTGGTAGAGAAGCTGCTACTCTTGAGTTAGATAAGTATAGCGTAGATGCTTCTACATCAAAAACTGTAGCTGCTAAGACAGTAAGTGTTAAGGTAAAGGATCAGTATGGTGATGAGGTAGCTGCAAGCAATTACTCAAATGTACATGTATCTTATTTAAGTGGTCCTGTTAAGAATGAGACCGCTGTAGCATTTGATGCAAGCAAGAAAGCAGTTGTTGTTACAGGTTCAGCATTTGATGCTTCTAAAACAGGAGCTTATGTATACAAGGTAGCTTATACAAAAGATAATAAGGAAATTGTAGCTAAGACTCTTACTGTTAATGTTCAGAAACCTGGTTCTGCAGTTGATTCATATCGCCTTGATCTTGACAAATCTTCTGTAGATGTTAAAGTTGATAATGATAATAAAGATAGCAAAATCATTACTGCTCAGTTAATGGGACGTTCAAACGGTGTTGATTTGAACGCAGTACAGAGTGTAACTTATACTGTAAAGAAATCTGATGGAACAGTTGTTTTTGGTAATGACAATGGAAAGGTTGTTACAGGAGCAGCGTTCGGAGTTGATGCTAACTATGGTGATAATAAAACTACAGGTTCTAATTTAAATATCAAACTTGTAGATGTATCTAAAGGAGTAGCTACAAAGAATCTTGGAGCTGGTACTTATACTGTAACTGCTACATGCAAAGATGCAAAGAATAATGACGTAACTATTACTTCCAGCTTTACAGTAACAGATACTCAGACTAAGGCATCTGCTGAAGTTAAGCATAATTCAGTTGAGCCGACAGAGGATACTGTTGAAGCTGCATTAAAAGCTGCTTTAGTTGTAACTTATGGAGATGATGTTTATAGTAATGCAAAAGATGCTCCAGAAGATGCTAAAACATTAGTAATTTCTAAGGTTGAAGGAAAACTTAATGATGGTACCGAGTTTAAGACAAAGGATACCAAGGTTAAAGGTCATGATTTCAATATTTCTAAACTGGAAGTTACTGTAACAGTAGCAGATGGCATCTCAATGAATGTTGAAGTTGCTGTACCTGGTGTTATTACAGCAAAATAATATAGAAATTATTTGATCTAAGTTATTATAACATCTGTGAAATATTAAATAGTAAAATATAGCTCTCTGCCAATTGGGTGGAGAGCTATATTTCTGTGATAAAAAAAGGGGCTGTAAAATAAGTCCCTAATATAAGAAACGCCAATTCCGGCAAATGTCGGT
>OLNI01001286.1_pt1 | contig 14499 bp, 9 predicted proteins | sample 1672921 | NCBI WGS metagenome assembly OLNI01 (sample SAMEA3136737, study PRJEB25190) | human gut metagenome | biome: human gut; feature: human-associated habitat; material: faeces | place: Austria | collected 2013 | reverse complement strand
TGGCTTTTTGTGGGAAAGCAGTACTACCGTCTCCACATGAACCGTGTTCGGGAATTGATCAACTGGCGTGATTTTTTTAAGTTCATATCCGCTTTCTCTTAGGAACTTAACATCTCTTGCCAGTGTGGCGCTGTCGCAGCTAACATATACAACTTTTTCTGGCTGCATGTCTACAATGGTCTGTAGCAATGATTCCTCGCAGCCTTTGCGTGGCGGATCCACAACGATCACATCTGCATGGGCAGTCTCTCCTCCATGGCTTTCCTGATATTCACGGTAATATTCCGGCAGAACTTCCTCTGCCTTTCCTACATAGAATTCCGCATTCGCAATATCATTGATCTTCGCATTATTCCTTGCATCGTCAATGGCCTGCGGTACGATTTCCACTCCATATACCTGCTTTGCATTCTGAGCAAGAAACAGGGAAATGGTTCCGATTCCACAGTAGAGATCCCACACCGTCTCATTTCCATTTAAATCTGCATAATCAAGCGCCAGTCCATACAATTTCTCAGTTTGTACCGGATTGACCTGGTAAAATGAAAGCGGGGAAATCTGATATTTTACATTTCCAATATAATCCGTGATGTACGTCTGCCCCCAGAGCAGTTTTATTTCATTTCCCATGATGACATTAGTTTTTGCCTTGTTCACACTGATTGTGATGCTTGTCATTCCTGAGATTTCACATAATTTATCCACAAGTTTTTCTGCGTGTGGCAGTTTTTCCCCATTAATCACAAGGCAGACCATGATTTCATCAGTTTTGAATCCATAACGGATCAACACATGACGCACCAGCCCCTTATGCTTCTCCTCGTCGTATGCAGAAATGTGATTATTCTCCATAAAATGCAGAATAATCTCGAGAATTTTCTGATTGACCGCTACACCCAGTGCACAGTCTGTATTCGGAATGATGCTGTGTGTTCTTCCTGCGTAAAATCCAGTGATAATGTGTCCTTCTTTGTCTGTTCCAATTGGGAACTGCGCTTTATTTCGATAATGAAATGGCTCTTCCATACCAACAATAGGCTGCATAACTTTGTCAAGAAGTTCTGTCGGGACTTCTCCGATTCGTTCCAGATTACCACGGACTTTTCCTTCTTTAAATGAAAGCTGGGCTCCATACTTCATCTCCTGAATCTGGCAGCCACCACATCTTCTCGCCATCGGACACGCTGGCTTTTCTACACGATTTTCAGACGGCGTAACAATATTCATAAGTCTTGCATAACCGTAGTTCTTCTTTGCCTTCACAATCTTGGCTTCAACCACATCACCGATAATCGCATCTTTTATAAATAAAGTATACCCATCTACTTTACCAATGCCTTCTCCCCCGACACCAATATCTTCAATTGCCACTGTAACCAAATCATTTTTCTGCATATTCATACCTCATAATAAGAATTGGGGCACCCCTTTTTACAAAAAGGGACACCCTTAATCACTGGTGGGGACGTAGTATTTTTACGTTTTGCTACGTCCCCATTACATTACTATATTGTTGTTTTTCTTAAGTTTGACTCGAACAATCTGTTATATCCAAGCCACTCTCCGGCTTTTTTGTCTTTGAATATTTCTTTTAATGTCTGCATCTTGGCGTCTGCGTTGTCGGCAAGATTTAGTGCCATGGCTTCTGCCAGTGCCGGTTTTTTCGGGGAACCGTATTCTAACTCTCCGTGGTGTGCCACGATGCAGTGTTTCAGCTCACTTGCAAGCTGTTTTGGGAATTCTGGAATCTCGCGGATTGCATCATCGATCATCTCGATTCCGATAATGATATGACCAAGAAGCTGTCCATCGTCTGTGTAATCATTTTCCGGGAATGGTGACAACTCAATTGTCTTTCCGATATCGTGGCACATAGCTGCTGTGTAAAGCAGGTCTTTGTTGAGAATATCATACTGTCCAACCATATACTCGCAGAATTTCACAACACTCAATGTGTGCTCCAAGAGTCCTCCGGCAAATCCGTGGTGTACACTCTTTGCTGCGGAATGTCCTTTGAATGTGCGAATGAATTTCTCGTCTTTTTCAAAATAATACTCGATTACTCCACGCAGATACGGATTGCTGATCTGTCTTCCGTAGGAAAGCAGTTCTTCGTACATCCCATCTACGCTTTTTTCTGTCGAAGGCATATAATCTGCAGGTATGTATTCGCCTTCCTGTGCTTTTCTGATCTGGCGGATGTTCAATTGAAGATTGTTATTATAACTGATGACATCTCCGAATACTTCAATGAAATCTTTCTCATCATAATCAGCAATTCCATTGGAATTCGGATCCCAGACTTTTCCGTCCAGAGTTCCTGTCTTATCCTGAAGTGTCAGATTGTCATACGGCTTTCCATTCCGAGTCTCTGCGGATCTCTTTCCTTTACATAAATATATATTTCGAATTGTTTCTCCTTCTACAAGAGTATCAATATATCTCATAATTCGTGCCTTTCTTTTCTTAATTTTATATCAGTCAGCTTCCGCTGACATTTGTTCACTATTTTCTGTTATTGTTGCAACACACCATCATAGTTTCGCATAGTATTCCTTACTGTTTATACCCAACTGTGACTCCAAAGTCAATATCCACATATTCTCCTCCGGTTCCCTGACGTTTTCCACGAACAAGAATTTTATCTCCCACATTTTGCTTCATAAGCGTATTATGATAACCAAGAAGATTGATGATATCTGTATCTGCAATATTGGTAATGATATCACCACTCTGAATTCCTGCCGCCATAGCCGGAGATTCTGCATCGACTTCTTTCACATAAACACCTTGTGGAATTCCCTGTCCCTGCATCTCGCTGCTTACCTCTACACCGGACACTCCAAGATATGGTACATTTTTCCCATTAGAAAGTAACTCTATCACACCTTTGATATCAGAAATTCCATATCCGGAAATCTTATTTGTCTGATCATCTGACCTGACAGAAGTGTTGATAATTCCAATCACCTCTCCACGGATATTCACAAGAACTCCGCTTCCGGAAATATCTCCTGCCACATCCGTATAAATGGTCTGATACTGTCCATCTGCCTTATCCAGATAATTTTCGCCAGACTCGATCACACCATATCCGGCAATCGTATCACAGCCATACAATTTCCCGACAGCAATAACTGTATCGCCTTCGGACACAACTTTTGAGCCGCCAAGTGTCGCTGTCTCAATCTGTGCCCATACATCATCCGCAATATTCTTTCTCTGAACTGCATAAACACACAGTCCCAGCCCTGCATCCCGGCTCTTCAATATGGCATCGCACTGACTGTCTCCGGAAAATGTAACACGGATGATCTTCGCTTCTTTTACCGGAAGCTCTCCTGCGAGAATCAGAAGTTCCTGACCATTATCTGCCACGATCATTCCGGAAATACTCTTTTCCTTATCTTCCTGATCTTTCGAAAATTCCTCTTCTGTAACAGCGCCCTGAATCTCTACAACACTTTTTCTCACTTCTCCTGACACCTGCTTCAGATTATTCAGCATTTCCTGATAGGTTTCTGTTGTCAGAACGGTTTTTTGTTCCTGGCCTTGTTCCTCTTCCTGCTGTGTCTGATTTTCTTCCTGCTGTTCGTCCTGTGGAATTGTTACTTCCGTCGGATCTTCTTCAAATCTCTTCTCCACCCACGGTTTGCACGCAAAAAAAGTAAAGCAGGCCACCAGTCCGAATATTAATCCTAACTGAATCCTTCTAAGGACGTCGTGTTTCCACTTCGCCTGATCTCCTGCCTCATCTTTAATGATTTCCTGTAAAAAAGAATACTCCTCTTCTTCCGAGTTCTGCTTTTGCTCTAATGGTTCTTTCTCATCTTTCATGCGTACACGCAGGCTCCTTTACAAACCTTATATTCAACAAAGAAGATATTTACAGTATACCTTATCCCTCTGCCTTCGGCAACGAGAAAATGAACTCGGTACCGACACCTTCTGTACTGACTACATTAATATTTTCACCGTGAGCCTGTATCGCCTCTTTGACAATTGCAAGCCCAAGGCCGGTTCCTTTTTTATCTTTTCCACGGGACAGATCGGATTTATAAAATCTCTCCCAGATCTTATTCAGTGCATTTCTCGGAATTCCAATTCCATAATCTTTGACCGACGTGTAGATCTTATCCCCACGTTCGGTCGTTTCAATCGTAATGATTGAATCCTGGTCACTGAATTTGATCGCATTATCAAGCAAATTGTAGAGCACTTGCTGAATCTTTCGCTTATCTGCTACTACTTTCAAATGCTTTCTGGCAAAGACCAGCTCAATAGAAATCTTTTTCTGCGTGCAACGTCCCTCAAAGGAGGCTGCCACATTTTTGATCATTTCATGAATGTCAAATGGAACTTTATCCAGTAATAAATTCTTCGTATCGAATTCATTCAACGTAAGGAGATCCTTGGTCAGATCGGTCAGTCTCTCTGTCTCAAATAAAATGATATTCAGATATTTCCCCTGCATTTCCGGCGGGATTGTCCCATCTGCAATTGCCTCTACATACCCTTTGATCGATGTTAAAGGAGAGCGGAAATCATGTGACACATTTGCCACAAATTTCTTCTGATAATCCTCCATATCCCGAAGCTGGGAAGACATAAAGTTCAGCGATGCTGACAGATAACCAATCTCATCTTCTGTGTTCACAGGAATCTCATAGTCCAGATTACCGGACGCATATTGTTTCGCTGCCTCGGTTATCTTGCAGAGCGGTCTGTACACGATAAACTGAATTCCAAGCAAAATGGAAAATGACAACAGATAGATGACTGCAAGTGTGATATACGCTGCATTCATTAACGTAATCTGTAATTGTCCAATCTGAGTCATGCTTTTGTGTATCAGCAGATACCCTTGTGTGGAATATCCATGTACAACCGGTGCAATGACTGTGATCATATCTTCTTTAAAATAATCGTGATATGTTCCGACTTCATACTTTGCGCTGCCAATTTCTGCCGGGTTAAAATCTTCAATCGCAGTCGGTGCTGTCGGATATCCGTCGGAATGTGCGGAAGTGATTATATTACCTTCCCGGTCTACGAACCAGACTGCCCCGTCCAGATGCACTTCCATTCCAACAAGTTGTGTATGGACAGCACTTTCATCAATCTGTTCAAGGAAATAATGTGGCAGATACTCATTTGCCACCAGGTTCGCTTCCTGATAAACACCCGCAGCCAGATCCCGTTCAAGAGGTTCTTCTGTCAATGTTCTTGTAAGCGTTGCTACTGTGAACAAACTCATGAACCCGAAAATCATATATATGATGATAAATTTTAAATACAATGTACTTTTCATACAATGCCTCTTCTATGTGGTTTCCTGATCTGTTACTTTACTTCAAACTTGTATCCAATGCCCCATACGGTGGCAAGTTTCCAGCCATTATGATCTTTGATCTTCTCGCGCAAACGCTTAATATGCACATCAACAGTACGGGTATCTCCAATATACTCATATCCCCAGATTTGATCCAAAAGCTGCTCTCTTGTAAACACCTGATTTGGCGAAGATGCCAGGAAGTAAAGAAGCTCCAGCTCTTTCGGCGGCATCTCTACATTCTTCCCATCGACCAGAACAGAATAATTCGTCAGATTGATCTCGATTCCCGGGTATTCCACACATTTTCCCTTATCTACTGCAGGAACCTCTGGTTTCGGCACTGCCTGATAACGGCGGAGTACTGCTTTTACGCGCGCCACAAGCTCTTTTGAATCAAATGGCTTCATAATATAGTCATCGGCTCCAAGCTCCAGACCAAGCACTTTGTCAAAAACCTCCCCTTTTGCGGAAAGCATGATAATCGGTGTATTTGCCCGCGCACGGATCTCGCGGCAGACCTGATACCCGTCAATACCCGGAAGCATCAAATCTAAAAGTACCAGATTCGGGTGATAGGTGTCGAATGCTACAAGCGCCTTCTCCCCGTCATGAACCATCATCGTGTCAAAACATTCTTTTGCAAGATACAAAGATACAAGCTCTGCAATTGCCTCATCGTCATCCACGATCAAAATTTTCTGTTTATTAACCATTATTTATTCTCCCTGATTTTTGCATTATTTCAGTTCTACAATCGTCACTCCGGCATCTCCTTCGCCAAATGCTCCTAATCTGTAAGATTTCACATGCTTCTGACGTTTCAGATATTGGTGGATGCCCGCTCTTAAAGCTCCGGTTCCTTTTCCGTGTACCACGCGCACACTTGTCAAATGTGCCAGAGACGCATCGTCCAAATATTTATCCAGCTCTGCGACCGCCTCGTCAACGGTCTTTCCAAGCAGATTGATTTCCGGGCTTACGGACAAAGATTTGCCCATCTTCACCTTACCCTTGCTTGTTCTTGAGGCAGTCTTTTTCAGATATGCCGGCTTCTCATCAACAATCTCCAGATCAGAAATGTGTACTTTTGAGCTAAGAATTCCCATCTGAACCATAAGGTTGCCTTTTGTATCTGGCAGTGAATGCACTGTTCCGGTCAGATTCATGCTCAGAACTTTAACCGTCTCGCCTAATTTAAAATCAGATGGCTTATACTGCTTCTTCGGCTTCTTCACTTCCTCTGTCATGCCCTCGCGTGTCTTCTCCATCTTCCTTCTCAGGCGCTCACGCTCTTTTTCCATCTCCGTTGCCGAAACATTGGCCTTTCCAAACTTATGAAAGTTACGCATTGTCTCATCTGCTGTCTCTTTGGCATCTGCCAGAATCGCATGTGCTTTTTCATTTGCTTCTCGTAAAATGCGGTCACGCTGTTCTTCCAGCTTTTCTTTCTTCTGCGCCGTCTCCTGCTTCAGAGCCTCCAGCTCACGGCGGTAAGCCGCAATCTCTTCCTGTTCTTTCGCGATGGTTCGTCTGCTGCTCTCCAAATCTGTCAGCAAGTCCTCAAAAGATTCGTCCTGCTCTGTCAAATGTGCCTTTGCTTCCTCGATAATATAGTCCGGAAGTCCCAGTTTTCCTGCAATTGCAAATGCATTACTCTTTCCTGGGATTCCAAGAAGCAGTCGATACGTCGGGCGAAGTGTCTCCACGTCGAACTCACAGCTCGCATTTTCTACCCCTGGTGTGGACAAGGCATAAACCTTTAATTCACTGTAATGCGTAGTCGCCATAGTACGGATTCCCTGACAATGCAAATGATTCAATATTGCTGTTGCCAGTGCCGCACCCTCAGTCGGGTCAGTTCCAGCTCCAAGCTCGTCAAAAAGTACAAGTGAATCTTCATCCACCTGCTTGATAAATGACACTACATTTGTCATATGTGATGAGAATGTACTTAAGTTCTGTTCAATACTCTGCTCATCACCGATATCTGCATAAACTTCACGGAATACACCCAGTTCAGAACGATCCAGTGCCGGAATGTGAAGACCTGCCTGTCCCATGAGCTGGAATAATCCAACTGTCTTAAGTGACACAGTCTTACCACCGGTGTTCGGTCCTGTCACAATCAGAAGATCAAAATCCCCGCCCAGTGTCAGACTGATCGGAACGACTTTCTTCTTATCTAATAACGGATGTCTTCCCTCGCGGATACGGATCCTTCTCTCCTGGTTGAACATCGGTTTGCTGGCATTCATATCCAATGCAAGAGCTCCTCTTGCAAATATAAAATCAAGCTCTGTCAATGTTGCATAATCCGTACGGATTTCAGAAACATATTCTGCTGCGTCTGCACTCAACCTGGCAAGAATGACCTGAATTTCTTCCTGTTCCTTTCCATATAATTCTTTCAGATCATTATTCAGCTTTACAACTGCCATCGGCTCGATAAATAAAGTAGAACCTGTTGATGACTGGTCATGGATCATTCCCGGGATCTGACCACGGTATTCGGCCTTGACCGGGATACAGTAACGATCCCCACGCATCGTAATAATCGGATCCTGCAAATATGTGCGGAGTGAACCATTCACCATGGAAGACAATGTTGCATGAACCTTATCATTAATCTGCCCCATAGCACGACGGATTCTCTTAAGCTCCGGACTTGCATCATCACTAATCTCATCTTCTGCCGGAATACATCTGCGGATTTCCGTGGACAAAATAGATACAGGAACAAGCTGTTCAAAGTATCCGTCCAATATATCCTGCATATCATCTGCATTGTCATGGCGCCCGTAATTCTTCACATGTCCTGCTGTCTCCAGAACCTTACATATGCGAAGTAACTCCCCACTTCCAAGTGTTCCTCCGATTTCCAGACGCATCATAGATTCACTTACCGGACTACAGCCTCCAAAAGATGGACGTCCTTTCTTTACGATCCGTGTAAATGCTGCGGCCGTTTCTTCCTGCATTCTCTCAATTTCAGAGATTTCCGTCTTTGGTTTTAATTTTCTGCAACGCTCCTGGCCTCCAAAAGAACCTGCGTGCTCTGTCAGTTTTTCAATTATTTTATTGTATTCTAATTTGTATAAAGATTTCTTATTCATCATATTCACCTAGCATTTATTTTACCCTATTTGCGTCCCATTGAAAAGAGCAAAGCGCAAAAGAAAATCCCTGCAAATGAAACTCATCTGCAAGGATTTCCCTGTCTATTCACACATTTATTCACACATAAGATTATTATACATCATATGACTTAAATCTAAGTCATACATTTTCCAGACTAGCACCCGCCACAGCCGCCGCAGCCACTCTGACTATTACTATTCTTTGGATTATGACAGGAGTGTGGACAATTGGCACACCCACAATCACATCCGATAAATGTACCACTTCTCTTCTTCTTTTGTATCATGCCTCTTATAATCCATGCTACAATCGCAATTATTACAAGCGCTACAATCATTGTAGATAAAATACTTGTCTGTGCTGCCAATGCCATCATAAAATCCCCTTCTTTCTGCTTATTTATGTTATGTCTCAAGGTCATTTCTTCACCTTTGTGCAAGCACAGGTGAAGAAAGACTTTTCGACATTATAATCATTATTTTGATGCTGCTTTTACACTTGAAACGGTTTTAGTGTTAAGTGATGTACTCTCTTTGTAAGGACGGAACAGCATGTAAAGGAAACCGATCAGAATTACGATTGCAGCTACTGTTCCGATACCGAATCCGCCACCTGTGAAGAGTGTACCAAACTGGAAGATGCAAAGAGATACGAGGTAAGCAAGTAAGCATTGATATCCGATTGCGAACCAGAACCATTTTGTGTTGTTCATCTCTCTCTTAATAGCTCCCATTGCTGCGAAGCAAGGTGCACACAGAAGATTGAATACGAGGAATGAGTAAGCTGCGATCTGTGACATGCTGTTTGCAAGTGTTCCCCAGATTTCCTGTCCGTCTTCTGCAACTTCTGCAAATCCGAAGAGCTGTCCGAATGTACCTACAACATTTTCTTTTGCTACCAGTCCTGTGATTGCAGCAACTGCCATCTTCCAGTTTCCCCATCCAAGAGGTGCGAAGATCCATGCAATCAAGTTACCGATCTTAGCAAGGACACACTCTGCCTGAGCTGCCTCCATGGCTGCTCCCTCAAGTCCATCGAAGTTCAGCATTCCGAATCCAGCATCTGTCCAACCGAAGTTCAATAAGAACCAAACAACGATTGTTGATAATGTAATAATTGTACCAGCTTTTTTGATAAATGACCAGCCGCGTTCCCACATACTTCTAAGAACGTTGCCAACTGTCGGCATATGGTATGCAGGAAGCTCCATTACAAATGGCGCCGGATCTCCTGCGAACATCTTTGTTTTTTTCAGGATGATACCAGAGCAGATGATTGCTGCGATACCAACAAAGTAAGCACTTGGTGCTACCCATGAAGCGCCATCGAAAAGTGCTCCGGCGATCAGGGCGATAACTGGAAGTTTCGCTCCGCAAGGGATAAATGTTGTTGTCATAACAGTCATCTTACGGTCACGGTCATTCTCGATCGTACGGGAAGCCATAACTCCAGGAACTCCACAACCTGTTCCGATCAGCATCGGGATAAATGATTTTCCGGAAAGTCCGAACTTACGGAAAATACGGTCCATGATGAATGCGATACGTGCCATGTATCCGCAAGACTCAAGGAATGCAAGGAAAAGAAATAATACAAGCATCTGAGGTACGAATCCAAGTACAGCACCAACTCCGGAGATAACTCCGTCTACGATCAGACCTGTTAACCAGTCCGCACATCCGATTCCTTCAAAGAAGCTCTGAGCTGCCGGAATAATCCACTCACCAAACAATGTATCATTTGTCCAGTCTGTCAATATGGAACCTACTGTTGTTACAGACACATAATATACAAGCCACATAACTGCTGCAAAGATTGGAAGTGCAAGCCATCTGTTTGTTACGATACGGTCAATCTTATCAGATGTTGTCAGTTCCTGTGTTTTATTCTTCTTTAAGCAGTCTCCGATAATAGAACCAATGAAACTGTATCTCTCATTTGTGATGATACTCTCTGCATCGTCGTCCATCTCTTTCTCTGCACGAGCAATGATATCTTCAACGTCCGGTGCATTTTTCATAGCGTCTTTGATCTTATCGTCACGCTCAAATAATTTGATCGCGTAAAATCTTTTCTGCTCTTCCGGAATTTCATATCCAAGTCTGCCTTCAATCTCATTCAGGTAGTTCTCAACTTCCGGTGCGAACTCATGCACAGATTCCTGTCCGGCTTTCTGTCCGGCGTGCTTTACTGCTCTTGAAGCTGCATCTTTGATTCCATCACCTTTCAGAGCAGAAATTGTTACAACTTCACAGCCAAGCTTCTCAGCAAGTTTCTTTGTGTTGATCTCATCACCATTCTTGCGTACAATATCCATCATGTTAATTGCCATAACAACCGGGATACCAAGCTCAAGTAACTGAGTTGTAAGGTATAAGTTACGCTCCAGGTTTGTTCCGTCTACGATATTCAGGATTGCATCCGGACGCTCTGTGATCAGATAATTTCTGGCTACAACTTCCTCCAATGTATATGGTGATAAAGAATAGATACCTGGAAGGTCCATAATTACAACTTCTTTGTCTTCCTTCCATTTTCCTTCTTTTTTCTCAACAGTAACTCCAGGCCAGTTACCAACGAACTGATTGGAACCTGTCAAAGCATTGAAAAGTGTTGTCTTACCACTATTCGGGTTTCCGGCAAGTGCTATCTTCACTCCCATTTTTTTACATCCTCCTGTTTTACTCTCTAATTGATTATTTAACTTCGATCATCTCTGCGTCTGCTTTTCTCAGAGACAATTCATATCCACGTACAGTAACTTCCACCGGATCACCAAGTGGCGCTACTTTACGGACATAAATGCTGGTTCCTTTTGTGATTCCCATATCCATAATTCTTCTTTTTGTAGCTCCCTCTCCATGAAGCTTTACTACGGATACTGTCTGATCAACTTTCACATCTCTTAAAGTCATTCTCCCGTTCCTCCTAGACCATTATTTTATTAGCAATTCCTTTGCTGACTGCAACTCGTGATTCTTTGATCTGGGCAATTATGTTACCCTCGTTACTGGAAATAACTTTCACCTCACTTCCAGCTACGAATCCGAGATTCTCCAGGAATCTTTTTGTTTCTTCATTTCCGCCTACCCGGACGATAGATGCACTTTCGCCTGGATTTAACATCGTTAATGGCATCATAATCCACTCCTTCTTCTCGCTAAATTCTCACAACCATCTCTTTATGGATCAGTTCCATATCTTCCAACAGTTGCACAGTACGATACACAGTTGCAATTCCGACTTTGTCGTCCTGCTTCTTTGCTGCATAATAAATCTCCTTACAAGAGGAGTATTCATTATTCAATATAATGTGTAAAAGAAGCTTTCTCTGTTCGGTAATCCGATAGCCAGCTTTCTTTAATTGATTTAATACTTCTTGAAATCTCTCTTCTTGGCTCATATATATTACCTCGCACGATTTGAAACTGATTATCATTTCCATCATTCATTATATTGTTAGTGATAATCATTGTCAATAATGTTTTATCAAAAAAGTTTGTCTTGACTATCTTTTTATGTTTTTCATTAATCTTTCACACTTCATTCCTATTTTTTTGTGCATAATTGCACTTCAGGCTGCTCCAGCAAGGGCAGCCTAAAAGTATTATCAAGGTATCTTTTTGTCGTATGCTTGGCAAGAACAAAGAATGTGCCTGGGCACATTCTAGCGCCTGCGGTGGTCGCTTGCGACATCTTCAGTATACGCCGCAGTGCGCATCCTGCCGGAGGCTTTTTGTATAATAGGAAATGCAATTTCCTATTATACAAAAAAAGTACCACCGCACAAATCCGTGCGGCGGTACTTTCATTCAAAACTCTTACGCAAGTCTTATTCTTCTGTTGTAAGTTTAATTTCTTCTAACAAATCGTCATCTGAAAAATCTGTATCCAGAATATCTAAATCGTCATCATCATCTAATCCTTCTTCAAAGAACAGATCGTCATCCATAGATAACTCACTATTCAGTCTGATATCACGATACTTTCTCATACCTGTACCAGCCGGGATATGTTTTCCGATGATTACGTTCTCTTTCAGACCTACCAGTGGATCGATCTTTCCTTTGATTGCTGCCTCTGTCAGAACCTTTGTTGTCTCCTGGAAAGAAGCGGCTGACAGGAAGGAATTGGTTGCAAGAGAAGCCTTCGTAATACCCATGATGATCGGCTCTCCGATTGCAGGCTCTTTTCCTTCTGCCTCCAGTACCTCATTCACATCCTCGAACTCAAGTCTGTCTACATTTGTTCCCGGAAGGAACTCTGTATCTCCAGACTCCTCGATACGGATCTTCTTAAGCATCTGGCGAACGATAACCTCGATATGCTTATCGTTGATCTCAACACCCTGCAGACGGTAAACTCTCTGTACCTCCTGGATCATGTAATCCTGAACTGCACGGATGCCTTTAATTCTTAAGATATCATGCGGATTGATACTACCTTCAGTCAGCTCATCACCGGCCTCAAGTTCTGCTCCGTCTGATACCTTAATACGTGATCCATAAGGAATCAGATATGCTTTTGATTCACCTGTCTCATGATTTGTTACGATAATCTCACGTTTTTTCTTCGTGTCGTTCAAATTCGCAGTTCCTGCAATCTCTGTGATGATTGCAAGTCCCTTAGGCTTTCTTGCCTCAAAAAGCTCCTCGACACGAGGAAGTCCCTGTGTGATATCTCCACCGGCAACTCCACCATTATGGAATGTTCTCATTGTAAGCTGTGTACCAGGCTCTCCGATTGACTGAGCAGCAATAATTCCGACAGCCTCTCCAACCTGTACCGGCTCACCTGTTGCCATGTTGGCTCCATAACATTTTGCACATACGCCACTGTGTGAGCGACATGTAAGGATTGTACGGATCTTAATCTGTGTTAATGGTTCTCCGTTCTCATTTACACCCTTCTTGCAGATCAGTTCTGCACGTTTTGGTGTTACCATATGGTTCTTCTTAACAAGAACATTGCCATCTTTATCTACAATGTCATAGCACAGGTAACGTCCTGTAATACGCTCCTGAAGACTTTCGATTTCTTCTTTTCCATCCATGAATGCTTTTACAAAGATTCCAGGAATCGGTGCATCTTTCTTTGCACAGTCTACTTCATGAATGATCAGCTCCTGAGATACGTCAACAAGACGTCTTGTCAGATATCCTGAATCGGCTGTACGAAGAGCTGTATCAGACATACCTTTACGTGCTCCATGGGCAGACATGAAATACTCCAGTACGTCAAGTCCTTCACGGAAGTTTGAAGTGATAGGCAGCTCGATTGTATGACCAGTTGTATCAGCCATCAATCCACGCATACCTGCAAGCTGTTTAATCTGTTTGTCAGATCCACGGGCTCCGGAATCAGCCATCATGAAGATGTTATTGTATTTATCAAGACCAGAAAGCAGTGCCTCTGTCAGTTTGTCGTCAGTTGCCTTCCATGTCTCTACAACTTCTTTGTAACGCTCCTCCTCTGTGATGAGACCACGTTTGAAGTTCTTAGTGATGCGGTCTACAGTATCCTGTGCCTGCTGGATCATCTGTGGTTTCTGTGGAGGTACCGTCATATCGGAAATAGATACGGTCATGGCAGCTCTTGTAGAATATTTATATCCAATTGCTTTTACAGCATCCAGAACTTCTGCTGTTGCAGTTGCTCCGTGTGTATTGATAACTTTCTCAAGTATCTGCTTTAACTGTTTCTTTCCTACGTGGAAATCAATCTCCAGAAGGAGTTTGTTCTCCTTTTTTTCACGATCAACGAATCCAAGATCCTGTGGGATGATCTCGTTGAAAATGAAACGTCCAAGTGTGGACTCTACAATTCCTGTTATTTCTTCTCCACCTGGCATTGTCTTTGTCACACGTACTTTAATCTTAGAGTGAAGTGTGATTGCCTGGTTCTCATAAGCAAGGATTGCTTCATTTACACTCTTGAAAATCTTACCTTCTCCTGCTGCACCTGGTCTTTCCTGAGTCAGATAGTAAATACCAAGTACCATATCCTGTGAAGGAACGGCTACCGGA
>OLNI01001259.1_pt1 | contig 14867 bp, 18 predicted proteins | sample 1672921 | NCBI WGS metagenome assembly OLNI01 (sample SAMEA3136737, study PRJEB25190) | human gut metagenome | biome: human gut; feature: human-associated habitat; material: faeces | place: Austria | collected 2013 | reverse complement strand
TATTGGAATCAGTAGAATTTTCACATAAAATAATATTCTTTTTATAAAAATGTTGAATTATATTCAGCAAGGATTCTGGATGAAAATAAACAGGCACCAATCAGCAGAGTTGTAGAAGGAATTTATTGGGCCATTGATAAGAAAGTAAATATTATCAGCATCAGTTTTGGAACAAATCAATATTCAGAAGCCTTAAAACAGGCAATTGATGAAGCCAATGCAAAAGGAATCTTAGTAATCGCAGCAGCAGGAAATCAAGGAGAGAATGGAACAGATAATGTTGAATATCCAGCAGCATTTGAAAATGTTGTAGCAGTCGGTTCCGTAGATTCTAAAGCAGAAGTAAGCGATTTCAGTTCTACAGGAAAAGAAGTTGATGTAGTAGCACCAGGAGAAGCAGTAAGAGCAACAGGTGCATTTGGTGAAACAATGGTTACATCTGGAACAAGTATGGCAGTTCCTCATGTTGTTGGTGCAGCAAGTCTTCTGTGGCAGAAAGATACAAGTAAATCAAAAGATTTTATCAAAGATCTGTTAGAAGAAAGTGCAAGAAATCTGGGAGATAAAGAATCCTATGGAAATGGACTGATCGACTATGAATATGCAGAAAAGCAATACACAAAAGCAGAAGAACAATATGAGCAGGGCCAGGATATTGAACTAAAGGATAATACAAAAACAATTAAAACTTATAATAATTCCTCTGATGAGAATAAAGTTTCTGGAACATGGTCAGCAAAAGGACATCAGGAATATTTAACAGAGAATAATGTAAATATACCAGCAATGAAAGATGGAGCAGTGTATCCAGATAAAGATGATTCAGGTGTTCCAGGAATGACAGAAAATCCAGATTTTCATGGGTTATATGAGAGAAGACATTCAGGAAATGAGGAAGTAAATTATCTTGCAAGCTATCGTTTTATGATCAAAATAGGAAACGAATACGGAAAAGGAAAAACATATACATCTGTATCGAAAGCAGATATTCCCGGATTAACAGATACAAGTTATTCAAGAATCCGTTCAATGATGGCGAATCTACAAAAGAAGAGCTTTTTCAAAAATTATAGCAATGCAAATAAAAAAGCGTTTGTATTTGGAGTGGCAATGCATACTTCAACAGATACTTTTGCACATTCAACCTATCGTTATTACAATGGAACATGGTACAGTATAACGCATGCAATTAACGAAAAAAAAGGTCAGTATAAGAAAAATGAGGCAGACAATTCTAAGTTTGTACCAGAAAGATTTGATATGGCATATCGTGCAGAGAGAAATACATTATATCGTTATCAGGGAAAAAGATCTGATGTTGCAGTATGTCATGATTTCCATGCAGCAAATGATCCAGATAAATATTATCCATCAAATCCTGCGTTCAAAGTAAAACGAATTTCCAAATATGGAACACAGGTACATTTATCAGATGCTAATGTGATTGCACATTTTGCAACAATTAACTATAACTAAACCAATAAGGAGGTTGGTCATTATGAAACAAAAAAGATTTTACAGCTATGCACTTGCAACGAGTCTTTTGATTAGTTCATTCGGAGGCTTAGTGAATGTATCTGCAGCAACCTATCAGGATGCAGAAGAAGTTAAGGCACAAGAACATGTCAGCATCATGAAAATGGATGCATCAGCAAGTGATTTGTTCAAATTTTCAACAAAATCACAAAGTAAATGGATTCCAGTTTATCCACAGGCAGATGGTATTTTAGAAATTGGTGCAAATGTATCTGTATATGATAAGGATAAAAAGGCAGTAGCGACAATTCTTGATACAGAAGATCAACAAGTATTTGTACCAAATGTAAAGAAGGGAGAAGTATATTATCTAAAACTGGCAGATCAGATAAAAGATGAATTTGTAGCAACAATTTGTGTAAAAAAAGATAATGTGACACCACTTCAGACAAATATATTATATACACAGTCAGGGCAGGATAAAAATATTTATCAAGAATTCAAAACGGATAAGAGAAGCAGCCAAAGCATTTATCTCAAACCATCTAATTACAGTAATAAAAATGTTACATTCTACCTTCAAAAAAAGGAAAAAGGTGTATGGAAAACAATTACAAATAGGATGATAGCGGTTGCGAATGATCATAAAAGGGTAACCTTTGATACAGGACTAAAAAAAGGAGAATATCGTTTAGTATCCAATGCTGCAACAGGTCAGATTTATCAGATTGCACTTCAGAATCAGCCAGTCAGCAACAAATATCAGACAAAGAAAGCAAAAGCACAAACAATTAAAAAAGGAAAAACAGTACGGAATATTTATACAACATCAGAGAAAGCAGCCCGCTGGTATAAAGTAAAAGCAACAAAGAAGCAGAGCATAAAAATCAGTACAAATAATAATTCTGGTAAATTAGAAGTAAGCATTTACAAAAAAGGAAGAAAAAAAGTGCTGAAAAAACTTTCATTCAAAGGAGAGCAATCCAAGACATATCGTGTAAAGAAAGGTACCTATTACGTCAAAACTGCAAAATCAGGTGCGAAGATGAATGGAGAATACACGATCAGATGTAAATAGCCAATAATAACAAAGGTACATGGAAAAAGAAAGATGTCAATCAATTCATTTGTAATACTTTTGCTTCCCATTCCTATGATGTTTTCAGCATTAGTTCAAAGGGCAGTTTGCATTTTCTAGAAAAATCACGTTTGGGATTATTGCAGTATTTTTCATAGTTGATAGACACCTCGTGAATTTCAGATAATAAAATTTCTTTAATTTGTTGTGAATTCATTTGTTACCTCCTTGCAATTAATTTCTTACTTAATTACAAGGGCCGCTTTCGCAATCTTATTTTCATTCAATAGCGAAAGCGGCCGCACATTTTTGAATTGGTGGCAAGCATTTTTTGTAAAAAGGTGCAAAAAAGGAACCTCATATCATTTCTGATATAGCGATTCCTATTATAGCATCTTAACTTAATGACATTGGTATCCGAACATATCTCTTTCGTTTAGAAGAAAAAGGATATCTCAAAGTAGAAGTAAGAAAAAGAAGAGCATATATTAATGTAATCATCGACAAAGAAAGTTATAAAAAGGAAAAAGCAGGAGAAATATTAGAAGAATGGTTTGATGGTTCAGCGAAAGAATTGATAAGTGCGATCAGTGGAAATATTAAGAAAGATGATACAGAAGAATTGAAAGGCATTTTAGATGGTTTTGATTTTAAATAGGATAGTAATACAGAGTTTTGCATGGATAATATTAGCAACATTTCTTGGAACAATCATGTATCTCTTTTGGAAAGTTGTAGAAAAATTTGTTGAAAAATGTGGTTATGTTGATATTAATTATTTCATATGGAAAATAGTGATTTTATTAGTTGATAGATATAATTATACCATGATATAATAGCAATAGAATCAGAAGATTTTATGAAATAAGTGATGACCAGGGGCAGGGTAGTATGAAAAGAAGATGTGCAATAGGAAAAAGGAGGGTAATGCAAATGAAAAAAAGATTATTATGCTTTACCATGTTACTGACAGTAACGATCAGTGCAATCACATTCACAAACAATGTGAAAGCAGCAACCAAATGGAACACAAGTAAATCAGTCACGAAAGAAGAAAATGGTATCAAGTATTCTGCATATTTGACAGAAGACGGCAAAGAAAGCTGGATCTATCAGATTAAATTAAGCAAAAAGATCACAAAATTAACATTGCCAAAAGAGATTAATCAGGCAAAACTTACCAGAGTAGGATTTGGAGAAGAATTATATGGGGAAGGACATGATTCATATATAAATATTTTTGGAGATACGATCGAACCATGGCATGGATGCTACGGAACATTGTCATATAATGACAAGAATAAAAGAACGATTCAAGAAATTGTATTTCCCAATACCGTGAATCAGATAGAAGCAGCTTCATTTACCGGAATGACAAAGCTTAGGGAACTTAAGATGCCAGAGCAGGTTACAAAGGTACCATCTTATGCATTTGCAAAATGTACGGTACTTAGTAAGGTTACATTTTCAAAGAACATGCAGTCAATTGCAAGCAGTGCATTTTTACACAGTAATCAAGTGAAAACATTCAGTTGCCCAAAATCCAATAAAACATTTGCAGTGAAAAAAGGAATGTTGATGACAAAATCAGGAAAAACATTAGTGCTTGTACCAAACAAGATGAAAAAAATCACAATCCCTACGAGTGTGAAAACAATTAAAGCAAAGACATTTAATGGTTCACAGGCAACAAGCATTGTAATTCCAAAGTCTGTAAAGAAGATTGAAGCAAAAGCATTATCTAGCAAAAAGGTTACAAAAGTAAGCTTAAGCAGCAAAAATAAGATTTACAAGATGGCAAATAACTGCATCTATCGGAAGTCCGATGGGTTATTAGTTGGAGTAATTGCAAAAACAAAGAAGGTTAGCATTCCATCCAAAGTAAAAGTGATTGATGATACAGTTTCTGTGATGGGAAAGATTGGCACGAAGAATCAGGTACATATTCCAAAATCCGTAAATAAGGTAGTGGAACGCTGGATGTTTTATGGAGACGCAACGGTGTACTTCCACGGAATGAAACCGCCAGTGATCGTTAGTGAATATAATGGCAATGAATTTACAGCACTGCCAATCTTTAATAAAGTCTATGTGCCAAAGAAAGCAAAGAATACCTATATCAAATGGGCAAAAGACAGAGATGGTTTGACATGGCATGATCTGCATACATTTTAACAAACGTAAGAAAACAATAATAGCAAAGAGATACATGGAAAAAAAGATGTAATTGGCTTGCATTATTAGGATGTAAATCGGAAGATTTGTTAGAGATATAAAGTAAAAAGGGTAGATGTCGTTTTGGCATCTACCCTTTTAAGACAGTATTGGTAAGATATTAGAAAAAGATATTATATATTTTATTTTGTCTTTCAATTAAAGTATAATATTATTTTAAATATTTACAATAAAAATATTTAAAAATAAAAAGAATTTCAAATCAAAATAATTATTGACAAATAACTGATTAAAGATATAATGAAAATAAGTATTTAAATTATTAGAGATGAGCAAAATGAATGTCTTTCAAAATTTTTTGACGGTAGATAACAATCAGCTCCTTTCGGTGAGTTGATTTTGACAACTTAATTATACCATTTGGGGATGGTTGTTACTATAAGATTCTAATGTTCAGAAGCGCAGATTTACAATGGCATATAGAATAGAACGAAATAATTTATATAGATACCAAGGAAAACGCAGTGATGTTGCGGTTTGCCATGATTTTCATGCAGCAGGAGATACTGATGGAAGCTACTATGTGGATGATAGTGCAAATAAATACTATAGAATAGTTAATATTTCAAAATATGCGACACAAGTAAAAATTACAGATGAAAATGTTATTAAACATTATGGGATGATAAATATTAGTAGATAATTATATTAAATAATTGTATAATATAAGAAAGCAATAAATATATTTTATAAACAAGGAGGGACAATCAAATGAAAAAAAGATTACTATGTTTTATCACTCTGCTAACAGCAACGATCAGTGCAATCACACTCACGAACAATGTGAAAGCAGCAACCAAATGGAACACAAGTAAATCAGTCACGAAAGAAGAAAATGGTATCAAGTATTCTGCATATTTGACAGAAGACGGCAAAGAAAGCTGGATCTATCAGATTAAATTAAGCAAAAAGATCACAAAATTAACATTGCCAAAAGAGATTAATCAGGCAAAACTTACCAGAGTAGGATTTGGAAAAGAATTATATAATAAAGGTGAGGATGAGGATGCTTATCAAAATCTGTTTGGAGATACCATTGAACCATGGCATAACTGTTATGGAGATCTGTCAAATGATGATAAGAACAAACAGACCATTGAAACAGTAGCGATTCCAGGTACAGTAAATCAGTTGGAGATAGCAACATTTAGTGGTATGAAAAAACTAAAAAGTGTCGTGATTCCAGAACAGACAGCAAGTGTACCAGCATATACTTTCGCAAAATGCAGTGCATTATCTAAAGTAACATTTTCAAAAAATATGAACGAAATAGACAGCACAGCGTTTGTAAAGAGCAATCAGGTAAAAACATTCAGTTGTCCAAAAGCAAATAAAACATTTGCGGTGAAAAAAGGTATGTTGACAACAAGATCCGGAAAAACATTAGTACTTGTTCCAAACAAGATGAAAAAGCTTACAATTCCATCATCTGTAAAAGAAATCAAGGCAAATGCCCTAAATGGATCACAGGCAACAAGTATTGTAATTCCAAAGTCAGTAAAGAAGATCGGTGCCAAAGCATTAGAAAGCAAGAAGATTACAAAAGTAAGCTTAAGCAGTAAAAATAAGACTTACAAGATGGCAAATAACTGCATCTATCGTAAATCCAATGGAACATTAACAGCAGTGCTTGTTAAGACAAAGAAGATCACAATTCCATCCAAAGTAAAAGTGATTGATGATACAGTTTCTGTGATGGGCAAGATTGGCACGAAGAATCAGGTACATATTCCAAAATCTGTGAAGAAAGTCGTAGAAGATTGGATGTTCTTTGGAGACAGTGCTACCGTATATTTCCACGGAACAAAACCACCAGTGATCGTGAGCAAATTCAAAGGAAATGAATTCACAGCTCTTCCAATCTTTAATAAAGTCTATGTGCCAAAGAAAGCAAAGAAGACATACATTAAATGGGCAAAAGACAGAGATGGATTAAAGTGGAATAATCTGCATACATTTTAATAAACAACATAAGAAAACAATAATAGCAAAGAGATACATGGAAAAAGAAAGATGCCAAAACTACAAGGGCATCTTTTTTTGATCATCAAGAAAAAAGAGATGTAATTGACTTGCATTATTAGGATGCAAATTGGAAGATTTACTGGAGATATAAAAGATGTTATAATATTTCCAAGACATAAGATTCCATTTAATGTAGAAAATCAGGAGGCAGCAGGATATGAAATACAATATTCCAGAAAGAGTTTTAAAGGACATTTCTGCATTTGCAAAAAAATATTCAATCAATAAAGTAATTTTATTTGGATCGAGAGCAAGAGGTGACAATACAGAGAGAAGTGATATTGATATTGATATTGCTGTATATGGCGGAGATTTTGATTCTTTTTATTGGGATGTTAAAGAAAAAGTACATTCTCTTTTAAGTTTTGATGTGGTAGAAGCAGATAAGCCAATTTCAGAGGAATTAAAACAAGAAATAGAAAAGGATGGTGTGATAATATATGAAAAAGCTTGACAACTTTTCGAATTGTCTTGAAGTGTTAAAAAGTGCAGATTTTGAAATGGCAGATAATAATGATATTTACAGAACAGGCGTAATCGGACAATTTAATTTGACATTTGAGCTTGCATGGAAGGCATTACAAGAGATATTAAAAATGCACGGAGCAGACGGAGCGGCAACTGGGTCACCAAGAGAGATTTTACAGTTAGGATATAAACTTGGTTTTGTAGATGATGCAGCGGTATGGCTATTGATGTTAAAAAAAAGAAATACATCTGTTCATATATATAATGAGCAAGAAGTTGATGAGATGATATTATTGATCCGTGATAGTTTCATTCCAGCATTTGTTGGGCTTGAAAAGACGTTAAGAAGCAAATTAGAAGAAGTAAAAAATGATTGGGAATAAATTTTACTGAGATGGAAAAAGAAAGATGCCAAAACTACAATGGCATCTTTTTTTACCTAATCATCAATTCCAAATTTATTTTCCAAGGCATCTTCTAAAAGATCAAGCTGATCTTCCAATTTTTCTATTGTCTTTTCTCTGGATTTATAAACTTTGAAGCTTAGTTTACCGTTTTCATAAGCATGCTCAAATTCATCATCCAGATGATCAAGTTCATCATCAACCACATCAAGTTCCTTTTTCAAAGTGTAAAAACGTTTTTCGTTGACAGATGCATTGGAAGAAGAAGCAGCATTATTTACTTTTTTAGTGAGTTTTTTGATTCTTTTTTTATAAGCTGAAAAATCATAAGAATCATTCTTGGCATCTGAATCAGAGGTAGAAGAATCAGTGGTATTTTCTGTAGTGGAAGTTGTTGTTGCAATTTCCTGTGTTGTGGTAGCCTCGGCAGAATCTTTCTTTGAAGGACTGCATCCTGCAAAAGCAAAAATGATAGAACATGTGAAGAATAAATATAATATTTTTTTCATTGTAAACTCCTTTCTTTGGTTGGGATAGATTTCCTTTTGTTATAAATAGCATAACCAATAAACATTAAAATAACATTAAAAATAGGTGCTGGATTCAAAAAACAGATTGTATTATAATAAAGGCATTATGAGAATATTAGTTGTTGAAGATGAAAAAGATTTAAGAAATATTATAAAGAAACGTTTGGTAAGAGAGCATTATAGTGTGGATGCCTGTGGAGACGGAGAAGAAGCGCTAGATTATATGGAGATGACATCGTATGATGGAGTTCTTCTCGACATCATGCTTCCTGGGAAGGATGGTTTTGCGGTTTTAAAGGAAGTCAGGCAGATGGGAAATGATACACCAATTCTCTTACTGACTGCAAGGGATGGTATTGAGGACCGGGTAAAGGGGCTTGACCTAGGGGCCGATGATTATCTGATCAAGCCATTCGCGTTTGAAGAGTTACTCGCAAGAATCCGCGTGATGATGCGGAGAAAACCCCAATTTGTAACGAATCAGTTAAAGATTGCAGATCTTACTTTGAATCGGGATACAAGAATTGTGACAAGAGCTGGAAAAGAGATCAGTTTGTCGTCAAAAGAATTTATGGTGTTAGAATGTCTGATGCGGAATCAGAATATCGTGATGACGAGGCAGCAGATTGAACAAAATGCATGGAATTATGATTATGAGGGAGGGTCGAATGTTATTGATGTATATATAAGATATCTCCGAAAGAAAATTGATGCAGGATATGAGAAAAAACTGATTCATACGGTACGCGGAACAGGCTATGTGATGAGGGAAGAATGATGAAATTATTATATGAAGCTAGTAATTTTACGATACAAGTACATTGGGTCGTTCCTTTTGCCATTCTTGGAATCATAGGACTTTTGTTGATTCTGTTTGCGAAAAAATCTTTTTTAAGCTGTTATCTGCCGTGTGTCTGGTAATTTGCGCTATAGCGGCATTACGCTTTGCTTTTGGATATATGCAGATAATTCACACTTATAAACAGGGAAATTATAAGAGTATTGAGGGATATGTAGAAAACTTTGTTCCGGCATCTTCCGGAGGAGAAGATATGGAGCAGGAAAGCTTTGATATCAAAGGCGTACATTTTTCTTATGGAGATCGTTTTATTAAAAAATATTGTAAAAATAGAAAAACGAAAATATTAAGATTTAGGATATAAAACACACTCTTTCGGATAGTGAAGAAAGAGTGTGTTTTATTTGTATAGATTTATGATAATTTACCTGATTTACTGCAAGATAAAGATACAGAACGTTTGATTGTCTGTACAGCAACCTTATTTGTATATTTGGTAGCAGTTGCAGAGGCGGTCGCGGTAGAATCAACTTTTTTTGATGATTTATTTGTGATTTTCCAGTTAGAGTTTACGCAAGTCGTAGTTACTGTAGATTTTGTACATTTAGAAGATTTTCCATTGTAAGTGAAAATACCAGAGACAGTAATTGTCCAAATTGTATTACCGGAACTGCTTTTATAGGTGGCGGTTTTATGTCCGTATTTTGTAGAAGTTGTAGAAAATAAACTGACAGTTGGTGAACAATCTATCTGTTCTTCAATGTAACTACCATCTTCAAAAACTTCAAGTGTGTGTATTTCATTAGTATTTGAGGCAAATACAAAAGTATTAGAATAAAAAATAAGTAAAAAAGATAGAATTATAATAGTGATTTTTTTCATTTTGTTTCATTACCTCCATAAGGCGCAGAGTCTTCAAAAATTTCTGTAGACTCATGAATAATTAAAGTATCTTTAGAATCTAAATAGGATTTATAAACTAAGACACCTTGATAAATTGTAAATATCAAAAAAATTCCTATAATAGTAATGATACCTATACGAATATAATTTGATTTTTTCATATGAGATAGTTGATAGCGGTCTTCAACATTCTGAAAGTAATTTTCTACAACATCTTTTGGTGTCCCGATCGCCTCGAGCATCGCTTCATAAGAACTGTCAGGAAATTCTTCCAAATATGCATCAATCTCAGTTTGAAACTGTTTTAAATACTCTTTTTCACGCTTTCCATAAAAGGGAAACTGTTTTTTGACCTCTTTAAAAAAACGCTTCTGATAGTCTGTATGGTTATGTGGTTTCATCGTTTGTCCTTTCCTTCTTTTTGATACACATCCCCGGAATAATCTAAAATTGATTGGATTCCGCCAATTACCTGTTGGTATTCCTTAAGCATCTGGTCTAGCTGATGAAAACCTTCTGGTTCCAAATGATAGTAAACACGTCTTCGATTTTGTTTTATGGTTGTCTCATAATTTGTAATATATCCTTCATTGATCATTCGATACAAAATCGGATATAGAGAAGAAACCTGCGACTTTATAATTCCGCCGGATGCTCTTTTCATAATCTGAGTCAACTGGTATCCATAACAATCGTGTTTTGCCAGAATACTAAGGATTAGCATATCCAATTTGTAGAGGTTATTACGATTGGCCATATTGCTAAGCTCCTTTCAATTACATGCTTATGTTCAATAGCATATTGACAAATATATTTTTATAAAATATAATTTGTTTGTAAAAAAGATAAAGGAAAGTTTTTTACTAAAGAGAAGAAAAGGAGGAGAATATGCAATATGAAAACATAAAATGAAAAAATCCATACAATACAAATGGCTCGCAACCGCTTCTGTAAAACAGAATGTATCATATGGATATGAACAGTATAACAAAGATGAAAGAAAATAGGAATGTAAAAAGGGTTATAATATCGCGAAACGAATTTGATAATTTTATTTGCAATATTATAACTTTGTTGATAAAGAGGAGAAACATGAAGAGATTATTTCATTTAATTGGAATCTTTGTAGCCTTGTTTTCGGTTTTATTTTTCTTCTATCTTGCAGACAAAAAAGATATAATAACGACAACTGAAAACGAATATACTTTTCAATTATCAAAATATATTACAAATACACACCTGGAAAAACTAGCCCAAAAGAGTGACGTAACAATTCAGTTAAAAGAGTTTCAAAATGTCAGTTTGGGTCATACCAAAATGACAATTACCTTTTTGAATCCGGGAAAAGATTTTAAGAAGGCCGAGTGTATTTCCGAAAGAGAAAATCATTTATCAGAGGTCAGATCAAAAGAAAAACCAAAAAGTACAGTTTTTTTCGGCAGTTGAATCCAATCAAAAGAAAATTGCAAAATTAAAAAAACTTCTGAAAGAAGAAAAATTTCAAGTTGAAACAGATGTAACAACGCCGACTCCTTTTGGAGCAGTAATGTTATTTAATACCCTGAACGCACAGTTTTTTGTGCAGATCTTTTTATTGGCAATTTTTTGTATTGCCTCTTATTATGTACACCGATCAAAAGAAATCGGGATTCTAAAATTAAACGGATGGAATAACGTACGTATTTCAATAAGAATTTTTAAAATGATCTTTTATCATACGATCATACCGGCGATAATTCTTATGGCATTGTTTAGTATCTATATACTAAAAATGGATCAATCCATGATTTTGACTTATTTGAGACTATGTATTTATATCAGCATATTTTTGTCGGTTGTCTATGGATTGGCATTGATTGTGGGTTCTGTTTTTATTCATAATATTGATGTTATAAATGCGGTAAAAAATAAGAAAAATTATGAAGTACATTTTTATTTAACCTTGTTAGTGAAAATCGTAATTACTGTAAGTGTAATGATCAATAGTTCGAATCTAATAGACCAGATAAATCACACGAAGCGAGTGATCGAAAGCGCCAGACAGCAAAATCAATGGAATTTGAGCATTTTGAATACTTCTGTATCTCCCAGTGAAAAAGTACAGAAAAGGCTCAACGAAATAATAGGAAGCCTGCCGGATCGGGATGTGTATAATTATACATCACCGGAGATTTTATATCAAACGACAGATGTATCAAAAACGCAGAGGACAGATTTTATTGATAACTATATGGAAATATCTTATAACGTTTTAGAAAAGGTGAAGGTTGTAGACAAAAACAATAAACGATTAAAACCAAAAGATTTTACCGGGAAAGCTGTTCTTCTGATTCCGCAAAAATATGAGAAAGATCAAGAGCGTATATTAAAAGAGCTTGGGATGGAAAAAACGGATATTTATTTTATAAAAGATCGGCAAGTATATCAGGACATGTTATCTCCGGGATACTATGCAATAGATCCGATCATTTATGCACATAAAGTAAAGAAACAGTTGTGGCTGCCAACGGGAGAAATTTTATATTCCTCGAAAGGTGCATCGGTATTGAATGAAGCAATAGAACAGGAAAAAATTGATCAATCAACTTTATATTTAAATACATTGAAGAGTGAAAATGATGTTTCCGTTTACAATGAACAGAGTCGGACGCTAGAAGCAATATTTTTTGTGATTATGAATATATCTTCCTATATTTTGTGTATTGTAACCATTACTGTAATTTATCTGGAGTTTCGCAAAAAAGAATTTGGAGTTTATGCTTTGTACCACAGAATACCTAAGAAAGCAATATTAAAATTTCTATGTTTTAATGAAGTCATTACATTGCTGTCAGCTTTGATGATTGAAAAAGAATTTTTATGTTTCGTTCTTTTCGAGATTGTTTTTTGTAGTCTGGCAATTTGGAAATATTTTTGCAGAAAGGCAGTTTTGATACTGAAAGGTGAATAAGGTATGTCGTATATTGAGTTAAAAAATATAGAGAAGTCTTATGGAAAAAAGATCGTTTTAAAGAATTTCAATTTATCGGTGGAGAGAGGAGAATTTGTCGGTATTCAAGGGGAGAGTGGAAAAGGGAAAAGCACACTTTTAAATATCATAGGTCTGTTAGAACCCTGTGAGGGGGAAATTTGGCTGAATGGTCATCGAGTCAGTTCTAAAGATTATCGGAAATTATCCAAGACTTTTAACATAAAAATAGGATATCTGTTTCAAAATTTTGCATTAATTGATGATGTTTCCGTATATGAGAATCTAAATATAGTACAATCTCTGGGAAATAAATCAGAGAAAAGGCAAAAGATAATAGAAGCGCTAAGACGGGTAGGCTTTGAAGAGGAAGTTTTGAAACAAAAAATTTATGAATTATCCGGCGGGGAACAGCAAAGGATCGCAGTAGCTCGAATTATGCTCTATGACAGTGATATAATTTTAGCGGATGAACCGACAGGCAGTTTAGACCGGAAAAATAAGGAAATTGTCATGAGACTTCTGAAAAAATTGCAGAAGGAAAATAAGACAATTCTTATGGTTAGTCATGACGATGAGTCATTAGAATATTGTTCAAGAGTCGTTTGTTTGTAGAGGTGAGATCTATGTCTTATGTAAATGAAGTTTTTGCAGTTGTGTTTTTGCAAAGTAATAGCATAGCATCATTTCCTTGTTATTTGCAATATCAAATGGTAAAATTAAAAATATAATAAGTGAGCTAAAAGATTTTATTTTAGAAAGCATTCCTGTTATGGTATATGTATTGGATATTAACGGACAGCCTCTTATGCCTACTGACAGGTATGGTAAGGTAAAGCATTTGCTGAGACAAGGTAAAGCTGTCGTGGTAAAAAGATGTCCGTTTACAATACGGTTGTTGTATGACACCACTGCATATACGCAGAAATTAACTTTAGGAGTTGACACAGGCTCAGGTACGCTTGGAACTGCCGTATCAGATGAAAAAGGAAATATTGTTTATATGTCTGAGGTAACAGTCAGAAATGATATCACCGATAAGATGAAGCAACGCCTGAGATACCGCAGAAACCGCAGGAACAGAAAAAACCGTTATCGTAAGGCACGATATCTTAACCGCAGAAACAGTATCAAATCAGACAGGTTCAGTCCTACCATGACAAGCAAATTTCACAGTCACATTAAAGAAATTGATTACATCAAATCAATTCTGTCTGTTAAGACGCTTGTACTGGAAACAGGTCAGTTTGACACACACCTTTTAAAAAAACCATGTCTTGCAAATCCAAAAGTAAGACACTGCACAGTGGCAGAATTAATCCTAATTTTTCAGGCAGAAACAAAACCTGTTTTTTTAATTACAGATATTCTGTATTTAAAAAAATCCGTATCTGACGGGGATTTTCAACAGACAAAGGGTATCCGTTCGGAACAGGTCATTAATACAGGTAAAATTTACGGTTTCAGAAAATTTGATAAGGTGAGATATCTGGGTAACGAGTATTTCATCAAGGGAAGAATGAGTACAGGTTATGCAGTGCTTATGGACATTAACGGAAAGAAAGCAGATTTCAGTAAAATGCCTAAAGGTTTTAAAACCCCAAAACTTAGCATCTGCAGGAGTATATCAGCAAGAAAATCACAACTGATACAGGCAATGGCAATATAACGCCAGAAAACCCACGGTCTAAAGACTATGGGTTTTCTGGCTGTTAAATTATAAAAAAGAGAACAAATGTTTGACATGCTGTACTTTTTCCATATATTTTGCTATAATTTTAATTGAAAAGACACAGCTTTGTATAGAATAATAAAAGGTAGTGGTATATATGACAATGTTATAAGAGAAGGCAGTTCAAATGATTCAGAATATGTCGGATGAAAAATGCAGGCATTTAAAGAACTTGTGAATACGAGAGATGATGTAAAAAATATTCAATCAATAAAGTAATTTTATTTGGATCGAGAGCAAGAGGTGACA
>OLNI01001242.1_pt1 | contig 15031 bp, 8 predicted proteins | sample 1672921 | NCBI WGS metagenome assembly OLNI01 (sample SAMEA3136737, study PRJEB25190) | human gut metagenome | biome: human gut; feature: human-associated habitat; material: faeces | place: Austria | collected 2013 | reverse complement strand
TGACTGGCGGTACCAGATTCTGCTGATTGTTGGTACCGGAGAGGGTTACTACTCAGTAGCTTTCAATTGGTCTCGGAGAGCCACCGCGCAAAACAACGAGTCGATCTCCAGCCTTACGCTGTTCCCAATCATTAGCAGATGCCTGCTGAGATGATGCAAAAAGCTCAAATACGAAGAGGCCGCAGGAGATTCGCAACAACTTGGGAACAGCGTAGGTTGGGGGAAGTGGTTGATGTTCGCAGTGGAAGAGACTACAAGCATTTGAAACCAGGCTTGATTCCGGTTTACGGGACAGGCGGTTTGATGACGTACGTCAACGAAGCTCTTTCAAAAAACGAAGATGCCATCGGGATCGGGCGAAAAGGAACGATCGATCAGCCCTACAAGCTTTATGCGCCATTTTGGACGGTTGACACGCTGTTTTATGCAATTCCGAAAATTGGAATAGATATCGAATTCGCACTAAGCTGCTTTCTACGAATCAATTGGAAAGCGAAAGATGAATCGACCGGATTACCCAGTTTGTCGAAGAGCGCGATCAACGATACTCGAATTCTGCTGCCGGACGCGCGCGAGCAATCCCGCATCGGAACGCTCTTCTCCAAGCTCGACTCGCTCATCGCCCTTCATCAGCGTGAGCGAGTCGAGGCGTGCCTATAGGTCGAAACCACCTTCTAAGACGAATCGCCTCAAAAGATTGTCGGCACGCATGCGCACTTTGAATGCGGGAATCGGAGCGCCTTCGAGAGCCGAGAAGTACTCACGCGCACGAGCCGTATCCAGGCTGTCAATCAACTTGTCGAATCGACCGAACTCGTTGAGGCTTTCCTCATCCGCGCCTGCCACAAGCAGCTCTGACAGAATTGCCGCATCCACGCCGAGCAGGCTGCTCGCCCGCCCGATCTGGACATTCTTGGCATGACGCTGGTACTCCGTCACATAATCGCGGAACGTCTTACCCGGATCGACGTACACGTCTCCGCTCTGAACGTCGTGGATGAACAGGTTCGCGTACTTCTGCTCCTCCTGGCTCAGGCTGGCGAAGCTCTTGTGCAGCGCCGCCAGAGCCGCCTCGGTCGCCTCAGCCTCGGAGCCTTCCAAATCGAGCTGCTTGAGCCACTTGGTGAAGTTGGCATTCATGTAGTCGGTGTCGATCTTAGTGGTGTCTATCTCCATGAGATGCCCGCTGAGATCGTAGGGGATATCCGCTCCTCCCCTTTCACGGCCACCGCCTCCGGCAAGCTCTTTGTAGCGCTGCGCAAACGCCAGGTAATCTGTCTCATCGTAGGGAACGGCAATTACCTCGTACAATTCGCTACGCTCTGCACCACATTCGTCCTCGCAGGCTCCCACCGCGATCGCCTCTTCCACAACATCATCCCCCACGGGGAACTGGTACTCCGACTCGTCCCAGCGGAAGCCCTGCACCTTCGCCGCCTCGAGGAGCGCATTGAAGGACCGGAACAGCTGCGCGAATTTGTTGCGTGCCTCCGAGCTGTCCGGCAGCTTCGACAGATCGCCCGCGCCGTTGCCCTCGAACAAGCCGATCATATCTTCGAAGACCAAGTTCATGGCAAGCAGGTTCTCGCGCAGCTTGGGCACGAACAGGCCGAAGGGCTTGTCGCCGGAGTAGAGGCTGATGGCCTCCTCGATGTTCTTTCGCATAGTGTGCGGGCGCCGGTAGTAGCGAATGGTGCCGTGGGGCTTCTCCGACTCGTTGAACAAGCGGTTCGTTCGGCTGAACGCCTGGATGATCATCTCGTAGCGCAGCATCTTGTCCAGATACAGCGTGTTGATCCACTTCGAGTCGAAGCCCGTCAGCATCTGATCAACCACGATCAGGATGTTCACGCACTTCTCGGGCGTCTTCTCGATTCCCAGGTAGGGCCGCTTGTGCGCCAACCGGTTGGAGACATCGGTCTTGAACGCAGACCACGTCGGCAGCGCGAACTCCATGCCGAAACGCTCGTTGTAGTCGGCAATGACCTCCTCAAGTGCCTCCTCCTTGATAAGCGACCGGTCGATCTTCTCCTGCTCGTTGTCGATCGAAGGATCCACGAGCACCGTCGTCATCAATTCGGGCGCCGTCTCCTTGAACAGATGGTAGTAATCGAGCGCCTCGGGGATGGAATGGGTGGCGAAAATCGCGTGGAACTTGCCGAAGCGGCTCAAGGTGGGCCAGTGCTTCACGATGTCGGCCACCACCTGTCGCTGATGCTCGGTCACGTCGCGCTGATCGGCCGTGCCGTACTGGCTCTCCGGCACCAGGCTCTCAATGCCGTGGCAGCGGTTGCCCATCTCGTCGAGGAAGGGGGCCATGGGCAGCTCGTCCATGATCTGATAGTACACGCGCTCGCGCCGCGGGTCGCCCATCACCTCTTCCATGGATTTCGCCTTGGCCTCATCCAGAGCCACGGCCTGGCGCAGATCGAACTCGGGGTAGGTGGCCACTGGGCACGTGTCGAAGCCGAGCACATTGCCGTCGCGGATGCCGTCGGCGATGCTATAGCGGTGCAACTCGTCGCCGAACACGTCGGTGGTGGTGCTCAGCTTCTTGCGGTTCTCCTCGTGAATGGGCGTGCCGGTGAAACCGAACATCAGCGCCCCAGGAAACACCCGCTTGATGGTCTCCATGTTCTTGCCGAACGTCGAGCGATGGCACTCGTCCACAATGAACACGATGCGCTTCTTGCGAATCGCCTCCAGGTCGCGGGCGCTCATGGCATCCTCGTCGATGTTGCCCATCTTCTGAATGGACGTGACGATGAGCGTATCGGAGGGATCGCTGCTCTTCAGCTTCGCCTTCAGCGCATCGGTGCTCTCCGTTTTCTGTACGGTCTCGGATTCGTTGGCGAAGGAGCGGTACTGCTCCAGCGACTGAGTACCCAGTTCGATGCGATCGACCAGGAACACCACCTTGTCGGCATCCTTGGAGTTGGCGATGAGCTGGGCGCACTTGAAGCTGGTCATGGTTTTGCCGCTGCCCGTGGTGTGCCAGACGAAGCCGCCTTTCAGGCCCTTGGTTCCCCACAGTTTGTCGCGGTCGATCACCGTCACGCGGTCGGAGATACGGCTGGCCGCATAGTACTGGTAGCTGCGCATCACTTTCAGCACGCCGTCGGAGCTGTCGGCCACCGTGTAGTAGCCGATGAGCTGATGGGCCATGGGTATGCTCAGCAGGCGCTTCACCACATCGCCCCACTGGTTGATGGGATTGTTGTTGAAGTCGGCCCAATGGAACTGGAACTTCTCGTTGAAAGCGCCGTCGGGACCGGGATTGGCGAAGTACTTCGTCTCCTCGGGGTTCATGGCGACGAAGATCTGCACCAACGAGAACAGCCCTTCGAACACGCCCTCGGCGGCGTACTTGCGAATCTGACCGATGGCCTCAGATACCGGCACGCCGCTCTTCTTCAGCTCGATATGGAACAGGGGCATGCCGTTGATGAGCAGCATGAGATCGCCCCGCCGGTCGTGGCCCAGCTTCGACTTCGAGGGGAACACCGGCTGTTGCGCGATCTGGTACCGGCTTTGCCCGCCAGCGATCTCGTCGCGATGGAATATCTTAAGGGCCACTTCCTTGCCGACATGCAGGTCGTCGTTGGCGTTGTCCCGCTTGATGATAATCTCTTTACCGTTGATCAGCTCGTTAATGGCCACCGGCGTGCGCTTCTCCCGGATCTTTTCGACGATCTGTTGCATCTCGGTAGGCGTCAGGGGCGCGCCGTTCAGGCAATCGCGATGCTTGTTGTTCTCGAAGAGGATGGCCGCCCAGTTGTCCAGCAGCTGCTGCTCAGTCGGATATTTCAACACTCCGCCCGCATCGTCCCAGCCGTAGGCCTTCAGCTTCTCGATAACCGCTTCCTCAAATGCCGCCTCTGTATCGAAAACCATGAGCTAATCCTCGTCATCCTCGGGCAGGTTCCCCGTCTCGTACTCTTCGAGTCCCTCGTAGCGATAGCTCGCGTCAATGCCCTTCATGAACACCTCGCGATCAGCGGCTTTGTCGGTCAATGCCGCATTGAGAAGAGCCTTGATCTCCCTATCTCGCACGGGACTGCGTTCCATGGCAAGCAGATAGTCCTCTTTGTCGACCTGGCTCCAGTCGATTACGACACCCAGCTCTTGGCGAAGCATGGCATCGAGCCAAATTCGCATACTTCGACCATTGCCTTCCCAAAAAGGATGCGCCACATTCATTTCAACGTACTTTTCGATGATCTCATCGAAGGTGCTTTGCGGCATGGCGCTAATGCTTTCAAGCGCAGCATCCAAATAGAGAGAAGGAGCGAACCGAAAGCTCCCCTTGGCGATATTGCCGGTTCTCACATCTCCTGCAAAGTCGTAAACATCGCAAAAGAGATGGGCGTGAATCGCTTGCAAGCCTGCAAAAGTTCCTATCTCGAAGGTGTCGAGCAGCCCTTCATCGAACAACTCCAATGCCCGCTGCTTCGACAGTCGTTCCTCTTGGCGAGAAAGCTCTACAGCGTTATGGATGCCCAGCTTGTTTTTTAGAGTCATGGCAGCTCCTAGACAAACATCTTTTCAAGTAACGCTTGCTTAAGGTTTTTAAGAATATCCAACTCACGCTGATGAAGGGCGATGAGCGAGTCCAGCCAATCGAAAAGGCTTCCGATGATGCTCTGCTCTCTGATTGAGGGCATGGTGATTTCGCTCTTCAAAAGCTTGTCGAAGAAGAAGTAGAGGCGCACTCCGCCTTCCTGCAACGCCTCAATCTGCTTGGCGAAGAGGGCCGACTTGAGCCAGTGCCACAGAAACCTATCGTCGCAGGTCTCATCAGATCGAAACACTTCGTAAAGCGAGCTGACAATGACATTTTCCCTGGTAGCGAGATACCCGATGGAACCAACGTTGATCCTCGCCGGATTGTAGGCAAATGATCCCGGCTCAACGATCCAGTAAGCAGTTTTGTCAGCCTCTGCCATCGTGCCGCCATTCTCAAATTGTTCACTCTGCGGCACGAAGCCAGATGTGTTTGAAACGGAATGGCTTTCGAGGTCGAGATTGTCCGCATTGCGCGAGCCGGAAGCGTAAACGAACTCGTCGAACGTACGCTGTTCCCAAGGATCAGTAAAACCCTCGAAGCGAATCTCGGGCACATCCTCGCCTTCTTTGGGGAACATCTTCTCAAGCAGTGATTGTTTTACCGTTTTCAGCTTCTCATGCTTACGCTGATGAAGGGCGATGAGCGAGTCGAGCTTCTGGAAGAGGGCGCCGATGGCTTCCTGCTCCTCTTTACGGAGCGGAATAGAGAACTCCGTATTTGAGACATTTTGCCAATCGGCGCGAGGCATTTTCGTTCCAGTTGATTCGTTTGCAACGCGTTCAAACGTCGGAGTTCGGATGAGGACAAACAAGAAACCTGAGCTAATATCAGTCGGGTTGAGCACCCAGAAATCTCCGAGTGCTATGCCTTTGAACTGGGGATTTAACCAGTTTTGCAAATAGGGTCGCAACTTTCCATAGAGCACATCACCCGGCTCAAAAGCGATCCCGCCGCGTTTGTCATGCTTCTCAATCACGTCCTTATTGAGCATGCCTTGCCCCGAGACGATATCCTCGTATTCAACGCGCGGCAAAGCTGGATCATTGGAAAAACGGCTCCGCCTTTCCACCAATTCAAGGAACTTCCGCTGTTCCCAAGGGTCGCTGAATCCTTCGAAGCGGAGGGCGGGGACGAGGGCGTTTTCGGACTTACGCTGCTCTTCCATGTTACTCACCGCCCAAAAGCTTACGCAGTTCCGCGATGCCGAGCATGTCGAACTCGTCACCCACAAGCTGGCCGAGCATTGCATCCAGCTCTCTTTCGGCTTCGCTGATCTGCTCTGCCACATCGGCATAGGTGTCTTTGTATTTCTCTTCCAGCGCGTTCACTTTCTTGATAAGACCCTCAATAGACACTTGCGGCAGCGCGTTCAGATCATCCATGAGGGGCTCTACCCATTTGGACTCGAGCAGCTCGTACACCTGCTCGTCGGTCAGCGCCTCAATGGTCTCGCGGGTCTTCTCTTCGAGGGCCGACTCCTGAGCTTTGGCATCCTTCTTCAAGCTCTTTAGCTTCTTCTGAAGGGCCGCGAGCTCATTCCGCTTCGCCGCGATTTCCTCCTCGGCCAAATCGCACGAATCGTCGGCATCGCCCTCTTCGGCGTCCTCGCAGGGCAGCTCCTCTTGCAAGCTCTCGCACTCGCCATTCAAGTGGCTCATCTCATCCTGCAAATCACGCAACTGCTCGGCTTCCACACTCAAGAGCGCGTCTTGTACAAGAGAGAACGGCAGGATATGGCCCTTCCATCCGTCCTGCACCTCAACGTCTTTGCCGCTCTTCTTCTTGATGACGTATTCCGGATCGACCTTCCTCGCAGCGTCGAAACCTTCCGTTTGCAGCATTTCCAAATCGGCGGCAATAACGCCCCAAGCATCATCAAGCGCCTGATAAGCGTCATATTTATCAACCAGAGTAAACGGTTCCACGAGCTTGAACACCTCATCGGCCACCGCAGCCTCCGCGCTCGGTGCGTCCACCCGCTGCCAGTTGCCGATGAGCGTCGCCACGAGCTGACGGCGCAACCCAGAGAACTCTGCGTGGTAGCGGGCAACGTAGCCTTCGACCGCCTCATTCCCCTGAATTGCATCGGCTACGTCCTCGCACGCCATCCGAGCGCAATGGCCATTGTTGGCCGTAAACAGCGCCTCACGAAGGCCGGGAAGCGCCTCCCAATACTTGCTTAGGGCGTCAATTTCCTGAACCGGAATGCCGCCGAACATCGACGCATACAAGTCCCACGTTTCCGTAAGCTCAGAGGAATCCACGTAGCGCGGGATATTCAAGTTGTAATCGTTGGCGCGTATCTCGTCCTTTCCCACAAGGCGCGAGTAGCCCTCGATCGTCCGACGAGCCGTAACCGTATCGACAATGCGGCGGATATCCGAGGAGCGCAGCTGGTTGTTCTTCCCCACTTTCTCGAAGTCCTTCGAGGCGTCGACGATGAGCACGTCGCTCTCGTCGCGCTTCTGACGTAACACCATGATGATGGTGGGGATGCCCGTTCCGAAGAAGATGTTGGCCGGCAACCCGATGATGGCGGCGATCTTGTCGTTCTCGATGAGGCTGCGACGGATCGCTCCCTCCTCTCCCCCACGGAATAGGACGCCGTGGGGCAAGACGATGCACATGATGCCGGAGGGCTTCAGATGGTACAGGTCATGCAGCAGAAACGCGTAGTCCGCCTTCGAGCGAGGGGCGACGCCATAGGCGAATCGGATGTCGTTCTCCTTGCCCTCCGGCTCCCACCGCTGCGAGTAGGGCGGATTGGAAACCACCGCGTCCACGTAGAGCGGGTCGTAGGTGCCCGATGGATCCGAATCGTCGAAGTAGGGCCAGTCTTCTTCCAAAGTATCGCCGTTGCGCACCGTAATGTTAGACGGCTTGATGCCCCGCATGACGAGGTTCATGCGCGTGAGGTTGTAGGTGGACTGATTGAGCTCCTGGGCGTAGTAGGCGATGCCGTCCGCATCCCCCATGCGACGCTTCACCGCATCGCCGATGGTGATGAGCAGCGAACCAGAGCCGCTCGTGGGGTCGTAGATACGAATCGTGTCCTGGCTCCGCAAATGATGAGCGACGATATCCGCCATGAGCACCGACACCTCGTGGGGGGTGTAGAACTCGCCGGCTTTCTTGCCGGCGTTAGAGGCGAACTTCGAGATGAGTTCCTCGTAGATGTAGCCCAGCACATCGTAATCTTGGTGCGTGCTCATGGGGATGGTCTGAATGAGATGGACGAGATCGCGCACGGCTTTCGTCTGCGACCCTGTATTGTCGCCGAGCTTGCTCAGTCCCGTCTGTAGCGTGATGAAGATGCCGTCGAACACGTTTTTGTAAAGGGGGCTCACAAGGCGGCTGAAGGCCGAGAGTGCCTCGTACACCTGCGACACAGCGAAATCATTGCCGGCCTGGACCCAAGTGGAGAACAGGTTCTGATAGGAGATGAAATAGCCCAGATGATTCTGAGCATAGCCTACGGTCTCCTCGTCCTCTTCCACCAGCTGCTCCATATCAGCGGCCGTCATACCCTCGCCCAGGAAGAACTGCTCCTCCTTCTCGGAGAGGTACTTGTAGAAGATGAAGCCCAGAATGAAATCCTTGTACTCGCTCGCATCCACCTTGCCCCGCATGCGGTTGGCCGATTCCCAGATTTTCGCGGCGAGCTGTTGCTTGTTCATTCCGTTCCCTTTCGAATGGTGCACAGATCATTTCATTATAGCTAACGCTTTTATCACAGCGTTAGCATCAGTCGGAGCAACGCATCTGGAAGCGGCGCGGTTATACCGACATTTATACCGACATTTATACCGACACGATCAGCATTCAATGAGATTCTCTCAAGCAATGCACGGCTTGTATGTTCCGAAACGCAAAAGAGGGGCGAGGCAATGCCGCGCCCCTCATGCAGTCGCGCCCCTCCGCGCCGCTACAGGATCATGTTGCGGGCGATTTCCAGGGCGTCGTCGATGCCGTCGGGGTTCTTGCCGCCGGCCTGGGCCATGGTGGGCTTGCCGCCGCCACCGCCCTGGATGGCCGGGCCCATGGCGCGGATGATGGCGCCGGCATCGAATCCGGCGGCCACGGCCTCGTCGGTGCCGGCGGCCATGAGCACGGGCTTGCCGTCGTTCACGCCGGCCACCACCATGGCGCCGGGCGCGTCCATGCGGCTGCGCACGACGTCCCACATGTTGCGCATCTGGCCGCCGTCGCGGACCTCGGTGCGCGCGATGATGACGGGGTACCCCGCCGGCGCCAGCTGAACCTGGGAGAGCAGCGTCGAGAACATGTCGTCGCTCACCATGTCCTTGGCGCGCTTGGCCTTGGTGCGCATCTCCTTCAGGGCCTTCTGGTCGGCCGCCACGCGCTCGGACACGTCGAAGGGCGGCACGCGCAAGGTGGCCGCGGCCTCCTTCAGCTCGGCTTCCACCTTGTTCACGTAGGCGAGCGCGCCGTAGCTCGTCACGGCCTCGATGCGGCGCACGTTGGCGCCCACCGACGACTCGCTCGTGATCTTCAAAAAGCCGATCTCGGCGGTGTTGTTCACATGGCAGCCGCCGCACAGCTCGCGGGAGAGGTCGCCCGCCTCCACCACGCGCACGACCTCGCCGTACTTCTCGCCGAACAAGCCCGTGACCCCGGCGGCGCGGGCCTCTTCCAGCGACGTCTCGTAAATGGTGGTGGGCGTGGCGCTCATGATGTGCTCGTTGGCCTCGCGCTCCACCTCGGCCAGCTGCTCGGGCGTGCACGCCTCGAAGTGGGTGAAGTCGAAGCGCAGGCGGTCGGGGCCCACGTAGGAGCCGGCCTGCTTCACGTGGTCACCGAGCACGCGGCGCAGCGCGGCGTGCAGGATGTGGGTGGCGGTGTGGTTGCGCTCGATGGCGGCGCGGCGGTTCGCATCCACGCGAGCCACAACGGTATCGCCCTCGGCGAGCCCCGCCTCCTCGGCGCGCACCGCGTGCACGAACAGGCCCTTCTCGGGAGCCTTCGTGTCCAGCACGTAAAGGCGTCCCTCGCCGTTCTCGATGACGCCGGTGTCCCCCACTTCTCCGCCCATCTCGGCATAGAAGGGCGTGGCGGCCAGCACCACCTCGCCGGTCTGCCCCGGCGCCAGGGTGCCCACGCGCTCGCCATCGACGACGACGGCCAGCACGCGCGTCTCGGCGGCGGTGGCATCGTAGCCGATGAACTCCGTGGGGCCGAGCTCGTTCAAAAGATCGCTGTAGATGCCGCCGTAGGTGGACCAGGCCGCCTCGGCGTCCTTCGCGCCGGCGGCGCGGGCGCGCTCGCGCTGGGCCTCCATGGCGGCCTCGAAGGCCTCCATGTCCACTTTCACGCCGCGGCCTTCCGCGATCTCCTGGGTCACTTCCACGGGGAAGCCGTAAGTATCGTGCAGGGTGAAGGCCTCCTCGCCGGAGAGCACGTCGCCCTCAAGCTTGCCGAGGGCCTCCTCCAGGTAGGCCTGGCCCTGGCGCAGGGTGGCGCCGAAGCGGTCCTCCTCGGCCATGATGAGGCCGCGCTCCAGCTCGCGGTTCTCCACGATCTCGGGGTACACATCTCCCATGAGTCGCACGATCTCGTCCACGTACTCGTTGAGGAAATGCCCCTCGATGCCGATGAGCTGGGCCTTCATGATGGCGCGGCGCAACAGGCGGCGCAGCACGTAGCCGCGCCCCTCGTTGCCCGGCAGGATGCCGTCGGCGATCATGAAGGTGACCGAGCGGGAGTGATCGGCGATGATGCGCAGGGCCAGGTCGCACTCGGCATCCTCGCCGTAGGTCACGCCGGCCAAACGCTCGCCCACGGCCACCAGGCTGCGCAGCACGTCGGTCTCGTAGTTGGACTGCACGCCCTGCATGATGGCGGCCATGCGCTCGAGCCCCATGCCCGTGTCGATGTTCTTCTTGGGAAGGGGCGCCAAGGTGCCGTCCTCCTGGCCGTCGTACTGGGTGAACACGCAGTTCCAGTACTCGAGGAACCGGTCGCAGTCGCAGCCCGGCGCGCAGTCGGGGCTGCCGCAGCCGAACTCGGGGCCCTGGTCGTAGTAGATCTCCGAGCAGGGACCGCAGGGGCCGGTGGGGCCGGCGCGCCAGAAGTTGTCGTCCTCGCCGAGGCGCGAGATGTGATCCTCGGGCACGCCCAGGTTCTTCCAAATCTCAATGGTCTCGTCGTCGTCCTCGAACACGGTGAAGTACAAGCGCTCCGGCGGCAGCCCCAGCACGTTCACGGAGAAATCGTAGGCCCAGGCGCACATCTCTTCTTTGAAGTACGCGCCGAAGGAGAAGTTGCCGAGCATCTCGAAGAAGCTCAGATGACGGCCCGTGGTGCCGATGATGTCGATGTCGTTGGTGCGCACGCACTTCTGCACGGAGGTGGTGCCGATATAGGGCGCCTCCAGCTGCTTCTGCTGCAGGAAGTAGGGCTTGAACTGCACCATGCCGGCGCTCGTCAGAAGAAGCGACGGATCGTCGGGAATGAGCGAGGAGGAGGGCACGAGCTTGCAGCCCTTCTCCTGGAAGTAGTTCAGGTACTTCTCGCGAATCTCAGCGGTGGTCATGTAACGCATAGGTGTTCTATCCGTCCTTTACGGTCAACGAAAACAGTTGCAGCAGATTATAGCGCTCCTTGCGCGCTACTTTTTGGAAGACGACGTGTCATCATGGGAATGGCGCGCCGTCACCTTCCCATGGGCCTGCGAGCGCAGCTTCGGCAACTTGCGGCCGAACAGCGTCGCGTCGTCCAGCTTGATGGGCTTCATGGAGCCGGTGGTGACGCCCGGTGACGTGGCGTCCGACAGCGGGTTCACTTCCTCGTTGTCCGACGGCACGCCCTTGAAGAACACGCCGTCCTCGGCCACCAGGTGCCGGCCGGTCTTTTTCTCGAAGTAGTAGACGAACACCGATTTGGCCACGGCCACCAGCGGGATGGAGGCGAGCATGCCCACGAGCGACCCCATAAGACCGCTCATGGCGCCGCCGAGGGCCGAGCCCACCATCAACGCGATAAGGGTGAGGGCCGGGTGGATGTCCACCGAGTTCGCCATGATCTTCGGCGAGACGAAGGTGTAGACGAGCTGCTGGATGACCACGGTCCCGGCCAGGGCGATAAGGGCCACCAGCGGGCTCACGAAGACGGCAGCAATGGCCGCGAGCGCACCTCCCAGCCACGGGCCGATGATGGGGATGATGTTCATCACGCCGGTGATGAGGCCGAGCACGGCGGCGTTGGGCACGCCGACGACCTGGAACAGGATACCGCAGCCCACGCCGATGACGGCGCACTGCAGAAGCGTCCCCTTGATGTAGCCGCCCATGACGCGCGTGAAGGTGGCGTGGAAGAACTCGGCGTCCTCGGCGTGCTTGGGGCCGATGAGCCGGCGCGTCTCGCGGCCCATGGCCGGTAGCTCCATGAGAATCCAGAAGGCGATGACGAGCGCGAAGCCCAAGGCCATAAGGCCGTTGGCCAGCGTCGTGGAGAAGGCCACGATGCCGTTGGCGCTGCCCTGGGCGATGGAGGAGGCCCAGGATGCGGCCGACTTCTGCACCTCGCTGATGACGTTCTTCACCGTTTCGTCCTCGAGCATCGGGGCGTAGCGGGCATACAGGTCGTTGCCCCAAGCGATGACCGCATCAACATAGTGGGGCAGGTTGCTGACCAAGTCGTTGAACTGGGCGTTCAGGCCGAACATAGGCGAGAACAGCAAAAAGCCGATAAGAGCGAGCACGAGCGCCATGATGACATAGGCGATCGTGGTGCCCAAACCACGGTTGACGTGGTGCTTCTCCAGCCCGTTGACAATGCCGCGCAGACAGAAGACGATGATGACGGTCCAGATGAGGATGGCCACGGGCACCGACAGGATGTTCAGCAGGTAGACGATCGCCGCCAAAAGCAGGATGGCCGCCACCACGGCCCACAGGTCGAAGAAGCGCGTGCGGGCGCGGGCCTGCTTGGTGCGCGAGATGGCATTGGCGGCAGCGGTGGCCGCGGCGGCCGCGCTGCGCGGGTTGTTGACGGAAGCGGGCGCGTCGGCTCCTCCCTGCGATTTGGACGCGTCGGTGCTCATGGGAATCTCCTCGGACGCGAGCTACTGAACGGTGTAGGGGCTGTTCCCCATCGGGGCCGGCTTGGCCTGGGCCGCGGCGGCGTTGGGCGAGATGGCCGGCGAGGCAGCGGCTGCGGGGTCGGCAGGGGCCGTCGCAGACGCGGTCGGCGCGTCGGTGTCGGTATCGGCGTTGGCGTTGGCCACGGCCGCATCGGCGATGGTGCCGGCGGTGCCGGAGAGCTGGTCTTCGAAGTCGTGGGCGCGTTCTTGGTTGGCCGCGTTAGCGGCCTTGACAGCGGCGCGGCGGTCTTTGCCCTCGGCGACGACGGCGCGGGCGACATCCCCCATGGCCGAGACGGCGTCGGCAACGGTCGCCCCGCGCTCGGGCGCGCGGCCGGCCTTCGCGGCGGCGCTGGCGTCGGCAGCGGCTCCCAAGCTCACGGACTCGTCGGAGGCGTAGCGCGGCTTGAACTTGCTGCGCAGCTTGCCCGTGAGCGAGTTCACCAAATCGATCGGGGCGCTCGTCACGGTATCCACGGCACCGGCGGCCTTCGAGACGGAATCGGTGATCTGGGTCACGTCTTCCAGAATCTGGTCGACGCGCATGAGTTCCAAATTCGCCGCGTCCACCGTGAGCGACAGACGCTCCACCAGCGGATCGACGCGGCCCACAGCGGGCTTGGCTTCCTCGGCGATCTCGTTCACGCGGGTCAGCAGCGGGTCGATCTGGTCAGTTACCAGGGCATCCACATGGGCGATGAGGGGATCAACCTGGGCGGTGATCTTCTCCACGTTCTGCAGCGTGGGCGTGAGCTCCTTATGGGCGTCGTCGATGGTCGAACGCGTCGAGCGGATGGTCAGCGCCAATTCCACGACGAACCATACGAGCACCGCGCCGACGAGCACGTAGACGACGGGCAGCGCGATGTCCACGATCCCTGCGAAATCCATGATGAGCCTCCTTATAATTCCGAAGACCTGACTATACCATTACTGGAGTCATTCTAATTAAGTTGCGCAGGGCCTCCACGGAACGCGTCCGCATAGTAGCCATTCCGTAAACGGAAGTTGACATCGTGTCACACGCGAGCGGCATCGCCAGCGGCACCCGCGCTGGGGCGCCCTCGCCGGCACGTCGCCCCAACACGATGCCTGGCTCGCTGCGCGGCGCCCGCAACGCGGCGGGCGCAACACGCCGAGCCGCGACTCAACTCCCCTGACGGTCGCGGGCAGCGGCGTCGGTGCGGTAAGCCTCCCAGCCGCGCTCGCCGGGTTGGTAGAAACAGCCGCGCTCAAGGCCCTCGGGCAGATAGCGCTGATCGACCCAGCCGGCCGGGTAGCTGTGGGGGTACTTGTACTCGCCGTAGTTTTCCAAGCCGGGGCGATGACGATCGCGCAGGTAATCGGGCACCTTGCGCACCGGGCCGTTGCGCACTTCGCGCAGCGCCGCATCGATCGCGGCCTCGGCGCTGTTGGACTTCGGCGCCAGCGCCAAGTAAATGGCGGCCTGGGCCAGGTTGATGCGGCACTCCGGGTAGCCGATGACCTCGGCAGCCCGGAAGGCGGCCTCGGCCACGAGCAGGGCCTGGGGGTCGGCGTTCCCGATATCCTCCGAGGCAGCGATGTACATGCGCCGGGCGATGAACTTCGGATCCTCTCCCCCGTCGATCATGCGGGCGAGCCAGTAAACGGCGGCATCCGGATCGCTGCCCCGCATGCTCTTGATGAACGCCGAGATGATGTCGTAGTGCATGTCCTTGTTCTTGTCGTAGGGCAGCGCGCGGTGGGGCGTGGCGGCCCGCACCATGGCCTCGGTGATGGCGACCGGCGCCTCGCGCGTGCCCGGAGCCACCATGCCGGCGGCCAGCTCAAGCGTCGTGAGCGCCCCGCGGCCGTCGCCGCCGGCCAGAGTGACGATGGCAGAAGTGGCCTCATCTTCCAGAGCATAGCAGCCGGCAAGCCCCCGATCGTCGGCCACGGCACGGCCCACCAACTCGGCGATCTCATCATCGGCGAGCGAATGCAGCTCCACGATGCGCGAGCGCGAGATGAGGGCGGAGTTCACTTCGAAAAACGGGTTCTCCGTGGTGGCGCCCACAAGCACCACAAGGCGATCTTCCACCGCGTGCAGAAGCGCGTCCTGCTGGCTGCGATTGAACCGGTGAATCTCGTCGACGAACAGGATGGTGCGCAGGCCTCCCATGACGAGCCGCTTCTCCGCCGCATCGATTTCCCGGCGCAAGTCGGACACGGTGCCCCCGATGGCTGATACCTCCACGAAGGTGGCGCGGGTCGACTCCGCAATGACATGGGCGAGCGAGGTCTTGCCCGTGCCCGCCGGCCCGAAGAGGATGACCGAGCTTAAGGCGTCGTTCTCGATGGCCGCGCGCAGCCAGCTGCCCTCGCCCACAGCCTCCGCCTGC